>Ga0187851_10003871_pt1 | contig 12433 bp, 15 predicted proteins | sample June2016WEW_6_10_FD_132997 | JGI IMG/M metagenome (GOLD analysis project Ga0187851, IMG submission 132997) | Peatland microbial communities from SPRUCE experiment site at the Marcell Experimental Forest, Minnesota, USA - June2016WEW_6_10 | ecosystem: Environmental > Terrestrial > Soil >... | reverse complement strand
TTACCGAAGCCGAAGTCCACCACGTCGCGACCCGCGGCACGCGCTTCGGCCTTGAGGCCGTTAATCTGCGCGAACACGTAGGGCGGCAAGCCGTTGATTCGACGGAAATCCATCAGTGAAACTTACTTTTTTCGCGAGTACTGCGCCACTCTTTGAGTTCCGTCACGTTCACCTGCGGCGCGAAGATCGCCCACGTCGCGCCCGCGGCCTCGAGGGCGTCAAGGTGACCGTGCAGATCCTCGGGCGGTGGCCCCGCCCAACTGGTGGCGCCGATGGCGCTCTCGTGAGCCAGCGCCTCGGGCGTGGCGTCCCACACGTTCAACTCGGCCCCGAGGCGGCGCGCGAGTTGGTTGGTCGCGCTCGCTCCCGCGCCGAACCAGACCGGCATGACCTCGTGAAGTCCACGCCACGCATCTTCGAGCAGCGCTCGCCGCTCGGACGCGTCGTAGAGGGCTAACCCGTACGCCCCGTTCTCCGCGGCCGACAACGCGTCACCCGTGCCCAACGCCGCCACGACGCGGCCCGGCGCGAAGTGCTCGAGCGTTCGGTACTGCTCGACGAGGTGCTCGGTACTGACGAGGCCAACTCGCGCGACGAGGGGTGCGACCACGAGATCGTGACGCGAAGCGACGGTCGCGAGCAGCGCGAAGGGCGCCAGTGAGGGGCGCTCGGGCGTACCCATGGGCCAGAGATGATCGTAGGCAAAGACGCCGTCGAGACACGCGTCGGCGGCGTTGCGAGCGGCGTCCAAGGCGTCTTCACTGCCAGCGCGAAAGGTTGGCAGTATGACGCCGAGCTTCACGAATCTCTTTCGAAGGCAATCAGCGCGGCACCCATGGCTCCCGAACGGGGTCCGAACATCGAAGTGCTCACCGTGATCGCGGGGCGACTCTGGTAACCCTCGACCAGATTCGCCAAGTACTCGCGCGTGAACGGCAACACGAGGTCCGAGGCACTCGAGAGTCCCCCACCGATGACGAAGTGACCCGAGTCGAGAATGGCCACCAGATTCGAGAGTCCGAGCGCGAGCCACCAACTGATCTGACGTAGTAGGTCAATCGCTTCGTCGACGCCTTCGGCGCCGGCTCGGGTGACGTCCTCGGGTCGGATGTCCTCCGCGCTGCCGTGCGCGCCGAGCAAGACCGGCAGATGGCCCTCTTTGGCGGCCTCGCGGATCAGGCGCCGCAGACCACTGCCCGAGGCGTAGCGTTCCCAACAACCCATACCCCCGCAGGGACAAGGAATGCCGTGCGCTTCGACGACCATGTGTCCGATCTCACCCGCGAAGCTACTGCGACCTTGCAACAGTTTGCCGTCGGCGATGATCCCTCCGCCGATGCCGGTACCCAGGGTGACCATGACGAAGTCATCGACGCCGCGACCCGCACCCCATTCGTGTTCGGCGACCGCCGCGCAATTGGCGTCATTCTCGCAAAAGACCCGAGAACTTGCGAGCGAGGTACACAGCAGTGAGCCCAGGTCGGCCCCCGAGGCGCTCTGCAGGTTCGGCGCGAAGGCGAGGCGACCGTCTTTTCGCATCAGCCCCGGTAGTCCCACGCCGACCGGAGTCGCACTCACCGTGAGTCCGTGCGTCGCCGCGAGCCTTTGGACAAGGTCGGTCAACGCAGCGGCAGTCGCTTCACCCGCTTGTCGGGTCGCGTCGTGGGGTGTCGCAGCCTTCGCCTCGCCCAAGACGCGTCCGTCGCGTGCCACCACCAGAGCGAGGGCTTTGGTCCCCCCGACGTCGACGCCGATCGCGACGTCACTCATCGAAGTGACTCGGCGCGGGCTTTCAACTCGCCGAGCGCCTGGGTTTGAATTCGTTGGGCGGCACGTGACTTGATGAAGTGGGGTATGGGGACCAGCAACTCCACTTCGAGGTCGTAGGTGACCCGCGTCGCGTCGCCGACTCGTTCGAATCGGTACTGACCCTGCATGGTCTCGGTGAGGTCGCCTCTGGTCTGATGCCAACTGATCGATTCGGGTGCGCGACTGTAGTCGTAACGCAACGCGTAGGTCGTCGATCGGCCGAACGCCGCCGCCCGGTACTCGACTTCGAGTGCCCGTCCGTCGGCGTCGCGCTCGAGCACGTCGACCCTCTTGAGATCGCTCACCCAGTTGGCGTAGTTCGCGAAATCGGTTACCACGGTGTAGACGGTTTCGGGTGCTGCGTTCACCATGATTGACTCTGTTGCTCGCTGTGCCACGCCGCCTCCTACCATTCCACCCTAGGCCAGTTGATCAATCGAACCGAAGTGGTCGTAGGGAGCCAGACCGTTTCGTAGTAACTCGGCGAGGATGTCCCAGTCGAATTGAGTGCGTGCGACTGTTCGCGCCTGACTCGCGAAGCGTTTGCGTGTGACGTCGTCACCGAGCAACACCGCCATCGCCGCCGCGAGCGAGCGCTCGCTTCGCGAATTCGAGACCACGTACCCAGTCACGCCGTCGACCACTGCTTCGTGACTCCCGCCCGAGCGTCCCGCCACGGCCGGCACCCCACAGGACGCGGCGTTGAGAAAGACGATGCCAAAACCCTCCTGTTCGAGGCCGAACCATCGGCTGCGACAGTCCATCACCATGAGGTCAGTCGACGCGAGCCAATCGCTCAATTCCTCTTCGGGCACCCGACCTAAAAAGGTGACCGGCGCCTTCAATCGATTCGCCATTTTCTCGAGTCGATCCCGATCTCGGCCCGCCCCACCAATGACGACCCGCAGGCGCGGAAAGTTCTGGGCGAGAAGGACGCTCGCGCGAATCAGTGTGTCCATGCCCTTTCGCGGCACCAAGCGAGAGTACGACGAGACGACGAGATCTTCATCGCTGAAACCGAACTTCTTTCGAACCTCGCGGCGACGCTTCTGGGACAGAGGAGCGAACTGTTTGGTATCGACACCGGGCGGCACTTGAACGACCGGCACCATGTACTCCGCCGTCACGCGTCTCGCCTCGTCCTCGGGATAACTTCCCGCGCAGAGAGCGACGCTGGCGTGGCGAAGCACGTAGCGTAACGAAGACGCGACAAAAGGAATTCGTCCCGGGATCGCCACCTCGGCGCCGTGCAACACCACGCCGTAGGGCCGCGACAACTTCGGCCCGAGCAGACCGAGCGGCCACGCGGGATCGAGCAAGACGAGGTCGGGTTGATGTCGTTTGATGGCGGACTCGATAGCGGCGAAGGTTCGCGGCGACGGTAGGTACAACGTCCGACCGCTCACCCTTTCGACGACGACCTTGCTCGAGCGGTCGAACTGCTCGGCGTCCTCGTGTGAAGCGGCGGTGAGGACGACTGCTCGCCCGTCGTCAAGGCGTTGCCATAGTTCGTGAAGGTAGACCTGTATTCCCCCCGTCTTGGGCGGATAGTCGTTGGTCACCAGGAGGTGGCGAGTCACAGAAACACGCTAGCCACCCTCGCGACTCATCCCGTGTAGGGCGTCGTGGAAGGTTGGTACCGCAGTTGAGGGATCAACCCTTGGGCGTGAAAGAGGTCGACCACGTGGACTTCTTCACTCGTCATCTCCAGTTGACCTGGTTCCTCGCCGAGGACGAAACTCACGAGGCAATCCTCGCAATCAGACGTACCCCGACGAACGCAGTCACCACAGCTGATGGAAAGTTCAATTCTCTTCGTCACGTCGCACCTTTCGATTGGCTCTACACTGCCCGCTCGGTGTGACATGTCAGGGCGCGACGAACGACCTGATCTCCTCGGCGACCTGGCCCGGCCCGAAGACGACGCCCTCGACGAGGACACGTTCGGCGTCAGCGTCGATCAGGACGTAGAAGGGCGGCCAACGCACGTCCAGTTGCGCGAGCAGTTCGGGAGCGACCACGATCTCGTGGCCTACGTCACGCCACTCGTTGTTCCGTTCGTCTTCGGCGGCCACCAGCACGACGTCAAGACCGGCGAAATCCTCGAGACTCGACTCCGCGAAGTCCCGACATCCGTCACAATCCGGTTTGATGGCAATCACGAGCGTCAGACCGTGAAAAGTCCGCTCTACTGGTTGACCGGCAAGGGTCGAACCACGAAAGGACCTGGGTGCGGACCGTGGTCGTTGAGCGTCGAAGGAACGCACTTAGGCGGACTCGGAAATGACCTCTACGTCGCGACCGTGCCCACACCAGCGACAGGTCACCGAATCGATCGACCGCGAGATGATTTCGGGTTCTTCGACCGTCAGGTCGCCGCCCACGGTGTAGTGATGAAAGGAACGCACTGAGGTCGTTTCGACCACGTCAAATCGCGTCAAATTGCCGCAGGCCGTGCAGCGATAGCGGGTTCCCATGTCTTTGAGGGTAGTTGATGACGACGATGCGTCATTCACCGCCAAGGACTCCGATGCTTACGATCGCTCACGTCAAAGTCATGGTCCTGGGGTGCGTCGAAGTCAAAGACGGTGTCGTAGGCCACGTCACCCGCCGCATAGTACCGACGTTCATTGTCAATCAACCGACTGAGCGCCGCAGGGTGACGAACCACGCCGAGCGTCAATGAACCCGCGGGAGTCTCGACAACAATCAAACCCCGCCGGGCGAGCCGGTCCTTCAGCCGCTGGTTCACGACCGTCTTCACGAGGTCGTGGAGTTCTACCTCGCTACGCGTGTGCTGGAGTACACCACCCTCGACGATGATTCGCTGGCTCGTCAAGTGGATCTTGTGCGAGCGCCAACGCCACGTGCGAGTGAAAAGCACCCCCAAGCAGGGCACTACGAGGATGACCGCCAGTGGCACCTTATATTCGTCGAAGATGTGGACGTGGCCGACCGCGAGCCAGACAAGGACGCAGGCAATCACAGTCGCTAGAGCCGGTGCCCATAATCCTCGACCTACGGGCGTGACGGAAATGACGTGTTCTTCGTCGTGTCGCCACTTGGACTTTCTCGCCATGCCTCAATGCTAAGTACATTTCGCGTCGATAACGTCGCATCTCGTCGGGTTCTTCTACGCTGCCGGTCTGAACGTTCCTCCTTCCCGAACCCGCCGACCTCGGGTATCTCGTGCCGGGGCGGATCTAGACGTTCCTCATCTGGTGAGCTGCCATGTCGAAGTAGGCGCGCATTTCTTCATACTGTTCATCGGAGAGTTGCTCACGCACAGTGTCGAGGCCAGCGTTCATGGCGACCAACCAGGCGTCGCGCGCACGTTTGTTGATGAGGAAAGGCGCATGGCGCATCCGCAAGCGTGGATGACCACGTTCTTGCATGTACGTCGGCGGTCCGCCCCAGTACTGCATGAGGAACAAGACGAGATGGCGCTTGGATTCAGTCAAGTCTTCGGGGTACATGGCGCGTAGAACCCCGTCGTTCTCGACGCCGACGTAAAAGGCATCGACGAGCCGAATGAAGAACGGCTCTCCTCCCACTTGCTCATAGAGCGGCGAATCCATACTTCTACGCTAGATGGAATGCCCTAGACTTGTTCGAGCCTCGCGAGAGGCGCGCGGGTGTAGCTCAATGGTAGAGCTCCAGCCTTCCAAGCTGGCCATGCGGGTTCGATCCCCGTCACCCGCTCTCACATTGTTTTCGTTGAGAGTGCAGTTACTGCAAGCACTTTCGTTGGACCACGAGTGATCACGAGAGATCGCTGTGAAGTGCCCGCAGGTAGCCAATCGTGCCCAAACTATGCCCGGGATTCGAAGACGTTATCCTCACGAATTCACGGTGTCCTTTGCCGTGATTGCAGAAAGAAGTCACCTGGGCATCACCTACGACCTACCCTCTTGGAATGTGTCGAAACATAACCACCCTGCGAGGACTCGAGCCACCGGCCACCATCGACGAGATTGAATCAGCTGCCCGCCAGTACGTGAGGAAGGTGAGCGGTGTTCAGAGCACTTCGAAGAATACCGTTCTTGCATTCGAAACCGCCGTCGAAGCGGTGACTCGGGCGACTTTGATACTCCTCGAAGAACTGCCAGCCCGTTCCGTAGCGCCCAAGACGATTCCCCCACTTCGACGATCGTTGCCAAACGGGAAGTGAAACAGGGTCGCCGAAGGAATATGAACCAGAAATTGGCGCATTCCAAAACATTCGTTGACTAGGAACGATTACGGCGGGTTGTCCGAGAAACTTGCGCTCTTCCAAGCTGGCCCTGCGGGTTCGATGCCCTCATCTGCTCAAACATATTTTGGTCATTGATTCAGTCGATGACGGTTTTGCGCCACAATTCGGTAGGAGTATGCCGCAACGCCACGAACGACCGGAAGCCGAAGGGCGCGACCTAGTAGTGGCCATCCGCGCCGAGCACTCGCAAGTCCACCAGCGATGGCTTGTGCACCACGCTCAATCCCTTCGGAGCCACTCAAACACAATGTCGCCGCGCACATTGAGCGCGTGAGTCCCAATCCAGCCAACTGGTCGTCGTCCAGATTTCCCGACGGCACGAGAGTCAACGCGTCATCGCCCGGCGTGCGCGACCGCAGCCAATTGGCCGACATGCGGCACATTGCGCAGTCGCCGTCGTACACCAACGTTGCTTTCGAAGTGTCCACGTCTCGCAGGCTAGGGGCAGAAGAACCCGGTTCGCGCTGCGGTGCTTTGCCGATGTTAAGGAAAGGGCAAGCGTGGCGCGAAGGCCAGCGACTGACCCACGAGACGCGAACCTTTCTTCGCGCTCGCTGGATATATCACCTCCGGCCGAAATGAACGACCTTTGGACTCGCCGGGACGTCCACCGCGTACTTCAATCCATTCAACCGAAGTCGCCAAGTTGCGAACGTGCGCGACGAAGACCCAACTCTGGCGTATTTCTTTCGGACCGTCGACAACCACGGCGTCTCCTTTGCGTACTCCGTTCCACGAAGTACTACGCACCAGATTCGTACTCTGGCGAACGATGGTCGGTCTGCGCACGTACTTTGTCTACTCGTTCGGCGAGCCCGGATGCGTGCACCTTGGACTCGTTGCGCGGGTCTCGCGTCGCGTTCGTGGGCACGTAACATCCGTGTCGTAGGGTCGAATCATGCCATTTGAACAGTCGCTCCCCAAGTCCCTCTCTCCTTCGCGCCTCGCCGACTTCAAGGCGTGCCCTCGCCGCTATCAACACGCTTCGATCGAGAGAATTTCCCAACCGGCCACGTACGCCACCGCCAAGGGACGATTCGCCCATTACGTCTTCGAACACCTCTTCCTGTTGCCGAGCGAAGAGCGCACCGTAGAGCAGGCGCGCGCGTTGGTGGACCCAGCGATCGACGCCATCCTCACCGACGCGGTGAGGATGGAGATTGCGATGGATTCAGCCATGTTCGAGCGTCTGATCGACGAGACGCAAGACATCATCACTAAGTACTTCGAGATGGAAGATCCCCGCGAGGTGAACGCCGAAGGTGTCGAGCTGCGACTCGGCGTGAGCATCGACGACGCACCGCTCTTTGGCATCCTCGATCGCCTCGATCGCGACGAGGCGGGCAATCTCGTCATCGTCGATTACAAAACGGGTGGACTACCGAACCGGAACTACGACGCCCTGACCTTCGCCAACACCGAGTTGTACGCCGCCCTGTGTCGAGAGAAACTCGGCGAGACACCCACTAAGATCCGACTGCTCTACGTCGCCCAGGGCGAGACCATTGAGCGTCCGGTGACCGACGTCGTGATCAGGGCGCGCACCACGAGCGCCGTCGACGCCTGGGACAAGATCAAGCGCTACTACGCCGACGGCGACTTTCCTGCGACGCCATCAACGAACACGTGCCGATTCTGCGCCTACAAGGACCTTTGTCGAGCAGACGGCGTACCGGTACCCGTCGGCTAATCCGTAGGCTGGGGCGGTGACGGCTTTCGAACTCTCCTACGACTACCGCTGCCCGTTCGCCAAGAACATCCACTTGCACGTGCTACGCGCCCTCGAAGCCGGTGCCGACTTCGACGTCGACTTCGTGCCTTGGACGATGAGCCAGGGCTACAAGGACGACGACGCCCCCGACGTGTGGGACGATCCCGACCACGACCCCGATCTTCTGGCCCTGGCGGTGAGCGTGTCCGTGCGCGACCAACAGCCCGACAAATTCCTCGTCGCGCACGAAGCGCTCTTTCGCGCCCGCCACGAACTGGCCGTGCGCCTGGTGACGATCGACGAGATCGACGGAGTGCTCCGCCCGGTCGGCGTTGACGTCGAGATGGTCCAACGCGACCTGCAAACGCGCCGCCCGCACCAGGTAATCGGCAAAAACTTCAAGAAGTACGAAAAGGTCGAGGCCTTTGGCGTCCCTACCTTCGTCGTCGGCGACGACGCCACGTTCGTGCGTTACATGTCGCCGCCGAGCGACGACCCGAAGGCGTCAATCGCGCTGATCGAGTCACTCGTCACCGTGATGAGCACGCAACCAGAACTCAACGAGTTCAAGCACACCCGTCTGACCCAATGATCTAACCCAGACGAAAGATCAGTTCGAGAATTGAAATGATCGCTAACGTCCCCGCCGGCGCGAAGAGAACGAACTCGTCGCCGTGCTTCAGGTGAAAGAACACGGCGCCGATCATCGTCACGGCGAGTCCCGTAGCGGCGGCGATGTTGAGCGCACCGAGAAACGTCGACCGTGCAGAGGCCAATCCGATGAGCACGCCGAGCGCGCCGGCGAACTCCACGACGCCGATTCGCTGGTAGGCGGCCTTAGAAAATCCGAGGTGCTCAGCGGCGGCCGACATCATTGGATTGAATCGAATCTTCTGGAGTCCTGAAGGGGCGAACGCCAAGAACAGAACAATAGAAAGGATGGTGGCTACGACTGACATTGTTGACTCCTCGTCGCAAACCAATTTAGTGTTCCTCGACTGCTGCCTTCGCGCACGCGGCGTCCCATGATTAGCGCCACCCCGGACTACCAGTAGCGTTTTAGTCGTGTCGATCGTCCCTCAAGTGCATGCCCGTCGAATCGGTATCGTGGGCGGGGGCCAACTCGCCTTGATGATGGGAGAGGCGGCGGGCGCACTCGGCCTCGAGACGTTGGTCCTCGCGACTACCGATGATGACCCCGCTGTCGCGTCGTGCGACTACGTCCTCGTCGGAGAGCCGAGGGACGCCAACGCCCTGGACGAACTCGCCCGGTCCGTGGACGTCGTGACCTTCGATCACGAGTTGGTCGACCTCGACCAGATCGCGACTCTCGAACGTCGCGGCTTCACCGTTCGACCAAGTTCGTCGGCCCTGCACTTCTCGGTGGACAAGGCGTACCAACGTCGACGCTTTTTTGAAGCGGGCCTACCTGTGCCGCGTTTCGTCGTCGTAACCAGCTCGAGTGACCCGACGCTCGCCGCCTTCTTCGACGAACTGGACGCCGAGCCCGTGCTCAAGGCGTCGCGGGGGGGCTACGACGGACGTGGCGTCCTGTTCCCACAGTCGCGCGAGGAGACGTTGACCATGATCGACCAGCTCGCGAGCCTGGGCGACGTGTTGATCGAAGAACGACTCGAACTCCAAAGCGAGGTGGCCCAGCTGCTCGCACGTGGCGTCGACGGCTCGGTGGCGCTGTACCCGCTGGTCACGACCACCCAGGCAAATGGCATGTGCGTCGAAGTCATCTACCCCGCGCAAGTCACTGCCGACATCGCCCAGCGAGGTGAGGAACTCGCCGAACAGGTCGCGTCGCTGGTGGACGCGGTCGGCATCGTCGCCATCGAATACTTCGTCACCGCCAAAGGTCTGTTGGTCAACGAGATCGCGCTGCGCCCGCACAATTCGGGCCACTGGACGATCGAAGGAACGAGCACTAGCCAGTTCACCAACCATCTGCTCGCCGTGAGCGGCCAGAGCCTCGGCCCGGTCGCGCCCCTGTTCGCCCACGCGGTGATGGTCAACGTCGTGGGGTCCGAACAACCGGGTTCGCTCGAACGTGCTCGGGCGGTCCGCGACGTCGCCGTGCACGATTATGGCAAGTCCTGGCGCCCGAACCGCAAACTCGGCCACGTCACGAGCGTCGGTGATGATCCGACCACGGCGCACGTGAGAGCATGGCAGGGTGCCCGCGCGTACGGCACGAGCACCGAGGAGGCGTAGTGCAACCAGTGGTCGGGATCGTGATGGGCAGTTCCTCAGACCACGAGATCATGAGCGACGCCGCCACCGTGCTTGAACGATTCGCCGTCAGCTACGAGATCCACGTCGTCTCCGCGCACCGCACCCCCGAAGCGATGATCGAGTACGGCGCCCAGGCTCGCGGTCGAGGCCTCAAGGTCCTCATCGCCGGTGCGGGTGGGGCCGCCCACCTGCCGGGAATGCTGGCGGCGGTGACGACCCTGCCGGTGATCGGTGTGCCCGTCGCGCTCGCCCGTCTCGACGGCCTGGACTCACTCTTATCGATCGTCCAGATGCCCCGGGGGGTGCCGGTCGCCACGGTCGCCATCAACGGCGCGACCAATGCCGGTCTCTTGTGCGTGCGCATGCTCGCCACGCACGACGAGGCCCTCGCCGCCGAGCTCGAGGCCTACCGGCTCGAACTGGCCGATCAGGCGAAAACCCAGGACGAAAACCTACCCAGGGCGTAGCGTTTCCAGCCTGCGACGCGAAGTTCTTAACGAACGCTTCGCTCGGATGCCCCTAGTCTGTTCAGGTAACGAAGGAGGCCCCCGTGGGTATAGGTAAGCGAATCACGACAATTTTTCAGGCGAAGTCCAACGCCGCGCTCAACAAGATGGAAGACCCGCGCCAGACGCTCGATCTCTCCTACGAACAGCAGCTCGAGAACCTGACCAAGGTCAAGCGCGCCGTCGCCGACGTCGCCACCGCGCGCAAGCGCGTCGAGATCCAAGCCGAGCAACTGAAGACCCAGGGCGACAAGCTGGCCGACCAGGCCAAGGCCGCTCTCGCCCAGGGCAACGAGCCCCTCGCGCGCGAGGCACTCGGACGCCGCGAGGCCATCGCCGCCCAACTCCAGGACCTCGACACCCAGCACGCGACGATCGTCGAACAAGAGGACAAGCTCACCCAGACCAGTCAACGCCTCCAGACCGAGGTCGAGGCGTTTCGCACGAGGAAAGAGACCATCAAGGCGACCTACACCGCCGCCGAGGCCTCGTCGCACATCAACGAAGCGGTCGCGGGCATCTCGACGTCCATGACCGACGCCGGGGCCGCGATGCAGCGCGCCCAGGACAAGGTCGCCGAGATGCAAGCTCGCAGCGGCGCGCTGGACGAACTGCTGGCGTCGGGGGCGCTCACGGACCTCAACAGCCCCACTGACGACATCCAGGCCCAGCTCGACAAAGCCGGAAAGACGTCGAACGTCGACGCGCAGCTGGCGGCGATGAAGGCCCAACTCGCCAGCGGGACCGGCACCGAAACCGCCGGGCAACTGCCGACCCCGAAGGATGCTTGACGATGCCCAAATCAAAGATCGAGACCGATCACGGCCTGAACGCACGAATGTTCGTGACGGGCTTGCTGCTCGTCCTGCTCTACGCCATCATCATCACCGTACTTATTCGCGTGGGCGTCGCCTACGGGTTCGTCATCGTCATCGCCTTCGCGCTGATCTTCTCCCAGTACTACTTCTCGGACAAGATCGCGATGTTCTCGATGCACGCCCACGAGGTCACGCCCGCTCAAGAGCCGCGTTTGCACGAGATCGTCGACCGCCTCTGCCTGCTCGCCAACATGGAAAAGCCCCGCGTGGGCGTCGCCGAGGTCGACATGCCCAACGCCTTCGCCACGGGTCGCAGCCCCAAGCACGCGGTGATCTGTGCGACGCGCGGCATCATGAATCGCCTGAACGACGAAGAGCTCGAAGCCGTGCTCGCCCACGAACTCAGTCACGTGGCGCACCGCGACGTCGCGGTCATGACCATCGCCTCGGGCGTAGGCATGCTCGCGGGACTGGTCAGTCGCGTCGCCATGTGGGGCGCCATCCTCGGCGGCGGTGGTCGCGGACGCGGCGGACAGAACATCGTGCTCTTGGAGATGGTGACCTGGATTGTCTCGCTGGTGATCTACGTGATCGCCTACCTGCTCACCATGGCCCTTTCGCGCTACCGCGAGCTCGCGGCCGACCGTTCGGGGGCGATCCTCATCGGAAAGCCCAGCGTGCTCGCCAGCGCCCTCGTGCACATCACCGGTGACATGGGCAAGATCCCGCGCACCGACCTGCGCAAGGCCGAGAGCATGAACGCCTTCTTCTTCGCGCCCGCCCTCGCCAGCGGCACGGCCGCCTCCTTGTTCTCGACGCACCCCTCGCTCGAGAAGCGTCTGGACCAATTGAACAAGCTCGAGCGTGAACTGAACGGCTAGTGGGTCTACGCGACGCGCTGTTCGGGCGCACCACCCAAGCCCAGCCCAAACTCGACAATCTCTTCGCCTTGTCCACCGGGGCGCTCACGCTGGAAAGTGAGCTCGACCTCGTCTCTTCGGGCCAGGCCGGTCTCTGCTTCAAGGCCGGCAGCGGCGAGTCGACGATCACGACCGACGCGGACATCGAACAACTACTCGACTTTGACGAGGCC
>Ga0187851_10003869_pt1 | contig 12434 bp, 14 predicted proteins | sample June2016WEW_6_10_FD_132997 | JGI IMG/M metagenome (GOLD analysis project Ga0187851, IMG submission 132997) | Peatland microbial communities from SPRUCE experiment site at the Marcell Experimental Forest, Minnesota, USA - June2016WEW_6_10 | ecosystem: Environmental > Terrestrial > Soil >... | reverse complement strand
TACTCCTTGAGCGATCAGATTCAGCAGAACGGCTTGGAGCACCATCAGTCGAGCGAGGACGGCAGCGTTCCCGAAGCCTTGACCGAATGGGATAAAACCGCATACGACCGAGATCTGCTGGCGCATGAGTTTACTCACTCCTGGAACGGCAAATTCCGCCGACCCGCGGACCTATGGACCGCGAACTACAATGTTCCGATGCAGGGCAGTCTCTTGTGGGTGTACGAAGGACAGACGCAGTACTGGGGCCAAGTGTTGACCGCGCGCGCGGGTCTGTGGACCCAGCAACAGGCGCTCGATGAGCTCGCGCTCACGGCCGCCTACTATGGCGTCCAATCCGGTCGTCGGTGGCGCGCCTTGCAGGATACGACCAACGACGAGATCATCAATCCGCGCCGCCCCATGTCCTGGCCCAACTGGCAGCGCTTCGAGGACTATTACTCGGAGAGTCAATTGATCTGGCTCGACGCCGACACCTTGATCCGCGAGCGCTCCCAGGGCAAGCGATCCCTCGACGATTTCGCGCGCACGTTCTTCGGCATCGATGACGGCAGCTTCACTACCGTGACCTACACCTTCGAGGACGTAGTCAAGGCACTGAACGCGGTGGAACCCTACGATTGGGCCAAATTTCTGCGCGAGCGGCTGGATGCGATCGGCAAGCCGGCGCCCTTCGATGGGTTGCGGCGCGGCGGCTACAAGCTGGTCTTTACGGACACTCCCAGCGGGTTGCTGAAGGCGCACGATGAGCAGAGCAAGCGCGTGAACCTGCTGTTCTGCATCGGCGTCGAACTCGACGACAAGGACGGCAGCGTTCTGAGCGTGCTCTGGGATAGCGCTGCCTTCAAGGCGAAGCTTACGGAAGGCAGCGTGATCATGGCGATCAACGGAGCGGCCTACAACGCTGATTTGCTCAAAGATGCGATCCGGTCGGCTAAGACGACGCAGCAGCCGATCGAGCTGATCGTCAAGAACGGCGATCGGTTTCGAGTGCTGAACCTCGACTATCACGATGGCTTACGCTACCCGCACCTCGAACGCGACCCGTCCACCCCCGCACGTCTCGACGATATCCTCGCCGCACGCCAGTAATCCCAGCACCGGGGGGGTGGTCTGCAGCCTCAAGCGCGGTCGGGCGGGGCAGCCGGACGAGGCTGCGCTCGCCCTGCACCTGGCGCGCGTCTGCCCGGCGGTGTGAGCTTCGCGAACAGCACCCCCGCAAGCAAACCGACCGCCATTTGCGCCGCGAGGCCCATCGCCCCACGCGCGCCGAAAATACCGGCCGTTCCCAGCACCCGCTTCAATACCGTAAATAGCGTGAAGAGCGCCAACGCGCCGGCCGCGCCGAACGCAGTCACGCGAAAGCGGCTAAGACGGCCGAGTGCCCCCGCAATCAAGAAAGCGATCAGCAGCGCGATCGAAGTAACGGCGCCATACGGACGGATCATGCCACGAAGATCATGCGCGGCCCAGGCGATGCGATCGGCAAGCGGGATGGCTGCGGGCGCCGTTCTACTGGCGTGGCCCGCGGCGATGGACCAAGCCTGTTGTACAAAATAGGAATGGGAGACCGAACCCAACACGACCATGACAGCGGCGGCAACGACAAATGCGCCTAGCCGGCGTAGCATCCGAGGCTTCCAACCTGGTGTCATTGCCCCATCCTCAACAGGGAGGAGAACCCGATCTTAGCGGATGATCGTTCCTTTCGGGAGATTCGCACGCCTGTCGCGTGGCCAGTTCTCGCTGCCGTGGTGGCAGTCACGATTGGTGCAGCGGCGATGGCGGACGTGGCAGCTGAGGCCGTGCGCGGACCGCCGCCACCGCCGCAGCCCGCCAAAGTGGTCAAGACCGGCTATCAGGTTACTGAGATTGCCCGGGGTCTCGATCATCCATGGTCGATGGCATTTTTGCCGGACGGCTCCATGTTGGTGACCGAACGTGTGGGTCGGTTGCGTCTGATCAAAGGCGGCGCGTTGCTGGCTCAGCCGATCGCCGGTGTCCCAGCGGTGCATACCGGCAGCCAAGCGGGGTTGTTCGACATCGTCCTGCACCCTGATTTTGCACAAAATCATATCGTCTATCTAACCTATGCCGCAGGAACGAAAGCGGCCAACGGCACGCAGGTTGCGCGCGCCCGCTTCGACGGCCACGCACTTCAAGATTTGCACGTGATCTTCAAGGCCATGCCTTTGAAAGATACGGACAACCACTACGGTGGCCGAATGGCGTTCCTGCCCGACGGTACGTTCGCGCTGACGATCGGCGAGGGTTTCGAATACCGCTAGATGGCCCAAGACTTGACTTCCGATCTGGGCAAGATCGTCCGCCTGCACGAAGACGGCAGCGTACCGCAAGACAATCCGTTCGTCGGACAAGCGTCGGTGCGCCCGGAAATCTATACCTGGGGCCATCGCAACCCGCAGGGTTTGATCTTCGATGCATCAAGCGGTCGGCTTTATGAAACGGAGCACGGCCCGCGCGGAGGCGACGAACTGAACATCATCGTGGCGGGCAGGAACTATGGCTGGCCGGTGATTACCTACGGCATGGACTATTCGGGGGCCTACGTTTCTCCGTATTCGCAGCGTCACGGGCTCGAGCAGCCGGTGATCTATTGGACGCCGTCAATCGCGCCCTCGGGACTAGCCATGTATCGAGGCGACAAGTTTCCGGCGTGGATTGGCGATCTATTCGTGGGGGCCCTGGCATTCCAGCATCTACGGCGTGTCCATCTTGATGAGCGCGGAGACGTCGTGGGCCAGGAACAATTCTTGAACGACCTGCACTGGCGCATCCGCGATGTGCGGGCGGCGCCGGACGGTTATCTTTACGTATGCACGGACGAAGTGGACGGACGCGTGCTGCGGCTCGAGCCGGCGAACTGACGGGGGGTTAAGTCACTATGTCGCCAAGCTCATGACGACTGCGGCGATCGGCTTGGCCCAGTTCGGCATCAGGGACACTCGACCCAGAATCTTGCCATCGCGGAAATGCAGCAGCTGAACGGGCCGCAGGGGTCAAACATCAGGCGGTGGCCTTTGTCGCGACGGCGAGTGAGTAGGTCGGCAATCGGCAGTCCGAACTCGCGCATCAACTGCACGCACAGCCACTCGTTTTCCACCGAATCTGCAAAGTCGCCTCGGAAGTTGCCAACAATCCCCAAGGGCAATTTCAGAATATGTGTCGTCGGCGTGGCGCCGTGTGGCCGGTACCACGCACCGCCGCTTGGTAACCGCCAGCCGACGACGGGTCCCATTACTGTCAGACGGGACGGGCGAGACTGTCAGTGATAGCGGGTTGTCTGATGACGGTCACCGGACAGTGCGCATAGGCAACGACTTGTCGTGCCACTGAGCCGATCAGCCAGCGCTCAAATAACGTGTGTCCGCGATGCCCCACGACGATATGATCAATCTCGTGACCTTCGGCGAAGCGCACAATTTGCTCTGCTGGATGCCCGACAAGGATGTGAACATGGGTCTTGAAAGTCTCCTTCGCGTATTTGGATTGGGCCTGGCGCAGCAAGTTGTGGTGATGCTGGCGCGAATGCTCAATCACGGCCTCCGTCTCCACGGCGCCGCCGAACTCTGGGGGACGCACGATCGCCAGTAGGTGCAGTGACGAGCCGAAAGCACGAGCCAGATTCGTTGCGAAGGCCAGGGCATGGACTGCCGCCTCAGACCCATCAAAGCCGACCAGAATGTTACGCATCAGGGGCTCCTCCTTGCAGGGACGTCTGGCGCCGCCGCAGCGGGCGCGGGTTCTGATTCGACCTTGGGTCTTAGCAAGTGTCGCGGCAAAAAGAATGCATTCGCGATGAGGGTGGGCACAACGGCACTCGCCACTACGGCAGCCACCACGGCAGAATACTGCGCCTGGGTAATAACACCGTGCGATAGTCCAAACAGCGCGGAAATCGTGCCGAAGGTCAATCCTGTCGACATCAGCAGGGTCGTATAAATACCCTCTTGCGTAGGCGCGCGAAAAATCTGCGTGGCCGGATAAACTCCAATGCATTTACTGAGCATCTTGCCAGCGAGCAGAGCCACGAACCCGAGGGGCGCCGCTACCAACGCGGGCAGCGATACCAGCGACCCGGCCCGAATGAAATAAAACGGTGTGAGCAGCCCGAAGGTGAGCGTGCGCAAGCGGCGGATGAGCGCGTGATCCTTTCCCACCGTCCCCGCCAGCACCATTCCAACCAAATAGGCGGGTAGCACGGCCTCGCTGCCTGACCAAGTGGCCAACCCGCCTAGTCCAAACAGCGTCAATAACAGAAATTTGGTCTCGAGCTCCGACGGTCGGCCGCCATAGTGTTTGAAGAACTTCGGCGTGACAAACGGCAGCACGATGCATACCGCGCTCGCCCCTCCAAAAAATGCGCCCGTCTTCCAAGTAAACGGACTGAAGATGAAGCCCAAGGCAAGTACGGTGAGCAGATCGTTGATGAAGCACGCCGCCAGCACCGTCTTGCCATAGTTCGTCACGTTCAAGCCGAACTCCAGCATGACCGCGTAGACGACCGCGACCGAGGTCGTGGACATGGCAACGCCCGCCAACCAACTCGCCCTGACATCCCAATGCAATACCCAATAGGCGATGGCCGTGCACCCGAAAAACGGTGCTACGAACCCCACGACTCCGATGAGACTCGCTTCCTTCCACTTGGTCCGAAACACGGCGGGATCGAGTTCCGCACCCGCGAGAAACGTGAGCACAATGGCGCCCGTGCCGGACAGAAACTTGATCCAGGAGTCATCGGTGTGCAGGAGCGCCGTTCCAAGGGTCGCACCGATGATCAATTGTGCGACGGTCCCCACAACGATCTCGGAAAGGGCCGTGGCGACTCGCAGCCAGATCGACAACATCGTCGCGACCAGGGCAAGGCCGAGCCATAATGCCGCCAGCAGCCATGTCTCAGTCATGGATGTCTCCCGCGCGCTCGCCAGGACACCGCGGGTGTGGGGTCGCCCGCGTCGCGACTGTTGCCAGCTTATTCACTGGAAGCGACCGAGGGAGGATCGGCGGAATCGGGATTGATCACACCGAAGCGTGCCGGGATATGTGCGTAGAAGAGCCGGATCTTTTCTCGGTGTATCAGCGCTAACAGCCGTTGAGCTTCTTCATCTGTGACGATGAACTCGATCTCCACCGCCAGGGTGCCCGCGAGTTCAAAAAAGAACGCTTCGTGCAGCACATGATGGCGGCCGAATCCCGCCATCGCCTTGAACGCCGAGCCGCCCCGGATCCCGAGCTTATTCGCCTGTTGCAGCAGCCACTCCCACACGAGCTGATAGTGATGGCGCTGACCCTCGTGCACATAAAATCGCAGGAATGAGCCGTCCATAATTTGTCATCCTTTTGGATCCGTGCGTCTGATTAAAAACCTGTCCTTTGTCGATGTTGCAAAACAGCTAGTTTGATGAATGGGGCACGGTGCGCCTGCATCAGCTCTTTGCCCAGGCGACGGTTCCGATGCCCGCAAAAGTCATCGACACCGAACCTAATAAGTGCAGCGCCGCCGCGCCGCACGCGCTAACAGATCGTCCCTGCTCCAAGAGCGCGACAATTTCGGAGGAAAAGGTGGAGAACGTGGTCAAACCGCCGCAGAAGCCGGTGATCACGAACAGCCGCCACTCGGGCGCGAGTCCGGAGGAGGAAGCAAAGAACGCGACCGCCACCCCGATGATGTAGCCGCCGATTAAGTTGGCGGCGAGCGTGCCCGGTGGGATGCTGGGGAAATAGCTGTTGAGCGTCAAACCCAGCCACCAGCGCAGCAAGGCTCCAAAGCCCGCACCGATAAAAATAGCGATGATCGATCTCAAGCGGCACCTGTCCTCGTGACGATCGGACAAGTCGCGGCTCACCTGCGCCAACCGTCCGGTTATAGCGTAGGCATCATCAGCCGCAAGTTCGGCAGTTCAAGGAGGTATGCCATCTCCTCTGGCCGATATTGTTCCAGAGAAATGTGCGGGGCACAACTTAGCGGCCTCGATCCATCGCCTGTTGGCCGCCTAGATGCCGAACAGGGCCTCGCCGCCGAGTTCTTCTTCAATCTCCAGCAGCCTGTTGTATTTCGCGATGCGTTCGGAGCGGCACAGCGAACCGGTCTTGATTTGACCGCCGGCCATCGCGACCGCGAAATCAGCGATGAAGCTGTCTTCCGTCTCCCCGGAACGATGCGAGATGACAAAGCCCCAACCGGCCTTGCGGCACAGGTGAATCGCCTCGATGGTCTCGGTGACGGTGCCGATTTGATTGAGCTTGATCAGGGCGGCATTGCAGCTCTTCTCGGCGATGGCGCGCTCGATGTAGACCGAATTGGTGACCAGTAGGTCATCGCCGACAATCTGAATGCGATCGCCCAGCGAGGCCGTTTGCCGCCGAAAGCCTTCCCAATCGCTTTCTGCGAGACCATCCTCCAGCGAAATGATCGGAAAGCGGTCGACCCAACTGGAATATAGCGCGGTCATCTCGTCTGCGCTCTTGTCGCCCTGGCGGCTGCGGGTGAGACGATACTTTCCGTTCTCGAAGAATGAGGAAGCGGCTGGATCCAGCGCGATCGCAATATCCTCGCCAGGCCGATAATGCGCGCGCTCGATCGCGGCAACGATCAATTCGCAGGCCTCCTCGTTGTTTCTAAGCTGGGGTGCAAAACCGCCCTCATCCCCAACCGCCGTGCTGAGACCGCGCTCGTGCAACAAGCTTTTCAATGACTGAAAGGTCTCGGCACCGTAGCGTAACGCCTCCCGGAAATTGGGTGCGCCCTGCGGTACGATCATGAACTCCTGAAAATCGAGACTGGAATCGGCGTGCTTGCCTCCGTTGATCACATTCATCATGGGCATCGGAAGACGCCGCGCGCCCGCGCCCCCAAGATATGCGTAGAGGGGCAGCCCGCAGCAGTTCGCGGCCGCTCGTGCTATCGCCTGAGAAACACCCAGGATCGCATTGGCGCCGAGCTTGGCCTTGTTTGTCGTTGCATCCATGTCGATCATCACGCGATCAAGCTTCGCCTGCTGCGTGGGATCACGCCCCGCGAGCTCGGGTGCAATGATATCGTTCACGTGGGCGACCGCCTGCCGTACACCCTTGCCGCCATAGCGGCCCATGTCCGCGTCCCGTAATTCAACCGCCTCGTTCTCACCGGTGGAAGCTCCGGAAGGGACCGAAGCGGTTCCAACAACGCCATTCTCCAGATGCACCGATACGCGCAAGGTGGGTGTGCCGCGCGAATCAAGAATCTCCAGGGCGCGAATCAGTCGGATGGGAAAACTCATAATCAGTCCTTTATGAACGTACGCTTCGACATATATAACAGCTACCAAGCTGCCAATGCTCTATGGGTGGGATCCCGGTATCGGCTGCCTGAGGGAAGCCGCTATCTTGGGGGCACCAGCGGAGACGGTGGATTCGGGCTTATCTGGCGTTTGGCCCTCCAGCTCTCGAATCTTTGCCAGGACGCCGTCGAGCTCGCTTCGCCGCGGCCCCACTTGCGCGGGGAGCATCACGTGCGCTTCCCGCCCGCCCCGGGCGTTGTTTGGATTACCACCCTCTGTAACGAAGTCGGGGAGTTTGTCAGTCGATACGGTCTCGGTGTGACCATCCTCAAAGACGAGGCGGACGGCGCAGGTACTCCCAAATTCCAACACGGTCACGGCCGAGGTGAGTGGGGCCACTCCGGTCGGCAGGAGATTCCGGCCGAGAAGGGCATTGATCAAGGTGCTCTTTCCACGTTTCAATTCGCCAACCACGACAAGGTTGAAGCTACGGTCGAGGAGTTTGACCGCCAACGCCTCCAAGGCCCGTACATCGATCGTTGCGATCGCCTTGGCGCGCTCCAGCAGCGCCGATAGCGGAGCGGTATCCAAGTACATTAGCCGCTCGACCTTCGCGACGGTACGCTCAACGCTAACGGGTGAATCGATCTTCAATGGCTCCTGCCCTCAATGGCTTTGCGGGACAGGGTGGGTGTGCTAACGCCACGCTTCCCGAAACGGTTCGCGTAGGCATCATCAGCCGATCACGGCGGTTTGTGTCAGGAGAATGCCATCTCCGCAGTCGGCACTTTATCTCATACGTGTTCGCGGACACATCCGTAGAAACCGCATCAAATCGTCCGGCGCTCAGACCACGTTCGCCTGCTTACCCAGCTGCCCGAACTCTATCGGCGCCTTCATGTAAAACAGCCGAGTGTCCATCGCGTTGATTCGCTCGAACAGGAGACTGGCTTGCTCCTCCGTCACTGCCATCATGATTTCAACGGGCTGATCAGTCAGTTCGATAAATCGCGCCGAGTGCCGGCGGCCGTCCGCGCCATAGCTTTCGGCGCCCGTGAACACTGTTGCGCCCGATATTCCCAACTCTTTCGCCAGATGCAGCAGCCAGTCCATCGCTTGTTTATGCTCGATCCGCCGGTTCTGCTCGGTAATGACGGTAACTTGGAAGCCCTTCATTCGACTCTCTCCTAAAAGATGTTGCGAAGCAGACGAAATGTGCCGACTCCAAGCATCCTCATCACGATGCTGCCGAACACGTGCACGACGAATGGGGACGCACTAGCCTTCGAAGTGATTATTCCATTCTTCAAGGGTTTCAAAAGTTGATTCGAACTTTCTATCCTTGGGGACGCCAATTTTAAACGCCGTGTTTCCCGGTAAGCGGCAAGTTTTACATGCCCCTCCCATCCGCGCTATATGCATCGCGTACCGGTGCCGAGTTGGCGGGTGAATCTGATCTTGTAAGACAAACGCTGCTAGTTGGCAGACGGCTTAGGACGCAGTCGCATTGCCGCGCGTGCAGCGTCATGGACTGAACAACGCGCTCGGGGATCGGGCCGCCGCCGCCGCCGTAGGCGGACGGCGGCCCGTCGCTCACAGCGAGTCGGTCACGCGCGTCAGGCTTTCCGCCTCCTGCGAGTTGAGGAGATACAGATCGCGCGTGGCCGGATCTTCCGTGGATAGCGCGTTCGAGGCTTCGAGAAAGCCGCTGCGATCGCTGTCGCGGAACGTACCACTCAAGGTCACCGCCGTGCTCGTCGGCAGGGTGCCCACCGTGACCCCCGGCTGATTCGAGCGGGCGTCGATGGCCACCAAGGTTCCGCCGCTCACCCCATCCTCGACGTACTGATACCCGGTCGTGGCGTTCGTGACGGTCACCGGCGTCAGTCCGGTGACCTGGAAGAGTGTCTGGTAGGGCGTGATCGTGGTCACCGTATCGTCGGGCCAGGGCTGCTGTTCGCCGCCATCGACAAACGTGGAGTTGGCGAGCGGCGCTTGGATTACCGTGCCGTCGACGCCCACGATGCCGGACTGGGTGCCGCTGCGTGTCAGCACGTGGGTCGTTGTGTCGTTGGTCTGTGTCCAGCTTTCGTAGTACACCGTTGCCGCAGTCGCGATGAACGTGCCGTCGTTCCCGGCGCCGGTAACCAGCGTCGTCGGCGCAGCACCTGAGGCGGGCAGCGTGCGGATCGTATAGGTCGGATTCTCGACGCCCCACAGCAGATTGGCGCCCGCCACGGGGAACAGCAGCGTCGCGATGGTGCCCGCTTCGCTGTCGATCATCGCGGGCGGCGCCGAACCGTTCGCCGGCATCGAGTAGATCGCGGTAGATGCCGGTGTGGCGCCTGCGGCCGGCGTGTTGATCGAGAAATAAAGCGAGTTCGGCGAGGCGGCAAACAACGCCTTGGCGTTGGTGGGGGTCCAGTTGGGAATGGCGAAGAGCGAGGAGGACACCGTGTGTCCCACGTAATCGACATAGACGATGTTACCGTCGACCACGTAGAGCTGCCCCGAGGGATAGCCTTGCGTCGTGCCGACGGGCAACGCGACTGCGACCCCGATCGGCGCGGCGAACGTGCCCAGCACGATCGGATTGGCGAAGTTGCCGTCGACCAGCACCAGGCTCGCGCCGTTCTTGACCACGAAGCCCGAGATGCCACCCTGCGCCGTGCGCACCGTCGCAACCGGCATGCCCGTGGCCACGATGGGCGCATCCGCCGGCGACATGCCGGTCTTTACCATGTGAATCACGTCATCGGCGGTGTTGCACACGCCGTCGGGTCCCGGCAGGCGGTACATGTACGAGGAGTTGGTCGGCGTCACCAGATCGGCCGTGAAGTACACGCCGACGTAATCGTAATTCGCGCCCGCGACGGCGGTCCCTGACAAGGTGCAGGTGTCATCGATCGTCGCCGCGGTCTCGCTCGACACCTGCTGGGCAACGGGCGCGCTCGTCGACGTGAGGTCGACCTCGTGAATGAAGCCGTCGCTGCCTTTGTAGATTTCGACGCCCGCCGGCTGCCCGAGCGGCCGCCCGGAGATGAAGTCGATGGTGCCGCGCAGGGATTGCTTCTTGCCCGCGTAGCTGCCCACCGTTGCCGCCGAGAACGTCGCGCTCGCATCGTCCGCCCAGGCGACGAAGACGCCGGTGGTCCCCACATAGCTGTCGAGCGTGGGCGCCGGCGGAGGACCGTTGTTGTATCCCCCGTAGCCACCGTCTCCGCCGCAGGCCGACAAGATGCCGGCAATTGCCGTCCCCAACACCCCTGCCACGACGAACTTTCGCATGCGACGCTCCCTCTTGCTTCGTTGGATTCAAAACCGATCCAACGACAACGGCAGCGCCGCCGCTGCGTTGACTCGCGCGGAGCTTGAATTCGATGACGATTCTGCAACCTTCCTCGCTCAAGATCGGAAGCGCTGCGGCGCAGGGCAAGTGCAAGCTAGGACGGGTGGCGGGGCTTTCCAAACATCGAGCATTAAAGTTCTCGACCTGCCTGCCGATACCCTGCTCGGGTCCCCCTTGGACCGGAGACAGCGATCATGCACATCAACATTGTTTCGACCGCGGCGCCCATCGTTGCAACCAAGTCGGCAACCCCGGCCACGAATTCAGCCAAATCCGTGTCCAAGACGACGACCTCAACCTCCGCGACACCACCCAGTGCATCGACAGCATCGAGCGCCGGGAAAGCTCAGTCCGCCCCACCGCCTCCGTCCGCGGCCTCCGCGGTAAGTGCAGCGATTTCCAGCCTGGTGAGCTCGACCTATTCGACCAGCGTCGGCGGCAAGAGCTATTCGGCCAATATTTCGCAGGCCAATGGGACGTACTCGCTTTCGGTTCCCAATCTGCCGGGGGCGAGTGTGAGTGGATCGAGTCTGAGCGCGGCCGAAAGCGCCCTAACCGTCAAAATCGATACGCTGGTCTGAGACGCGACGCGTTCTCTCAAGCGTGAACGTCGATACGCGTGACCGGTGTGTCGGACAGCATGCGCTGCGTACTCGAATACAGTTCGACCCCCCGGCTCGAACTATAGGGGTTGCCGCGAGGCGAGGGCGGCGACATTCGCGCCGGCATGGCGATGAGAGTGGGCAATGCCACGGCGGCCGACGCCGTGCTCGACCGCTCCGTGTGATCGGAGGACTCAGCCGTTGAGGCGTAATCCGCTTGCACATAGACCAGCGAGTCGCCGGGTCGCGAGGCGACGATCGTGACGCGCCTCAGCGCCGTCTCGGTCGTCGCATGACGCAGCCCCGGGACGGGAAGTCCGCCGGACATGCCGCGTTCGCTCGCGAGGATCAGGGTCTGGTTGCTGGGTGTTACTTTCACGTACGTCTAACGATCCATCGTTGAGCGCTCGCAGATACCTTCAGCGTCCTCCTTAGGGCCCTGTGGCGCAAGAGGGATTACATCACAGTTCGCGGGCTCGAACGGCAGCCGAATGTCAAATGTGCGCCGCAGCACCGCGGCCGCGCCGACGACGCCTGAGCCAGGGCTGCCGCCCCGACGGCGAGCGGGCGTTTACACACCCCACCAACCCCTATTGCAATATGTAGATCCCCCGAGGTGACGATGGGCCGGTTCTGGGTCAACGTGGCGACCGAATCATGGGCATGGAACTCATCAATCCGATCGATCGCGACAACCTCAGAGCCAAGATACGGAATGCCGAGCCATTTCCGCATTTTTGCATCGACAACTTCCTGAACGTCGATTTCGCGAATGAGGTTTGTAATTCTTTCCCCGAGTATCAGAGTGCGAAGGGAATGGGGAAAGAGTTCAGCGCGGTGAACGAAAAATACAAGATTCAAATCACCGATTCGAAAAAGTTTCCGCCGGCCATCGCCAGATTGAACGCTCTGTTGGCCTCGCCGGAATACGTAAACATGTGGTCGGACCTGATCGGGATTCCAAATTTGCTGGCTGATCCCGAGTTGAGCGGCGGTGGGATACATGAAACCAATTCAGGCGGCCGGCTGGATGTTCATGTGGACTTCAATTTCATCGAGAGCCGGCAGTGGCATCGGCGCTTGAACATCCTCATTTACTTCAACAAAGATTGGCAGCAAGACTACGGCGGCCAGCTCGATATCTGGGACAATGACGTCAAGAAATGCTACGGATCGTTTGCGCCAATCTTCAATCGGGCG
>Ga0187851_10003867_pt1 | contig 12436 bp, 11 predicted proteins | sample June2016WEW_6_10_FD_132997 | JGI IMG/M metagenome (GOLD analysis project Ga0187851, IMG submission 132997) | Peatland microbial communities from SPRUCE experiment site at the Marcell Experimental Forest, Minnesota, USA - June2016WEW_6_10 | ecosystem: Environmental > Terrestrial > Soil >... | reverse complement strand
CTGCTGGGCGCCATGCGCGCGATTGCGCAGATGATCAGCTACGAAATCCCGCTCATCCTTTCCGCCGTCACCGTCATCATGATCGTCGGGTCGCTCAAGCTGGTGGACGTCGTCGCCGCGCAAAATCATTACACCGGCGGCGTGGCGCACTGGTTTGTGTTCACGCCGTGGGGTTTGGCCGGGTTCATCCTGTTCTTCATTGCCTCGCTCGCGGAATCCAACCGTTCCCCCTTCGACCTGCCGGAGGCCGAATCGGAAATCATCGCGGGTTATTACACGGAATATTCCGGATTCAAATTCGCGCTGTTTTTCCTCGGGGAATACCTTGGCATGTTTGCCGTGATCGGGCTGGGCATCACGCTCTTCCTGGGCGGCTGGACCGCGCCGTTTTCATTCCTGACTTGGATCCCGTCGTATCTCTGGTTCTTTGCCAAGCTCCTGGCGCTGGTGTTCGTGTTCATCTGGATTCGCGCCACGCTGCCGCGGCTGCGCATGGACCAGCTCATGAACTTTGCCTGGAAATTCATGCTGCCGCTGGCGTTGGTCAACATTGTCACCGCCGGCTGCTGGCATTTCCTCGGCGCGGGCTGGCTGCGCTGGGCGGTCTGCACCGTTTTGGTTTTTGGCGCCTACGCCATCCTCGGCTGGGGATTGATGGAAAACCAGAAACTCGGCAAACGCATTTACCGGTTCGCCGAATGAAAAACGTGAATCATTACACGAGGACGGAGCGCGGGTGTCCCACCCGCAGCGGCTTGGATCGCCGGATAAGCGGGCGAATCTCAAGGGTTTTGAGTTGTCGAGCGTGCTGCGGCTGGGACAGCCGCGCTCCGATTTTTGTTTAATCATGGCTTTGCCATTTATCATCATCGCAATTGTGACACTCTTTGCGGCGGCGGCGGCGATGAGCCTGCGCAATCTGGTGCATTGCGCGCTGTCGCTGGTGGTGGCCTTGGCCGGGCTGGCCGCGCTCTATCTGGCGCTCGGTGCGCAGTTCGTCGGTTTTGCCCAGATCCTGGTCTATGTCGGCGCGGTCGCCATTCTTATCGTGTTCGCGGTCCTGCTGACGCGCAGCGACGCGACGCCGAACCGGGCCATTCTGGCGCCCGGCTGGCTGACCGGAATAGTCGTTTCCGCAGCCGTCTTTGCCACGCTCGGCTGGGCGGCGTTGAACAGCACCGGCCTGCCCAAGGAAATGCCGCCGGCGCCTGAAACCACCGTCAAAAACATCGGCGACCTGCTGATGACCCAATACGTCCTGCCGCTGGAAGTCATCGGCCTGCTGCTCACCGCGGCAATGATTGGCGCGGTCATCATCGCCATGCGCGAGGACGCGCCAAAAACGACGATGGAAGATGGAGGATTGAAGATGGAAAAAACCTCTTCGCCATCCTCCATCCCCGCTCGCGATTTATCGGAGCTCCATCCTCCATCCTCGTCGGGAGGTCCTGTATGACCCCGCTCCAGGGCTGCTTGCTTGTTTCGGCGCTGCTTTTCGCCATCGGCCTGGCGGGTGCGGTCACGCGACGCAACGCCATCCTCGCGCTGGTCGGCATTGAACTGATGTTGAACGCGGCGAATCTGAATTTCATCGCGTTCTGGCGCTATGGTCCGAATCCAGAAGCGTTATCCGGCATGATGGTCGTGATTTTTTCCATCGCCATCGCGGCGGCGGAGGCGGCGGTTGGCTTGGCGCTCATCATCGCAATTTACCGTCATTACCGGACCGTCAATCTGGATGAAATCAACAATTTGAAAGGATGAGCTGGATTGCACAAAATCTGTGGTTGATTCCGGTGCTGCCGCTGGCGGCGTCGGGTGTGATTGCCGTGAACAAACAACGGCAACGCAAGCTCGCAGCCACGCTGACCATCGGTTCGATGGTCCTGGCGTTCCTGCTTTCGCTGTGCGCCTTCAGCGCCACGCTCCTGCATCACGGCGACTACGGCGTTTTCCGCGAAGTCGCCGGGTTTGATTGGATTAAATTCGGCGGGCAATGGTTGCAGCTCGGCTGGGTGCTGGACCCGCTTACGGCGATCATGCTGGTGATGGTTTCATTCGTCAGCCTGCTGATTTTCATCTTCAGCGTCGGCTACATGGCACATGACGAAAATTTCCTGCGGTTCTTTTGTTTTATGTCGCTCTTTGCGGCGGCGATGCTCGGCGTGGTCATTGCCAACAGCCTGCTCCTGTTTTTCATCTGCTGGGAACTCGTCGGCCTGACCAGCTATCTGCTCATCGGATTCTGGTATCACAAGCCGAGCGCGGCGGCGGCGGCCAAAAAGGCCTTTATCACCACGCGTATCGGTGACCTCGGCCTGCTGCTGGGCATGGTCTGGCTTTATGCAAAAACGGGAACACTTACTTTTTATGAAGGTGGCAACGGCTGTTTAGAGATTCCAACTTTGGCGAAAGCTTTCCCGTTCGAGGGTTTTGGTTTCGTGGCTTTGACAGGGATCGCGCTGCTTATTTTCGTCGGAGCGATGGGTAAATCCGGTCAAGTGCCGCTGCATGTCTGGCTGCCGGACGCGATGGAAGGTCCCACACCGGTCAGTGCGCTGATTCACGCAGCGACGATGGTGGCGGCTGGCGTTTTCCTCGTGGCGCGGGTGTTTCCGCTGATGAAACCCGATTGGAATGCCATATATGGTGGTCCTCACACCTTTGTTAGCATGGCTCCAATGGACGCGACTGTTGTGATTACTTGGGTAGGTGCGATTACAGCCGTGTTCGCTGCCACCATCGCGGTGGCACAGACGGATATCAAACGCATCCTGGCGTATTCCACGGTTTCGCAGCTTGGTTACATGATGCTCGGTTTGGGCGTCGGTGGCGTGGCGGTCGGCATGTTCCATCTCATCACCCACGCCTTCTTCAAGGCGCTGTTGTTCCTCGGGTCCGGCTCGGTTATCCACGGCTGTCATGAGGAACAGGACATCCGGAAGATGGGCGGGCTGAGAAGATTCATGCCGGTGACGTTTGCGACCTATGCCATCGGCATGCTGGCGTTGTCGGGATTTCCACTGTTCTTCTCCGGGTTCTGGAGCAAGGACGAAATCCTCCACTCGGCGCACGGCTGGCCGGTGTCGCACATTCCCTTTTATCTCGGTTGCGCCGGGGCGCTGCTCACGGCGTTCTACATGACGCGCCAGGTCGCGCTGGTGTTTTTTGGTCAATATCGTGGCAGCGGACGTGAGTCCGCTCATGATTCCTCGCATGCGGTACCCGACAAGAAGTCAGAGCCGACTCACGTCGGCTGCTACAAAGAAAAAGGTGTTCCTCACGAAAGCCCCGCCGTGATGACCGTGCCGCTCGTCATCCTGGCGGTGTTCGCCATTTTATTGGGCTTCATCGGCACGCCGGCGTGGCCATGGTTTGACGGTTTTCTCAACGGCGAACCGGCCGTGTTCAATTTCACCAAATTGACCGAAAGCGGCACGCTCGGGCTGATGCTGGCATCCGCGGTGATTGTTTTTGCGGGTCTCGGCTTCGGCTGGTGGCTCTACGGCAAACGTCAGCGCAAGACGGCGGAAGAACCCGACGTATTGTCGGTCGCACAGTCGACCGTGTTCTGGTTGCTGGAGAACAAGTATTTCGTGGATGAGTTTTACGAAGCGACCATCATCCGTTTCAATGCCTGGGCGGCTCGTGCGTGTGATTTTCTGGACCGCTGGATTTGGGGCGGGGCGGTGTTTCTGGTTGCGTGGGTGACGATCGGGCTGTCCCGGCTCTACCGGTTCACGGATGATTTTGTGGTGAACCTGGGTTTCGACACCGGCTGTGAAACGCTGCGTGAAGGCGGCGGCGAAATTTCGAGCTGGCATACCGGCCGCGTGCAAACCTATCTCCGCATCATCGGCGTGGCGCTGGTGGTGCTGGTTCTCTTCCTGATTTGGGGGCGCAAAGCATGAACCTCCCCTGGCTGACCATACTGATTTTGGTTCCGCTGTTCGGCGGCATCATCGTTGCCGGGCTGGGCGCGGAACAAAAGCGGCTCGCGCGCGGGCTGGCGCTGGCGTTCAGCCTCGTGGGACTGACCGGGGCGCTGTGCCTCTGGCAACATTTCAACGCCGCCTCCGGCGACCTGCAGTTCGTCGAGAAACACGACTGGGTGCCGTCGCTGGGCATCCAATATTTTCTCGGCGTGGATGGGCTTGGCCTGTTGATGGTGATGCTCACGGCAATCGTCGTGCCGCTTTCCCTCCTCGCTTCATGGCGCATTGATGACCGCGCACACATTTACAACGCACTGGTGTTGTGGTTGCAGGCGGGATTGTTCGGCACATTCACCGCGTTGAATTTCTTCCACTGGTTCCTGTTCTGGGAACTGGTGCTCATCCCGGCGTTTTTCCTCATCAAACTTTGGGGCGGACCCCGGCGCGGCCCGGCGGCGACGCAGTTTTTCATTTACACCATGGTCGGCAGTGTGACGTTGCTGCTGAGTTTCCTGGCCATCCGGCTGGCGACGGGCAGTTTTGATTTCATCGAACTGGCCGACATGGCCAAACGCGGTGAAATCACGGCCAAACTCGGCGAGGTCATCGGCTGGAAATCACAAATCAGCCTGCTGGTCTTCTTCGGCGCGTTTCTCGGATTCGCGGTCAAGGTTCCCCTTGTGCCGTTCCACACGTGGCTGCCATCGGCGTATGCCGAAGCGCCCGGTCCGGTGACGATGCTGCTCACAGGTGTCATGTCGAAAATGGGCGTGTATGGGTTCCTGCGCATCCTGCTGCCGATTTTCCCCGAACAGATAAAGCAGGTGCTGACGCCGTTGCTGTGGCTGGCGGTGCTGACCATCGTGCTCTCGGCCTGCGCGGCATTTGCCCAGCGCGACCTCAAACGCATTCTGGCCTATTCATCCATCAACCACCTCGGCTACTGCCTGCTCGCGCTGTTTGCGGTGATGGGCGCGGCGACGGGCGTGAACCAGCCGGAGTTGCAAAAGGCCGCGGCGCTCAACGGCGTGTTGCTGCAGATGTTCAACCACGGGCTTACGGCATCCACGCTGTTCCTCTTCGTGTGGCTCATCGAGAAACGCAGCGGCGGCCTGCGCGGGCTGGACGATTTCGGCGGCATCCGCAAGATCGTGCCCGTGTTCACCGGCTTGATGGGCATCGCGCTGTTTTCGTCGCTTGGATTGCCGGGATTGAACGGGTTTGTGGGCGAATTCCTGATTTTCAAGGGCGTGTTCCCGCTCGCGCCCTGGGCGGCGGCGTTGGCCACGCTCGGCCTGCTGGTGACGGCGATCTTCCTGTTGACCATCATCCAGCGGGTGTTTTGCGGGCCGTTGAATGAACGCTGGCTGAAGTTCCCGGACCTCACGCCGGGCGAGCGCGTGTTGGTGGCCGTTCCCGTGGCGCTGATGTTCGTGCTGGGCCTCTGGCCGCAACTCGTGCTGGGCGTGATGGATTCGACCGTCGTGAAGATGGTGCAACAACTGAATTTTTAACCACGAATGAACACGGATTAACACGAATGCGAAATCGTAAATCGTAAATCGTAAATCAAAAATGCTGGCCTGGACCATATACATTTCGTTCATCGGGGTGCTGGTGCTGATGCTCCTGCCCCGCGAAGCGGCGCGGGCGGCGCGCATCGTCGCCTTGCTGACCGCCATCGCCGGTTGCGTGGTGGCGTTTGTCGGGGCGGCGCAGCAGCCGGACCCGGGCGAAGTTATGACGATTGTCAAAGTCCCGTGGATTCCATCGCTCGGAGCGAATTATTTCCTGGCCGCCGACGGCATCAGCCTGGTGCTGGTGGTGCTGACCGGGCTGGCGGCCGTTGCCGGTATTTTGTTTTCGTGGAACGTCGAAAAGCGAACCAAGGAATTTTTCGCCTTCTACCTCGCGTTGATCGGCGGCGTGTACGGCGTATTCCTCAGCTTCGATGTGCTGTTGCTGTTTGTGTTCTACGAGCTGACCATCATTCCGAAATATTTCCTCATCGCCCGCTGGGGCAGCACGCGCAAGGAATATGGCGCGATGAAACTGGCGCTCTATTCGTTCGTCGGCAGTCATCTCGTGCTCATCGGCTTGATTGCCACCTGGGTGGTGGCCCGGGCGCAGACCGGCCACGCGTCGCTCGATTTGATGGAATTGTCGAAAGTGTCGTTCCCATTGGGCTTCCAGCACTGGGTGTTTCCGCTGGTGTTCGTCGGATTTGGGATCCTGGCGGGCCTGTGGCCGTTTCACACGTGGGCGCCCACCGGTCATGTGGCCGCCCCCACCGCCGGCTCGATGTTGCTGGCGGGCGTCGTGATGAAACTTGGCGCCTACGGCTGTCTGCGCGTGGCGATGGTGCTGTTTCCCGACGGCGCGCGGATGTGGCAGAACGAGATCGCCGCGCTGGCGGTCATCGGCATCGTTTATGGCGCGGGCGTGGCGCTGGTGCAGAAGGATTTCAAGTTTGTCATCGGCTATTCCAGCGTGAGTCACATGGGCTTTGTACTGCTGGGCCTGGCGACGCTCAACACCATCGGCCTCAGCGGAGCGGTGCTGCAAATGTTCTCGCACGGCATCATCGCCGGGCTGCTGTTCGCCGTCGTGGGCCGGATGGTCTATGACCGGACGCACACGCGCGATTTCAACGACCTGCAAACGATGCAGCTTGGCAAACTGCTGCCGTTCGCCGGAGTGACATTTGTGCTGGCGGGCATGGCTTCAATGGGAATGCCAGGCTTTAGTGGGTTCTGGGCCGAAATGCGGGTGCTCTGGGGAGCGTGGACGGTGTTTCCGGTGGCAACCATTTTGTCGGGATTGGGAATCATCATCGGGGTGGCCTACATCCTGCGGGCGGTGCAAAAGGCGTTTTATTCGGACGCACCGGCGGCGGCCAAATCCGGTCACGACCATCCGCTGGAACCCATTACGACACCCGAACGCATCGGGGCGGCGATGCTCATTGCGGCTTCACTGATCATCGGACTTTTCCCGGGCCTCTTGTTGAACTGGCTCCAGCCGTGCCTGAACTCGCCGTTGTTTGAGCGGTTGTTGAAGGGAGGGCCGCTGTGAACTACTTCGAAGTCATCCGGGCAGCCGCGCCGGAGACCGCCCTGGCCATCACGGCCTTGATGGTCCTGTCGGTGGATTTGATCGTCGTGCGCGGGGAATCGGTCGCGCGGCGGTTCATGACCGGGGCGATGGTGGCCATCCTGGGCTGCCTGATGGCGGCGATATTTACGTTTCTCCATTATGGGTCCGTCGATCCGCTGCACGGCCTGCTGGTGGTGGACCCATTGACGAATTTTCTGAAGGTCACGCTGCTGGTGCTGGCCATTTTTACCGTGTTGATTTCTGCTGCCGGCACCTTCACCGAACACGTCGGCGAATATCTGTCGCTCGTTTTGCTGGGGACCATCGGCCTGATGTTCCTCGTCAGCGCGGAGGACCTGCTGATGATTTTCATCTCGCTGGAACTGGCCAGCCTGTCGCTTTATATCCTCACGGCGTTTAACAAGCGCAACTCCCGGTCCAGCGAGGCGGCGCTGAAATATTTCCTGTTCGGCGGCATGTCCGCGGCGTTTTTGTTGTTCGGCTTCAGCCTGCTTTACGGGCTTTCCGGTTCGACCCATTTGCCGGAAATTGCCGTGGCGTTGAAGGGCAGGGGACTTGATCCATTGTTGCTGGTAGCCATCGTGACGACGGTGATTGGATTTGGCTTCAAGGTGGCAGCGGTGCCGTTCCATTTGTGGGCGCCGGACGCCTATGAGGGAGCGCCCACGCCAAGCGCGGCGTTCATTGCCTCCGGTTCCAAGGTCGCCAGCTTTTACATCCTGGCCAAAATCCTGACGATGGGTTTTGCCGGCGCGGAAGGCAGCGCGGTCTGGCACGGTTATGTGTCCGGCTGGACGCCGGTGATTGCCGTAATGGCGGCGCTTTCGATGGTGCTGGGCAATCTCACGGCCATCGTGCAGTCGAGCGTGAAACGGCTGCTGGCGTATTCGGCCATCGCCCATGCGGGCTATATGCTGCTCGGCGTGCTGGCCAATACGCCGTCCAGCCACAGCGCGCTGCTGTTTTATGTCATCACCTATGCGCTGACGGTGCTCGGCGCATTCGGCGTGGTGACGGTGGTGGAAGCGGCCACGGGCGGCGGCGCGCTGGCCAATTTTGCCGGGCTCAGCCGGCGCGCGCCGGCGCTGTCGTTGTGCCTGCTGGTGTTCCTGCTTTCGCTGGCCGGCATTCCGCCGCTGGCGGGTTTCATCGGAAAATTTTTCCTGTTCAGCGCGGTGGTGGGCGCGGACGCCGGACATCTCGGCCTGCTCTGGCTGGTGATCCTGGCCATCGTGATGAGTGCCGTGTCGTTTTACTACTACCTGCAGGTGTTGAAACAGGCTTACGTGCTGGACGCCGCTGAAAACGCGCCCACGATCAAGGTTCCACCGGTCACAATGTTTGCGCTGGTTCTGCTGGCGGTGCTGGTGATTCTCCTCGGTTGCGCTCCGGGATTGTTGCTGCGCCATCTGTGACCGGAAATGACTAGTGACGAAACCATAATGACGAAAGAATTTCCCAATGCCGAAGCAAAAATATTTGGGTTTTGAGATTCGTCATTCTTTCGTCATTCGGATTTAGTTATTCGTAATTTGTAATCCGGTTCCAGTTGCTGCTGAAAAGTATTTTCAATTTTGTAAATCCGCGTATTCTCACGGCCATATTTTTATGAGCAACATTCCTTCGGATTTGAAATACACGAAATCTCACGAGTGGGTGCGCGTCAGCGGCGACACGGCGACGGTCGGCATCACCGACCACGCGCAGCATGAGCTGACCGACATTGTCTTCGTGGAACTGCCGGACCCGGGCCGGAAGGTCAAGGCCGGTGAAGCCTGCGCCGTCGTGGAATCGGTGAAGACCGCCAGCGACATTTATTCGCCCGTGAGCGGTGAAATTCTGGAGGTGAACAAATCTGTGGTGGACGACCCGGCGCTGGTGAACAGCGACCCTCACGCCGGCGGCTGGTTTTACAAAATCAAATTGGGCAGTCCCGCCGAATTGAACGCGCTCCTTTCGCCGGAGGATTACAAGAAGCAGATTGGCGGGTAGATTTGATGAGGTCAACCCGCCTTCCAATATTGCTCTGCCATGCGAATTGTCCAAAGTGTCGCTTGCCAACAGAATTTAAAATGTTTGAGTCGGGCGGTCCTGGTGGCGATTTCTCGACCTACGTTGGAATGCGCACAGGGGCCTTTTACCGACTCGATCTTGGGAAAATTCATTATCAAGGCAAGCAACTCGCCGAGCTTTTATCTGCTGCATTGCAGCGGGAGGGGAACTTGGTAAAAGTACCAGATGAGATTAGGTGCAAGCTGTGCGGCAACGTATTTAACGCAGTCTCTATTCCAAGCGATGGAGAAGAAAATGTAGATGCATATGAGCTTTAGATGAAAATCCGTCTCTTCATCAAGCCCTATTGCCCGTGGTGTCACAAGGCGATGCACTGGCTCGACGACCATGATGTCGAATATGAAAAGCTGGATGTCATTGCGGATGGCGCGGCGTTTGAGGAAATGGTTCGGTTGTCCGGCCAGGAGCTGGCGCCGGTGATTGAGGTGGAGGGGAAGGTGCTGGCCGATTTCGGGCCGGAGGAACTGGCGAAGTTTTGGGAGAAACTGAACCACGAATGAACACGAATGAACACGAATTGACACGAATGTAATCAGATCCAACACGATTTGTTTTTGCAGTTTTGATTCGTGTTTATTAGTGTCCATTGGTGGTTAAAATAATTTGCAATGACGACGACTGAATTGAAACCGCGACCGCGTCTGCCGGACTGGCTGCGCATCACGCTGCCCACGTCGGACAGTTTTGCGCGCACGCGCAGCCTGCTGGACGAGCTCAAGCTGCACACGGTTTGCGAAAGTGCCAAATGCCCGAACCATTGGGAATGCTGGGAGAAGGGCACGGCCACGTTCATGATCGGCGGCGACCGCTGCACGCGCGCCTGCGGCTTTTGCGCGGTGTCCACGGCCAAACCGCTGCCGCTCGAAGCGGACGAGCCCATGCGCGTGGCCGAGGCGACGCGCCGGATGCGGCTGCGGCACATCGTCATCACCGCCGTCGCCCGTGACGATCTGGCGGATGGCGGCGCGGACCATTTCCGAAAGACGGTTGAGGCCGTGCGCCAATTGAACCCGGGCATCGTGATAGAAGTGCTGGTGCCGGATTTTAATGAGAGCGATGCCGCGATTGAATCCGTGCTGGCGGCCAACCCGCACATTTTCAATCATAATCTCGAAACCGTGCGGCGGCTGACACCGTCCGTGCGTCACCGCGCGACATACGACCGTTCATTGAGCGTGTTGCGGAGGGTGAAGGACAGGCGCGGCGGCACGATTTACACCAAGTCCGGGATGATGCTCGGTCTGGGCGAGGCGGAAGCGGAAGTCATGACGGCGCTGGCAGATTTGCGCCGGGCGGGTTGCGACATTCTCACGCTCGGGCAGTACCTTCAGCCCACGCTGAAGCATCTGCCGGTGGTGGAATTTGTTTCACCGGAAAAATTCGCAGAATACGGCAGCCGGGCAGGGGAGCTGGGTTTCGTTCACGTCGCCAGCGGCCCGTTGGTGCGCAGTTCCTACCATGCGGATGAATTCAACCTGCCATCAACGCAGCGGCAGGGATAAACCCCGGCGCACGAACAAAAATATCGCAATGCCGATGAGGACGGTTCCCAGGATGAATGCAATAATGGTGATGGTGGTCGTCATCGTGCGGGCCTGATCCAGGGTTTCCGCGGTGCGTTTTTTTTCCGATTCCCGGAACGTTTCAAGCTCTTTTTCCAGCGCGGCAATGGCTTCCTCGTCTTTGAGCTGGATGGTGAGCCATTTCTCCCCGGACCGTTTCCAATCCGCGGGCAGGCGCTCCAGTTGCCCGGCCGCGGCGGGTTGAAAGCCCCAGCGAACCCAGAACGGCGAATTTTCCTGCGTCCACAACCGGAAGACGCCGTGATGGGCGGTGATGGTCTGGATGCGTTCCCAGAACAATTGCCGCGCGGCGTCGGCCACGGCAAAATCCGTGTATCCTTCGCTGTGGAGCAGGGCGTGCCGGCCGATGATCTGAACGCCGATCGCACCGACGATTTGTCCGTCAGCCGCCTCCACCACCTGAAATTCAGTCAGCCGCTTTTCCAAATCACCCGCCGGCAGGCGCATGGAATTCCAAAGCAATCTCAGGCTTTGAAAATCGTCCGTGGTCGCGCGGCGGATGCGAATGGTTGACGGATTCATGCCGGCCAACAAACTGGCCCGACCCCGGCCAAAAGTCAAAACCGCTGTAATCATTCATCCCGCCATTTGATTTCCCAAAAAGTTGTGCCATTCTGACCGGAGAAAGGATCTAATTTAGAGTATGAATAATGGAAACACCGGGCAATTGCTGGAGGCATTGCAATGGCGCTATGCCACCAAAGTCTTTGACGCCGCCAAAAAAATCCCCGCCGAAATCTGGCAAACCCTGGAGCGCGCACTCGTGCTCACGCCGACCTCGTACGGATTGCAGCCGTATAAATTTTTAGTGATCAGCGACCCCGCCAAGCGCGCCGAATTGCTGCCGCATTCGTGGAACCAGAAACAGGTCGTGGACGCCTCGCACTTCGTAGTGTTCACCGCCCGCACCAAAGTGACGGACGCCGATGTGAACAAACTTATCAAGCACACCAGCGATGTTCGCAAAATCCCCGCCGAATCGCTGAATTTTTACCGCGACATGATGCTCGGCGACATCGTCAACGGACCGCGCGGCAAGACCGCCCACGAATGGGCGGCGCGCCAAGCTTACATCGCGCTGGGCAATTTGATGACCTGCGCCGCGGTGCTGGGGGTGGATGCCTGCCCGATGGAAGGCCTCAGCCCGGCCGATTATGACCGGGTGCTGGGATTGACCGGCAGCGGTTACGCGACCGTGGTGGCCTGCGCGCTGGGTTATCGCGCCGCCACCGACAAGTACGCGAGACTGCCGAAGGTGCGGTATGCGGCAAAAGAACTCGTGCAGCAGGTTTGAGCAAAATGATCACCATTCGGAAAGCCGGGGAACGCGGGCACGCCAGTTACGGCTGGCTCGACACGTGGCACACATTTTCATTTGCCGATTACCACGATGATCGACACATGGGTTTCCGCGCGTTGCGGGTGATCAACGACGATACCATCGCGGGCGGCGGCGGCTTTGGCACGCACCCGCACCGCGACATGGAAATCATCACCTGTGTGCTGAGCGGCGCGCTGGAACACAAGGATTCAATGGGCAACGGCCGCATCATCCGCCCCGGCGAGGTCCAATACATGGCCGCCGGCACCGGCGTGGCGCACAGCGAATTCAATCCGTCGCCGACCGAGCCGGTGCATCTGCTGCAAATCTGGATTTTACCCGACCATAAGAGCGCGAAACCGGTTTACGCCGAAAAAACCCTGGCCGCAGCCGCACCGGGAAAACTT
>Ga0187851_10003866_pt1 | contig 12447 bp, 9 predicted proteins | sample June2016WEW_6_10_FD_132997 | JGI IMG/M metagenome (GOLD analysis project Ga0187851, IMG submission 132997) | Peatland microbial communities from SPRUCE experiment site at the Marcell Experimental Forest, Minnesota, USA - June2016WEW_6_10 | ecosystem: Environmental > Terrestrial > Soil > Wetlands... | reverse complement strand
TTGGCCTGCTGGGCCAGGGCGACTGCTTTTTGCGCGGCGCGGGCCAGCTCGAGCTCGGTGAGGACTGGGCCGTCCGGGTCTTGCGTGCGCTTGCTTGTGTGGCCGGTGGTGTTGTGCCACACCGATGGCGCGACGGACGCGAGCGGGACGCCGAGGGTGCGCGCGAGCTTATCGGCCCAGCGCGCGTGCAGTTGCGCGGGATCTAGCGTGCCGGTCTTGGCGGCGCGCGTCTTGAAGTTGGCTGCTTGCGCGAGTTGCGCGAGCTCACGCTGGGAGGGTTTGCGTCCGTAGCGCTGCTCGAACCGCGTGGCGCGGTCGCGCAGGTCGGCGGTGATGGACTCGCGGCGCGAGGAGAACACGCGCATCAACTGGCCGGAGATGCCCTTGATCTCAAAACCGTGGCCGTCGTCGCGCGCGACCCATTCCACGCCGAACCGGCGCGTGAGTGCTTCTTCCAGGTGCTGGGCGACGATGGCGCCGACGGCGCGGCTAATCTCCCGCCAGCCGGAGCGGCGGAACTGACCATGATCATCTGATGATGCATGGGTGTGGCGCTCTTGAAAATGACCATGAATCAAGAGTGGCAAAACGGGCGATCATGATCAGAAACGAAGATCATCATCTATGCCACGTGTTGAGGCATATGAAGTGATTGGTCACGTCATGATCGCCTGGGGTGTCATAGCGGCAACAGGCTCGGCGGGCTTGCCTGCCGGCTGGTATATATATGGCGCAGTTGCAGAAGTCCCGTCAAGTACGGCCATTCGGCTCTTATGACTGTGATAAGTAGGTTCGTGCCGCCGGGAACCTGCACAGACTTCCGCTCGCCCCGCAGTCAGGACGATGGCCTGTGCGGGCGGGGACGCAGAGATTTGTTTCTAACGTAACGTCATGGAAACGCTACAAGGCGTAGCATGCTGGGATGTTGGTGGCCGACGGTGTAATTCGCTGGCTGGCGGGCTGCGGGAGCCGGACGCATCGCACTGTCCTGTTCACCTGCCTGGCCGCCGTCGTAGCGGTGCTTGTCATGATCCAGCTCTTGGTCTTCCTGCGGCGGCCCTTGCTCGCCGACAACTTCAACCAGCCGAACGGGCTGATCACGAACGAGTTCGCCTACTTCAACCCGCATGATCGCGCGGCCAAGGTCTCGGCCGTGTGGCTCGTCACCAGCGGATCCCTGTTCGCCCGCGACCATGCGGGCTGGACGGGCGTTCCCGATCGCGGGTCGCCCGGGCCCCGGTCGGCAAGCACCACGGACTCGTCGGTCTTCCGGCTGGTCACGAGGGACGTCGGCTTCCAGAACGTTGCGGTGTCCTTCTCCCTGCTCGTCCAGCGATTCGCCGCGCCGCCGACCGAAGCCAATCTCACCTGGCAGGGGGTGCACGTCTTCCTCCGGTACCAGAGTCCGGACCTGCTGTACGTCGTCAGCGTGGACCGCCGTGACGGTGTCGTCGTGATCAAGAAGAAGGTGCCGGGCGGGCCGACCGCGGGCGGGACGTACTTTACGCTCGCGATGGCCCACGTCCCCTCGGTCGTCGGGCGCTGGGTGCAGGTCAAGACGAGCGCGGTGAACAACGGCGCTGACGTGGACCTCAAGGTCTGGATAGCTGGCTGGCTACGGCTCCAGGCGGTTGACGACGGCGTAGGCGACACCGCGCCCATCACCCTGCCTGGCCGGGTAGGCCTGCGCGGCGATTACACCGAGTTCATGTTCCGGGCCTTTACCGTCACGCGTTCGTGACGACGGTGACCTGCCGGAAGGTTATCCGGCCTGGCTTACCTGGCGTGGCCAGGCCGAGGGCGATCACGCCGCTGTGGACTTGCGGGCTCACGCTCTGCCGGATGCTGAGGCCATGCCGAATGTCGCCGCCCTGCACGTGCAGTGAGAGCGTCCGGCCGACCAGGCTGATGCTGACTTGCAGCGCCCCCGCCCCGATGAGGGAAGACGAGGCGCGGGCTGCGACCCTGACCTGTCGCAGCACCGCCCAGCGGCCGACGCTCCGCTGCTTGATGCTCAGGTCACTCGCGCCGAAGGCGATCTCCAGGCATCCCTTCGGGCTGACGTGCAGGTCCACGATCGCCGTGTCGCCCGAGGTGGCCGCGATGCTCAGGCGCAGTCCATAGCGGATCCACTGATCTCCGTTGGCCAGCACGGTACACAGCGCGAAACGGCTGCCCGTCACCTCCAGCCCCCGCCCGGCAATCAGGCAGCGGCCTCCTGCCGAACGCCAGGGTAGGCCGAGCAAGTTACGCGGCGGCGGCGCCTGCACCCCCGCGCGCAGCCGAAGCGACAGCGATCGCAGGCTGTCCGCCGCGGTCATGTTCACCCTGGGCAGCGGGCGGGCGGCCGACCCGCCCACCACGAAGCTCGCATCCCCGGCTGCGGGGCGTCCGAAAACCAGCGCGAACTTCTTCCGGAGCAGGGTGTTTCTCATCACCGGCTCGGTTGTTTGCGACGCAATGGAGAACCTGAGCGCGGCCCAGCCGAACGCGATGACCTGACGGCCCGCGTCGCCTTCGAGCTGGCTCAGGGCCTGGGTCACCGCGGCGGACGCCTCCTGGCTGGATCGCCAGCCGCCCGGCAGTTCCAGGCCGATGTCCCAGCGTCCGGAGGACGCCATGGTGGCCAGTTCGCTGCGGGTGAGGAAGTATGACGGGCTCTTGCTCGCAACGTCAGCGGGGTTGATGAAGGCAACCGCCCGGAAGCCGTACCGCCGCAGGATGGGATCCACCGTCGTCCAGTCGGTCGACAACCCGCCGCCGAACGTGAACACGATCGGCCGGCTGGGCAGGCGCGCAGGCCGGCCGGCCGCGACCGCTTCGAGCGTGCCGAGGCCGATCGACTGGTATCCCTCGTGACGCAGCACGGCAAGCTGCGTGGCGAACGCGTGGGGCGTCGTGACCAGCACCCCCGTGCGATGCGACACGTCACGCCAGGTGAGTACCGGTACCTCGGGCAGGCCGCTCAGGTAGGCGGTGAAGTCGGCGACGATACCGGGGGTAAGCACCACTCGCGGCGGCAAGTCCTGGGGGGTCTGATAGGGAAAGGACTTGAGCACGAACGCATAGCCCGCACCGCCGAGTACGGCGACGAGCCCGGCGGCGGCGGTGAGGGCCCGCGCTCGCTGCCGCCATCGGCCGACGGACCGCGCCTGGGTCGTGGTGCGCTGATTGTCAGTCATTCCTGGGCGCATATCCTTCGTCGAAGCGTTCTTTTGCACGTCAGTTCGCGGTCATGGTGTAGTCGTCGGTGACCAGCGTGCCCACCGCGGCGAGGTTCTGCCCGAAGCTCAGCGCAGTCGCGCCCGCCGGGATCGGTGGGGTGGTCCAGCTGGCCTGAGACCAGCCGGCTGAGGCGGCGAAGGCGGGGCTCTGCGTCCAGTACACCCAGGTCCCGCTGGAGTTCAGGTAGAAGGCCACGATGTGGGTCACCTGGGTGGACTGATACCAGACGCCCAGCCGGTAAGTGGACCCCGGGGTGACTCTCGGCGAGCAGGCGTTCGCCCCCTGGGAGGTGACCAGCTTGCGGTCGCCGGTGGTGTAGGCGGTCACCGTCAAGGACTCGGCCCAGTTGCCGGTGTGGGCGCTGCTGGTGCGTGCCCAGGTGTAGCTGTTGGTGCCGGTGCCGCCCTGCTGCCAGCAGTCCGGGGTCGTGGTTCCGGAGGTGTCGGTCTCCAGCGAGGCATTGGCCAGCATGTTCCCGCCGTTGTTGGCCGCGTTCGACACGGTGGCCGACGTCCCGACGCTCGTCTGGGTGCCGCTGTCGTCGGTAGCCCGGGCAGTCACCGTCACCGGGCCGTCCCCGACGGTCGTGGAATCCCATGTGGCGGGGTAGGAGGGCCCGGTCGTGCTGGTGGCGACCACGGCGCTGTTGACGAGGTAGTCGACCCGGGCGATGCCGACCGGGGAAGTAGCGGTGGCGGTCAAGCTCACCTGCCCGGTCAGCGTGCTTCCCGCCGCCGGGGAGGTGAGCGAGACAACCGGGCTGGTGGGCGGGCCGCCGGAGTCTGCCAGCGAGTAGTCGTCGGTGGTGAGGGTGCCGGCCGCGGCGATATCCAGGCCGAAGCTGAGCCCGGTCGCCCCGGCTGGCACGGCCGGCGTCGCCCAGGTCGCCTGCGTCCATGAGCCGACCGCGGCGAACGGCAGGCTCTGCATCCAGTAGTGCCAGCCGCCGTTGCCGTCCCGGTACCAGAGCGTGAAGCGGGTCGGCGCGGTCGACCGGTACCAGGCCGACATGATGTACGAATCGCCAGCGACCACGCTCGGCGTGCACTGGCCCAGATCCTGCCGGGTGATGAGCCTGGCGTCACCGCTGGTGTAGGAGCTGATCGTGACGGTCTGCGCCACCGATCCGGTGTGCGCGTTGCCGGTCTCGGCGAAGCTGGCATTGTTCGTCCCGCTCGTGCTCGCCATCCAGCAGTAGGGGTAGCCGGCGTTGTACTGGTCCGGGGTCTCCAGCGACGAGTTGACTACGCCATTGACACCCGGCGCCGCGGGCGCTACTTGAGGCGCGCTCACCGCGGGCTGCACCGGGCCGCCGATAACCTGGTGGACCGTCTCGAGCGACACGTTCTGTGTCTGCAGCCACGCAAGGAAGGCGCTGAATATCTCCGGCGTCGTGGAGTAAGCTCCGCAGCCGCTCTCGCAGATGTTATGGAAGGTGATCGGTGTCCAGCCGCCGACGGTCTCCGCCTGGGTCACCACCGCTTCGAGGTTGGCCAGTGTCCAGGTGGTCTGCACGGAGTCAGGAGTAGGGATGGCATACGGATCGGCCGGGGGAATCGTGCCGGTCAGCGCGCAGCCGCTTTGGCAGCTGAAAGGCGACGCGAGGTTCTCGTCGAGCCGGCCGGAGTTGTACCCGCACTGCTGGACGATCTGCTCGGTGGTGGATTTGTAGTCCGAGTACGGATACGAGAAGTCGGTGACCGGGAAGCCCCAGCTGAGCAGCGTGTCGCGGGACTGGCAGATCTCCCGGGTAGCCTCGTCGCTGCTCAGCTGCGCCAGCATGGGGTGCAGCACGGTGTGGCCCGCGATCTCGTTCCCGGCGGCGTACAGGGCCTGGAGCTGCGTCTGGGTCATGTAGCCAGAAATGACGCCGGTGAACCCGGTGATGATATAAAACGTCGCCGGCACCCCGTACTGCTGCAGAATCGGGAGCGCGGTGGTGTACTGGTTTTCGAGGCCATCGTCGAAGGTCAGCGAGACGACCGTGCCTGGAGTGGCGGCCCGCGCCGCCGACGCCGGGAACGCCGCCATGCACGCCAGCGTGATGGCGAACAGCATCGTGATTAGCCTGGGCCGGCGAGGGCGGCAATTCATGGGAGAGCCCCTTTCGTAGATCACGTCACCCCGGGCGCCGCGGGACCACCGCGTGTTCCCCAGGATGTGTCGCGGACGCGGATCGCCGCCCAGACGAGTTGCGGCGAGAATGCGATATAGAAAAAGGTGCCGATTATGGCCCATTTCCACAGGCCGTCATTGCGCTGGCACCGGTAAAGCAGCCCGTAAGCGCAGGCGATCATGTACATCGCGATCGGGTACAGGGTCGGCGGGATGCCGGTGGCGGCAGTGCGCCAGAACAGGTTGTACGCCAGCACGAACGGGCTCATCAGGCCCGCAGCCGTCTGGATCAGGACCGCGGGGAACGCGAGCGGCCGCGTCCGCCAGATGTGGCTCAGCAAGATGGGGCCCTCGCGCAGCCATGATTTTTTCCATCTCAGCTGCTGCCGGAAGAATTTATGATATCGCTCCGGCACGTCGGTCCACGCGACTGCGCCGTCGTGGTAGCAGCTCATCCAGCCCGCGCGGAGCATCATGTTGGTGAGGGAGCGGTCGTCGCCGAATGTGCATTCCGTGCCTAGCCATCGCTGCCGCTCCCAGCGCTCGAGAAGCGGGAGCACAGCGGCTCGCCGGTACGCGGAAAAGCACCCCGGATTGCAGGCGACGGCGCCAAGGACGGACTCGGCGGTCTTCAGCAGCTGGAACGAGACGTAATAGCGCGCCTGCTGCATCCTGGTCAGCGCGTTGGTGTCCGCGTTCCGCACCATGGTCAGGCCTGAGGCGGCACCCACCTTCTTGCGCGCGAAGACCTGGACGAGCTTGCGGACGCCATCTGGTTCCGGCATGGAGTCCGAGTCGACGAAGACCAGGATCTCGGCGGAGGTAGCACGCACGCCGGCCGCCATCGCGGCGCGCTTGCCCTGGTTCGAGCCAAGGTCGACGCAGCGGACCGCATCCGGCGGGTACATCGCGGCCGCGGCGACCATGTGCTCCCAGGTATCGTCGGTCGACCCGTCGTTGACGACGACGATCTCAAGCTTGTCGCGCGGGTAGTCCAGTGCCAGGCAGGCGTGGATGGTGCGGGCGACCGCGGGACCTTCGTTGAAAGCCGGGACGATGATCGCGAGCTCGGGCTCGATCCCGGCGTCCGGCGGCGTCCGGTACAGAGCGGCCAGCGCGAACCGGGAAAGGACGTAGCTGCTGACCACCACCGTGTAGACCACCCCGGCACCGGACATCTCGCGCGCCTTCAGCGTGATGTGCCAGGCGATCAGTCCGAGGATGAAGACCAGTACGGCCAGTGCGACGAGCCGGACGACCGGTTCGGCGCGTAGCGTGTCGGCAGTCAGCGGTCGCGGAGCGACCGTGGGCATCTCTGTCATCGCGGGGCGGGCTCAGAGAGCCTCGACCCGGGGTCCTGCGGTCCGCCCTCGGGTATCCAGGACTAGGCGCGCATCGCAGGCGATCCGGTCGAGATCGTAGGCGGAATGATCCTGCAGCAGCAGGACCAGGTCGGCCTCGGCGACCTCACGGTACAGGTCGGCCACGCGCCGGACCGCCTGGCCGTCGATCGCCCACCCGGTCACGTGCGGGTCGTGGTAGGTGAGCACCGCGCCGCGAGAGCGAAGTTTGCGGGCGACCACGCGCGCCGGGGACTCACGCTGGTCCGCCACGTCTGGCTTGTAGCTGACGCCGAGCACCAGAACGCGCGCGCCCTTGAGCGACTTGGAGTGGTCGTTCAGCAATTCGATGGCCCGGTCAACGACGTAGGCCGGCATCCGGCTGTTGATCTCCTGCGCGAGCTCGACGATCCGGAACGGGTATCCGAGGGAGCGGACCTTGAAGGACAGGTAATTGGGGTCGATGGGAATGCAGTGCCCGCCCACGCCGGGGCCCGGCCGGAACGCCTGGAACCCGAACGGTTTCGTCGCGGCACACGCGATCGCGTCCCACAGATCCACACCGAGCTCATGGCAGAAGATCGCCATCTCGTTGACGAGTGCGATGTTTACGTGCCGGTAGGTGTTCTCCAGCAACTTAGCCATCTCGGCCTCACGCGCGGACCTGGCCCGGACGATGTGATCGCATAGCTTGCCGTAAAACCGCACGGCCGCATCGGCACACGATGGTGTCTGCCCGCCGACGATCTTCGGCGTGTTCCTCAGTCCGAAGTCCTGGTTGCCCGGGTCGATCCGCTCCGGCGAGAACGCCAGCGAGAAGTCCCGGCCTGCCGTCAGCCCGGAAGCCTCCTCGAGCATCGGCCTGACCACCTCGTCGGTGGTGCCCGGGTAGGTTGTGGACTCGAGCACCACGAGCATGCCCGGCCGGAGCAGGCGGCCCGTCACGCCGACCGCGGCGCGTACCGCCGACAGGTCGGGCGCACCATCGGCTGACAGCGGCGTAGGAACGCAGATCACGACCACATCCGGCACACCTATCGCCGCCGCCTCGGCGGTGACGCGAAATCCCCTGGACAGCATCTCCGCGATGTCGCAATCGGGAATGTCACCGACATGCGAGCGGCCAGCGGTCAAAGTGGCCACGACGCCCGGGTGCACGTCATATCCGGCCGTCGTCATGCCGCAGAACGTGGCTTCACGGGCTAGTGGCAGCCCGACGTACCCTAGCCCGATAACCAGCAGGTCAAGAGCCATTTGAGAGACCTCACGGTAAGATGACATATACTACTCCATATGATTCCAGCCAGTCCATTGGCGACCTTTTTTCACAATTTACAGAGGCGCAGCAGCCAAACCAGACGATCGCATGAAACCGCAGATCATGAACAACTAGCTCATGACTCGATACCATTTCGTTATCTGCTAGCCTACCCTTTTGGCTCATTTTCCGACATTATCAGGACATGCCATTCTTGAGTTGGCAACAGCCGTCACATTCTATTTAATGTGAATATGGGTCCACCGAAGGGTGATATCTCCGCATATCGCCCCAAGTGGCATGTCCGGATGGCCTGATCGCCGCTACACATGGCAAAGCCCGGGGGCTAAAACATGGCAAAGCCCGGGGGAAAGATCCCCCCGGGCTCCCCGGCGCGTGGATAAGCTCGTGAAGGAGTTCAGCACATCGCTGAACGCCCAGGTCGCCTGCCTGAGACCAGAGCCCGAATTGCTGTCGGCGGTCCCCGGGCAGCTACCGTTATCGCGCTGCACCGCCCAGGCGGTGATGAGATTGATGTGATTGGCCTGAGCGAAACTGAGCACGTTGGCGGCGTCCACGAGTCTCGTCACCTCCGTCCGGTTCGGCGCGCTATCGATTCCTGGCAGGAGCGTAACTCCCTGCATGCGCCAGATATTCGCCGAGCTTGTCGTGGGGTATAGCTGCGACAGCTGCTTGTGCACTCCCAGGAGGGCGCTCTCGGCAGCAGCACCCATATTGACGGTGCCCGCACCTGCGAAGTAGTCGGATGCCATGACGTTCACGACATCCACCCTGGCGCCCTCGGCCACGGCATCCCGCAGGACAGCAAGGCTGTTGGCAAGCAAGCCTGACTCCGCGACCGGAAGCGTGTACTGGACTTGCAGGGGGGTACCGCGCCGGGCCGCCCACGACTCGGCCAGTTTTATGGCCTGGTTCCGGCGCTTGATCCCGGCGGAATTGGCCAGGGATTTACCCTCGACATCCATGTCCAGGCGGGTCACCCCGTAGGTGCGTATCACGGACTCGTACGCTGCGGCTATAGTGCTGGCGGTCCCGCAGGAGTCAGCGATCTCGGTCCGGTCGGCGTCTGCCGTACTCCCGCCGAAGGAGGCGATGACGTCCCCTCCCATGCTCCGCAGCTTGATTATGTCAGCGCCGTAGATGGCCGCGGAAACGGGCTTCCCGGTGTCCCCACTCCAGTAAAGCTTACAGAACTGGCCGGGGACTGTCTGCAGAAAAGCCATCGTGAAATAATGATCCCCGGACAGTTCCGCGGTATGGGTGAGGCTATCGCTAGTCCACGTCTCGAAGTAAGGAGCGTAGACCTGCTGCGGGAACGAGACGGCAATAGCAACAGCCGCCGCCGAAGCAGCGCCACTTGATATTGAGATCCAACTCGCTGCGGCGGTCACCAATCCCGCCGCGACAAGCGAATTTCGGCACCAGATGTGTTGCATAACTACCCCCGGATATTTCCCGTGCTCGAATGACCCTACCGTAAGGATATCCGGGACAGGATAAAAAAACTGGAGTCATTCGACCCCGGCCATATGGCACTTGACAATCAGGCAATGTGCCGGTTATGGTAGAACCATTATTCCCTTCGACAAATTGGCCCATACGCCACTTAACCCCCGGCATTCAGCGGGTGCGGTGAATTAGGTGCCGCCGATTTCGGCATAGCCATGAGTTGGGATTTGCGGCTCAAATGCCTCGTGGTGGGTGTAGCGATGTTACACCTGATGGGTACGGCTGCGCTGAGTGAGCGAGATTTCGGGTTTCCAGGCAGATCAGACCGGCAGCGCCGGTGGGTGCCGTAAAACCTGGGACCCGGCCGACAAAGCGCCTCAGGACAGCCCGTACGGCGTCAGCCGAATCGGAGGTCAGGCCGGGGACCCAGGCTCCCGACACTACGCCCGTAACCAGCCAAAACCGGGGAAGCCGTGCCGGAAGCACTATCCACAGTCTCCCTGCCGAATATTTCGCTGTAGCCAGGAGCTCCTGAGTACGGCACCTGGACGCAGACGCGCTAGTTATGTGCGGTCTCCTCGCGGAACGGCACGCTCTTATCCGCGGCACGTGAGGACGTTCGCCTGGCGCGGGACGAACCCGAAGGACCGCGCTATCATGGGATATCATTGGGAGGCGCATATGACCGACATGCTGATTCGTGATGTACCTGATGATGTCATTGCCGCCGTCGATGCCCGGGCAGGGCGTCTAGCCCTGATCTTTCATCCGGGTTGATGGCTGGCGCTGAGGGTCTGCTGGCCCCGTTTGTAGCGGCGATTTTAGCGTCGGGGTATGACAATGGCCCGGCTGCCGGGCCGGCTGTCGGGGTTTCCACAGGCCCGGGAGGTTGTCCTTCCTGGGTCGCAGGGACGGTTCTGGCTGTTCAGGGGGCTTGCGGGAGCGGTCAGTCGCTGGGCGGCGTCCAGCTCGGGCCAGCCGCGCCACGCTACCGAGGCGCCCGTGTACTGCTCAAGCAGCGCCGCCACCCGGCGGACCCGCTCCTCACCGTAGTCCCGCTGCAGGCCGGACAGCAGGAGGTTGCGCAGGCGGGGCTCGATCTCGAGTTCCACCTGCTTAGGCCGCACATGATCACTTAAAGCAAGGCCATTGGGACATAGGGTCACCTCGATTGCCATCATACGCCACTAACTGGCTTAGCACAGCACCCATGCCCGGGCAATGCAAAAAGCCACCCTTCCGGGTGGCTTTCCTCCTTCTTTACTTATTTGCGAGTGCGGTTTTAAGACTGCCGAGTGCCATCAGCGTGCGCTCTGCGTCGTCATGCGAAATCTTCCCGGTTTGCGCTTGCGCGATAATTGCCTGAATCATTTCGTAGATTGTCATTTTATTTCCCCCTTAAGCCCTAATCCAACGCTCTGCCTGGTTCATTCCCGGTGCCGTGGCGCGGGTCCCATCGGCCCGAACCGCCGTGATGACGTCCGGTGACAGGTTGCTGTAGAACCAGTATCCAAGATACGTTCCGTCTGTCGCATCATACACCGTGTTCGTGTTCATTACGATGCCTGAAGACTTCTGAGCGTTCGCTCGGAAATTTCGAGCTCGTGGTTCACGGCATTCACGATCTGCCGAAGGAATGTGGTCCGGAAGACGCAAACGCTTCCGCATCTTCTGCGACGTCAAATCCAAGATCCTTGGCATCCGCGACGAACTTGAGCCAGCCAATCATCGGGTTGATTTCGGTAACGACTTGCTCGGCCGCTTTGCACGCGGCCCTGGTGACAGTCGCCATTGTGTATCACCTTCTTGTGTATGGGTTAGATGTGCTACAGAGGTTGAAAAGCTAGCATTTGGGCCTTTTACGGTGGCTGGGGTTCCAGGGTCAGTCCGGTCTGGCCCAGGAATCCCTCGATGAGGGCGGGCCGGTACTGGATGCGCTTGAGCCGGTTCCTGATGATCGCGGCGAGCTGGTCCACGTCGCGGGCGGCCAGGGTTGCCCAGGCCGTTCTTCATGTTCGCCCAGGCGCCCTCCGCAGGGTTGAGGTCGGGGGGCGCAGACGGGCAGCCGTACCTCGGTCAGCCAGTCCGGATGAGCCTGGATGAAGCCGCGCATCACCGCGCTGATGCGGGTGTTCAGGTTGTCCCAGTTCTGTGCCCGGCTGTGCTATGTGGCCAGCGGTGGCTGGCAGCCCTTGTCACCGGTGGTGATGGGCTGGGTGCTGCCGCGGCCGGCCACATAATCGTCACAGTGAGGCGAGCCAGTTGAGCAGCGACTGGTCTGATCGCCAGATTGGGTTGGTCCGGGATCGCGGCGAAGTATCGCGCGGTTCGGCGGCTTGCAGGGCTGCCAACTTGGTCTTGGTGTTGATCTCGGCGTAGCGGTTTGTCGTGGCCAGGTCGGCGTGTCCGAGCCAGCCGCGGACCACGTTGACCTCGACACCGGCTTCGAACTGGTCAAGACGCTGTGTCTTGTCTCCGCAGAGGCCGTGTGCGGACGACTTCGTGTGGCGATTGAGCTGTCGGATCCGCGAGTTGGCGTTGGCGGCGCGGTCGATCTCTTGTGTTGCTTTTTGGCGCTGGTTTTGTGATGCAGGTCATAGGAGGGTCGTCTCAGCTGGTGGTCCCGGTCACCTCAGGTTGCGGTGCGGGGAGACGGGTCACCCGGCTTGTTCTGCTGGCGTGTTCCCGGAGCCGGATGATCTCTTCGTGCTGTGCCGCCAGCCTGGCCAGGGCCTGGCTGCGGAAGCCGGCGAGGTCCGTGATTTTCTGGTCTGCCTGCGCTAGCCGGTCTTTGAGCTTGCTGATGTCAGTTTTCATGCGGTCGATCTGGGCGGCCTTCGGGTCGGGGGTCTGGCCGGCCTGCTGTAGGTGCTGGAGGCGGTCCTCGAACTCGGCTCGCAGGTGCGCGTAGGGCCGGGGGCCGTAAAACGCGGTGCGGTCGACGCCGGCTTCGCGGGCGAGGGTCTTGATGTCGCAGTTCCCGCCGGGGGGGATCTCGCCGCGCAGGAGCCGGTCCATGGCGGCCCGGATGCGGTTCTC
>Ga0187851_10003863_pt1 | contig 12451 bp, 11 predicted proteins | sample June2016WEW_6_10_FD_132997 | JGI IMG/M metagenome (GOLD analysis project Ga0187851, IMG submission 132997) | Peatland microbial communities from SPRUCE experiment site at the Marcell Experimental Forest, Minnesota, USA - June2016WEW_6_10 | ecosystem: Environmental > Terrestrial > Soil >... | reverse complement strand
CACCGCGCGAGAGATACCGCCCGCCTGAGCGGCGAGCACGCGGCCGATATCGTCCGGAATCTCGATGGCGATGTTCACAACGGGCTTCCTTCCTTGTATCTTACCGCCGAAAGACGCCGGTTCGGAACCCGATCTCGATGCGCTGGGCGGCAGCGGTGCGGATTGCGGTGACCGTGCACGCGGTGGCGACGGTGCTGGCTGTGCTGTGAGGCGGGAGGGGCCGCGTAACGCATCGATCCGAAGCATAGTACGGTGAACAGACCAGCCCGGCTACGAGGGTGCGACGGACTTCATTGCTGATGGCGTGGTCGAAAACTGACTCTGGCCGCCCCGGGCTCAAGGACTACGAAAGCCCCCACCAGTTGCGAAGCATGTTCGTTCACCAGCTTCAATACAGACTCTGCGAGCAGACTCCGCGCGAAGGCCGGGAATCGGATCAGGATCACGCCCGGTGAATCCACGCGGCCGGCGAACACGAGCCATCCGAAATCCTTGTCCTCTGTCAGGAGTACGCGGTTCTCGGCCAGCGCAAGGCCCAGCACCTCCTGGTCCACGGAGCGTTGTTGAAACTCACTCACCGCGAGCACATCATGGCCGTGTTCCCGGAGAGTTCGAACCACCGCGAAATCGCAGCATTCATCCGCGAGGAAGCGCATGGAATGGATCTATTGAGAACCAAGAGCCAGGACGGATTCGTGCGCGATCGTGTCGGCCGCGTAGGCCAGTGCCGCCCGAATGTCTTCCGCGGCTAACCGAGGATATGCGGCGAGGAGATCCTCGAGAGTTGCACCCTCGGCGAGCTTGCGCAGCAGAAGCTCCACAGGGATCCGTGTTCCGCGAACTACGGGCTTGCCCTGCATGACGCCTGCATTGATCTCGATGCGATCGGTCATGGTTCAATACCGCCTCAATTGTACCAGCACTTAGACGGGCAGCCCTGCTGCGGGCCGCCCGATTGGATGAGCTTCAGAGATAGACGAGACTAGCCGTTGAGCGACCAGCCGGAGCGATAGGTGCGCTTCAGGTAGCTGTTGGCTTCGGTGTCGTTGGTGACGCGGCCGGTGGCGGGATCGTACTCCAGGCGCTTGCCGGCGTGGTGGGCCACCAGGCCCAGCAGCATCTGTTCCATCATCGATCCGGCATAGTCGAAGTCGCAGTGGGTCTTGCTGCTGGTGCCGTGCGTGACGTTGTTGCTGAGGCCCTTGCAGGCGTCGATCCAATCCAACTGGAAGACATCGGGGCGGCGCTGCTCGGCCAGGGTACCGTTCTTTTCGGCCTCGAGAATCGGCTCGATCTCGGGGTTGGGCAGAGACAGGGCGGCGGGCACGCCGTCGGGGCTGAGCTGGACGACGGGGAAACCGCCGGGCTGTGGCGTGGCGTCCGGCTCCGCGGTGAAGCCGGGCGGCAGAACGGGCTTGGGACGCGGGGTCGGCGGACCGGTGCGGCGGCGCGCGGGCTGCGCGGCGTACCCGGTGCCCTGGATCAGCGGCAGCAGGTCTTCCTTCGAGCGGCGCTTGTAATAAGTCAGGTCGCCGTCGTCATTGTTGGGGATGATCAGGCGGGACTCGAAATCGGCCAGGATGCTGCCTTTGGTGCCTTCAAAGATGGCTCCATTGCCGATCTTATTGACATCGATAAAGCCCTTGGGCGCCTTGGGCTTCAGCCCGCCCTGATACCAGATGTTCTCGATCGGGCCGCGCCAGGAGTTGGCGGGCAGGAAGAAACTCACCTTGAGTTTGACGGGCGTGATGTCGGCGTTGAATTTGTCGCTGACCTCCTGGTCGACCTCGATGGCGACGGGTGCGCCGGCGTCGATGGAGTTCCATACGAGGTCCATCGTGTGCGCGCCCATGTCGCCCATCTGGCCGACGCCGAAATCGCGGTACATATTCCAGAAGAGGCAGTTCAGGCCGTTGGAACCGCCGAAATATTGGGGGCTGTAGGGGTGGTAGGGCGACGGGCCGATCCACTGCTCGTAGTGCAGGATGTTGGGCGGCATGCCCTGGACGTCGGGGTAACCGGGGCGGGGCAACTGGCGGCTGTCCCAGCTATGGACGGTCTTGAGCTCGCCGATGGCGCCGTCGAGAATCAGCTCGCGCAGGCGTTCGAAGTTGGGGAAGGCGTGGCGCTGGGTGCCGTGCTGCGTGGCGAGCTTCACCTTGTTCTTCAGGTACGTGGCGCGGACCGTGCGGACCTCCTCGACGCTGATGCCCAGCGGCTTTTCGCAATAGACGTGCTTGCCGCGATTCAAGGCCCAATTGGCGATGAAGGCGTGGTGATGATCGGCAGTACAGATGACCACGGCCTCGACGTCCTTCTGATCGAGCAGGCGGCGCCAGTCGTAATACGTCTTGGCATTGGGGAAGATGCGCAGGGCCTGCTTGGTGCGGTCATCGTTGACGTCGCACAGGGCCACGACATTCTCCTGAAGCAAAGTGTTGTAGTGGGCTGTGCCGCGGCCCCACACGCCGATGAGGGCGATGTTGAGCTTATTAGAAGGGGCGTTGCGGCCGCTCAGTGTGCCGCTTCTCAGAATCGTCAATCCGGCCGCGGAAGTAGCCGCGGACTTCAAGAAATCGCGTCGTTGCATGGAGCACTCCTGCCGAACATACTATCGGATCTACGGATCCGATAGAGGCGCGCGGCCGAAGCGCAGGTATCTTCAGAGGCGCAATTCGTAGCCCGCGGCGCGGAGCGCGTCGATGATGGAGTTGCGAACGGCCGCGGCTTCTTCGCTCGAAAGAGTGCGGTCGGGCGCGGCGAGCGTGACGCGGTAGGTCAGGCTTTGGCGGTCGTCGGCGAGCGGCTTGCCGCGGTAGGCGTAGAGGTATTCGACGCGCTCGCAGCAGGAGCCGGCGGAGGCCTGGATGCGCTGGCGCAGAAGGCCGGCGAGCTCGCGCAGGCCCGTGATCACGGAGAGGTCGAAGGCGCTGGAGGGAAAGCGCTGCAGCGCGGTGTAGCGCTTGGTTTCCACGCCCAGACCGAAGAGCTGGCCGAGGTCGATGTCGAGCGCCGCGCCGCGACCCGCTTCCATCAACGTCGGATGCAATTCAAACAAGCGGCCGAGTTCGACGCCGCGCCATGTGATGGTCGCCGAGCGCGCGGGATGTTCATAGGGACGCGCGGCGGCGGGCAAAGCCTCGCAGCCCGGCATGAGGCACTCGGCGAGCCGCTTGAGTTCAAACAGTGCCGCGGCGCCGTCGCCCTGGCTGTAGATGGCGGCCATCAGATGCGGGATCTCCGCGGGAAGCACGCTGGGGCCCGGAGCGCCGTCCGGAAGCGCATGGTCCGCGCCTTGTTTGTGAATTTCGTAGCCGATTTCGAAGAGTCGGAATTCGTCGAAGCGCTTGGCGTTTTCGAGCAGATTGCGATGCAGGCCGGGCAGTAAGCTGATGCGCAGCAGCGACTGCTCGCTGCTGATGGGATTCGTGACGCGCAGGTGCGCGGCGGGGTCGAAGCCAAAGCGCCGGGCCATCTCTTCGCTGATGAATGAGTAGTTCTGCACCTCGGTGAAACCCTGCGCGGCGCAGAGTTCGCGGACCTCGTGCTGGAACAAGCGCGGGCGATTGATCCACGGACGCGTGGCCGGCTGCAGCGGAGCAACGGCGGGGACGGTGTCGTAGCCGACCATGCGCCCGATCTCCTCGAGCAGGTCGTCCTTGATAGTGACGTCCTTGGTGGCGCGCCAGGTGGGCACGGTGACCGCCAAGACGCCGGGGCCAGCGTCGGTGACGCCGAACTCAAGCGACTCGAGAATCTGCCGGACCAAACCCGCGTCGACCGGACGGCCCAGTTTGCGGATCACCCATTCCAGAGGCAAATTGATGACGCGCGTGGGCGCGGGGCCGCGCCAGTTGTCGATCAGGCCGCCCACGAGGCGGATGCCGGGGCACGCCTCCTTGAGCAGCACGATGGCGCGAGAGAGCGCGCGCAGCGTGTTGACGGGGTCTTGCGCCTTCTCGAAGCGCATCGAAGCGTCGGTGCGCAGCTTGAGGGCGGAGGAGGTGCGGCGAATGCAGGCGGCTTCGAAGTTGGCGCTTTCGAGCACGATGCGCGTGGTCGCGGGGCCGATGGCGGAGTCCGCGCCGCCGATGACGCCGGCCAGCGCGACCGCTCCTGCGGCGTCGGCTATCACCAGATTCGACGGGTTGAGGGTGTAGGTTTCACCGTTGAGCGCGGCGAGCACTTCGCCCTCGGCGGCGCGGCGGACGAAGATGGTCCGGCCGTGCAGCTTGTCGGCGTCGAAGGCGTGCATGGGCTGGGAGAGCCCGGCCAGCAGGAAGTTGGTCACGTCGACGACGTTTGAGATCGGATTCAAACCGATGGCTTCGAGCCGGGCCTGCAGCCACAAGGGCGATGGGCCGACGCGCACGTTGTCGAAGACCAGCGCCGAGTAGCGCGGGCAGAGGTCGTAGTCGCGGATCTCGACATTCCATTCGTTGCCCGGCGCGGGCAGGAGCGCGAGATCGACGGGTTCGAAGAGCCGCTCTCCGGTGATGGCGGCGACCTCGCGCGCCAGGCCGTGATGGCCCCACAGGTCGGGGCGATGGGTCAGGCTTTTGTTGTCGACTTCAATGACATAATCGGGTGCGCAGCGGGGCAGCGGCTCTCCGGGCGCGCCATCGAATTCGATAATGCCTTCGTGGTCGCGGTTGATTTCCAGCTCCGCGCCTGAGGCCAGCATGCCGTCGCTTTCCACGCCCGCGATGGTGGCTTTGCGAATCTCTCGCGATCCGAGCCGCACGCCCGCGGGCACGTAGGCCGTGACGATGCCGGGCCGGCAATTGGGCGCGCCGCAGACTACTTGCTTGTGGCCGTAAATCGGACCGGCGTCGACCAGCGCCACCACGTTGTGGCCGCCGGCGACGGGCGCGACCGACAGAATGCGCGCGGCGACCACGCGCGCCAGGTGCGGCGCGAACTCCTCGCAGCTCTCGCACTCGGCGGTCTTCATCGTGATCAGGCGCGTCAGCTCGGACGGGCTCAGGTCGAGCCCGGGGACGAATTCGCGAATCCAGTTGAATGAGAATTTCACGTCAATCGATTCCTTGGCATCGGGAAAAAGGGTGCACGAGCGGGGCCTTTCAGAACTGGCGCAGGAAGCGCAGGTCGCCGGCAGCGAGGTGACGGATGTCGTCGATGCCGTAACGCATCATCACCAGGCGCGTGAGCCCGAGTCCGAAGGCGAAGCCGTTCCACTCGTCGGGGTCGATGCCGCCCGAGCGCAGAACGTTGGGGTGCACCAGGCCGCAGCCGACCAACTCCACCCAGCCGCTCTGCTTGCACACGGGGCAGCCCGGCCCGCCGCAGATGAGGCAGCCGATGTCCAGCTCGAAGCCTGGTTCGACGAAGGGGAAAAAGCCCGGGCGCAAGCGGACCTTCACGTCGCGATGGAAGATCGCGGTGAGCATCTGCTGCATGAAATACAGCATGTGGCCGACGGAGACGTCGCGATCGACCATCATGCCTTCGATCTGGTAGAAGGTGTGCTCGTGGCTGGCGTCCACCTCCTCATTGCGGAAGACGCGGCCGGGGGCGATGATGCGCAGCGGCGCGCCGAACTGCTCCATGGCGCGCACCTGGACGGGCGAAGTATGCGTGCGCAGCAGCAGGCCGCCCTCGACGAAGAAGGTATCCTGCGCGTCGCGCGCGGGGTGGGTGGCGGGGATGTTCAGCGCATCGAAGTTGTACCACTCGGTTTCGACCTCGGGGCCGTCCATGACCGCGAATCCAAGCGAAGTGAAGTACTCTTCCAACTCGCGCTGAATCTGCGTCAGCGGATGCATCGAGCCGGGGCGCGTGCCGGGCGCGGGCAGCGTGAGGTCGATCCACTCGGAGCTCAATCGGGCGTCGAGGGCGGCGCGCTCGAATCCGGCCTTGCGGGTCTCATAGCGCGACTCCAGATCCTGCTTGACCGAGTTGAGCAAGCGGCCGATGAGTACGCGCTGGTTGGGCGCGAGCTGGCCCATCTGCTTGCCGACGGCGGCCGTGACAGAGGCGAGCATGCCTTTGCGGCCCAGGTATTCGACGCGCGCCGATTCCAGGCCGTCGGCGTCGGCGGCGGCTTCCAGCGCGGCCGCGGCGCGTGACTGAAGCTCGGATAGCTTGGATTCCAGCATGGGGATGAAGCTTTCAGTTTAGCGCGCACTCGCCGGCGGCCTTTCCGCCGCGCGCATTCGGGACGGGCATCGCGGCGCCATCAACGCCGCGGGAGGACGTAGAAATAAACGGCGCAGAAATGGCAGACGCTGCCGGCGAGAACGAAAAAGTGCCACACCGTGTGAGCAAACTTCGAACTGGCGGCGAAGAAGATTACGCCCGCCGTGTAGGCCACGCCGCCGGCCAGCAGCCACAGGAAGCCGGGCCAGGGCAGGGCGTGAAGCAGCGGCCGGAAGGCGATGACCGCGACCCAGCCCATCAGGATGTATACGCCGGTCGAGAACCCCGGCCAGCGGCCGAGGGCGAGGCTTTGAAAGATAATGCCCGCCACGGCCAGGCCCCACACGACGCCGAACAGGCTCCAGCCCCACGCGCCGCGCAGGGTCACCAGCGCGAACGGCGTGTAAGAGCCGGCGATCAGCAGGTAGATTGAGGCGTGATCGAGAATTCGGAAGACGCGCTTGGCGCGGCGCGCGGTCAGCGCATGATACAGCGTCGAGGAAAGGTACAGCAGAACCAGGCTGACGCCGAACACGGCGCAGGAGACGATGTGCCAGACCGTGCCGCGCAGCGCCGCCGTCACAACCAGAATGACGAGGCCCGCCACGCTGAGCGCGGCGCCGATGCCGTGGGTGATGCTGTTGGCGATCTCTTCGGCGATGGTTTGGACGATATTGTCAGAGTGCACGCGATGGACCGTTCGGGCGCGGGCGAACAAGCGCCCAATTCCAGGATGCCTTGAGAGCGCCCGCGCGTGCTGGCATGGGCTGAGGCGACGACCCGGACGCGAGCGGCCGAGGACCGCCGGTTGGCGTCGCGACGGTGCGCGGCGCGCGGGTGGCTGCCGCTCGGCTACATTTCGAGGCGCGTTCTTACGGCGGCAGAGACGGGTTCAGGCGGCCAGCATCGAGAACGGAGTGCGGCCGTCGTCGGCGGCGTGATGCATGTCGGCGCCGCGCGCGACCAGCACGTCGATGGAGGGCTGATCCCTATTCTGGACGGCCGAATGCAAGGCCGTGAATCCGCCGGCCTGCGGGGCGTCGACCGGCGTACCGGCGTCGAGCAGACGTTCGAGAATAGCGGCGCGGCGTTCGGGAACGCGGCCGGCGGCGGCGGCATGCAGGGCCAGGTTCCGCATGTCGTTTACGGAGCGGACGTGCACGTCAGCGCCCCGCGCCAACAGCAATTCGACGCAGTCCAAGTGGCCGTAGTGCGCGGCCAGGTGCAGCGCCGGCCAGCCTCCCGGACCGGGCGAGTTGACGGATGATGAATCGGCTTCGAGCGACGCTCCGAGCGCGGCGGCGTCGCCGGCGATGGCGGCTTCCCAGTGGTTCATTGCGGGTCAGTGTAGCGCCGAACGCGGCCGCAGTCCAGCCCTTTCAACGCCTCGCGTCAGGCCGCGGCCGGAACGAAGGCTTCCTGCGAGACGCCAGTCTCGACCCCGAGGTGATTGATGTAGAAGATCAGCACGGCGGGCGGGTACTTGCCTTTCAAGGCATCGAAGACCTGCTCCTGCCAGCCCGCTTTGAAATAGCCTTTGATGTCGGCGTCCTTGGCGAAGAACCCGTCCTGGTGCGGAACGCCGAGCAGGTTCAGGGCCTCGATGATCATGTCGAGAGACGAGACCAGGACGGCCTGCGAGAGGTCGGTGGCAAGGTCCTCATCGTGTTCCTGGAGGCGCGCCCAGAGCCTGGGGGCGGCCTTGCGCAAGTGTTCGCCATTCAGTTTCACCAGGCGCAGGCGGGCCTTGATCTGGTCGAAGAGTTGGTAGGTGCGCAGGCGGCCCATCGAAACGTGGCGCAGCAGGTCGTCGAAGCGCTCCTCGCCCAGCGCGAGGAACACGTCACTAATGTTCATCACTCACGAGCCTAGCATGAGCGCGCGAAGGTGCTCCACGGCGCGCGCTCGGGCGGTACAATATGAAGTTTGGTCTGACTCAATGAGCAATCTCATCGTTCTCGGGGCGCAATGGGGCGACGAAGGCAAGGGCAAAATCGTCGATCTGTTTTCGGAGAAATTCGATTTCGTGGCCCGCTACCAGGGCGGGCACAATGCCGGCCACACGGTCCAGGTGGGCGGCCAGAAGTTCGTGTTGAAGCTGATCCCCAGCGGCGTGCTGCACCCAAACGTGCGCGTGGTCATCGGCAACGGCGTGGTGCTCGATCCGCGCGCGCTGCTGGATGAGATTGAAATGCTCGAGAAGGCCGGCGCCAACCCGCGCAGCCGCGTTTCCATCAGCAACCGGGCGCACGTGATTTTCCCGTTCCACCGGCTGGTGGAAAAGGTGAGCGAGGCGCGCGCCAACCGCGTTCCCATCGGCACGACTTCGCGCGGCATCGGCCCGTGTTACGAGGACAAGATCGCCCGGCGCGGCATCCGCGTCGCCGACCTGATGAACACCGAGATCTTCGAGACGCTGTACGAACTTCTGGCCGAGGACAAACAGATTCTGGCGGAGGCGTTCGATATCACGGGCGACATCCATTTCGAAGAGATCGAGGCCGAGTACCGGCGCATGGCGGAGAAGATCCGCCCAATGGTGTGCGATACGGCGCGCCTGCTGAATGACGCGATCGCCTCCGGCAAGCGGGTTCTATTTGAAGGCGCGCAGGGCACGATGCTGGACATCGACCACGGCACATATCCCTTCGTCACCAGTTCCAGCGCGGCCGCCGGAGGCGCGTGCACGGGCACCGGCGTTCCACCCACGTCCATCGACGGAATTATTGGCGTGTCGAAGGCTTACATCACGCGCGTCGGGAGCGGACCGTTCCCCTCGGAGGACCGCGGCGAAGGCGGCGCGCGCATCCGCGAGGCGGGGCTAGAGTACGGCTCGGTGACCGGACGTCCGCGGCGCTGCGGCTGGTTTGACGTGCCGCTGCTGCGCTACACGGCGATGGTGAACGGCTTCGATTCGCTGATCGTCACCAAGCTCGACGTGCTCGACGGCTTCGATGAAATCAAGGTCTGTACGGCGTACAAGGCCGGCGGCCAGGTGATCGACGCGATGCCCGCCGAGAGCCTGCTGCTGGACCAGATCGAGCCGGTTTACGAGACGCTGCCAGGCTGGCCGGAGCCGACCTGTGGCGTGACGAGCTTTATGGAACTGCCGCAGAACGCCAAGGATTACCTGGCCTTCCTCGAGCAGCGGACCGGCGTCGAAATCGGCTGCGTCTCGACCGGGCCCGAGCGCATGGAGACGATTCCGCGGCCGGGGTCGAAGCTCGAAAAACTGCTGGCTTGAACGTGCCCGCGAGGCGGCCTATTTTTTCACGGTCCAGGCGAGTGCGATGCCCGGAGCGAGCAGCAGCGCCAGCAGAGTGAGCGTGATCCACGGATTCAGCCTCTCGGCTTCCTTACGCGCCACGCGCACCATGCCCAGCGACAAATAACCGAGCATCAGGCCCGTCATAGGCTTCATGAACAGCATTAACTCCATGCCGCGGGGGAACGCGGGCTGCCGGCCCAGAATCCAGTCCCAGGTCCCGGTGATGAAGCTGAACAGCGCGTAGACGCCGAGTGCGACGACCGGCAGAATCCAGGCCTGCCAGCGCCCGCCCCAGCGGTCCGGCCGGCCGGTAATGCCGAAGTGCACCGGGATCTCTTCGGGCAGCGTGTCCCAGGCGCGCAGGATGATCAGCAGCGGCAGGACAGCGGCCAATGCGGCGATGATCTCGATAGGCCCGCGAAAAGAGAGCAGCCACGACAACGGATTCATGCCAAGATTCTACGCCCACGCCGGCAGTGGTGTGGGGCGCGGATTCCCGTGCGAAGTATCGCGCTAGAAAGTCCGCCGGAAAGCCTGCTCGCAGCCGCGCGGCCGGGCCGACGGGTTATAATCGAGCCACCGTGACGGCAGTCCATTCTCAAAAGAACCCGCAGCGCAATAACTACATCCTGGTGGTGTTCGACAGTTGCCGCTACGACTCGTTCGTGAGCGCCCGGCCGCGCGTGATGCGCCGCCTGGGCCGCGTGGAAAAACGCTTCTCCTACGCCTCCTGGACCGCGCCTTCGCACTTCAATTTGCTGATGGGCCTGATGCCGCACGTGAGCCCCAAGCACGTCTTCGCATCTGAATACTACAAGCGCGATTTTCTGCAATTCAACGCGCGCCTCGGCTGCAGCGATTTCGAATTCAAGTCGCTCGTCCCGCGGCTCTATCTGCCGCCGTTTCTCAAGGATCAACTGGGCTACGCCACGCACGCGCGCGTGTCGCTGCCGGTGCTGAATCCGAAGACGCCGATCAACGTCGGCTTCGACAGCTTCCGGCTGATGGAGAGCCACAACGACATGCGCGCCATGGTGCGTGAATTGCATTTCTCCGAGGAGCGCCCTTCGTTCTGGCTGCTCAACATCGGCGAGACGCACTATCCCTACGCGCTGCCCGACGAACCGCGCGACCAGTGGCCGGTTCTGCACGGCGTGCACGGCGTTTTTAAGCATCTCGACGACCACGTCGTCGGCGGCAAACTGGATAACCGGCGGCAGCGCTTCTTCAATCAGAAAAAGCTGGACGAGCTGCGCGCGCGCCAGGTCGCGGCGGTGAAGTATCTCGACCGCGTGGTGGAAGAGTTGTTCGATCTCGTGCCGAAAAATACCTACATCACAATCACCTCCGACCACGGCGAGTTATTCGGCGAAGAGGGCTATTTCGGCCACGGCCCGATCCTGCACGACAAGGTTCTCGAGGTGCCGTTCGTGGAAGGCCAGTTGCGGTGAACGCGTTCTCGCGCTCGCGCCGGAGTCCCTGGATCGGCGCTCTCTTTTTCGCTCTAGCCGTGGCGGCGTGGCTGTGTCCGCACTTCGCTTCCCATCCGCCGGGCAGGCTGCAGCCGCTGGATCTGGCTTACATCGGTCCCGGCGCGGGCTTCGCTTTTCTCGGTTCTTTTCTGACGCTCGTCGCCGGCTTCTTCCTGAGTCTGTTCTCGTTTCTGCTTTGGCCGTTCCGTATGCTGTGGCGCCTCATCCGGCGCCGCAAAGGCTATGCCCAGGCGCGCGTGCGGAAGATCATCTTCCTCGGACTCGACGGTCTGGACCCGCGCCTGACCGAGCGCTGGATGGCCGAAGGCAAACTGCCGAACCTGGCGCGGCTCGCGGCGTCCGGCAGCTATTCGCGTCTGCGGACCACGTTCCCCTCGCTCTCGCCGGTAGCCTGGTCCACGTTCGCCACCGGCGTCAGCCCGGCCAAGCACAACATCTTCGACTTCCTCGACCGCAGCCTGAAATCGTATCTGCCGCAACTCTCCTCAGCTCGCGTGGGCAAACCCGATCGCGTCCTGCGCCTGGGCCGCTTGCGCATCCCGCTCTCGCGGCCCACGCTCGAATTACGCCGCAAGAGCCGCCCATTCTGGAGTATCCTCGGCGAGCAGGGCATCGGCTGCACGATCCTGCGCGTGCCCATCACTTTCCCGCCCGAGGCATTCGACGGCAAGCTGCTCTCGGCCATGTGCACGCCCGATCTGAAAGGCACCCAGGGCAGCTTCTCGCAGTTCACCACGCGCCTCGATCAGGCGACCTATGAGAACGGCAGCCGCTATCCGTTGCGCCGCGTCGCGGGCGGATTCGAAGGTGCAATCGAAGGTCCCGAGGATAGCTTCGTCGAGGGCGGCGCGAGCCTGCGCATCCCGTTTCGCGTAGCGCCTCGCGGCGCTTCGTATGAGCTGCAAGTGCACGGCCAGCGCTACCCGCTCGAGCCCGGGGTTTACACCGAGTGGTTGAAACTCACCTTCCGCACCGCCGTCGGCGCCACGGCCTGCGGCATTGCGCGCTTCCTGCTGACCGGGACCGAACCCGAGTTCAGCCTCTACATGTCGCCGATCCAGATCGATCCGCAACGGCCCGCCCTGCCCATCAGCCATCCCTCCTGCTACGCCGTTTATCTGGCCAATCTGCTCGGCTCCTACGCCACCGCGGGCATGGCCGAGGACACCTGGGCGCTCAACGAAGGCGTGATCGACGAGGAGGCATTTCTGCGCCAGGCCTGGTCGATTTACGAAGAACGCGAAGCGATGTTCCTCAATGCGCTCGAGAGCGCCAGCCGCGGCGTCGTGGCCTGCGTTTTCGATACCAGCGACCGCGTGCAGCATATGTTCTACCGGCATCTGGGCCAAGCGGGCCCGCACGCCGGCGTGATCGAGCAGATGTACCGCCGCATGGACGGCCTGGTCGGGAAAACGCTGCCGTTCGTCGATGACCAGACGGCCCTGTTCGTGCTCTCCGACCACGGCTTCTGCGCCTTCCGCCGCGGTGTGAATCTGAACGCGTGGCTGCGCGACAACGGCTATCTGCACCT
>Ga0187851_10003862_pt1 | contig 12452 bp, 9 predicted proteins | sample June2016WEW_6_10_FD_132997 | JGI IMG/M metagenome (GOLD analysis project Ga0187851, IMG submission 132997) | Peatland microbial communities from SPRUCE experiment site at the Marcell Experimental Forest, Minnesota, USA - June2016WEW_6_10 | ecosystem: Environmental > Terrestrial > Soil > Wetlands... | reverse complement strand
CCGAGAGCCGCTGGCAATCGCTGCTCAAGCAACTCAAGCAGGAGGGCCGCCCGCTGCCGCCGAGACCCGCCGGCGCGCCTCCGCCGGCAGCCGCGCCGACGCTTCAAATTGAGGAGCGGCCCGATACGCACCGGCACGGCACCGTAGGCGTGGTGGCGCTGGACCGCCTGGGCAACGTTGCCGCAGGCACCTCGACCGGCGGCTTGCAGGGCAAGATGCCGGGCCGCGTGGGTGACTCGCCCATTATTGGCGCGGGGACTTATGCTTCGAACCAGTCCTGCGCCGTCTCCGCCACCGGCACGGGCGAGTACTTCATCCGGCTGGGCGTGGCGCACGAGATCTGCAACCTGGTGGCCTTCAAGGGCATGGCTTTGCAGCAGGCCGCCGACCAGGTCATTCACAAGGAGCTGGAGGCGCTGCATGGCGACGGCGGCGTCATCGCGCTCACTCCGGATGGCCAGTTGGTGTGGAGTTGCAATACTCCTGGCATGTTCCGCGCCCGGCAACGAGAAGGCGGAAAACTGGAGGTCGGCATCTACAACGACGAGCCGTAGGCGCGGGGCCGTCGTCACGGACGCAAACTCCGAAGACTCACTCGGAAAGCTCACTCTTTTTCGTCGAGATTCTTGAGATCGATTCCCAATTGCTGGCACTTTTTGTAGAGGTGGCTGCGTTCGAGGCCGAGCGCCTTAGCGGTTCGGGTAATGTGCCGGCTGTGGCGCTCCAGTTCCTTGAGTACCTCCGCGCGCTCGAAGGCCGAGACCCGCTCGGCCAGCGGCCCGGAGGCATCCGCTCCGGAGGCGGCAGCGACTTTGCGCGAGGAGTGTGCGGCAGGCAGCGCGAGATCGACGGCCTCGGCATCGACCTCCGCGCCGGCCAACAGCAAAAGCCGCTCGACAACATTGCGCAGCTCGCGAATGTTTCCCGGCCAGGCGTATTGCTTGAGCGCTTCGATGGCTTCGGCTGCAAAGGGAACTGGCTTCCAGCCGTTCTGTGCGCTGACCTGGCGGGCAAAGTGCTCCACCAGCGCGGGCAGATCCTCGGGGCGCTGGCGCAGCGGAGGCAATGTGACGGGGAAGACGACGACGCGGTGATAGAGATCGCGGCGGAATCCGCCCTGTTCGACGAGTTGTTCGAGATTGCGATGCGTGGCGACGAGGACGCGCACATCGACGGCGGTGGGCTTGCCGGAGCCAATGCGCTCGACCTCGCCCTCTTCCAGAACGCGCAGCAGCTTGGCCTGCATGGCGAGCGGCATGTCGCCGATCTCGTCGAGGAAGAGAGTGCCGCGATGCGCTTGCTCGAATTTGCCGGTGTGGCGCTGGGCCGCGCCGGTGAAGGAGCCTTTCTCGTGGCCGAAGAGCTCGCTCTCGATAAGTTCGGCGGGGACGGCGGCGCAATTGAGCGTGACAAATGGACCTGTTGCCCGGTTGCTCTTCTCATGCAAGGTGCGCGCCACAAGTTCCTTGCCGGTTCCGGTCTCGCCGTAGATGCAGATGCGGGCTTCGCTCATGGCGACGCGCTCAATCTGCGCCATGACTCGGCGCATCGTCTCGCCGGTGAAGATCAGAGTGTGCTTGCCGACGCGCGCGCGCAGATCCTGATTCTCGGTTTCCAGGCGCGTGAGTTTGAGTGCGTTCTCGACGGTGACGAGAAGCTTTTCGGTGGTCAGCGGCTTTTCCAGGAAGTCCAGAGCGCCGAGGCGCGTGGCTTTCACCGCCATTTCGATATGCGCCTGGCCGCTCATCATCACCACCGGTGCAGCGATGCCGGCGGTCTTCAGGTCTTCGAGCAGCGCGAGGCCGTCGCGACGCGGCATCACCACGTCGCTGAGAATTAAATCGAAGGGCTGCGCGCGGGCCAGCTCCAGCGCACGGGCGGCGTTGTCGCAGACCACGGCCTCATGGCCGGCCAGGCGGAAGGCGCGCGATAGCGAAGCAAGCGTGTTGGCTTCATCATCGACGATGAGGATATTGGCTTTGGCGGTCATGATTTCGCCTCGCTCGCTTTCGGCAGCGCGATCACAAAGACGGCGCCACCGCTCGGCCGGCTTTCGACTGTAATGGTTCCCGCATGGTCGGCGACGATCGATTGAACAATTGCAAGCCCGAGGCCGGTGCCGTGCTCCTTGGTTGTGTAGTACGGAGTGAAGAGGCGCTCACACTCTTCGGGCGTAAGTCCCGCACCGGTATCGGCGACGCGAATTTCCACCTGATCGCCGCGCGGCCTTGCGGAGAGAGTCAATGTGCCGCCCTCCGGCATAGCATCCATGGCGTTGAGGACAAGATTCGAGAGCGCGCGATGGAGCAATTCGGGATCGGCGTCGAGCGGCATGGGCTCCATGGAGAGCTCGACCTCGAAGCGGACCTTAGCTTCATTCTGTCCGGCAGCCTCGTAAAGAGAGCGCACGCGTGCGATTGCATCTCGTGCGTCGATGCGCTCCAACTCCGGCTTGGGCATTTTGCTGAAGTCGCTGAAGCGGGCAATGATGGTTTTGAGATTGGCGATTTCCATGCCGAGGGTTTGTGTGCTTTCGCGGAAGACTTCGTCGAACTCCGCCGCGGGCAATTCGCGCGCACGGACGAGATTTTCGACGGTGAGTTGAAGCGGGAAGAGCGGGTTCTTGAGCTCATGCGCCAGCCTCCGCGCAAGTTCGCGCCAAGCGGCCACTCGCTCGCTCTGCACCAGCCGCTCACGCTGCGCGGCCAATTGCGCGGTCATGTGATTGAAGCCGCGCGCCAGCACATCCACCTCATCGCGGCCGCGGCTCCGCTTGCGCTCCGGCACACGCGCATCCCAGTTGCCGGCGGCAACTTCCTCGGCGGCGCGCGCCAACTGCTCGATGGGCCGCGAGACGCGCGCCGCGATCCACAGGCTGGCCAAAATCGCCAGCAGAATTCCGCAGGCGGCGACTCCGTATGCGATGGCGCGGATGTGCTGCTGCGCCTCGATCATGCCGCTGCGCGAGATGGCGACCGTGAGCACAGCTAGCACAACGCCCGCGTCATTTTTGAGCGGAATCGCCGTGGCGTTCACGCTGTCTTCGCGGCGGGGAGTTGGATAGAGAATTCCGCTACTCTGCTGGCCGGTGGAGCGAGCCGAGTCGATCAGGGATTGGTAACTGGCCGCGCCGGCGACTTCGCCGGTGGCGGCAACAAGCAGTTTCGGATCGAATGCGGCAGGCGCTTGCACGCTTGCGGCTGGCGCGGCATCGCTGTAAAGGCCAATCAACATTCCCGGCGCGACGGGCAGGTCGGCCAGAAAGCTTTGGTCGAGGCGCTTGCCGCCGATGAGCTTGACTGTCGAGCCACTTGTGTCGGCACGGCGCACGGCGCGCACCGCGAAGAGACCCAGAGCGGCGCTGCCGTCGGGTAGTTCTTCGCGCTTGAGAAAGGTTGGCGCGGTCTGGTTTGCGGCAGGCTCCGCGTAACCGAAACGCGCGGGCCACTGCGCGGAGCTGACGATATTTCCGTCGGGGCTAATAATCTCCAGAAAATCGAGCTGCGATTCCTGCGCCAGCGTCTGCGCCTCGGTGACGTAGAGCGACGGGTCACCGGACTGCGCCAGATTAAATGCCATGGCGCGCACGCGTTCGCTTGCGGCCAAGCGATCCACCGCTGCCGCAACCTCAGTTGAGCGGTGCTGGAACTCGCGCTGGAATTGGCTGACGAAGAGCACCGTCTCCTGCTGATCTCGCTGCTCGAAGACCTGGCGGATGCGCACCAGCACGGTCCATGCCACTGCCGCTACGACAAGCGCGACAGTGAGCGAGAGGAGCAAGAGCAGCTTCTGGCGCAGGTTCATGGGGCGTCCTCAATGCGATCTTGGAGCGATGCGCCGGCCACCAGCGGAGCGCCGTCCGCGTCGAGTCGCAGATCGCGGACGCGGCCGCTAACTGCGTAGGCGCGCGGCAGATAGAGCAGCGGAATCAGCGTATGGTTTTCAAGAAAATCGCGCTCCACCTGGTAAAGAGATGCAGGATTATCCGCGAGAACCGGCACCTGAATGCCCGCGCCGCGCAAGAACGCTTCCAGCGCGGCTCGCGGCTGGTTGGATGGGAGCGGCAGGCTGCGCAAGGCAAGATCGGCGGGATGCGTGCCGCCCGCGGCGATGAGCTGCACATTGAATCCAGCTTCATGGAGATTGAGCGCAATGCGCTGCGCCGCCAACTGCATCGCGCCGCCGCCTTCCGCAGTCATGGTGAGCGGCGGAGGCGTAAGCCCGCCGTGCTTTTCATGGGACTTGTTGAGGTCGCGCTCGGTGGGAAAGAGAAACGCGTAGCCAGTGAGCGCGGAGGGAAATAGGCTGGCGGTAACTTCGCCCTGCTTTTGAAAGATGACGTTGGAGAGCGCGTTGCGATCGACGGCCAGCGCAATGGCGGCGCGGAGATCGGGATTGCCGAGCGCGCCGGAGTTCGAAACGGTGAGAGCGAGCAGCGTCACCGGCGGCGACTCGAGCAGGGTTAGCCGCTGCTCGCGGGCCTGGCGCAACTGCTCGGGTGGAACCTCGACCAGATCTGCGCGGCCCACGCTCAGGTCAAGCCATTGGTCGCGGATGGCGCGATGCACCTGAATCTGGATGGCGTCCACGAAGGGCCGTCCCTGCCAGCAGTTTTCGTTGGCGGTGAGCGTCAGCACGCCGTTGGTGAAGCCGGTAATTTGAAACGGCCCGGTGCCGATGTTGCCGCCCGCGTCTGCTGCGATCAGAAACTCATCGCCGGCCAGCAGAGCGGGCAGGTTCGGCATGGGCGATTCGCCGGTGAAGACCACCGACGCGCCCGCGGAATGAATCGCCGTCCATGGGCAGTCCGCGAAACAGGCAAGATTCAGCGCAGTGACAACTGAAACAGAAGTTACAGGCGAGCCGTCGCTGAAATGGACGCCGGGACGCAGGCGGAATTCCCAGCGATGATTGTCATTCTCCGACCTCCATTGAACGGCCAGGGAGGGATGCAGGGTTCCATTGGCATCCATGCGGGTGAGGCTATCGAGTGTGAGCCGCCGCGCCAGGCCGTTGGGCTGCTGCCACGGGTCTCCTTCGATTTCGATGCGCAGCGTGCCGCCATAGTGGGGGCGGGTGCGCGCCGCGGCGGGCAAGGCCAGCAAGGCTAGCAGCGAACTAATTGCAACTTGCCGTAACACGGTCCACCTCGTATTGATCTGCCGCGCCGGGATTGGCGCTCTTGCGCACCACCGCGAAGACACTCTTGCCGTCCGGAGCGCTCCAGAGCGCTGTGACAGTTCCGTCCATGGCGAGCGGCGCGCTGGCGGGGATGGCCTCTTGCGCGGGCAGTTCGTAGGCGCGAAGGCTGTCTGCGAGGGCCTCGCCGGAGCCCGAGGCAATGATCTGCGTGCCCGCGCCGCACCCCGTTTGGAGCGCGGCAAAGTCGCTGCCCCAGTCGCGCGCACCGGCGATGGGTTTGAGCGGGACTGTTTCCAGAAGCTGCACTTTGCCATCGATACCATTGAAAAGCAACCCTGATCCGTTCGGACGCGGAATCACGATGGCCGTGTAAAAAGGCGGCAAATCCAGATCGACATTCGGCGTGACGACTCCGGTAAAGTAGTTGCGAGCGGTATTGTAAAAAGCTTTGATGGAGTTGGAGCCGCTTGCCGTTTGGGATTGTGAGATCGGCCAGGGATCGTCGCTTTCGCGGCAGTGAATCGTCCACTCTCCCGCTGGCTGTGCGGGTTGGTAGCTGCCGCTGCAACTCATGCCCGCGACCGAGGCCTCGAATCCATCTCCGCTGGCGGCAGAAAGAATCATTCCGCGGGGATCGCGCGGCAAAGGCTTCTTCTGGCCGATGGCAATGCGCTTCCGCTCCTGCCAGCCATCGGCGGAATGGCCATAGATGACGATCTCCTCGGGCTCGACGGCCACCAGCGCGTCCGAGGTCTCCAGCGCCGCAAGCACCACATCGCGGGTGGCGAAGACGCTCTGCTTGCGCAGCGTGACTCTGCTCCCCGCTTGCGCCTGGAGCGCCGCGCCGAGCTTGACCTCGACCATTGCCACGCGGGTTTGGTTGCCTTCGACGACCTCGGCCACCCACAGCCGCCCGCGCTGATTCTCGCTCAGCGTGAGGCGGATTTCGTTGGCACTCTCCGCGCCTGAGGCCGCAATGCCGAGAGCTTTCAAGTCCTGTTCCAGCAGCCGCCGGATGGCGGGAATTTCGTCGTTGGAGAGCGTGGATTGGTTGTGGATGACAAGCCGCGCCTGGCCGGGACCGAGGACTTCGGCGATCTGGCCAGCCAGGGCCGCGGCGGGCTCATCCCATAGGCTGGGCGCGGGGGCGGCGCTTGCCATCATCCCGCTCGCAACCATCGCAATCAGCCAGATCAGCTTCATTGGCTTCATCTTTCTGCCGGTGTTTCCTATGCGCGGATTATATCGTTCCGCAGCGCTTCCGGTTGTTGAGCTAGCGTACCAGCGTAGATTCTTCATTTGTGCAGGACCATGAAATAGATCGCGTCGAGCTCGCGCATGTGGTCGCGTTTCAGCTTCAATTCACACTGCATCTCGAAGCCCGGTCCGCCGGTGCCGCCCTCGAATTGATGGAAGGCCGCCGTGCAGGCCGTCTCGCGATACTGACGCCAGCTTTGTTCCACGCGGTCAAACTCCGCTGCCAGCTCTTGCGACGAGAGGCTGGGTCCTGCCGGTCCGGGCGAATTCAGGGCAGGCACTCCGGGAATCGGAGGCGGCGGGGTTTGCAGATCATGGATGAATCCTTCGTAGCTCTTCAGGTTCTCGTCCGTGATGGCCAATTGCTTTCCAAAACAGACGTTTGAGTCATAGGTGCTAGCTGCATCCGGACAATCCCCTGCCTGTTCTCGCGCCATTTCCGCACGAAAGACCAGCGCGGCCTGGGCTTGAATGCTCTCTCTCTTTGCCTGGTACGCCACGCGTTCCTGCTGATAGGCTTGCTGCTCGGGAGTGAGAATCTTCTTCGGCCGAAGCGAATCCTGCTGCGCAAAGAGGGATGGAACGAAGGGTGCGATGCCGCATAAAGCGATGGTCAACAACCATCCAAATCTCGTCTGCATGAGAACCTCCTTTTTCCGTGCATCGGTTGGCTCGAATTGTGCCGCTGGGCGCCCCACCCTCGCCGCGTTCATGCCTTTGCGGCGAGGGAGGGATGTCCCGAAGCTCAACTACCAACGTTCAATGTCCCGGCGCGGGCGCGGGTTCGCTTTCGCTGTCCATCTCCTGCTTCATCACCGGGGTGGAGGCCATGCTCTTGAAGACATCGTTGGCGAAGAAGAATTTGCCGTCGGAGGGGACCATGACCACCTGAATTTTGTCAGAGAGCCGCTCGGCGATGATCTTGTTGATCAGCAGGGGCGACTTGTTCAGCAGCGCCGCCTCGCTGGTCATGCGCTCGGCGTTGGCGGCGGCCATCAGGCGCACGCGGTTGGCATCGGCGTCGGCCATCAGGCGCAGGCGGCTGGTTTCGGCGTCGGCCATCAGATTGCGCCGCTGCAACTCGGCCTTGCTGTCGATGACCTTGGCTTCGGCTTCGGCCTCAGCGTTCTGGATGGTGGTTTCCTTGTGAGCCTCGGCTTCGAGCTTGCTCTGCTCGATCTGCTTCTCCTTGAGCGGGAGCGTGTATTGCATGGCGTCGGACTCGCCCTTGGCCTCGACCACGCGGGATTGCGCATCGCCCTCGGCCTCCTTCACCTTCTGCACCGCCTCGGCCTCGGCCTGCAACTCGGCAATCTTCACCTGCTTCTGCTGAATGTCAGTGGTTACGCCCATCTGCTCGTCCTCCTGCTCCTTGAGCAGCAGACCTTCGAGTCCCTTGGCGTACTCGGGAGGAAGTTGAACGTCGGAGAGCATAACCTCTTCGACGAAGATGCCGTCGGCGCCCAGCTTGCGGGTGATAATTTCTGAAGCCTTCTGGCGAACCTCCTCGCGCTTGGTGGAGAAGATCTCGCGCACCGTGTAACCCGGCGCCAGTTCGCGCCATGCGCTGGCCACCACCGGCGGCACCAGCTCCTTGTCTACCGGCTGCGGCATGTGCGCCTGCACGCTGGAGAGCTTGTTGGGGTCCAGGCGATAGCGCACCGTGACCGCGAGGCCAATGTCAAGGCCCTCAAGAGACTGAACATTCAATTTGTGTTCTCCCGCCTTTGCGCCTGCCTCCGCCGTGGAGGCCACGAAGAGGTGATCGCGCAGATCGAAGGTCTCGACGCTCTCGACCAGCGGCCTGACGAAATGGAGGCCCGGATAGAGGGTTCCCGGTAGCGTGCCGCTGATCTGGCTTACGCACACGCCGCCCATTCCGCTGGGCACGACGACGATGCTGGAAGCGACGAGCAGCGGCAAGCAGGCCACCAGCGCCAGCGCGGCACCACCGCGCCACGCGATCTCTTGCGGCTCGTCGGTAATCTCTTCTCCTTTGGCCTTTCGCCGCGCCGTTTTTGCGCGAAGCCAAAGGCTATACAGTGGAATTGCCACAGCGGCAGCCAGCATCAGCACTCCCGCAACCGTCAACAACAGCTTCAATGCGTTCATCGCCCTTCTCCTTTTTGGTGATTGCGCTCAATTCGTCTCCCGGTTCCCGGCCGTGGAGCAAGCAGCAGCCGGACCAGCCCGCCAAACGTCAGTTCCTCGAAGAGCAGCGCAGCCGCAACCGGCAGCAGTACAGCTCCTAAACCATTCGTCGCTTCCATCAGCAGATTCATCACGCGCCTCCTTTAGCGAGAAGCGATCAGGGCGGCGATCTGCGGATTCGCCGGCTCCGCGCCCCGAATTTCAGAGACCAGCACCTGAGCCAGGTCCGGCGTGGCCAATGCCACCAGAACCGGATCTGCCACGGCGGCAGGATTCTGACCATCGCCAAAGAGTTGCGCCGTTTCCTGGTTGCGCTGGCCTACCAGTTCCACCGTGTCGCCCACTTGAACCAGCTCGTAGAACTCCTCCAGGTCTTTCCTGGCCATGCGGATGCATCCGTGCGAGGCGGCCTTGCCGATAGACTTCGGCTCGTTCGTGCCGTGGATTCCGTAGCCGGGAATGCTCAACCCCATCCAGCGCGTGCCCACCGGATTGCCCGGTCCCGGCGCTACGGTCTTGCCATTGTGGTGATAGGCCGGATTGGCCGCTCGCCGCTCGATGGTGAAGGTTCCGACCGGGCTGGGCGTCGAGGGCTTGCCGACCGCGACGGGGTAAACCTTCTTCACCTGCCCATCCTCGACCAGCGCCAGCTTGCGGTCTTCAAGGCTGACGACGATGAGGCGCTTGGGCGTCTCCTGCTTGGGTGTCTCTTGCGTCATCGCCCGGAGTGCCAGGACCAGCGCCGCCACCAGAACCATCGCCAACTTGCTGAGCATCCAAGTCTTCATGACCTTCATCGCATCCCCCGAATTCGCTTTCAAATTGCCTGCGCCCAGACACAGTGCAGGCGCTACGCCAAACGCCATCAATTGAAAACAAACGGGTTATGGGATTGATTTGGCAGGAGGAACGTGTCAGCTCAGATACGCCGTATGTGAACTGACACGCCGAGGGCTGGGGAGACTGCGAGAGTTGGCTTCGGGGAGCGCGAAAAGGACAGCGGCTTTGGCGCGGAGATTGATTATTGATTCCGGGCAGATCGCGTGCGCGGAGTTGGGGGCTTTTCAAGTGCGGTTTCGGAGACCGCCGCGGCGACAATTTACACCTTCCATGCAACCTGCCGAGAGCCGATGAATCGCCACACCGAAGCGAAGACGCGAGATGTTTCCAGCGAGGTCTGACTTACTTCTCACCTGCTGTTTCAGTGAGACCTGAAGCGCCTGTGGCGCATCGGATGGTGAGAGGAGAATCGCCGATGGAAAAACGGAAGCTGGGATCGACCGGGCCTGAAGTGCCCTTGATTTGCCTGGGCGGCAATGTCTTTGGGTGGACGGTGCCTGAGGCGGAGGCATATCGCCTGCTCGATGCGGCGCTTGAGGCCGGGTTGAACTTCGTGGATACAGCGGATGTGTATTCGAGCTGGGCCGCGGGCAACAAGGGAGGCGAGTCGGAGAGCATTCTCGGCAAGTGGTTTGCGAAGTCCGGCAAGCGCAAAGAGGTGATCCTGGCGACCAAGGTCGGCCTGGAGATGGGCGAGGGCAAGAAGGGCCTGAAGGAGGCTTACATTAGGAAGGCGGTGGAGGATTCGCTGCGGCGATTGCAGACCGACTATATCGACCTCTACCAGGCGCACAGGGACGATCCGGAGACCCCGCTGGAAGAAACACTCGCTGCCTTCGACGCGCTGGTGAAGCAGGGGAAGGTTCGCTTCATTGGCGCATCGAATTACAGCGGAGCGCGGCTGGCCGAGGCCCTGGAGACGAGTCGCAAGCATGGGTTGGCAAGCTATATCTCGCTGCAGCCGCACTACAATCTGATGGAGCGGTCCGTCTTCGAGACGGAGTTGCTGCCCGTGGTAGAGAAGTACCAGATCGGCGCGATTCCCTACTACTCGCTGGCAGGCGGCTTTCTGACCGGCAAGTATCGCAGCCAACAGGACGCAGAGAAGGCGGCACGCGGAGCAACGGTCGCGAAATACCTGAACGAGCGAGGATTCGGGATGGTGGCGGCGCTGGATGAAGTGGCCCATACACACGGATCGACGCCGGCGCGGGTGGCGCTGGCCTGGCTGCTCGCGCGGCCGGGAATCACGGCTCCGATTGCCAGCGCAACGAATGAGAAACAATTGGCTGATTTGGCCGCAGCCACGAAGTTGAAGCTGGATGCCGAATCGATTCAGAAGCTGAATGCAGCAAGCGCTTGAGCGGTCGGCGCAGAACCGCTGCCGGCCCGGCGCGCAATCCGATATGCTCGACGATTACCGCCGGATTGGGGAAAAGAGTTTCTCTTGACAATCTTGCCAGTGGCGCAGTAGGCTCCTTGCGCAGAGAGAAGTTTTGCCGGATACCGAATGAACAACATGAGTTAAGGAACTTCTGATTCGGTTCGGCTATGCGCCGGGCGTTCCCCCAGAGGCTAAAGAGGCTGCGGAAAAAGGCTGGCTTTCAGGCGAAATGCCCGAAGAGCATACCTCAGGGATTAAAGCCCTCATTGATTCCATTGGCCTTATGCCGGAGATAAAACCCCGGCCTACCGCCCGACAAGAATCCTTCCGCAGACTGTAAAGTCCGTGTTGATTTTGCGGCGCTTGCGGCACGGCTAGAATCGTGCCCTGACACAAAGCCGACTTGATCAAAGCTTCCTCAAAACCCCAGGGCAATGCAAGAGCTCATCTTAGCGCGCATCCGCATGATAACGATGCCGATTGCGGTATAGCGAAATGCCCGGAATCAGCCCTTCGAAAGGAACACCATGCGTCAAAATTTCCATTCCCGCACCATTTCCTGTTTTCGGGCATGCGCTCACCTCCTGAGCGGGTACTTGACGGTACTCGCGGCCCTGCTTCTAACCCTTGTTGCGCCGAGTGCCTTCGCACAGTGCGGCGTCGTCTACACGATTTCGCCGCAGAACAACACCTCCTTCGGCGCGGCCATCACCATCAATAACACCGGAACCACTGCCTGGACCGGCTGGACGCTGACGTGGACCTTCGCCAACGGCCAGACCATTTCGTCTCTGTGGAACGGAAACGAGACGCAGAGCGGCTCGAACGTTACAGTGACCAACGAAAGCTATAATGGCAGTGTTCCCGCCGGCGGCAGCGTAACCGGCATGGGATTCAACGGCACTTGGAATGGAAGCACCAACACGGTGCCCACCAACTTCGCGGTCAACGGCGTTGCCTGCAACGGCGGCGGCGGAACTGGCAGCTTCAAGCTGGCGCCTTCGGCGGCTAGCCTGTCGGTCGCCCAAGGCGCCAGCGGCACCGACACCATCACGGTAACCGATACCGCTCCCTTCACCGGCAGCGTAACGCTCGCCGCTTCAGGCCTGCCCGCCGGCGTCACTGCCACGTTCGGCACCAACCCCGCTACCGGCAGCAGCGCGATCACGTTTGCGGCCAGCGGCACGGCGACGGTGGGAACCTCCACCGTAACAGTGACCGGAACCTCCGGCAGCCTGAGCGCGACCACAACGATCGCACTCACCGTCACTTCCAAGGGCACGGGCAGCTTCTCGCTTTCGCGTTCGGCGGCTAGCCTGGCGGTTGCCCAAGGCGCCAGCGGCACCGACACCATCACCGTGGCCGACGTAAGTCCGTTTGCAGGCTCGGTAACTCTGGCCGTCAGCGGCCTGCCCGCCGGCGTAACCGCCGTGTTCGGCACCAATCCCGCTACCTCGACCAGCGTGCTAACTCTCACAGCCAGCAGCACGGCTATAGCTGGAACGTCCATGGTCACTATCACCGGCACCTCCGGCACACTGACCGCATCCACAACCATCGCGCTGAGTGTGACCGCGACCGCCAGCGGATGCCCACCCGGGGATGCCGGCACGCCCACCGCGATCGTCCCCTACATTTCGGTGAGCGGAACCTGGACGGAGGAATCCACCGCCACGGT
>Ga0187851_10003861_pt1 | contig 12452 bp, 14 predicted proteins | sample June2016WEW_6_10_FD_132997 | JGI IMG/M metagenome (GOLD analysis project Ga0187851, IMG submission 132997) | Peatland microbial communities from SPRUCE experiment site at the Marcell Experimental Forest, Minnesota, USA - June2016WEW_6_10 | ecosystem: Environmental > Terrestrial > Soil >... | reverse complement strand
TACAGTCCCCCCATAAGCGACGCCGCCGCCGACCGCCAACTGCGTGTCAAAAGGCTGCGACTCGAACTGAGCGACCTGCTTGGCGTAGCCCGGTGTGGAAGCGTTGGCGGTGTTGTTGGCCGTCACGTTCATGGCCTGCTGGAATGCGCCCAGAGCGTTCGACGACATGTGGAGAATAGTGAACAGACTGCCCATGGCTCAACCTCGCATCTCGAGCCGATGCGGGACCGCGACGTAGTGACGCGCCCCAGGAACATCAACCAGTCCGCCGTAGCCGTGTTGCTCGGTGTGATGAATCCTGAACAACGCAGCATGAAAGCCTTTCGCGGCGGCGAGCAACACCTGCACCCTGCGGCTGAGAGTCTTGACCGCCGTCATTCTGCTCTGCAGTCGCTCGTGCGGAAGCCTTTTCGACTCGGCTGATCGCACTTTGTCCTGGAAGGCCCGGAGCTCATCGGTGGCCGAGTCAATCGACACGCCGAGGGACCCCATCCCCTCGCGGCTCAAGTCCTTCAAACCGTCCTCGGCCACCCTCAACTGCACCAGCAACCGGTCAAGCAACGTCATGACAATGTCGCCATCGACCGGGGACGGTTGTGCTCCCTGGCCGATCTTCTCACTCATACGACTGCCCCTTTCGGTTCATCGTTCAAACAGCGCCACCTTCGCCCCTGACGGCGGTAGCGACAATCGAACATACACGCCGACCACCGATGGCGGCTTCCCGCTCCAATTCGTGGATTTCAGAATTTGCTCGAACTACGACGATCCCGAACCGGACAACATGTCCGTGATGATCGAGTCGGCGACTTTTTCTGGTTGCGGGTTGTACTGACCACTGTGAACCACTTTGGCCAGTTCGGCGATCTTGGCCGCTCGCTCCGGCGTGGAACTCAGGTTGCCCACCTGATCGGCCACAGCCGAAAGACGGACTTCATCTTTCCCGGCCGCGCCCTCGCCAGGCTTGGCTGTGGACGCGCCTTGTTGCGCGGCAGACCGGACATTCTGGCTGGCGCCAGTAGCCGCGGGGCCGATCCCAGAGGGTTGATTATCGTGGATGCGCATCGAAAGTTGTCCCGATTCGAGCGATCTATGAATGCGGGCCTCCTGAGTATTCTATCGGCACTCGGCCAAGAAACTTTAGGCCTGCAAGCGATTATGCCGCTCGCGGAAGAAAACGGGCTGCCAGATCGGCCCCTCGGGACGACTGGCGGATTCTCAACCCAGCCACTCTGAATGCTCTGATTCCCAATGGGTTGGCGTGCGCGCGCGGAGTTACAGCAAGGCCTTCCACCAGGTCTTTGGCCGAGCAGGGACCGCGTGCAGGTTCGACGAACTTTCTTTGGCGCCACTGCGCGATCTGTAGTCCTCCAAGAGAGACTCCGCACTGTAGCCGATCTGCTCTGCGTACTGCCGGATGTAGCTGATGTCAAAGATGCCGCCCGGCAAGCGCTGGTAGGCCCGCTCCTCGATTGCTTCCAGGAAATGCCGGCTGATTTTGGTGCGTTCACAGATGAGCTCGAGACTCACGCCGCTGCGGATGCGGTGGATTTTCGCATCCGAATGGCGGACGGACGTGCGATCATGCCTCGGAGCCATTTGTGCTGTGGCCAAAAAAACCTCCCGAAGAAAACGAGCATACCATCCGTTGGTCGGGTTTGCTGTCAAATTATCATGAAATCACTACGGAATACTAGTCGCCCCTTGCAGTGGACTCCAATTGGTGAACCCATACTAATTAGGAATGATTACTCGAATGGCCGCTTTGCCTGAACGGCTCTAGCCGCGCGCGGGTTGGTCCTTAGCGCATGCTGTCGCGGGGTTGAGGCTCGCGTGAAGCACCAGGAGCACAGGGGGTTCCGCGCGACGACCTCGTAGTTTGCTGCGGCTGGCGAGGCACAACCATGGCAGTCCGCCGTTGAGTCCGCTTCCGGCCGCCCCGCGGCGGTTTTATTGTTTTGAGGCTGACGCCGTTCCCAGGGCTGGCTTGCGTTCTCGCGCTTTCGCGTAGTCGGCCGCTAGCTGGTGACCGATCCGCTCCGCGACGTCCACCGCGGCACTGTGGAATTTCGCCCCCTGGCTTTCCTGAATCGTCGACCAGATTACGTCGCCGTCCCGGCTGACCAGGCGGACCGAGGCGGAGGCCTCGTGCCGGCGCTCCTGTTTATGAACGCTCTCATGGTCTCCAATCGAGACGCCCGGCACGACTTGGCTGCTGCTGCGACTGGAGCCTGTGGTTCCGGTGGATCCGAGCCTGGCCGTAATACCATCGGAGCTCTGAAAGTTGTCGGTGTAGATCAGGTCCTCGGCACTGCCTCTCAGCAGCGCATCGGCATGCTCCGGATTCTCTGTAAGCGCGAACAGGCTGGTGCGCTGAATTGTGGCGATCACCATGTCGCGGATCTGTTCCGCCCCTTCCCCGCCGCCGAATCGCTCTACGTAGACCCGTTGAATGCCGCCAAGCTGATCCAGCTGTGGTTTCACGCCGGCATTGTCCGCCTGCGCCTTCTTCGCACTGACGACCGGATCGAGCGCGGGATTCACGCCGGGCATTTGCGCTGACAGCATCCCTGCCGCCACCAGGGCCGCCACCGCGAGATCGCGCCACGACATTCATTTGCCAGCCTTTCTCGCCTCGTCATCCTGATATTCCACCTTGCGCCCGGTCCGCGCTTCCAGGCTGACCAGAAGTGACCGGAGGTCATCCTTGTCGACCCGGAACAGCAGTGCCTGCTGCTGGCCGTCTTCCAATTCGAAGCCCACAGTGACATAGTGATCCCGCTTCTTCATCAATACGAAAAGCGGTGACAGCAGGACGCTCTCCAAATAGCGGCGCTCGGCCCGCTGCCCATACTCCAGTTGGTTGATCCGTTCGTAAGGCACGCGGATCATGCTCTTCTTCGCATAGAAGACCAGCGAAAGCGGATCGGTGGTAACGAGCCAGCCCGGTGTCCGTGGGTTTAGATTGGCCAGCGTTCCCCCCAGGTACTCCACGGCGCTGCCCGGCCGGGCCGCCGCCCGGCTGGAGGCGCACGCCAGCCCCAGCACGATCATGAGAGACACGACTCGCATGGGAACCGCTCCGGTTCTCCTGTCGAGTGAGTGCCGCTGCAGACCATTCCTCTCAGGCCTCCTCAGGGCTTCCATAAGAATCCGAAGCCCGCTGGACCACACCCTGCGACCGAATCCCTCAGAAGCCAATCTCGCGTTCCGGACCGCCGGATGCCACTGGCCGATTCCGGGACCCGCTCTATCAGGCGGAACGATCCCACAAACCGGTGCCGGACTCCTGAATCGCACGGGCCCAACCCGGAGGAATTGAGTTCTGGTATCTTTAGTAGAAGAAGACTGGCCAGGTAGCTCAGTTGGTAGAGCGCGGCCCTGAAAAGGCCGGCGTCGGCGGTTCAAGTCCGTCCCTGGCCACCACTTTTTCAAGCACTTACAGTCGCCCTCCAGTCGAATCATTGACCAAAGACCGGCGCTGGTTTCACTTGTAGTTGCTGTCGAGCCCCTCGGCCCGCGGCACCAGCGGCAGCCAGAACCAGAGTTCATTCGCATCTGGTCCGCCCGTGTACTCGGAGATTGGCCTCAACAGCGCTGTCTGGGGCTGCATCGGGTAGCCGCCCGGGCGATAGTGCAGAATGAAGTGCGCCACCGGCACGGCGAAGCGGCCGGCCGGCTCCGCAAGCTTGGGCGCGGCCTCGAGTCGGAGTTGCCCATTCTGCTCGACCAGCTGCACCTGATTCTCATTCGCCGGCTCATCGAAGAAATTCGGCGAGGCACTCGCGTCAACCGCCAGCAGCCACGGCCCATAGAAGACTGCCACCTGACGCGCATCGGTTCCAGCATTGCCGCCGCGCTTCACCACCCGCGTCCGCATCGCGTAACGCACGGTCACGACCTCGCCGCTCTGCCACACGCGCGAAGCCGTGAGGTAGCCGCTCTCCGCCTGCGCCTCCAGCAGTTTCCCACCGAGCGATAGCCGCACCGCCGTCGCCCACTCGGGCATGCGAATGCGCAGCGCATGGGTGCGTTGATCGGCCTGGACGACGCTGAGCCGCACCGTGGCCGTACGTTCAAGCTCGGACTCAGCGCGCACCGCCAGGCCCTCCGCCTCGCCCCGGCCGTCGACTGGCAGGTCGTAGGAGAGCGCGCCCGCCTGGCCGTGGAAGGCGCGCTGGAAGGTGGCCACTAGCGCGCGCAGACCATGAAAAGTGCAGCACCACCAGGCGTGCGCGAAGGGGCCAGCGATGCCTTCGTCCGTGAGTGTGTGATGACCGTAGTCGCCGGTGTGGAACTGGTTCATCGCCATCTCGTTAAACAGCGTCAGCTCGGCCTGCTCGAGGTAACGCGGCTGGCGCGTGATCTCCCACAGGTCTAGACTCAGCCGTAGCCAGTCGGCCTCCGAGCAGCCTTCGTCGCGCTTGGCGCGTGGCGCGAACATCTCCGGCACCGCGCCCTGGATCAGCACGTTGCCCGACTCGACGACGCCCGCCCACAGCGTCTCGGCCTGCTCGAGATACTTGGCCTCGCCGGTTACGCGATGGAGCGCGACAACGCCGCGCACGGTGGTTAGGAAGCCGTGGCTATGCTGCGCCGGATGGCGGTCGGTGCGCTCGGCGATCGAGCGCGCCAGCGCGAGGTAGCGTTCGTCCTTCGTGACGCGGTAGAGCTCGACCACACCTTCGAGCGCGTTCGTCCAGCAGATATAACCTACCGCAAACTTCTCGCCGTTGTAGGCCTCGCGCACCTGGGCTGAATTGAATCGCGGCGCCGCGGCCACCAGGAAGTCGCCGAGCTTGCGCGCCGCATCAAGCGCCTCGGCCCGATGGGTCAGTGAGTAGTATTCGAGCAGCCCGATCAGCATCCGGCCATTGCCCCACAGCGTCGCCATATCGCTGTCGACCACCGGGCCGCTGCTCAGCGCAGCGCCGAAGTGACCGTCCGGCTGCTGCACGCGGATCGCGCCCTCCACCACGCGATCGAGCACCGCGTAGCGCTCGCCGCTGTACAACGCGAGCGCCGAGAGCGCGCCGATGTAGCGCCCTGATACGTCACCGCTGAACTCCGTAAAGCGCCGGCCCGGCTGCGCCGAGGCATCGGCGAGAATGAAGCGCTCGTCGAAGCGCGGCGCGCTGCCCTCAAGCACGCGCGTCTTCGTCAATTGAAGCCGCTCGGTCAGTTCACCAGCCAGCACCGAAGCGGCACAGAGCGCCAGGCAGAGGAGCGTACGCATGTTGCATTCGTTATATCAACCATGCGACTGCCGCGGAGTCTACCGCGGGAGGAGCGGGGCCGCGCGCACTGCGAGCCGGTCCGCTTTGCCGGGCGGCCGCCGATGTGGACATTCGCTTTGAGTCAGGCGTCGATTCCTCGTAGAATCGTTCAGAAGGAGAATCACGCGATGACGATTCACAAGCTTCTCTCAGGCCTGGGAGTTCTGCTGGTTGCCGGAACCCTGGCCGGAACCGCAGCCGCACAGGCGCCTAGCCTCCCCCAGCCCCCCCAGGCCCCGAAGACCCCCAAGATCCCGAAGAGCCCAAAGAGCCCAAAGAGCCGCAAGACGGCCACTGCCGAGATCAAAGATGCGAAGGGCCAGAAGGTCGGAGAGGCCAAGTTCAAGGAAGGCGCTAAGAGCGTCCAGATGTCGGTGACAGTGATGAATCTGCCTCCGGGCGTGCACGCCATCCACATTCACACGGTAGGCACGTGCGAGGCGCCGGATTTCAAGACGGCGGGCGGCCATTTCAACCCGACGAACAAGCAGCACGGCCTGGAGAATCCCGAGGGCCATCACATGGGCGACATGCCCAACCTAACGGTCTCGGATAAAGGGAAAGGCACGTTCAAGAGCACCCTCGAGGGCGCGACGCTGGCCGGTCAGAATGCCAACTCCCTGTTCCATGAGGGCGGCAGTGCCGTTGTGATCCATGAGAAGCCGGACGATATGAAGACCGACCCCGCGGGCAACGCCGGCGCGCGCATCGCCTGCGGCCCGATCCAGTAGCGCCAGCCGCAGTCGGGCGTGGTTGGGCGAGTGCAGACGGGCTCGCCGGGAGCGGTTTGCACCAATCTGAAGGATCAAAGCCAATTGTCGATTTTTCTTTTTAGAATGATTGACTTATGATGGCTATCTTTCGGTTATTTCCGCTCAATTCATAGCTGTCAACGTACACTGGCGGCACGCCCAATGGGGTGGCCGCCGCACTAAGCATGCGCTCAGGCGTTAAGGGGGTTATGGAGAGGGGCAGGGCTGGCGTCAACACGTGGTCCAAACGGCGCTGCCCGCAAGGAACCGAGGTCGCCGGAAGCAAGAGCTGGGCCGCCGCGTCGAACAGATGGTTGGCCACTTTGAGGCTACGCCCTGGTGTCAAGCGGGTTTCGGGCTGGAAGGCGGCGCAGGAATCGGCAGCCTCTGGCGCGGTTCGCTGTGCCTCAGCTTTCGCTGCTGCGCAGCACCCAGATTGTGGCCGACAGGGTGACGCAAAGCAGAAGGCCAGAAACCGTAAAGAACGCCGCCTGGGAGAACACGACGTCCCGTGGCATCCAGAAGTACGCGAGCACGCCGCAAGCGCAAAGCACGCCGGTCCAGGCAATAAAATCGAGAATCTCCGGAATCAGGCTGACGCTGGTGGCGCTGGCGGCTGGATGAGGGATTCGCTGCCGGACGTAGGCTGCCAGTGTGGCCGGAGCACGCACGCCGGCGTAAGTGGCACGCAGTGCCGCGTCGGCCTCGGCGAAAGCCTCGCGCCGGCCGCGGCAGGTTTCACAATGGGCCAAGTGGGCCTCTACGCGCGCGCGCTCCACTGCGCCGCGCGTTTCGTAATCCGTGAGCAGTTCCTCGAATTCCGTGCAGGGCATCTTCAGCCTTCTTTCACTGTAGCTGGCGCCAGGCGCGCCACGAGCTCGATACGCGCGCGGTGCAGCAGCGTCTTCACCGTTCCCAAGGGGATGTCGAGCATTCGCGACACCTCCTCATACGAGTTCTCCTCCAGATAATAGAGGCGAATGACCTGCTGGTATTGCGGCCGCAATTGAGATACCAGCGCGGCGACGTCGAATCCGGAGCGCGTGGGTGCATTCGATTGCGCCGGGCCACCATGGGCGAGCGAGCCTGCCGGAGCATCATCCAGCGGCAGCGTCCGGCGAGCGGCGGCCGATTGGCGCTCGGTCAGCGCCGTGTTGCGCGTGATCGTGTAAATCCAAGTACTCAACGCCGACTGGCCGCGAAACCCCTTTAATCCCTTCCAAATGCGGAGAAACGTTTCTTGCGCCGCGTCTTGCGCCGCCGCCGGGTCGCCGAGAATGGCCAGCGCGAGGCGGTAGACGCGGTGCTGGTAGTGTTCGACCACCAGGTCGAACGCCGCGTTCAGATTGCCGGCTTCGAGTTGGGCCTGGATATCAGGTTCCATCGTTGGGGATGCGCGAGACGCTCCCCTGTTTAGACCATACGACGGCCGGGCAATGTTTCAGCCGGGAATTGAAACATTCGTGCCCAGCGCACAGGTCAAAAGAAGTGAAAAGGAGATTTGGCCAATGCGTTCCTGGCATCCTGATGAAGTAATGCTGCTGATGTTCGTAAGCGGAGGGCTGGCGTTCCTGATGCTGCTGATGGTCCTGCGCCACCGTCGCGCCGTGCTGCGCCATCAGGAGCGGTTGCAGGTAATTGAGCGCGGCGGCGTGCTGCCGTCACTGGACGAAGAACGCCCCAAGGCGCCCTGGAGTCCGCGCACGTACCTGCTGCGCGGCATGATTTGGCTGTATACCGGGATCGCGATTACGATCATGCTTGGCGCTCTCGCGCTGAGCGCCTCGCATCCGCGGAGCATGTCATCTAAGGTGTGGGAGGTGAAGAATCTGCGTGACAACGGCGCCACCGAGCAGCAGATTCAGCAATACATGCGCGAGGCCGACAACCAGCGCGAAGGCATGCCGCTCGGCGCGGCCACCATCGGGCTGATCCCGATCGGCGTGGGCGTCGCCTACCTGATGTTCTATCGCAAGGAACAGCAGACGCCCGCTACTTCGCGCGACGCCGGCTGAGAGCGCAGCGGGCGGGGTCAGAGGCTGCCGATCAAGACGACATTGGCGGGGACGGCGCCGGGCACTGCCTTGAAGGGGATGGACCGGTCGAACGTGGCCAGCCGGCCGTGATTCCGCACGGCGAGGCCCAGCAGATACGCATCCGTAATGAGCTGGTGTCCGGCGATCGCCGCCGGCCGGAACAGAGTCTCGTCGAGCAGTGACACGGAGTCTTCCCAGAAATGATGGTCGGTCGTGGCGCAGAGACTCCGCAGGCGGCCGGCCACTTCGGCGGGCGTCGCCCGGACCGTGGGATAGGCGGGGTTGCTCAGGACGCGAATGCAGCCATTGATCGTGATCGGGCAGGTGGCCCAGCCATGCCGGCGATTGCGGCCGAACCAACGGTGCGCGTCGTCGTGGTTCGAGTGCGCTAGATCGAACAGCGCCACCAGCACATTCACGTCGAGTAGGGCGATGCTCATGCCTGGTCCCGCAAAGCATTGACGGTCCGCAGATCGGGTTTCGGCGCGCCGGCCTTGGGGACGAAGAGCTGGGCGCCATTTCGGACTTTCGCTGGGGCCGCTGCCGCGAGCGATTGCCGGGCCAATTCCGAGATGACGCGGCCCAACGAAACGCCCTTCTTCTGGGCCAACTCCTTGGCGGTCGTGATCAGATCGTCGTCCAGCTCCAGTGTCGTCCGCATAGCAACAGCCTAGCACATCACGCATCAGTAAATGTGATGCGTGATGCCAACTCGCCGATCTCACGGGCGTGACTTAGCAGCGAATCCGTAGGGCGGGGACACACCTGCGGCGTTCTCGCGGGACGTCATCTGGGCGGTTGTTGCATGTCCATCGAACCATCGTCACCGAGCAGCGCGGCGAGCAACCGTAGCGCCGCTTCCTTGCCACGAGAGCCGGTCTCCCCTTCCGGTCCAACGCAGCTCGGGCAGCCGCTTTCACACGGGCAGCCGGCGATCAGGTCGCGGGCCGCGGCCAGAAGCTGGGCGTTCATCTGGTACAGCGGCTGGCTCTGGCCGGTGCCGCCGGGGCAGTTGTCGTAGAGGTGCAGGTCGGGCTCGAAGCCGGGCGTCTGGGTGCCGCTCTTGTCCGTCAGCGCCACGCCCAGATCGCGCGGATCGCACATCAGCAGCAGCGCCCCGGCGGTGCGCATGGCGTTGCCCAGCGCGGTGAGGCCGTTGAGGCGCTCCGACGGTGACAGGCCGTCGAGCAGCTCCAGAAACGGCAGCGGGCAGTGCAGCCAGAACGACGTCGTGTGCATCTCCTGCTCAGGCAGCGAGAGCGTGCCCGCGCCGACGTTTTCCATGGTGTAGAACTTGATCTTCTTGAAGCCGACGATCTGGCGGTTGACGCGGACTTCGCCGTGCGCGGCCACGGCGCGCGGGCGCCCCGCATCGATGGCCGGCACGGACTGAGATTCGAACTCCTCGATGATTTTCACTTGGGTATAGTCGATGGCGTCGGTGAAGTAGTCGCACTCGACCCGTCGCACGTACGCCTTGCGGCCTTCATAGTCCATCCGTTCCACCTGGAACTGCTGCGCCTCGTGCAGGTAGATCGCCTTGGGATGCAGCTCGACCAGCGCGGCGGGAAAGGCGACGATGGCGATGATGCGCTCGTCGGTCGTGATATCCACGACGACGAAGTTATCGCTGGTGACGGAGCGCAGGCTGATGGCGTCGGCCGGATAGCTGTCCGCGGTCCAGTGCCACGCGCCGCCGCTGGGATGGACCAAGCCGAGTTCCTGCAGGAACTCGCACAGGGGTTTGACTGCGTGCGGCCCGAACTTCTCGTCGTCGCGCAGCGGCAGCTCGAACGCAGCGCACTTCAGATGGTTCAACAGGATCTCGAGGTTGTCGGGATTGATATGCGCGTGCTCGGGCGAGCTTCCGAAGAAGTAATCCGGGTGTTCGACGATGAACTGATCCAGTGGCGCGCTGGAGGCGACCAGCAGCGCCAGCGACGTGCCCCGGCGCCGGCCGGCGCGGCCCGCGCGCTGCCAGGAGGAGGCGATGGTACCGGGATAGCCGGCCATTACGACGACGTCCAGTCCGCCGATGTCGACACCCAGCTCCAACGCGTTGGTCGCCACCACGCAGCGAATTGCGCCCTCGCGCAAGCCGCGTTCGATCTCGCGCCGCTCCTTCGGCAGATATCCGCCGCGATAGCCGCGCACCGCGTCGGGCAGCGACGGCGGTCGCGCGCAGGCATCCTTCAAATAGGTCACCAGAACTTCGGTCGCCAGCCGGCTGTTGGCGAACACCAGCGTCTGCTGGCCGCGCGCGACCAGCTCGGAGGCGATGCGCCGGGTCTCGTTCAGGTAGCCCCGGCGGATGCCGAGCTGCCGGTTCACGACCGGCGGATTGTGGAAGACGAAGTACTTTTCTCCGGATGGCGCGCCGTTGCGCTCCACCAGATCGAACTCCTCGCCCGCCAGGCGCTCGGCCAGCGCCTTGGGGTTGGCGATGGTCGCCGAGCAGCAGATGAACTGGGGGTGCGAACCGTGAAACGCGCACAATCGCTTCAACCGCCGCAGCACGTTGGCGCAGTGGCTGCCGTAGACGCCGCGGTACGAGTGCAGCTCGTCGATCACCACGTAGCGCAGGTTCTCGAACAGCTTGGCCCACTTGGTGTGGTGCGGCAGGATGCCGGCGTGGAGCATGTCCGGGTTCGTCAGCACCACTCCGGCGCGTTCGCGAATCTGCTTGCGCGCATCCTGCGGCGTGTCACCGTCGTAAGTGAAGGCCCGGATCGGCGAGCCCATCGCCTCCACAGTGGAATGGAACTCGTGCAGTTGATCCTCGGCCAGCGCTTTGGTCGGGAACACGTACAGCGCCCGCGCTTCCGGGTCGGCCATCAGCCGGCACAGCACCGGCAGGTTGTAGCACAGCGTCTTTCCGCTGGCGGTCGGCGTGACGACGACGACATTCTTCCGCTGCTCGAGCGCCTCGAAGGACTCCGCCTGGTGCACGTACAGCCGCTCGATGCCGCGTCGCGCCAGCACCTCCCGCAGCACGGCCGGCACTGCCGCGGGCATTTCGGCGTATTCGCCTTCCCGCGCCGGCAGAATGCGGATGGCGCGGATCGGCGAGTCCGGCTCCTGCATGCGGGCGGTCAGTTTATCAATGGAAGCCTGCAGCCCCGCGCGGCGCCTCAGTCCGAGCGCGTCGTCCGGCTCCGGATTTGGAAAACCGAGCGTGAGGTTCACTTGTTCGCCCTTTCTTTGCCAGAGACCAGCGTAGCGGTCTCCGCGCCGGCGCGCAAGTGATTATAGTTCAGGCGGCTTGATAGGCGGCTTGCGGATGGCTGACGAATTCGTAGCGCTCAATGCTCGCGGTCAGGCTGTCCTGATCGAGGTCGCGCCGCACCACGTGGCCCAGGCAGTGCAGCCGGACCACCGTGCCGGGCGTCTGGAACGTGGGCAGTGTGACAAAGTATTCGACCTCCTGCCCCACCTCGATCGGGACGGAAGGATAGCTCATTAAAACGCTGTTTGCACTGACATTGTGGGTCTGCAGATGGTCGGATAAACGCAGCGAACCGGCCTGCGTCAGTTCAACCGGCAGGGCAATGTCGAATCTCTTGAACTCGCGCTGATCTTTAGTTGGCACAGCTCCTCCCATGCTGTAGTAGGGACGCCAGTCGGCCGAACCATATACCTGATCGGTACTTATTAGCCAAAATTAACCTTACGCCGGGTTGGTTCCAGGACTATCCGGCCCGACGTACCAGTTCAGATGGAACCGCGCCCACCGGCCGCGGACCCCCCTTTTGCCGCCCGCGACCCTCGCGCCAGCCCCATCCAAGACCCCGGCCACGCGCCATCGCGTCCGGAGCCGGAAAGGCCGAATGGTACAATTCGGGGAGATCCCCGTGGCGCGGGTTCTCCGGTGCCAGGTGGGAGCTCTCCTTTTTCTTCCAGGCGGTATGGAATGTTAATTCGGCACGCGCCGCCGGCGGGGGCGAGGATAACGCGGGCCGGCTCTGACCAGGCGCAACATGCTTGAACGCATTTCCGTGCACGGCGCGCGGATGCACAACCTGAAAAACATCAGCGTGGAGATCCCGCGCCACACGCTCACGGTGATCACCGGCCTGAGCGGCTCGGGCAAATCCTCGCTCGCCTTCGACACCATCTACGCCGAGGGACAGCGCCGCTACGTCGAATCGCTCTCGGCCTATGCGCGTCAATTTCTGGAGCGCATCGAAAAGCCCGACGTCGACCACATGGACGGCCTCGCCCCCGCCATCGCCATCAAGCAGAAGAACCAGACCCGCAATCCCCGCTCCACCGTCGCCACCGCCACCGAAATCTACGACTACCTCCGCCTCCTCTACGCCCGTTGCGGCACCGTCACCTGCCTCCACTGCGGCGGCATCGTCTGCCACGACACCGTCGACGAGATCGTC
>Ga0187851_10003860_pt1 | contig 12452 bp, 7 predicted proteins | sample June2016WEW_6_10_FD_132997 | JGI IMG/M metagenome (GOLD analysis project Ga0187851, IMG submission 132997) | Peatland microbial communities from SPRUCE experiment site at the Marcell Experimental Forest, Minnesota, USA - June2016WEW_6_10 | ecosystem: Environmental > Terrestrial > Soil > Wetlands... | reverse complement strand
GCGTCGAGGCTCGGCAGCACGAGCGGCGCGACTACATCCCGCATGAGCGTGCGGTTCCAGAACTTCCGTAACTCCTCCTCGGATCTGAGGGATTCTATAGACGTGTCGGCGGCTATGCCATCAAACCGCTCAATGTCGCGGCGGCCGGAGTCCACAAAAAAATGGCCGTGGAGGAAAATGGCATAGCTCGCTCCGCCGTTGACCGATCGGGTTTCTCCGTCGCCAAGTGGCAGAAAGACAGCCGGCTGAATCCGGACCTGCCCCTCAAAGGCCCTCTGCCGCACAAAAGCCACCGCGCCATGCTCTGCCGCTTTCTCCGCCTTGGCCTCCTCGCCACCGTTCTCAGTCTGAACAAAGGGCCGTGGCCAGAATTTGTTCTCCTGCCACAGAGCCGCACTGGCCGTTCCCGGCAGCATCTCGCTACCTGCGAAAGAAACGGCCTGTGGAGCCCCTTCTCCTTTTCGAACAGAGATCTTTCCATTCAAACCGGCCACGCCGGGCTGGAACTCGTGGCCATTACCCGCAAGAAAACTCATGCGTCTAGAGGATTCGTCGACAGCGAGCCCAAAAAGCTCATTAATAATTCCTGCCTTTTGACAGCAGAAACGAATCCGATGCAATCGCCGTAAAAGGGGTAAAATCTCACTAACCCGTTGTTCCCAGTCCGCACCAAAGAGGGTCTCGTAGGAAGCCCCTTGAGCGTCGCCTCCCAGAGGCCACTCTGGGATGAGGGGTTCAATGTTGGTGAGCAAACTCTTTACTCGAAACGGAATCCATAATCCAAACCACCGTTCGGAATTTAGCATGGAGCGGGCAATCGCCTCGAACTGGGCATGGTCGTGCTCCTTGGTCTCTGACCACTGCTGGTCCCAATCCCTGTGCAAACCTTGGCCAGTCTCCCGGTTGACCCAGGGGTTCAGAACATCAGAAGGTGGGCATGTTTCGCCTTCGTCCGCGAATCTCGCCGGCGAGAAGTAGAAAAAGGCTTCAGCCCAATGAAAGACGCTTTTCAAGCCGAGGCCAAATCTGCCCACGGTGGCCGCTTGGCCGCCTCGAATGCTTGATCCATAGGAGGAGATGCTGATCGCGTCACCTAAGGTGAAGTCGCCATCGTTCACGAGACACAAGCCAGGAGTTTGCAATAAAATGTGGCGTGAGTGTGGGATGCCGGGCGTCAAAAGCAGGACCAACTCCGAGGCACTCGCCCCAGGAGTGCCTGCACCAGCGTCATCGGCGTTCTGGAGCAGCTCTTTGAGGATCGTAAAGCCGCCTTTGTATTTCTCTCGAAGGTCATTACGAATCTGTTGGATTGGACTTTGTCGGAAACCAGACATGGAATATCCTCAGAAGCGGCGCCGGTCGTTGATACCATCTTGACCAACCTTAGCCCAAGCGTCGCTGTCGAGCGTCGCATCGCGGTCAACCGGTTTGTAAACCGTGTCGCGATTGATGGCCAAACGCGCCGCAATTTCCAGCTCGAACCAACAGCGTTTTTTCATAAACAGCAATTCAATACTGGCCCAAAATCGAGAACAGATTTTCGGGCAGGACAAAGCAGTTGGGATCATAGCGCGATTGTCCGATTAAGCCATAGAAAAACGGAGAGGAGCCGATTGGCGGTATACAGCATGTATCGGTCCTCCATTGCCGAATCCAGCCAGAGACGGTGCTGTTCAATGTCGAACTAAGCGTTGCGGGCAACCCGGCGTGAGTTTGGAGTCAATCACGGAGATGGCCGCACCTAGCGGATTGAGATGGCAGCCAAGATGAATCAGGGATCCCATCTAACTCATCATTCGCAACTTCCGAGAGACATCACTTCCCGCCTGTGCTAATCAAGAGCGAAGATCTGGCAAGCCGAGCCAGGTCCGCAACCGTCCTCCATTGAGCGACGTCGTGGCCGGCGAAGATCCAAAGATACGGCGTGGTGTTTCCAGTCCAGCGGGCGCCGGGTTGCAACTCCCGCTCCACTTGGAACCGCGCGTCGGGATGGAATTCCGTGGCTGAACTTTTCCAATAGTTTACCAGCCAGCCGTCGCTCTGACCCAGTGCGCCGAAGCAGCCGCCCAGCTTGTAGTCGGTCCAGAATTGCGCGTCACGATAATAGTCGGGCACGTCCACACCGCCGGCCACATCATCATCGGGCGAGCCGCCGATGGAGGGACGACAGAACCAATAGACCTCGACCAGCTTCCAGTTCTGCGCCCCGCTGTTCTCCACCCAGAGCGGACGGGCAAGCACAAGGCCATCGTGCTTGAAGACCGCCAGCCGCACCGCCGCGCGAAAGCCATTCGCCGAACCCGCCTCGCCGTAACCCACCACCGCTTCGACGAGCCACGCGTCGGGCTGCTCCTGGAGTTGGAGTGACACGATACGATCGCACTCCGTCCACCGCTCGCCGACGTCGGTCTGTTGATGGATGGCAAACACGAGCCGGCCCAAAGCCAGATCACCCGTCTGGATGCGATCAAACAGGTTTCCGTCTTTGCGGCCACAGGACCAGGTGACGCCTTCAGTCTTGAGGTCGAGGTGGTCGGGGGTCGTCCATTCGGCGTTGGGCGGCTGAAACTTCGCGGTCCGGTCTGGTGGGAGCTGATGCAGCCACACGGCGGCAGGCTGCACGCCTTCAAACAGGACGGGCACGCCGGCAAGTGTGGTGGCGGAAATGTTGGCAACTTCGAGCGGGCCGAGAGGATTGCCGCTTATGGCGCGCTGTTTGGTGTCGTCCCAGTTTTGCAGTTCCACGCATGCGATGGCGCGTGCCGCCAGCGGAAAGCGCTTCGTTTGTCCGGCGGAGAGCGAGATTTCTTCGATGCGGCTGCGGCCTTCCGAGGAAATTCTCGCCAGGCCGTGCGCGGGAATAGCGTTGGTGTTGGCGACCTCGATAGCGTTACCCTTGGCGCGCAATTCGAGATTTCCGGAAACGGCGCTGCGGGCATGGCGGCGTTCGGCGGCGCGATTCACTTCGGTCGCGGCTTTGACGAGAACTTCGTAGGTTTCGTCCTTTTCGTTGACCAAGCCGTAATTGCTGTCCTCCGGGAAGCTGGTGCTGATGCCGGATGCCGGTTCATCCACCCACATGAAGTAGTCGTAGCCAATTAGGAACGGCAGATCGGCCATCGCATTGACGAAGATGCGGTAGCAGGAGGCTTTCTGTTCCTGCGTGTCAACTCTCATGCCCGCGCCGTGCTGGCAGGGCAGGCCGCTGTCGAGCGCAGGAAAGCTCCATTCCGTGATGAGAATTGGCTTGCGCGCCACGGCGAAATACTCGCTCAACTCGCGGGGCACGCGCTCGACCACGCCACCCGTGCCGTCGGGCGACCAGACGTTCTCAAAATCGACGCGCGGGTAAGTGTTGAAACTGAAGATGTCGTTGTATTTGCCGGCGGCGGCGAGGACAGGCACTGGCACACGTCCGGCGAAGCGGCAGCCCAGCACAAGATGATCGGGGTCGGCCTCGCGCAACGCCTTGGCCGCGACGCCGAAGTATTGTTCCGCGATGAGCGCTAGGAATCCGTCGCGCACATGCGTCAGCGAGGCAGAGGGCTTGGGCATGTTCGTGGAAGCGAGGAAGTCGGCTTCATCAGCGTAACGCGTGGCAAGGCTGTTATTGACGTCCGTCAGGGTGCCGTATTCCTTGAGCAGCCATTTCCAGAGCGCGTGTTTCGCCGACTGTTGCGGGCCGCGCTGGAAGACTTCATCGACGAGTTGGCCCTTCTTGCCATACCACTCCAACTCGTTGTCGATGAACGTGCCGATGCACCAGGGATCGCCGCGGCTGTCTCGGAGGGTCTCGCGTGCGGCAATGCGGCAATGGCTTTCCCAGTGCGGACTGAATACATCAGGGAAACCCGTCCAAGTGTCCGGCTGGCAAATCCATTCACGGCGCGCAAAACTGGCCCCAAACGAACCGAAGAGCATGTGAGGCAGGCCGTGATGCCGCAGCGACGGGCTGTGCCCGACGGGAAGCTCGTTGAAGCCCCACGCCTTGAGGCGCTCGATGGCGCTGATGGCCCAGGCTTCCTCGCTGCCGAACTTGGCCTGCACGTTGCGGCTGTAGGGAGCATAACCCATCTTTTCGCAGAAGTGTGCGAGATAGTTCACATGGTCGGTGCCGACGGCGAAGAAGGGCTTGCCTTCGGGATCAACCAACCACCAGCGCCCGTCCACTTCGGCGGTGCGGAAGAAGCCGCTGCCGTGAGCAATTGCGCGGCCCGGTCGGGTGGTCCAAGCCGGAATTTGGGGTGCGGCAACGATTGGTTCCGGCGCGGTTTGCGTCACATCTGCCACGGCATTGCCGAAGCGCGCTCGCATTCCGCTGACCCGCAGGATGGGCCGGCCGGTATTCACGGCTTTGACTTCCTTCGTGAGTTCGAAGCCGATCCTCACCACTTCATTGGACCCATCGAGGATTCGCCCGGTGATGGTGGCCGTGGAGAGTTTGATTTCCATCCGATAAGTATGGTTAGGGCGCCAGTTGAATGCCTCGCCAATGCTGGGCAACCGCTTCAGGCGCGTGGGCGCGCCGTCCGCCGCTAGCCAATGCCCATCCACGGACTCCTGCAGCTCGGTCCCGTGCTGACGGCCCTGGCTTTCCGGTGCGGCGACCAGGTTGAGCGCCCAATAGTTCTTGTCGTCCGCCGCGATGCCGAGGCCCACCGTCAGCCAATCGCCTTTGCGCAATTCGAGCACGGTGACATCGCAGGCAAACGTCATCGCCGCCGCAAACGGCACCGCGCGCCATAGCGAGATGCCGTTATCACCCAAATAAGTGCCGTCCGCAGTTTCCCATGTGGCACTCTGCGGTTCCCACGCGGGGCCGCCATCGCTGCCGACGGAGCAGGCCAGGAAGTCATCATGCAGCGTCTGAGCAAACACCGGGAGCTGCCACAGAGCGAAAAGGACCGCAATACAAGCAAGCCGCGTCAGGCTGTGCTGGCCGGCAAGGTATCGTGTCATGCCTACGAGGCTGGCAAGGGAATGCCCAGGAAACAAGCCGGAAGACTGGCCACATTCATGCTTCGTGTCCCACGAAGCAACTTTCCTGGAAGAATTTGACCTGCCCCACACCCCTTACACTGGCGCAGGCAGACGCGTCACACCATCGCACCAAAATACGTAGAGTTGTCCAAAAACCATGACGAATTCCGTCGAGGGTTTCCTCAAATAAACCTTCGACTTGGACAGCGGATGTCCAACCAGGCTTGATAAACTGCCGGCATGAAAAATATAAGGAATTTCAAACCCGGGGATTTGATGAAGATCGGCCTAGACCCAAAGCTCTTCCCACCTGAAAGGCTGTTTTATTGGCTCGCTCGTCCCAGGAACCCGGTCTTGGCCTCAAATGACCCCCTGGAAAGGATGTTCATTGGAGGGATGCTGAAAAACGAGCCGGTCCAGTTCATTTATCTGGGCGGAAAGACACCGGGCAGCCCGCGAACCGTGAACGTCTCCCTCGTCTTCCAACTTGAGGAGGAGGGGCGCGTTTACGTTGCAGGATATTGCCGGGAACGAGGGGCCAATCGGGTTTTTGCGCTGGATTTGGTCATGGTTCTGTGCGCTTGGAATTGACGCGCTGACGCCGGCCTTGTGTCCTGGCAAGAAACCAGCTAAACCTTTGGCAGTTAACATGGCATCAGCTCTAAATGCACTCAATCTTGGGCCAGAATCCGGGAAATCATTCCCGGGATTGGTTCCGGTGCGAGGAAAGCGGCCACGCCTCAACTTGGACGAAGAAGTGGCACTTCGGCGTGCAGACACTATCGGTGACATCGATTACGTATTCTTTCGACGCTTCTCGGATGGCCGCTCGTCACAAGTTGCAGCCTGCGTCATCGACAATCATGACAGCCGTTTCAGCGAACGTGAATTGGCAGGCATTCACCAAAAGCTGTGGTGGAATGGCGGTGCGCCTCTGCTATATGTAGGCTGGCAGACGCGAGTTGACGTATTGAGCTGCGCACGCGGACCGGATTTTTGGAAGCAGGGCGACATCCTTGACTACAATCCAGCGGAAACCATCGAAACTGCCGGTCAGATTTCCGACGCGCTACAAAGTCTGCACGAGCGATTCTCGGCGGCCCGGCTGAGCAACGGGACGTTTTGGGAAGATGCCCAGAACGCCAAACTCGTCGAAGCTGATAAAGCCGCACACCGGCGACTCATCCGCGCCGTGGTCGAAACAGACCTTGAACTTGAAGGGGGAAAAAAACCGCTGCTCCGTCGCCTCCTCTTGCTGGTGGTACTCATCAAATATCTTGAAGACCGGAACGTGTTTCCCGACGCGTGGTTTGGTCGCTTCTGCAAGGGCTGCGGCACTTTCTTTGAAGTGCTCCAGGAGGGATCTCCAGACAATATTCGTTCGCTGCTTGATGCATTGGAAAACAAGTTCAATGGAGATGTGTTCTGTCTGGGCGAAAGCAGCCAACACCGGCTCACCACTGGTGAGTTGAGGAGATTCGCGGAACTGGTCGAAGCGCGCACAATCAAGGCACAGCGCTATTTGTGGGCCACCCATTCATTCGAGCACATTCCAGTGGAAGTGCTTAGCCATCTTTATCAGCGTTTTGCCCAGCCGGGTAAGGGTGCCGTCTTTACTCCACCGTTTCTCGCCACGCTAATTTTGGATTATGTTTTGCCTTACGAACGACTCACAGGCAAGGAGATGGTGCTCGACCCGACATGCGGCTCCGGTGTGTTCCTCGTGGGCGCATTCCGCCGTCTAGTGCATCATTGGCAGAGCCAACACGACTGGCGGCGGCCTGATGTTGCAACGCTCAAAGAGATTCTAAAGCGAAGCATCTTCGGTGTGGAATTGCAGGAGGAAGCGGTGCAGTTGGCCGCGTTTAGCCTGGCCCTAGCGGTGTGTGATGCACTTCAGCCCAACGTTATCTGGCGCGATCTGCGTTTTGATAAGCTCAAAGGCTCAAGCCTTTTGTCCGGTGACTTTTTCAGCCATCTCGACGCCGTGCGCAGGCTTGGCGGGAAGGATGGCTTCTCTATTATTGTAGGCAATCCGCCCTTCCTTTCAAAACTCAGCGAAGCAGCCAAAAAGAAGGATGGCGACAGCGCGGTTGACTCAGACGAAGTGCCAGATAATCAAATGGCCTACCGCGTCGCGCACGAGGCGATGACGTTGCTAAAACATGGAGGTCGCATGTGCCTCATCCAGCCTCATGGTTTCCTCTACAATGCCAATGTGAGTCAGTTCCGCCGAGAGTTCATTACCAATAACCGTGTTGATGCGGTGCTGGACTTCTGTTCCATCCGCAAATTATATGACGGCAAGGATCCCAAGACGATTGCGGTTCTAGCCACTCGAAGAAAGCCGAGGCCCGAACATTCAATCGATCACCTTACCTTTCGACGCACTCTCAGTGTGCATGAGCGGTTGGGATTTGAACTGGATCATTATGACAAACACGCAGTTCCCCAATGCGTCGCGGAACAGCATGATTGGGTATGGCGAGCCAATCTTCTTGGAGGCGGGCGACTTCAGCAACTCACTGGGAGATTGGCGGACATGCCTTCGCTTATCGATTACATTCGGGGCAAGGGATGGTCAGCCGGCGAAGGCTTTATCGTAGGCAATCGCCAAACCTTGGTCCCTTGGCTAACAGGCAAAGATTATCTACCTTCAACTGCTATTACTAAGGACGGCATTAACCGACAAGAGCTTTCCAAAGTTGAGGAACGCTATCTTGAGGCCAGCAGAACCGAAGACCGATACACGTCGCCTCTCTTCTTAGTCCGTGAAATTGACTCGTTGCCTTGCGCCTACTTAGAGCGTGGCTTTCTTGCGTTTGGTCACCAAGTCGTTAGCATTCACGCTCCCCAAAGTGAAGCCGCTCAATTGAAGTCGTTTCACGAACAATTTTCCGCCAACCGCAGTGCGTTAAGCGCCTTTTGCGCATTGCTTGGAACGCGCGCTTTCACTGGAAAAGCCACTTCCATTCTTAAGCGTGACATCGACTCTCTGCCGTGGCCATCAGTGGACAAGGGCTGGCAGTTGAGTTTTTGGGAAAAAGTTCTTTGCGAGGATATCATTGAACACATGGCCGAATACGTGCGCCTCGGCCAAAATTCAAAACTGCTTCGCGATCCTGTGTCGTTATCACAGCTTGCAGAATATTCTTCTCTGTTTGTCAAACTTCTTGGCAGCGTTTACACCAATCTACGCGCCGTTCGCACATTCAATTTCGACGGACTTGCCTGCCAAGCTTTGTGTTTCGGCGACAGACCAGAGCTTCAATGGCCGAATGACTGGAAGCCAAACCTGCGGAACTTGATCTATTCAAACCAAGGTGAAGCCCTCCGTGCCGTCCGCGTGCTCCGTTTTTACGAAGCAAACACAATCCTAATCGTGAAGCCGGATCGTCTCCGTTATTGGATACGCTCGACCGCCATCCAGGATGCCGACGAAACTCTTACTGACTTACGCGGCCAGGGTTATTGATGAGCCGACGAATTTCCAATCGAGGGACATGTCGAGGACGGCTAACAAAGGGATTGCAACGCAATGCCCTTGATGAACAAACATTGCGTTTTGTTCAGGCGGAACTTCCAGAATGGCGGCACGACCCCGACCGCGTAGCAGAAACATCGGAGGAACGACTCAACGCACAGTTGTGCAAATACCTAAACGTGGCCGCGAGCGAGCGATTCGCAATGGTTTACTTCCACCATGAAGAGAAGCAAACTGCCAATCGCCGTGTTGATTTCTCAGCGCTGCCGAGAAATGCACAGTTTGTCGGCGAGCGATACTGCACCAAATACGACCCCATCATCGTCTTCGAAGGCAAGCGACTCCCTGCGCCACGCAACGACCGTCGGCGGGAACGTGAATATGTGACAGTAGGCGAGGCAAAATCCGGCGGCATTCAGCGATTCAAACTGGGCCTTCACGGAGCCAACCACAGCCTTGCCGCAATGGTCGGTTACATCCAAGAAGGTGATCCGAGCGTTTGGCTAAAGCGGATCAACCGTTGGATTCAAGAACTCGAAGGCAGTCTTAGTTTCGATGGTGAGGATTGGTCACGCACCGAACAACTGATGCAGTTCACGTCAGACAAAAACACTGGTGTCGCGCAGGCCTGGTCGATGCACTCACGAATTGGACATGTAACCGGCCGCAACATTCGTATCCGCCATCTGTGGTTGAAAATGTCGCCCTAAGAATTATGCAGTTATCGGCCACCAGCATCCAGTAACGAAGCAATCTTTAATGCGTGGAGAGGGTCTGTGACCGCGCAAGTCTGCCAGTGAACTCGCCTTGACATTCATCTTCTTGTTGCCTCCCGCTTCGGATCACAGCGTTGGCGGCTTGGGTGCTCGGATTTCGCTGCTCGATACCTCGCCCGCATCTGGCCCGGTCAACGCTTCTTGACGGTCCTTGCATTTCGCGGGCCAGAAGTAAATCCGTGTAGTTGCTGAACGAGAATTATCGCGTATAATTTCGACCAACATGCTGAAGGCTGTAAAATGAAAACGCCCGATGACACAATTGCAATTGCCCACCGAGTTCTTGCCCTTGAAGACTTTGACGAAACAGCGCGGATCCTCCTTAATTTGTTGAATGATGCTCAGAGTAAATTCCCAGGTGCCAAACGGTATCTCTATCTCGAAATTGATGGGCATCGGAATTCAAAGGGAGGATTCGACCAGGATATGCTCGAATTGCAAACCAAATTCATGGAAGATTTTGTGATTCAGTTTCTGATCGGTGCTGATACGCCTCTGGCCAAATTAAAAAAACCGAAACCGCAGAATAACGAAATACCAAAGGAGCTTAATCTGATCAAGATTGATCCTCCGGCATCTGGCGGACCCGGCGAATCCGGGATAAAACCGCGATTCTGATCATCTTTTTATTTACGAAAGCTGAGAAGATACTGGGTCACAGCCAACCGGTGGCGCTATCGGAATTCCATCACGCCTTTTTGCTGCGATTCAGCGCCTCTGTGAACCAGTCCGACGCTTGGGGTTTTGCTTGCGGAACCTTCGCTTGTGGTCGGCTGGGCCCGGGGGAGGCCTTGCCGGTGGCGGCCGCGCCGATGACTGGCGCCGCTTTCATCGAGAGGGCAATGCGTTTCCTGAGCAAGTCCACTTCCGTCACAGTGACCATGACTTTCTGTTGCACCTTGACCACCTCAGCAGGATCTTTGACGAAACGATCGCAGAGCTGGCTAATGTGGACCAGTCCATCCTGGTGGACGCCGATGTCCACGAAGGCGCCGAAGGCCGTCACGTTGGTGACGATGCCCGGCAGCTTCATGCCCGGTTTCAAGTCTTCCATTTTCTCCACGCCAGCTTGGAAGGCGAACACTTCAAATTGCTGGCGCGGGTCACGGCCCGGTTTGGCCAGTTCTGCCAGGATGTCGGTGAGGGTCGGCAAGCCAACGTCGGTGGTGACATATTTCGGGAGTTGGATTTTCTGCCGGCGTCCCGCGTCCCGCATCATGTCATGGACGGAACAGCTCACGTCCCGGGCCATCTGGTCCACGATCGGATAACTCTCGGGATGCACCGCGCTGGCGTCCAGGGGCTGCGCGCCGTCGCGGATGCGCAAAAACCCCGCCGCTTGCTCGAACGCTTTCGGTCCCAAACGCGGAACCTCCTTCAATCCAGCGCGGGACTTGAATTGGCCGTGTTCGTTGCGGTAGGCCACGATGTTTTCCGCGAGGGCCGGGCCAAGGCCGGAAACATAAGCGAGCAACTGCTTGCTGGCGGTGTTGAGTTCCACGCCCACGCCGTTGACGCAACTCATCACGACATCGTCGAGGGTCCGTTTGAGGGCGGGCTGATCCACGTCATGTTGATACTGGCCCACGCCAATGGATTTCGGATCGAGCTTCACCAATTCCGCCAGCGGATCCATGAGCCGGCGGCCAATGGACACCGCGCCGCGCACGGTGAGGTCGTGATTCGGGAATTCTTCGCGCGCCACCTCCGACGCCGAGTAAATCGAAGCGCCGCTCTCGTTGACCATGACCACGGGAATGGAGGAAGGCAGTCTAAGCGTCTTGACGAAGGCCTCCGTTTCGCGGCTGGCCGTGCCATTGCCGATGGCGATGGCTTCGATTTGAAATTTGCGAATCATGCCGAGCAACGCCTCGGCGGCCTCGCGCGCTTCGCCCGGCGAGGCGGCAGTGGGGTAAATGACGTCGTTGTCCAGCAGCTTGCCTTGTCGGTCCAGGCAGACGACTTTGCAACCGGTGCGGAACCCCGGATCAATCGCCAGCACGTTCTTGCGGCCCAGCGGTGAGGACAACAACAGTTCGCGCAGATTCTCCGAAAACACCCGGATCGCTTCCGTGTCGGCGCGCTTCTTGGATTCAATCCGAATTTCCACTTCGATCGCCTGGCCGAGCAACCGCTTGTAACTGTCCTGCACCGCCAGACGCACCTGTTCGGCGGCGGGGCCTTTGCCGGTGACAAAAAGAGGTTCGATCAAGGCCAACGCGTCTTCCTCCGGAGGATTGATCCGCATCATCAGCAGCCCTTCGCTTTCGCCACGACGAATGGCCAGCATCCGATGGCTGGGGATTTTAGCGACCGGTTCGCTCCAATTGAAGTAATCCTTGAACTTGGCCGCAGCCTCTTCCTTTCCGGAAGCCACTTTTGATTTTACCAGACCTTTGCTCCAAAACAACTCGCGCAGTTTGGCCCTCGCCTGGGCATCATCACTTATGCGCTCGGCCAAAATGTCGCGGGCGCCGGCCAGGGCGGCCGCCACGTCAGCCGGCCCTTTGTCCGCGTTGACGTAAGCCTTGGCCTCGGCGTCCGGGTCCGCCGTGGATTGCTGGTTGAAGAGCAGGTCGGCCAGCGGTTCCAGCCCCAGCTCCTTGGCGATGGTGGCGCGGGTGCGGCGTTTGGGCCGGTAAGGTTGAAAAACGTCCTCCAGCGCAGTGATCGTCTCGGCCTTGGCGATGGCGGACTCGAGTTCGTCCGTGAGGAGATTGCGCTCGGTGAGAGATTTCAGAATGGCCTCCCTGCGCTGATCCAGTTCAGCCAGGCTCAGGAGCCGTTCGCGAATGCTGGTGATGGCCACTTCGTCCAACGATCCGGTCGCTTCCTTGCGATAACGGGCGATGAACGGAACGGTGGCCCCTTCGGCGAAGAGTTTGGCGGTGGCGGTGACCTGCCTCGGTTGAACTTTGAGTTCACCGGCAATTTTAAGAACATGTGCTTCGTTCATTTCATCGGACAGAATTTTAGCGCCGATCCATGCCAAGTCCAACTCGGAATGGTGAACAAACCACACACACCGACCGCATTGGCGCAAACAGCGATTTGGATGGAGCGGCGGAAGGGTTGTGAAAAGATAACGGCAGATTCTCCATCGTTCGCCCAGCTCAAAACAACCCCATTCCCTTGTAATGCTGCTCGTCCCGGGGAAACGGCTGATCTTCGGTCCACCCTTCCTGTTTCAAATCAGCAATGATGTGCAACCG
>Ga0187851_10003858_pt1 | contig 12455 bp, 9 predicted proteins | sample June2016WEW_6_10_FD_132997 | JGI IMG/M metagenome (GOLD analysis project Ga0187851, IMG submission 132997) | Peatland microbial communities from SPRUCE experiment site at the Marcell Experimental Forest, Minnesota, USA - June2016WEW_6_10 | ecosystem: Environmental > Terrestrial > Soil > Wetlands... | reverse complement strand
GACGACGAAATATGTGTCGTGTAGGTGGACGTCGGTGGCCAGAGAGGCAAGGAACAGACCGGTCAGCCCGCCGATGGTGAACAGCAGCAGGAACGCGATGGCGTATAGCATCGGCGTACGCAGTTCTATAGAGCCCTGCCACATGGTGGCGATCCAGTTGAATACTTTGATGGCCGATGGAATTGCGATAAAGAAGGTCAAAAACGAAAAAATCGCACCGGCGTAGGTGCTCATTCCCGCGACAAACATGTGATGCGCCCAGACCAGAAAGCCGAGCAGCGCGATTGCCACGGAGCTGAACGCTATGGCCTTATAACCGAAGATCGTCTTATGAGAAAAAGTAGGGATCACCTCGGACATGACCGCCATGGCCGGTAGGATCATGATGTAAACCGCCGGGTGGGAATAGAACCAGAAGAAGTGCTGAAACAGCACCGGGTCGCCGCCGAGCTGCGGGTCGAAAATTCCGATGTGAAACACACGTTCCATTACCAGTAGCAGCAAAGTAATGCCGAGTACGGGCGTGGCCAGAATCTGTATTAGCGCCGTTGAGTACATGCCCCAGCAGAACAACGGCATGTCGAACCAACCCATGCCAGGCGCGCGCAGTTTGTGCACTGTAGCAATGAAATTGACGCCCGTGAAAATGGATGAGAATCCTAGAACGAACGCGGCGAGAACCATCAAGGTCACGCCGCCGCCGGTAGTCGTACTGTAGGGAGTGTAAAAGGTCCAACCAGTGTCGACGCCTCCCATAAAGAGCGTGCCCAGCGCCATCAGGGCGCCGGTCCAGTACAGGTAGAGACTCATCAGGTTAATCCGCGGGAAGGCGACATCTCTTGCTCCAAGAAGGAGCGGCAAGGCGAAGTTACCGAGCGCGGCGGGGATCGCCGGAATGATCACCAGGAACACCATGATGGCGCCGTGCAGGGTGAACACGCGGTTGTACTGCTCAGCGCTCATGATGGTCCGGCCGGGCGTTAGATGTTCCAGACGGATCAGCATGGCGAACAGGCCGCCGACAATCATGAAGAACGTAACTGACCACAGGTACATCAGGCCGATCCGCTTGTGGTCGACGGTGGTCAGCCAGCTCCTGAGGCCTGGTGGATCGTCGAGGTAGTCGCCGTGTAAATGGTCCGAGTGGCCGGTGGCCGTCGTGGAGAGTGCATCCGCCATTTTGAGATTCTCCGTTCTAATAGCGCCTCTATTACTTCAGCGATTTGATGTACTCGATCACGCCCAGGATTTCGCGCTCGCGCAATAGACCCTGAAAAGTCGGCATGATCGGCTCGTAGCCCTGTAATAGGACTGTTTGCGGATAGAGAATGCATTGTCGAATATAGTTCTCGTCCACTAAGTAGCCCTTGCCGTCGGTGCCCATGTTAACCTGGCCGTAGATGCCCTTCCAGGATGGACCTTGGCCGCGCGTGCCATCGATGGAGTGGCACGTCGCGCAGCCTTTGTTTTCGTAAACCTGCCGGCCAAGTTCCGGAAGCGGCATCTGCCGGACCTGCTCGTCGCCTTCGCGCAGGAAGGTCTCGTACTGCTCGTCAGTGTCGACGTGAATTTTGGCGAGCATGTCGGAGTGGCCTTTACCGCAGTATTCGGCGCAGAAGACCTGCTGAACGCCGGGCTCGGTTGCCGTGAACCAGAGTTGGGTATACCGACCGGGAATGACGTCGCGCTTCAAACGAAAGCTCGGGACAAAGAAGCTATGGATCACGTCCTCGGAGTGCATTACCAGCTTCACGGGCTTATTCAGAGGCACATGAAGGTCGTTCAGCGTGCGCGTGCCGTCGGGATACTCAAACTGCCAAACCCACTTCTTCGCAGTCACAACGATTTCCGTGGCGTCATTCGGCGCCACGGCCGCTTTGACGTAACCTTTGAAGCCCCAGAAGAAGATCATCATTACTACGAGTAACGGAATGATGCTCCAGACAAGTTCCAATTTCGTGTTGTGGGTGACATGCGGCGTGACGTCGTTTGGCGAGCGGCGGCGCCAACGGCGGGCCGCGTAAAAGGTCAGGCCGGCGTTAAAGAAGAAGAAGAAGATCGTGAGGTAGATGATGAACATAAAGAGCCCATCTACGTCACTGGCGTGGGTTGCGGCCGCATTGGGCAGCAGAAATCTCTCAAACCAATTCATTTTGCAGTCACCATTGGACGAATCGTTGCCGCAGCCGCCCGCTCACGGCGCCAGAGGCCGTACAAGACAAAACCGAGGATAAGAACAGTCAGCGCGCCGCCGATGCGCATGAAGTTTTCCGCGAACGGCACGTAGCCCTTGGCCGCGGGGTCATAGTGATAGCAGAACAAAAGAATTCTGTCGGTGACGCCGAACTGTTCCTTCGCCGCCTCCGTCAGGCCCAGGCGAATATCCAACGGTTTGAATTGGACGCCGTATAGATAGCGGCACACGCGGCCCTCCGGGCTCAGAATGAACACGACAGCGGGATGCGCGAACTGACCCGTCTGCTCGTCGAACTTGTAGCCGAAACCCACCTGATAGGCAAGTTTCCGCGCATTGTTCGAGTTGTCGGTCAGGAAGTGCCAACCGGGCGCTGGGCGTCCAAAGCTCTCCAGATATGCTCCCTTCTTCTCACGAGCCAGTTGGAAGTTCTCCGCTGGATCGAAGCTGATCGTCACGATTTCATATTGGTCGCCGGGCGTCCAATCGAGCTTGCGCAGCGATTGGACCTGAGCGTTCAGCACCACATTGCACAACATCTTGCAGGTGTAATAGACCAGGTTCAGGATTACCGGCCGGCCCGCGTGAAAGTACTCCTTGAGGGCATGCGGGTAACCGTCCTCGGCGATAAAGGTGAGATTCAGATCCACATTCTGATTGAGGTGCTCGGTGACGCCGACCTGTTCCAGTTCCAGCGGCTTGCGCTCCTCGGGAGAATCACCGAAGATGGTCGCGCCAAACGCCAGGAGGACCACCGCCAGGAGACTACTGTTTCGCAGCAGATGCATTGTGTGCAGCCGAAGATCCCTTCGTTTCCATCTCGGGCGCGGTAAGACGCGCCGCGGTGCCAGTACCATCAGAGTTCCAGCGCATTCCGGCGGCTCCGCCGGGCAGTTCGGGATTCGCAGGATAGGTCTTCGTGTTCCATCTTAACTCACCCTGCTTTGCTTCCTGTTCGACAAGCTCCATGGCGCGTTCTACGCTCAGGCGAACCATGCCTCTCTGCTTATCAATATAGCCATACTTGTGAAGTTGCTCATCTTCTCGCTCATGAATTGCAATCAGTTCCTTGCTGGCCACGCCGGTGTACTGGCTGAACTCAACCTGTTCGTAGTAGATGGTAAAGAACCAGTAAATCCCGCCGCAAAAAGCGGCCAGGAGGATCACTGTCGTGAGCGTAATGACGGCAATCACGCCGGCCTTAGGATCGCGGCGGTCGAAATCCACCAAGGGCTGGAATTGGACGTCTTTGCGAATGCTTTGTTCACTGTCCGCCATTGGTTGCTCCTGTCGTCCTCACGCGTTATGGAAGGCCAGACACTGCTTCAACCGTGGATCGCCCACGGGCACCAGAGGCGTTTCGCGAAAGCTCGACCAGAATGCCAGGCTCATCGTAGCGGCGATCGCGACGAGGCAGACAGGGCTGAGCCAGTGCATGCCGAAGCCACGCTGATAGAAGACGGGCATTACCTGCCAATAAAGATCGACGTAATGCATAAGAAGCAGCCAGCCGGCGAAGAAGGCCAATGCACCGCGGTTCCGCTTGAGGGCGCGAGGCAGCATGGCGAACAAAGGGATCAGGAAATGACCGGCGATGAGTAATAGCGCCACATACAGCCACGAACCATCGATGCGCCGCTTGAACCAGATGGTCTCTTCCGGCATGTTTGCGTACCAGATCAGCATGTACTGGGAAAACGCGACATAGGCCCAAAACACCATCAGCGTGAATAGCCACTTACCGAGATCATGATAATGCTCAGTGTTAACCGTGTTCAAAAGATAACCATTCGCCCGGAGCCACAGACAGACGATAATGAGAACCGCCATGAAGCCCATTGCTCCGCCCGCAAGGAAGATCACTCCGAACATTGTCGAGTACCAGCGTGCGTCGAGCGACATGATCCAGTCAAAGGAGGCCACCGAGCCGCCAATGAAGAGCAATAGGACCCCTGGCGCACTCCAGCGCTCGGCGCTTAAGGTCAGCTGTACGGATCCGGAATCGTCCTGCCGACGTGATTTGTTGTATAGGATCAGCGCCCACAGGCTGAATAAAGCGATTACCAGAAAGCCGCGAATCGCAAACCACTGGTCATTGAGGTAGCCGAGTTTTTGTCTGAGCAGCGGATCCTGAGCGGCATCCGCGTGCGACCACGCATATAAGTAATGCAGACCAAAGGTAAGCGGCGCGAACAACAGCAGAAAGAGCGGCATGGTCCGCATCAGCGCCTCCATTAACCGCCGCACCGTTACGCTCCAGGCGGCGCCCGTCAGATGCTGCAGCATCACGTAGAACATCGCACCGATGGCGATGCTGATGCAGAAAAGAAAAGCGACAAGATAGGACGAGAAGAAGCTCTCGGGCTCACTCACGCAGCCGATGATAGCGGCGATCCAGCCAATGATCGCAACGAAGAGCATTGAGTTCCGCACGCGCACCCAGTTTTCCACGGGGACGAAGTATGTGTCGTTCGCACGAGGGTGCGGGGCGCTGGAATGTGCGATTTTAGGGGATTGCGCCATGGTCTACCTCAACCTCGTCTGAACCTCGGGGGGAACATCAGCCAACTTACCCAGCCATGCACGCTGCAACACGCGTACGTACGCGACAATGGCCCATCGATCCTTTTCGGTAATCTGAAACCGATAGCTGGGCATACTCCGGCGTCCGTTCGTGACAACATGGAACAACTCGCCGTCCACGAAGCCGACGATGCGCTCGTCGTGCAGGTTGCCCGGAATCCAGTTGCTCTTTGCCGGAACCACGCCGTGGCCAGAGCCGGTCCGGTCGTGGCATGGTGAGCAATAAACATTGAACTTGGCTTCACCGCGCTCCAGCAGCGCGCGGTCCATGGGCACTGGATTTCTCGCAACATACGTTCCATCAGTTTCGATGCCGGTCGAGTACGGAACATCCGGACTGTAGGTCTCTTGCGCCACCGTGCGGGCCACGGGACGGCGGCTGCCGCGGCGGTCGGAGAAGAACGGACTCTCGCTCTCGTACTTCACTTTGTCCTGCTTCTTCATGTCGGGGAAGATCCAATAGGGAGTCTCGCGTGACGGGAAGTTTGCACAGGCTGCGCTCAGCAGACTTAGAGCCATAACCACCAGGGCAGTAACCGTGCGCGTGTTGGCGATTGGGAAGTCCATGACTTACAAGTCGTCTCCTCAGGCTTCGACCAATTCCGTGTGGCGGCTGCCGAGCGAATCGAGCAGCGTCCTTACCTCTTCGCCTCTGAACTTCGGATCGGCCGCCTCGACAGCAAGCAAGAACCTATCGTTGGTAGCGCCTTCCGACTGTGAGTAGTTGAAGAACGGATGATAGTAGGTGGGCAACCGGTTGAGGTGGAACATACCCAACACAGCCCCAAAAGCACCGAATAGCACGGTCAGTTCGAACATGATCGGCACCGAAGGTTCAAAAGCAAAGAGTGGTTTGCCGGCGATTACGAGCTTGTAGTCCACCGCGCCGGTCCACCATTGCAGCGCGACTGCGCTAGCTAGCCCCAGAAGCGCGGCGACGATGACAATCCGCCCAAGCGGCGAACGCGGCTCACCCAGGGCCTCGTCAATGCCGTGAATGGGGAAGGGCGAGTAGGCTTCGAGTTTCGTGAAACCGGCTGTGCGCAGAGTACGGATGGCGCGCAGCAGATCTTCAGGAGATTCGAAGTCACCGACGACACCGTAGCACCTAATCTCAGCGGTAGACTTGAGAACCGCAGGTAATGGCAGCTTGTTGAGAAAGCTCGTGCTCATTCGTGAGCTCCCTTCTGCTGTTGGTTCTGCTGATACAAAACGCCTTTGATCTCGCTCATCGCGATGGCGGGCAAGAAGCGCAGGAACAACAGGAAAAATGTGAGGAACATGCCGATGGTGCCAGCGAACGTGCAAATATCCACCCAGGTCGGAGTGAAATAACCCCACGAAGCAGGCAGAAAATCTCGATGCAGCGAGGAGGCGATGATGACAAAGCGTTCGAACCACATGCCAATGTTGATGAAGATAGCCAAGATGAACATCAGCGCGGGCGTCGTGCGGAACTTCCTGAACCAGAAGAGTTGCGGCACTACGACGTTGCAGGTGATCATCGTCCAATAGGCCCAATAGTAAGGCCCAAAGGCGCGATTCATGAATGCGAATCGCTCATAGGGATTGCCGCTGTACCAGGCGATAAAGAACTCGGTTGCGTAGGCGAAGCCGACGATAGAGCCGGTCGCGAGTATCACCTTGCACATGTTCTCGAGGTGCTTGATCGTGATCAGGTTTTCCAGATTATAGACCCAGCGCGCAACGGTCATCAGCGTTACAACCATCGCGAAGCCGGAGAAAATTGCGCCAGCGACAAAGTACGGAGGAAAGATCGTGGTATGCCAGCCGGGCAGCACCGCAGTAGCAAAATCGAATGACACGATTGAGTGCACCGAGAGTACGAGAGGCGTGGAAAGGCCGGCTAGAATCAAGTACGCCAATTCATAATGCCGCCACTGCGACGCGGAGCCGCGCCAGCCCATGCTTAGCAGTCCGAACACCAGCTTGCGGATTCGATTCGTCGCGCGATCGCGCAGCGTTGCCAGATCGGGAATGAGACCGGTAAACCAGAACAGTGCCGAAACGGTCGCATAGGTCGAGACCGCGAATACGTCCCACATCAAAGGACTGCGGAAGTTCTGCCAGAGGTGCAGGTACGAATTCGGCAGCGGGAACAGCCAATAGATCGCGCGCCACGGTCGGCCGGTGTGGAACAGAGGATAGATGCCCGCGCTGGCAACGGCAAACAGCGTCATCGCCTCGGCCGCGCGGTTGATCGAAGTCCGCCACTTCTGGCGGAACAGGAACAGAATCGCCGAGATGAGTGTTCCAGCATGGCCAATGCCGATCCACCAGACGAAGTTGGTGATGTCCCAGCCCCAGCCAACCGGGTTGTTATTGCCCCACACGCCGATGCCGGTAGTGACGAGATACGTCAGACAGCCGAATAGCATCAGCGTCATGAGGCTCGTGACAGCAATCGCATAGTACCACTGCTTCGGCGGCTTGTTCTCCGTAATGGCGCTGACCTTCTCGCTGACGTCCGCATACGTCATCCCGCCCTGCACCAATGGCGGGCTCAGCTCGAAGTGGGGATCGATGGCCAGGTCTGCCATGGACTAGGGATTCTCCTTCTCCGCGGCGGGCTCCAGCGCGGGATTGGGATTGCGCAATCGGGCGAGGTACGTGGTGCGGGGGCGAATGTTCAATTCGCCAAGCAGTTCGTAATCGCGGGCCTGTTGTTTCAACTTCGACACGCGACTTTGGGGATCGTTGATGTTTCCGAAAACGATCGCGTCGGCGGGACAGACCTGCTGGCAGGCGCTCACGACTTCGCCTTCACGCAGCAGCCGCCGCCCATCTGCATTCGCCGCGATCTTGCCGCGCTCGATGCGTTGTACGCAGTACGTACACTTCTCCATCACGCCCCGCATGCGCACCGTCACATCCGGGTTGAAGACCAGCTTTCGGACTTCCGGCACGTCCTTGTTCCATGCCAGGAAATTGAAGCGGCGCACTTTGTAAGGGCAGTTATTCAGGCAGTAGCGCGTGCCGACGCAGCGGTTGTACGCCATGTCGTTCAGACCTTCGGGGCTGTGCGACGTCGCCGCCACGGGGCACACCGACTCGCAGGGCGCGTTCTCGCATTGCTGGCACGCCATCGGCTGCGTCACCACCTGCGCTTCCTCGTCCGAGCCCGTGTAGTAGCGGTCCAGACGGATCCAGTGCATTTCGCGTCCGCGCCGCACCTGCTCCTTGCCGACCACGGCGATGTTGTTCTCCGACTGGCACGCCACCAGGCACGCATTGCAGCCAATGCAGGCGCTCAGGTCGATCGACATGCCCCATTGGTAGCCCTTCGAATAGTCATGGAAGGGGAACAGCGTGAGGCCTTTGGGCGACTCGGCCATCTCCTTGATGGCCGCGGGTTCCTTCTGGTATTCCTCGCTGCTGGCCTCGCGCACGATGGGCCGGCCTTCCATGCGGTGGTGCTCCTGCGTCGTGACGATCTGGTGCGCAGCGCCGGTCTCTTTCAAATTCACTTGAGACACGAAGAAGAATTGATCCGTGGTGCGCAAGCCCTCCACGCGATGCCCGACGCCCTGTCCCACGCGCCCGCAGGCCGCGCGTCCATAACCCAGAAACAGCGAAATCGAATCGTCGGCATGGCCCGGTTGCACCATCACCGGCACTTCGATCTTCTGTTGGCCCTTCGAAAGCGAGACCAGATCGCCGTCGCGCAAACCCAACTTGCCGGCCGTGGTCTTGCTGATCAGCGCGACGTTATCCCAGACGACTTTGGTCATCGGATCAGGCGCTTCCTGCATCCACGCGTTGTTCGCGAATCGTCCGTCGTAGGCGCTGTGGCTCGGATAAAACGCTGCCTCGAGACCTGCCCGCGCCGGTTCGATCCGCCCCGCCGCCGCGGCCAACGCTTTCTTTGCATCGACAGGCACACTCACCGCCGCTGCCTTGGCCTCGGCCACGATGCCGTCGAACAATGAAGCCCTCCATCTCTTCTCGCGCTCCGCGGCCGGCCACTGTGCCGTCCAATAGGCGTTGACCAATCCGTAGCCTGTGGCCGGTTCCCTGCCCGCGACCAGCGCGGCCACTTCCAGCACGCTCCTGCCACCGTACAGCGGCTCGATCATCGGCTGCTGGATCGAAGCCGTGCCATCGAGAGCCCGCGCATCGCCCCAGCATTCCAGCGCGTGCGCCATCGGCAGCCGCCACTCGCTCGCCAGCCAGGTCTCGTTCTCCTCCTCGGTCAGCGCGACGCTCGCCGCGGCCTTCTTGACGGCCGCGCCAAAGTTCAGGTCGGCGGGCATCGTGTAGAGCGGGTTGCCGCCAAGCAGGACCAGCGTCTTCACCTTGCCGGCATCGAGGTCCGCCACAAGCTGTTTCACTTGCTCCAGCGAGTTTGTCAGCTCGCTGGGCGGCTTGGTGAACACCACCGTTTGTCCAATGTTGCCCAGCGCTGCGTTGATCGCGAAAACCAGCGCATGCACCGCAGCGGGCTGCCTCGGCCCCGCGACCACGATCGATTTGCCTTTGTGCTCGGCCAGATCCTTGGCCAGTTCCGTGACGAACTTGCCAGTCTTGTCCGCAGCATTGCCGAGCACCTTCAGCTCTTTGCCGGAGACGTTCAATTCCTTGGCCAGCTCGAGCGCCAGCGCGCCGGCATCGCCGACTTTCACGCGCAGACGGTGATCGGCCATCGCGCCCGTCAGCGAGTAATTCGCCTCCGCCACGTACAGCCGGTTCATCTTGTCGCCCGGGTGCTCAACACGCCGGCGTTTTGAAAACTGCTTCACCGGCAGGATGCTGGCAGAATCGAGGCCCAGGAAATCGCAGTCCAGCGCGAACACGACGTCGGCTTTATCGAACACGAAGTGCGGCTCGACACTCTGCCCCGTGGCCAGCGCCGCGCCTGCGCGCACTGCGTCGAGGTTCACCGACTCGTACTCGACCCACAGCGCTTTCGGAAATCTCTTCGACAGATCCGTGCGCACGGACGCCAGCGTTGGCGAAGCGTTCCTTTCCGAGACAATTCGCAGGCCCGAGCCGTCGCCCTGCTTGGTAACGTCGAACTCGGCTTTGGCCCACGCAGCGAACTCGTCCCAGTTGCTCCGCGCGCCCTGATGCTGGACTTCCTTCGCGCGATCGGGATCGTACAGGCTCAGCAACGACGCCTGCAGGAACGCGTTGGTGGCGCCCAGTGAATACGGGTGCTTGGGGTTGCCTTCGATCTTGATCGGACGGCCTTCGATGGTCGTGACAATCACGCCCGACGCCGTTCCATTGAATGTGGCCACGCTAGCGTAGTGCAGCGGCTGGCCGTGGATGTAACCCTCCGAGGCGCGCGAAAACGGCAGGATTTTCTCGACCGGGCGGCGGCACGCGGTGAGGCCCGCGAGACCGAAGCTCGCGCCCATCAGCTTCAGCAGCGTGCGCCGATTCGTGCCGTCGACCGTAGCGTAGCCTTCGGGGAATTCGCGCGTGACCCACTCCTGGAATTCCGGCGTCGCGGCCGCCTGGTCCAGGCTGCGCCAATACTGCTTGCCCGTCAGCCGGGTCGGATTGATTTCAACGAGAGGCTTCATCGCGTGCTGATCCGTTCTTCTGCCGCTTGCCGGCTAGCGGTGGCACCCCGAGCAATTCGTCGGAGGATTGATGTGCTTGGCCTGAATCAGTTTCCATCCCAATTCCGCCGGGTCGCCTTCGGGCTTCCAATCCAGCTTGGTTACGAATTCGACGGGCCGGACGTTCGGCGCCGGGTTGCGGTGGCAATCCAAACACCACGCCATGGAGAGCGGCTGAACCATCCTCACCTCCACCATCTGGTCGACCCGGCCGTGGCAGCTCACGCAGGAGACGCCCGCCGTCACGTGCGCCTGATGATTGAAATAGACGTAATCGGGAAGCCGGTGCACCTTGACCCACGGCACCGGCTCGCCGGTCGCAAAGCTCTCGCGGATCAGTTGCAGCTTCGGGCTCTTGTCCTTCACGCGAACGTGGCAGTTCATGCACACTTCGGTTGGCGGCACGGCCGCGAAGCTCGACTTGTCCACCGTGTAGTGACAATAGGTGCAGTCCAACCCCAGGTTGCCCGCATGCAGCTTGTGGCTATAGGCCACCGGTTGGACCGGTGTATAGCCGGTGTCGATCTGCCGTGGGTGAGTCAGATACAGGCCGACGGCCGTAACCGCTCCCACGGCCACGAGTGCTACGCCTCCTGCAAGGCGCACGGTCGTGTCGAAACCCTTCGGAAAAATGGCGCTCATCCGTTTAGTTCATTCCAACGCAGCCTTAGTCCCCAGGATTGCCCCACCGCAATATAATCTTTCTTACGATAGAAGAATTCCTTAGCAGATTTCTAGCACAGCGGTAGAATTTCTGCAATGGGAGAAATAATTCTTGTCTGACCGCAATTCCATATCAGGTAGTGATGCAGCGCGCCGCTCGCGCGATGCGCCGTTTTCGGTGATCAGCCGCACGGATTATCATCGACCCCTCACCGGCATCGGCCGGCGCTTCGCGGACCTGCGGGTGCGTCCCAAGCTGATGGTCTTGCACAACGCCTTTTTTCTTGTTCTAACTATATTTGTTTACTTCACATTGGCGTCGTCCGTAGAGTACCGGCTCAGGGTCGCGCAGGTACGCGAGGTGGACCTGATTCTGGATAGTTTTCGCCACCTGACGCCGGAACACGGTGAGCAACAACTTCGCGCCTACGACCTCACAACCGGCTCGGGCGAGGAGCTCGGACTGACTCCCGAAGCGTCTGCCTTTTTCGAACGGCATCCGGACGGACTATGGCGGTACACAGCCACGAGCGAGCATCTCTTTAAAAGGATTCCAGATAGCAAACGCTTTTATCGAATCACATTGCCGCTTGCGTTTTACTCGGACTTGCTTCTGTCAGCAAAAAAGGCCGTTTTGTCTGTTTTGATAGTTGTCTACGTTCTGGCGGTGCTTCTCCTGGAGCTCCTGATCCTGCCACGCTACATCTATCGGCCGATCCATCTGATGCTCGATGCCGACGCCGCCTCGCGCGACGGCGACCGCCAGGCCGAGATCATCGGCCGGGAGCTGATTCCCGGCGATGAGGTCGGCCAGATCATGCGCTCGCGCAACGAGACGCTTACACGCTTGCGGGCGCATGAAAACGAGCTGGAACTGGTGGCCCGCGATCTGCAGAGCAAGAATGAACAACTCGAAGCGGCCAAGCGCCACCTCGAGGCGCAGGACCGCCTGGTCAGCCTGGGCCTGCTCAGCGCGGGCGTGGCCCACGAAATCAACACGCCGCTCGCCGTGCTCCACGGTTCGATCGAGAAGCTGCTCGAAACCGATCCGGACGAGCGCACGCGCAGCCGGCTGGAGCGCATGCAACGTGTCGCCGAGCGCCTGCGCCGCATCAGCGCCAGCCTGCTCGATTTCGCCCGCGTGCGCCGGCGCGAGTCCGGGCCCGTGGAACTCAGGCCATTGATCGACGACGCCTGGCAGCTCGTGGCGATCGACGACAAATCCTCCGCTGTGCGCTTCGACAATCGCGTCACCGCCGGCGAGCACGTTTGCGGCAACGCCGACCAGTTGATCCAGGTCTTCGTCAACCTGCTGCGCAACTCGCTGAATGCGATTGCGCCGGGCGGTTGGATCTCGGTTTCGAGCCGCCCGCGGACCGTCGGCAAACCACCGGTCCACACGATCTCGGTGGAAGACAACGGCCCCG
>Ga0187851_10003857_pt1 | contig 12456 bp, 10 predicted proteins | sample June2016WEW_6_10_FD_132997 | JGI IMG/M metagenome (GOLD analysis project Ga0187851, IMG submission 132997) | Peatland microbial communities from SPRUCE experiment site at the Marcell Experimental Forest, Minnesota, USA - June2016WEW_6_10 | ecosystem: Environmental > Terrestrial > Soil >... | reverse complement strand
TGCGGCATCTTTCTCGGCATGCACTGGGCTTACGCGGTGCTGGGCTGGGGCGGATATTGGGGCTGGGATCCGGTCGAGAATGCGAGCTTCATGCCTTGGCTCACCGGAACCGCCTTTCTGCATTCGGTGATGATGCAGGAACGCAAAGGCATGATGAAGAGCTGGAACGTCTGGCTCATCTTTTCAACCTTTCTGCTCACCCTGCTGGGTACGCTGCTCACGCGCGCAGGCCTGGTGAGTTCGGTGCACGCCTTCGCGCAGTCCTCCATAGGCACCTGGTTCATTGTCTTCATGGCGGTTGTGCTTGCCGTGTGCATCTTCACTTACATCTGGCAGCGCGGGCACTTGAAGACCGAGCACCGCTTGGAATCGCTGGTGAGCCGCGAATCAAGTTTCCTGTTTAACAATCTGGTCCTGCTGACCGCTTGCTTCGTCATTCTTTGGGGAACGCTTTTCCCCATCCTCTCCGAATACGTCGAGGGATCGAAGGTCACGGTTGGTGCGCCGTTCTACAACCGCGTGGCCGTGCCCATTGGGCTCTTTCTTGTGTTTCTCACTGGCGTCGGTCCCCTTCTGCCCTGGCGCGCCACATCGTTCAAGGCCGTCAAGCGGAACTTCGTCGTGCCGTGCATTGCTCTATGGGTCACGATCCTCGTTTGTTTCCTGTTTGGGCCACGCCCATGGACGACCTGGTTTACTGACGCGGGGCTCTTTTATGCGCTGGTGGATTTCGCAATTTGCGCCGCCGTGCTCACAGCGATCGTCTCTGAGTTCCTGCGCGGGGCGAGCGTCATCTCGCGGCAGACAGGCCGGAATCTGCTTTCAGCCACCTGGCTGCTGACGCGCCGCAATACCCGCCGCTACGGTGGCTACCTCGTCCACATCGGGGTGCTCCTCGTCGTCGTCGGCCTCGGTGGTTCCGCATTCAACCGCAGCGTGGAAAGCGAAATGGCCGTGAACAGCAAGCTCACCATCGCCCCCTACACGCTGGTCTGCACCGGCTTCACGCAGGACTCGAATGACAACTACGACTCCGAGTACGCTGTTCTGAGCGTCTACAAGAATGGCAAACAGGCCTTTCAACTGACACCCGAGCGGCGCGTCTATCACGCTAGCGGCCAGCCACAGACCATGGTTGCCATCCATTCAGTGCCCAGTTGGGATTTGTACGTGGTTTATGAGGGCACCAACCCCGACTCAGGCCAACCGATTATCAAGGCGTTTCTCAATCCGCTGGTGGGCTGGATCTGGTTCGGCCTCGTCGTGATGGTTGTGGGGACGTTTGTCGCTTTGGTCCCGAGCCTCACGCCGGCGACGGTAGCACTCCGCGTTCCCGCAGCGCAGCCCGTTCCCCTCGCACCGGCTCTCAAGGGAGGCGACTGATGCGCACTCCCGTGAATGAGCCTGTCATCCTGAACTCCACGAAACGATCCTCGCGCTGGGTAAGAGCTATGGAAGCGGCAATCCTCGCCATCGCCATCTGCTTCTCTCTCGGCGCATCCGATGCGAGCTCGCGCTTCAACGACCTGGGTCACCGATTGATGTGCACCTGCGGCTGCGCCCAACTGCTCGGCGAGTGCAATCATGTGGGCTGCCCTGAGTCCGGTCGCATGCGCGACGAACTGAGCGCGGCCATTGCGTCGGGTCTTGGCGACAAGGAAATTCTCGATGCATTCGCGGCGAAATACGGCGCGACTGTGCTGGCGGCGCCGCCCACCAAGGGATTCGACCTGGTGGCGTGGATCGCCCCCTTCGCAGTGTTTGCGGCGGCATTGTTCGGCACCATTCTTCTCATCAAGCGTTGGGGAGGTCTCGGGTCGCGTGTCCCTGCGACTGCTCCTGCCGCAATGTCAAACGATCCGGCGGAACTGGAGCGGATGGAGCGCGTCCGCCGTGAGACCGGCCCCGAGAGCGGATTTTGACGGAGGATTTTGAGTCATGACGGAAACCCAAGGCCTGATTGCCGGAATGATTTTGTTGATTGCGCTTTTTCTCTACACGTTTTGGCCCGAGAATGCCCTTGCCAGCCAGAAAGAGAAAACGCGGCTCGACTACCTGCTCGAACGCAAGGAACAACTTTACGAGAATCTGCGCGATTTGAACTTCGAGTATCGCGCGGGAAAGTATCCGGAAGAGGATTTTGTTGCCCAGCGCGGGCTGCTTGAGCGCGAAACCGCGGAGCTCTTAGCGGAAATCGATCATTTGCAGCAGGCATGACGTTCGCCCCACTACCACGCTGTCATCCCGAGGAGGCCGCCACGGCGACCGACGAGGGATCTGCGGTTGCTTTTCTGAAGCTTTTCCATGCACGAATTTAGGGATGAGATCACTTTGATGAAATTGACGAAATCTACATTGCTCCTTTCCAGCCTCTGCCTCCTCCTCCTCGCCGCGTCGGCACACGCAGCGCCAGTCTCCGGCACAGTCACCGACAAGACCACGGGCAAGCCCGCCGCGGGCGATACCGTAGTTTTGGTCGAGCCCATGAGCGGCATGAGCGAAGTGGCGCGGACGACAACCAGCGCGCAAGGCCGCTACACGCTCAACTTGCCGGGCGCGAATCCCTTCCTCATCAAGGTGACTCATCAGGGCGCTGAGTATTTCATTCCCGCTCCGGAAGGCGGAGGCCCGGGCGACATCTCTGTGTACGATGTGTCTGCCATCGTGAAAGGCGTCACCATTGCCGAACGGGTAACAGGCGTCGAATCGGAGAACGGGCAACTGCGCGTGGTCGAGCGCTACAACATTCATAACGCCAGCACGCCGCCTACAACCCAGTGGAGCAAGAAGTCGTTCGAGTTGATTCTGCCGCCTGATGCCGTGCTGGGAGACGTATCTGCTCAGCGGCCGGGCTCCGGCAGCCTGCCGACCAGCATCAAGCTCGATCCCGACGGTCCCAAGGGTCGCTATTCGCTCAACTTCCCCATCCAGCCCGACGAGGGCGGAAAAGGAACGCTGTTCCAGATTCAGTACGACGTCCCCTACTCCGACGGCAAGTACACCTTCCATTCCATCGTTACGCTTCCCGCGCACACGTTTTGGGTGGTGATGCCCAAGTCCATGAGCTTCGATGGTGGAGCAAAGTTCCAGTTGTCTCCACAAGACCCGACCGTGCAAACCTATCTGATGCAGGATGCGCCGGCCGGACAGACGATCGATTACACGGTTTCGGGAATCGGAGCCTTTCCGCGCCAGGATCAAAGCGCACAAGGCGGGACAGGACAAGGCGATAGCGGGCAGGCAGCGCCTGGGAATCAGCCTGGCGGCGGCATTGGCGTGCCTATCAACACTCCCGATCCGCTGTCGAAGTACAAATGGTGGATTCTGGGCGGGCTCGGATTGGTTCTGATCGCCGCGGCGGCGTTCTTGCTGCGCAAGCCAGCCGGGGCCGAGACGATTACGCCAACAGGAGGCATCGCTGCAGGCGTTCCTGCGGCCTATTCCGCACCAACCACACCTGCTTCGAAAAATGCAGCCTTGTTGAATGCGCTCAAAGAGGAGCTCTTTTCCCTGGAGAGCGACAAGATCGCCGGCACTCTTACGCCAAGCGAGTACGCCGAGCAAAAGGCTGCGCTCGAGACGGTGCTCAAGCGAGCGTTGAAAAAAAGCTAGTTATTAGCCCACAATTGATGAGCTCGCAGCATGATGGTTCTTTCATCCTGAGTAAAATACCGCTGTCATCCTGAGCGGAGTAAGCCGCATCTTTTGCGGCTTGCAAAGTCGAAGGACCTGTATTTCCGGGTTTCGACTTATGCTCGAACCTTTGGGAAGCCGCAGGTCTCAGCTCTCCATCGGAAATCGCTTCGGATGGATGCCAGTAGGACTTAGAACTCCCCGAGCCTTCCGCTCGTCGAATCTGCTGCGCGCGATTTTGCGCCTTTACGCCGATGCCAAGCATCAAAAAGGCCGAGAACGGAGCCAAAAGCTAGTAGCTGAAAGCTGCTTTTATGAACACCTTCAAAACCGCATTCTTGCTGACTCTGCTGACATTGATCCTGGTGCTCGCCGGCGAGTACTTCGGCGGGACCAACGGCGCGCTGATCGCATTTGCGATCGCAGCCGCGACCAACTTCTTCAGCTACTTCTATTCCGACAAGATTGCTCTCGCGATGTACAGGGCCCAGCCGGCGACACGCGAAGAGCTGCCGCGCGCCTACGACGTCGTGGAACGGCTGACGGGAAAAGCCGGCATCCCCATGCCGAAGATCTACGTCATCCCCACGGAATCGCCCAACGCGTTTGCCACAGGCCGCAATCCCCAGCATGCGTCGGTCGCGGTCACTCACGGAATTCTGGCTTTGCTGAACGATGAAGAACTTGAGGGCGTGCTGGCGCACGAGCTCAGTCACGTGCGCAATCGCGACATTCTCACCAGTTCAATCGCCGCCACGCTGGCCGGCGCCATCACGATCCTGGCTCGCATGGCCTTCTGGTTTGGAGCCTTTGGCGGCGTCGGAGACGGGCGCCGCGATCGCGAAGGTGGCGGCTTGGGAGCGATCCTGATGCTTCTGCTGGCGCCGTTCGCCGCGATGCTGATCCAGCTCTGGGTTTCGCGTACCCGCGAGTTTGAAGCTGACGCGTCAGGAGCCCATCTCACGGGCAATCCCTATGCTCTGGCCTCGGCTCTCGAAAAAATCTCCGCCGCCAGCCGCCAGGTTCCGCTCCTGGCCTCGCCGAGCTCAGCCCACCTGTTCATCGTCGCGCCACTGCTTTCAGGCGAGATGCTGGCTAGCCTCTTCAGCACGCATCCTCCCATTCAACAGCGGATCCAGCGGCTGATCGGCCGCCCTTCCGTCTATGGCTACCTCAGCTAAGTGTTCCGTCCCAGGAGTTCGCGCCAAAAATAAACTGTCATCCTGAGCGGAGTTCGGCGCGTATTTTGCGCCAAACGCAGTCGAAGGACCTGCATTTCGGGGCCTCAACTCATGCCGCGAACTAAGGGACACCACACAGAGGGCCCGGTGAGCTTATCCCCACCTCCGTTCCCTATCCTTTCCCGGGCTCTTGTATCCTTCCTCAATGAAGATTCTTCTTCGCACCTTCCTTTCTCTCGCGCTCATTGTGTGGTTAGGCGGTGAGATTTTCTTTCCCATCGTTGCCGCCGTCACATTCACCAGGCTCCAGCCAGACACGCACACCGCGGGCACGATCGTCGGTCAGCTCCTGCGCATCCTGCACGGAATGGGCTTGGTTTCGGCAATCGTCATTCTTGCGGTGCTGGCGCTGGCGCCGGCCTGGGGCATGTTGAAACCCCGTGCGGCGCTGGCGGCGATGTTTCTCGTTGTCCTCATGATCGGCTGCACGGTCTACTCGCAGTTCGGCATTATTCCGGCCATGGAGCGCGACCGTCGCGCCGCGGGAGGAGCGATCGACACCGCCGACGCCGTCAACTCAATCACGGTGCACTTCAACCAATTGCACGCCCGAAGCGAACAGGTTGAGGGCGCGATTCTTCTTCTGGGTCTCGCGACGGTAGTGCTGGTCGCCTGGGCAGAAACTGCGCAGACCTGAACCGAGTGTCCTGAATCTGTACCTCGCAACACAATGACCGGTCATCCTGAGCGAGTTTTGGTGCGCTTATCGCACTCAAACGAGTCGAAGCACCTGCATTTGCGCCCTCGTGATCTGGCAAACTTTGGATTCGCCGCACTAGCGCCGCAGATTCCAGCGCGCCGTGCTCTTGTATCATCGGAAAGGCTCGCATGCGCGCAGAACCTCGTGTGGGGCCACTCAGGAACGACTATGAAGACCGGCATCATTGGCCTGCCGCAGGTAGGCAAGACTTCGCTATTCAGAATTCTCACCAAGGCCAAAGTGGAGGAGCACGGACGCTCGAATCCGCGCGAGGCTCACATCGGCGTGGCGCGCGTGCCCGACGAGCGGCTGGAAAAGTTGTCTGCGCTCTATTCTCCCAAGAAGACGACGTTCGCCTCGGTTGAGTATGCCGACGCGGCAGCGATTGGACAAGAAGCGCTGAAAGAGACGGCGTTCTTGACCAACCTGCGCAACGTGGATGCGCTCATTCACGTGCTGCGCGTGTTTGAAAACGAGGCGGTCGCGCATGTGGGCCCGATCGATCCGCTGCGCGATGCCAAGAGCGTCGAGTTCGACCTCATGGTGAGCGACTTGACGCAAGTGGAGAAACGGATCGAGCGCGTCGAGAAGGACCTGAAGAAGGCGCGGACCAGCGATCTGGAGCGGGAGTTCGCACTCCTCTTACGCTCGAAGGAATCGCTCGAGAAAGAGATCCCGCTTCGCGAGTTGGAGATGACGCCGGAAGAGAAAAAGCTCATTCGGGGCTTTATGTTTTTGTCGCAAAAGCCAATTTTGTATGCGCTTAATGTCAGCGAAGGACCAAACCTGGGAGCCGATCTGGAAGGGGCGGTCACCCGTTACAAGCTCGACGAGCTTGCGCAACGGCCCAATGCCGGCGCCACGGCCATCTGCGGCAAGGTGGAAGCGGAGCTGGCGGATATGGATGACGCTGAGGCCGCGGATTTTCTTGAGAGCTACGGGCTCCATGAGAGCGGTCTGGTGCGCTTGATTCGGAAGAGCTATGAGCTGCTGGGATTGATCAGCTTCTTTACTGCGGGCGAAGACGAGTGCCGCGCGTGGACCGTTCCGCAAGGTTCGAAGGCGCCGCAGGCTGCCGGAGCGATTCATTCCGACCTTGAGCACCACTTCATTCGCGCCGAGACCATTCGCTGGGACCAGCTTCTCGACGCCGGTTCAGAGGCTGCCGCGCGCGCCAAGGGCACGCTGCGCCTCGAAGGCAAAGAGTATGTTGTGAAGGATGGCGATGTCGTACACATCCGGCACAGCGGGTGAAAAACGGGTTTAAGGTTTCAGGGGTCAGGGATTCAGAACTCGGGCACCGAGGGCTATCGCGACTAAGGCCGCTTCGATGTCTGGTTTCATTCGTTCACTTTTTCACTTTTTCCACTCTCTCACTTATTCACTTCTTCACTCGTTCACGGCCAGAGGCCAATGCTCAAGCTCTCCCTTATTCTCGGCGCCATTGCCGCATTGGCCGATGTGGCGGGCGGGCTCGTGCTGGTGCGGGCGCGCGGCATTGAGCGTTATTTGCGCTACTTTGTCGCTCTGGGCGCGGGCTTCTTGATGGCAACCGCACTGCTCGAGATGACGCCGGAGAGTTTGCGGCTGAATCCGACGCTTGCACCGGCGCTGATTATGGCCGGCTATTGCGCCGTTCATTTGCTGGAGCACACCATCAACGCACATTTTCATTTTGGCGAGGAGACGCACGCCGGAGAATTCGTCTCAACGCATACCGGCTACTCCGTATTAGGTGGACTGAGTGTGCACGCACTCTTCGACGGCGTGGCCATCGGATCGGGATTCGCGCTTTCCAACTGGCTTGGATGGTTGATCTTCCTGGCTATTCTTCTGCACAAAGCGCCGGAGGGATTCACCATGGCCAGCGTGATGATGGCCAGTGGGCAGAGCCGCTCAACGGCATTCTGGTCGGCTGTGGCATTGGCCGGCGCCACAATAGCAGGCGTGTTGGTCATTCAACTCGTGCCGCGTTGGGTGCCCTACGGCCTGCCGGTTTCGGCCGGCGTCGCGCTTTATGTGGCTGCCACCGATCTGGTGCCGGAGGTGAACCGCGAACCGGGCATCCGCATGGCCCTCGTCTTTTTTGCCGGCGTGGTGGGATTTCTACTTCTGCGCTCGCTGCTCCCCGCGCTCTAGGTCACCCAGACTACGTTACTTTCCGTCTACTATGAATGCGGGGCAATCGTGCATTTTTAGTCGTCAGCATGTGCGCTCTTTCCCCTCCAAACCGCGCTCGGCCGAAGAAAAGGAAACATGCAGTCCAACGTGGCAATTGAAACTGCACCCGCTGCCCATGCAGCTTTCAGTTTAGAGCGGATCTCTCGGCGATCTCTCTTCGAGCCTTTGGGCGTTCTGCTCCTGACGATTTTGGGCTTCCTGGTGATGGGCTATCACCCCGGCCTTGAAGATGACGCGATCTATCTGGCTGCTGTGAAAGCCGACCTGAACCCGGCTCTCTTCCCATACAACGCAGCCTTCTTCCGCCTCCAGGTGCAGGCCACATTCTTCGATCGTTGGATGGCGCTTTTTGTCCGCTCGACCCGGATGCCCGTTGCCTGGGCCGAACTCGTCTGGCAGTTCATCGCCCTGTTTCTCATTCTCTGGGCAGTCAAGATGATCGCCAATCGTCTGTTCGCCGAAGAAACTGCGCGCTGGGCTGCCGTTGCGCTGGTGGCCGCCATGTTCACCTTGCCCGTCGCCGGAACCGCGCTCTACATGGCCGACCAGCATCTGCATCCGCGCAGCCTGGCCACGGCATTCATTTTGCTCGCCACTTGGCGGGTACTCGATCGACGATTCTGGCAGGCAGTTCCCTTGTTGTTGGTGGCTTGCCTGCTGCATCCATTGATGGGTGCAATGGGAATCTCGTTCTGCATTTTTCTCACACTGGCAATGAGGTGGGCAGCCAGAGCTCGCTCGTTCAGTGGCTCGCCGGCCATGCTTCTCGCGCCCGGCTGGGTTTTCGAGAAGGCCACTCCGAGCTGGCGTCAGGCATTGGACACGCGGACCTACTATTACCTCTACCAATGGACCTGGTACGAATGGCTCGGCGCGATCGGACCGCTGATTTTTTTCCTTGTCATCTGGCGCGTAAGCCGCGAGAAAGGCGACCTCTTGCTTGCCCGATTCTCACTGGCCGTCTTCTGCTACGGGGTCTTTCATCAGGTGCTGGCCATGGCGTTGCTCTGGCCCAGGTCGCTGGTACGCGTCACTCCCTGGCAACCCATGCGATACCTTCATCTCGTCTACTTCTTCTTTGTGCTGGTCGCAGGTGGCCTCATCGGCAAGTACCTGCTCAAGCGGAGCGCCTGGCGCTGGGCGGTGTTTCTCCTGCTTGCCGGCAGCTGCATGTTTGCCTGGCAGCGCGTTGAATTCCGCGCCAGTCAGCATCTCGAATTGCCCGGCCGCAAGCCAGCGAATGAGTGGTTGCAGGCATTCAGCTGGATCAGGCAAAACACTCCGGTGAACGCGTATTTTGCGCTTGATCCCCACTATATGGATGCACCCGGCGAAGATTATCACGGCTTTCGCCCGTTGGCTGAACGAAGTGAACTGGCCGACACGGTCAAAGATGCCGCCGCGGTCACACAGGTGCCTGAGTTAGGTCCGGTTTGGGCCACACAGGTTGACGCGCTAGCCGGCTGGCCGCAGTTCACTTTGGCCGATTTCGAGCGACTCAAGGCGCAGTTCGGCGTCGATTGGGCCCTGGTTTCCTACCCGGCTCCTCAGGGTTTGCCTTGCACGTGGCACTCCAAAACGCTGGCGGTTTGCACCATCCCCTGAGAAACCCGTCCGCTCGATACAAGTCCCGCTTTGCAGGTTGCGCCTGCATCCGCGAGAATGAGAAAGTCACGACTCACTGAAGCGGAAACCTGAGATGCTGAACCTTACCCAACGGCTGATTCTCGGTAGTGTGCTTGTCGGCTGCCTGCTCCTGGGCCTCGTAGCCGTCACACACAAAGCCCTGGCCGCTTCAGGACATCTCCGCTTTGCCGTTTTTGTGGTTGCGGCGGCCCTGATCGTGGAAGTTGCCACGGCATACTTCGTTCTGGGCCCCGTTAAGCTGCTGTCGCGCGATGCGCAGCGCATCGCTCAGGGAAATCTGGAGCATCGCATCGAGTGGCGCAGCCGTGACAGCTTTGGCATCCTTGCCGGTGAGTTGAGCCGGATTGCCATCCGCTTGCGCGAGTTGCGCGACAGCGAGGCTGGACGCCGCCAGATGGAATTTCAGCTTTCCGACGCGGTCCTGCAGTCGATCTTCGAGCCCATCATTGTCACCGACGGCAAAGGCCATGTGCTGAAAGTGAACCAGGCGGCTGCTGAACTGCTGGGCGAAGCCGCCGGCGACCGCATGGCCCTGGTCAACACGCCCGGCGGTGACAAGATTCTGAGCGCGATCAAAGATGTTGTCTCCATGCAGAAGGCCGTCGCCGCCGAAGGCGAAGCCTCCATGCTGCCCATGCGCATCGGCAAGCTGGAACGAAGCTATCGCCTGCGCACCACGCCCATGCGCGACTCAGAGGGGCGTCTCCTGGGAGCGGTAACGGTCCTCGAAGATGTAACCAGCTTGCAGGACATCGATCGATTCAAAACGCAGTTCATCTCCGTGGCCAGCCGCAAGCTGCGCGATCCGCTGCTGGGGTTGCGACGCGGGCTTTACACGCTGGCGCAGGGTTTCGGCGGGGAGATGACTTCGCTGCAGACCGAGCTGGTGGCTTCGGCGAGCAACGAGGCCGAAAAGCTCGACGATCTGATGGGCGACCTGATCGAAGTGGCCGAGCTCGACACCGGCAAGCGCGAGATGAAGCTCGAGCGGATCCGCCCGTTGCAGGCGCTCAATGAGGCGCGCGACCGCGCCTGCGACGAGGCCGTCAAAAAGCACATTCGCATCGAGGTCAGCGCCTATGCCGACTTGGCCACTGTGATGGCCGACCGGCGCGCCTTGCGTTCGATCCTCGACAATCTCCTCTCCAATGCGCTCCGCTACACGCCCGAAGATGGCGAGATTCTTCTCTCTGCCGAAGAGATCAAGCAGTTCGTTCAATTCAGCGTGCGCGACTCGGGGCGCGGCATTGAAGCCGAGCGGCTCAGCTCGATCTTTGACCGGTTCAATCCCTTCTCTGAGAAAGGCTCCGGGCTCGGCTTGGCGCTGGTGCGGCGCCTGGTCGAGTCGCTCGGTGGCCAGATCGCTGTCGAAAGCCGGTTGGGCCACGGGTCCACCTTCCGCTTCACGCTTCCCGTCGCCGTCACCGCCGGTGTGCATCACCCCGTCGAGGTGGGCTAAGCAATGGCTGAGATCAAGCTCGAACCCCCCGCACAAGAACCCGCCCGCCTTCGCATTTATCTTGGCGCGGCTCCCGGCGTGGGCAAGACCTACCACATGATCAGCGATGCTTATAACCTCAAGCATCAGCAGGGTGTGGACATCGTCATCGGCCTGGTCGAGTCGCACGGTCGCAAGGAAACCGAAGCACGCGTTCGCGATCTCGAAGTAGTGCCGCTCAGAGAGATTCCTTACCGCGGCGTCACTCTCAAAGAGATGGACGTGGACGCCGTCATCGCGCGCCATCCAAGCATCGTGGTGGTCGACGAGCTGGCCCATACCAACGTGCCCGGCAGCAAGAACCGCAAGCGATATGAGGACGTGCTCGAGTTGCTCGATGCGGGCATCAACGTCTGGACCGCGGTCAATATCCAGCACCTCGAGACGCTGAACGACGCGGTGAATCGTTCCGCGAACACCACCATTCGCGAAACCGTCCCCGACAGCTTTTTCAAGCGCGCCGACGAAGTGGTCAACGTCGACCTCACCGTAGACGAGCTGCGCAGCCGCCTGCGCCAGGGCAAGATCTACGCTCCCGAAAAAGTCGAGCAGTCACTGGCCAACTTCTTCCGTAAGGGAAACCTGAACATGTTGCGCGAGCTGGCCCTGCGCATTACCGCCGAGCAGGTGGGTAGCCGCGCCGCCGAGTACCGGCGAACCCAGGGGCTCGAGCAGGCCCCCATTCCCGAAAAAGTGATGGTGTGCCTCAGCACCAGGCCGGGCACAGAGAGGCTGTTGAGGGTGGGTTCGCGCATCGCAGGCCGCCTGGCGACCAACTGGTACGCCGTCTATGTCACGCGGCCCGACGACCGCGGCCACGGCGATCCCGAAGCCTACCAGCGCCTCGAAGAATACATGCGCATGGCGCGCGACCTGGGAGCGCAGGTGGTGAATCTGACCGACCGCAACGTCTCCGATGCGCTGATTCGTTTTGCGCAGCAGGAGAATATCTCGCACGTCGTCTTCGGCCAGTCGGCGCGCTCGCGCTGGGACATTCTCTGGCGCGGATCGGTGCTGAACCGCTTTCTCTCCGAAGTCCGCGACGTCACCGTGCAGGTGGTGCCGATGCAGAAGCCGTTGCGGCGGGCCTAGGGCTGGCAACAAGAGAACGAGGGATCCGTTTTGAAGCGGAAGGACGCCTGATCCCGCCCATGAGCCGTTGAGAGAAAATATGGTCCTGCACCCAATCGGATCGCCATTGTTAGTCTTTCAACGGATTCAGCCTTCACTCAGGTGGTGAGTATGCACGAACGAGCCGATATCGTTGTGCCGCAGGAGGCGGCCGATCGCGGTCAAATCCTCCGAGGCGAGCTCAGGTCAGCGGATGTCAGAATTCAGGGGATCCTGGCTCAGCTCTCAAAATTGTCGCCGCACACAAGGAATGCCTCAATTTTCCTTTATTCCACCCTGGACGAGGCAAAGATTTTGTTTCGCGCTCGTTCTCCTTTCTCATTCGATGGGTCAATGACGATGGACGGGCGCCAGATTACGCATTATCGCTCCAGCGAGATCTGGCTCAATTACGGAAGCGAGATGACGTTCTTCGAGACGCGCTG
>Ga0187851_10003856_pt1 | contig 12457 bp, 15 predicted proteins | sample June2016WEW_6_10_FD_132997 | JGI IMG/M metagenome (GOLD analysis project Ga0187851, IMG submission 132997) | Peatland microbial communities from SPRUCE experiment site at the Marcell Experimental Forest, Minnesota, USA - June2016WEW_6_10 | ecosystem: Environmental > Terrestrial > Soil >... | reverse complement strand
GTAAATTTCTTATCGTGCCGCATCAAATCAAGGACCTTGGCTAAACGGATGCCGGCTATTTTCTCCGGTAGACCGACGCTGGAAATCAATTGATTGATACGGGACTCCTGGGAGGCCCCTAAAAGCCCCAACATCACGGAAATACGGGCCGCCACACGCATGCCCAGCCCCACGGATTCACCATGATGATACTGATCATACCGGCCGGCCGCTTCCACGGCGTGGCCCACGGTATGTCCAAAATTAAGGACCGTGCGCAGACCTTTGGTTTCTTTTTCATCCTTCGAGACGATTTTGGCCTTGGCCCTGGCACAGCGTCGAATAATAAAGTTTAAAACCTCGACTTCACCTTTAAGAAATTTCTTATGGTTGGTCTCAATATAACCGAAAAGCTTTGCATCGCCAATAATACCGTATTTGATCGCCTCGGCCAGACCGTTACGGATTTGCCTTTTGTCTAAGGTTTTAAGCACCTTCGTATCCGCAAATACCAATCTGGGTTGATAAAAAGCACCGACCATATTCTTGCCTGACGCTAAATCAATCGCGGTTTTGCCGCCAATGGAAGAATCGATCTGCGCTAAAAGCGTTGTAGGCACCTGAATATATGGCACCCCGCGTTTATAAATAGACGCCACAAATCCGGCCAAATCACCGACAACGCCGCCGCCTAAAGCTATGATAAAGATTTTTTTATCCACATCATAAGCGCTGATTTCTTTAAGCAAACGTAAAGCTGTCGCGGCACTTTTACTTTTTTCGCCTTCAGGAACATTTAAAATTTTGACCGTATACCCTGCTTTTTTAAGGGCAGCGGATAATTGGACCCCGTACAGGCGTTCAATAGAAGGATGGGAAATGATCAACGCGTCTTTCCCCAAACTTAAATCTCGGATAAACCGTGGAAATTTTCCTAAAATGCCATGTCCAATAATAATAGGATAATCAATCATAGTTGCACTCCAATCCAAGAACCTGTCTGCTCTATCAAAGGATATAAAAATCCTAACATACCAAACTGTAAAAGCACAATCAAAATAATAATACCAAAAGGTTCCACGCGGTTATAGTAATACGCTAACTTCATGGGCAAAAGACTTGTAACTATTCTGGAGCCATCCAAAGGCGGTATGGGTATCATGTTAAAAACCGCTAAAGTCAAATTAAGCACCACGGCCCATGCGCAAATAGATGAAACATTGGATAAAGCCGGCCATACATAAAGCCTGGAAAAAATAAAAGCCAACGCAATATTGGTCAAAGAGCCCGCGATGGCCACCAAGGCCATCCCCAACCGCCGTGGACGAAGATTCCCGAAATTAACCGGCACCGGACGGGCCCAGCCAAAAAGCATCAACGATCTTGTCAATCCAAAATAATGCGCTAAAAAAAGAGCGCCGGGAACAATAATGCTTCCTAAAGGGTCTATGTGTTTGATGGGATTTAAGGTGAGGCGTCCTTGATGTTTGGCCGTGGGATCACCTAACATGTACGCGCTTAAGCCATGGGCAAGTTCATGCAAAACAATGGCAGGAGTAAGGACGACGACTATAAACAAAAGAACATCTACCATAGCTCTACTTTCTCAAATAGTACAAGAGATGTGCCGTTACCTCAGTGTCTGTATTAGAAATTCGGCCTGACATATTAAAGGACCAGCGCGATTTTATTGATATGCAAAAGAGGGTACATGAGTTTTTTCTGCGACCTCAGGGAGGCCTGGGTCTGAGAGTGCGGATCCGGGACAATAGCCCCTTCTACATCGACCACCGTATTACAAAAAAATGATAGTTGCGGCATATCCTGCAAATAAAAAATGGATTTGTTGTCTAAAACAATTTCATAATGCACGCCCTCATCAGGAGATTGGACCAGCGCTTCTACTGTACCTCGCATGGAAACCCATGGGCTATGACTCCCCAAAGGAACTGCTTTCACAGGCGAGGCAAGCGGTCCTTTGATCTCCTGAATCAACAAAGCGGCAGGCACATCCGCTGATATTTCTTCCAAAAAATCCTGATGGATCCAGGCCGCCGTCCCGGCCACCGGTTCAAGACGACACCATCCAAGATTCCCTGTTTTTTGGTTTCCGCCGGTCTCCCTGACTTCCTCTAAAACTTTGACCTGGGTCCCTTTTTTAACTTCTCCTAAAGAAGCCGCCTCACTATTCGCCGAGCAGCGAATATTAACATTGTCCCCCAGAACAATGGCAATGCCTCCTTTAAGGATATTCAAATAATCGGACCGAATATAGGCTTTTGTCGTCGGTAAAGGTTGGATCTTATACCATTCATAACTTCGGCCTAAAACCACCACCTTCGAGCCCTTATTTAACTTGTCGATTTTTTCAAAATTGGTATTGGGACCCGCGCGAACGTTGACGGATTCTTTGATGACCTGCGCCAGAAAAGGAAAATGCTCATCGGCAAATCCTGGTAGAACAAACGCGAATATCAGGAATACCGATGAGCAAAAAATGATGTGTTTGGTCATTTTTTCGCGGCGCCTGCGGCCGGTTTGGCGGCAGTTTTGGCAGTAGCTTTCGCCTCTTCTGCCGGTTTGCTGCCGGCAGCATCCGCTCCGGGAGCGGCAGCACCTTCTTCGGCCTTGATTTTCTTCTTGGCCTTTATGCGTATAATCTTGGTTTTAGGCAAACCAATGACACCGGTCTCTTCTTTCCAAAGACCTTTTTTCATCAACTCTTTAATACGCTCAATGCGCGTCTGCACGGTCCTTTGTGTGCCACTGGCTTTATCAATTTTTAATGAAGAATGTAATGACATCAAAATCTCCTTACTTGACTGGAACGGTACTCGCCGGGTAATTTTCTCAAAAGAGCTGCCGCGCTTTCTTTATTGTTAAAATTACCAACGCATAACAACCAGAATTTGCCTTTTTGAATTAAAAAACTCTGAAAACCTTTTGCCTTCAGGAACAATGCGTCCTGCTTGGCAAACTCTTCATTTCCATAGGTGGCCGCCTGGAGCGTGTAACGGCTTCCTAATATAAAGCTATGATTAATGAATGGCCTTTGCGTAGGGACCGTCAGAGGGACACTCGCAACTGCCACGGGAGCCATTGTGCGGGCACCCACATTCCAAGCCGCGGAAACCCGTTCATCTAATGCCTGGGCCGCTAAATGCTTACCGCGTTCCACTCCCAAAGAAAATGAAAAAAGCGCAACCATTATACCCAAAATCGTAAAAACGACAAGACTTTCTACAGAGAGGGTCAATTTGGCCAAAAGGAATTTAGGCTTATTAACATCTTCCAAAATGGCTGAATTGGCGGGAAAAAGTTCAAACTGAGGTTGTTTATAATTTATATTCACTTTTACAAATCAAAAGAAATAATGAAATTGTTAATTAACGACTGCTCTATCAATTGCAAATCATTATAGTTCTACGTCTTAAGCAAAGACAAGAGTTTTCTGAATTTTTTTTGGGAAGCCAAACTTACCATGGCATTGACGATTTTAGGATCAAACTGTGAACCGCTGTATTTAACCAGTTCATCCAGGGCCGCGCCGACTGACAGCGACGAGCGATAAGAGCTCCCACGCACCATCGCTTCAAAGGCATCGACGCACGCAATGATACGGGCGCCTAAAGGGATCTGTTCTTTTTTAAGCCCCGACGGATAACCACTCCCATCGTATTTTTCATGATGATGTAAAATGATCGGGAGCACGGGCTTGAGAAATTCAACGGGGGAAATCAATGCAACGCTTTGCGCGGTATGGCGATGGATAATTTTAAATTCTTGGGAACTCAATTTCTCGCGTTTGGACAAAATCCGAGCTGGCACGTCGATGATCCCGATATCGTGCAGCAAACCGGCATATTCCAACTGCTTAAGCCCCTCGCTGTTGATCTTTAAATTGACCCCAAGCGTCTTGACAATTTCCATATAAACCGGCGGATGAGTCAATTTTGAAAGGGAATGTTTCTTAAGCAAATTACCGATGGAAGCAATGGATCCTAATATGATCTTCTCGTGTTCCTGATGCAGTTGTAAATTCTTCAGGGCCGTAACCACCTGCTCGGAAAAAACTGAAAGCATCTCGTAATCAAAATCATTAAAGGGCCTCTCGCAAGTTCTTCTTCGGACAAAGATAGCCCCCAGATAATCATCGGCGACTAAAGGAAGGCCGATGCAATCCTCTTTTAAAACCGAAGCCCCTCGGGTGACTGCCAAAACATCTTCTTTGACATCCTTCAAATCCCGGGGCCTGTCCCTCCAAATATTAATTTGATTATCAAAACTAGCGCAGATAACCACGTTCTTTTTGACCGGGTCCACCAGATAAACACTCGCCGAGGATGCCCGGATAAATTGGCACAACAAACGGGTCAGGCGCAGGGTCAATTCTTTGACTGTGTATGTGGAATTAACCAAGCGGTAAACCATATGCACCGCCGAAAGGACTAAATGGTAACGTTTGACAGGAGAAACGGAATTATGGATCATAGTCATCAGACTTTCTGGTACGGGTCAAAAAGCCGTTTATGTTCGTCGAGAGCAAAACGGTCCGTCATAGAAGCGATATGATTACAAATAATAGCATATTTTTGCGGTGTGGAGAATTTTTTATCCCGCGCGTAAACACCATACGGCAATTGCTTAGGGTTCTTTAAATAAACATCAAACAAGTCGCGGATAATACGACGGGCTTTGGCGGTCATGCGTTCCACCCGCCAATGATGATAAAGCTTTTCATTTAACAACTGCTGTAAATATTCCCGCTCCTGATGCATGGCACGGCTAAAACCCACCACATAATCGTGACGGGCTTTCACATCTTGCGCTGATTTAAATTTAAGGGCCTCAAGCCGTCCATAGGTCGCTTTCAAAAGGTCTTTGGCCTGCATATCAATCAATTCTTTGACGACCTGATATCGAAACATATCACGGTTGCGCGCGTCGGCCCCTGTGCCGATCTTCCTAACCGCCTTCTGCCAAAGGACGCTATCCATCAAGTCTTCCTCGTGGATGCATCCTGAGGTCAAGCCATCATCCACATCATGGTTCAGATACGCCAGGGAATCCGCGATGTCGACGATCTGGGCTTCCAGGGTGGGGCCTTCATCCCGATACTGCCTTGGGATATCCACTCCCGGCATGTCAAAAACTGTCTGGTGTTTAAGAATGCCCACCAGCACTTCACGGGTCAAATTGAGACCGTCAAAATGAGGGTATCTCTTTTCTAATTTAGAGACGATCTCATAACTGCGGAAATTATGATTGAATTGGATCTTTGCTTCGCGGACAATGTTATTAAGAGCTTCTTCTCCGGCGTGGCCGAAAGGCGGGTGCCCCAGATCATGCGCCAGGGAAATGGCCTCGATCAAATCTTCGTTCAAGCACAAATTACGCCCCAGGGTGCGTGCTAATTGGGCAACCTCGATGGTATGGGTCAGCCGCGTGCGGTAATAATCCCCTTCAAAGATGACGAATACCTGGGTTTTATATTCGAGCTTACGGAAGGCTTCGCAATGCACGATGCGGTCGCGGTCGCGCTGATAGCACGTGCGCCATTCATGCACAGGCTCCTCGTATTGACGGGCCCCGGCATCCCGGGACTTCATGGCATAAGGCGCTAAAGTCTTACTTTCGAGTTCCTCGATGTCTTTGCGTGTACGCATCATCCAGTTTCTTATAAATGACTGATAATGATTGAGAAATCACCTTGGTGGAGGCCGTCACCGGCATAAAATTATGGTCTCCCTCCCAACGAGGCACGATGTGAACATGCACATGCCCGGGAATACCCGCCCCGGCAATGCGCCCTATATTTATCCCCACATTGAAACCCTGAGGCCCCAATACCGTCTGCAAAAGGTCCTTAGTCTCTCTTAAAAGTCCCATCAACTGCGTGTATTCCTCCTGCGATAATTTGCTGATATCACTGACATGGCGGTTAGGAACGATTAAACAGTGCCCATTGCTGTACGGATAAATATTTAAAACCGCATAGGCATGAGATTTACGGATAAAGATCAAATGCCTCTTATCTTTATGGGCGGCCAGGATGCGGCAAAAGGCACAGGCCTTTTGCTTGCATACAAGTTTTGTAATATAGGTTTCACGCCACGGCGCCCAAAGTCGGTCCATTAAACCCTAACAATCTCCGCTTTTATTTTTCCCGCCTCAATGCTGATAAGGCCATAAGAAGAAAATTTGGCTTTGCTCATATCATTGGGGCTGCCGGGATTAAAATACAATGTCGCGCCTACCTGCTCACAAAGCGCCTTGTGCGAATGCCCGAAAATCACTACATCCATTTTATCATCTTTAAAAGAAGACATGGCGTTTTTTAATGCTTCACGCGTGTCCCCGATGTGGCCATGCGTTACGCCGATTCTCACATTGCCGCAAACAATAATTTCTTTTAAAGGTAATTTCTTTTTAACGGCCAATTCATCCATATTGCCCTGTACGGCTTTAGTGGGGGCGATTTTCTTAAGCAACTGCAATGTAGGGATATCACAAATATCTCCCGCGTGGATAATCAAATCCACGGATTTAAAACGTTCAATCAAGGAAGCGGGAATAGCAAGGGAATGTGTGTCTGAAAGTACGCCGATGATCATCTTATAATTATAGGCTCGTCGAATAAATGCATCAAGCTATTAAGTTGGTCTTCATCCCAAATCCATAGTTTCTCTTGCAAGGCCCGAACCTTGGCGTTCTCATCTAAACCGCTTAAAGAAACGATGACACTGCGCGCAGGCCTGGGATCAAGTTTTTTGATCTCTTCAAGGATGCCATTAAGGTCATTATCATACACCGGGTCTTTCCTGAGGACCACGAGCCACGGCCCCTCCTGACCCTGTGCGGAGATGGCATCAAAATAATTTCCGGTCCCTATGCGCAATTTTAAGACCTTAATGTCCCTGAAAGCGGTCAATTTATAACGACGGCCACAGAGAACAAAAGACTCATTATCAAATTTATGCATCAAGTCCGCAACGCGTACGGACAAATCTTTTCGGGCCACCATGCCAAAATCATTTAAGGCTTTATTGATCTCTTCCTTAAACTGTTTGCGGGAACGCCCGGCCTCAAGGTCAATGACACGAAGTCGTCGCTGATGAACATACTTGATCCAATAACTGAACAATTTATCTTTGATATGATAATAGTTCCCGTTTCGCTCAACGACATTAGAATCCTGCAAAGCATTGACACGAGGATTCACTTGTGACGTCTTTAATTTTAAACTTGTCCCTAAATCACTGATCTTATGTTTACCCTGCGCTAACGCGCCCAGCAAGGCGACGGTCAGTCCGGCATTTTTCCCAACGGTCAAGGCGTTAATCTGCAATTCAAAATGACGGCTGATAACTCCCCAAGGATTAAAAATCACGTTTTCAATCGCCTGAGTAACGATGGGCGCAAAAATCTCGTGTTGGGCATATACCCCGCTTAAACAAATTAATTCCTGGCACAACAGGTTAATATACAAAGGATGCCCACCGGTAAAATCCGCCATAAAATTCTTTAAATACAGACCGATCTTTACCCCCTCGAGATTACGATCGATCAATCCCTGGGCTTCATTAAAATTAAAAGGCCCCAAAGGGATGGTCTCAAAATTGCCGAATAACAGTGATAATTTCTCGGACAGGATGGTTTGGGTCTGTTGCGGGGAAGAGCTGGCTACAATATACAAACAATTTTTCTGGGTCATGATGCGTTTGCCCAGTTCAACGAAAACGTCAGGAATATTAAAGTTCTCCAAATGCCCAAACTCATCAAAAATCAAGACCACGGCTTTCCCGGTTTCCTGGGTCATGACCTCGGGCAGGGATAAAATCATATGATACGCTTCCAACACCTTGCCCTGGGCAGTCAAATTCTCTATGGCTTGCACCAAAAACACCGTCCGTGGAAGGCGGTCTTTGGCCGCAAGACACAATAATTTTAAATCTTCCTGCAAAGGCGACAAATTTTCTTTTTTAAGGTAATTATAAAGCAGGCTTTTGGTAAATTGGGCAGCAAAATAATCAAAATCGCGGTTCTCTAAATCCAGATAGATAAAAAATACATCTTCCTCTTCCATCTGGGACATCAGCCTGTGCAAAAGGGCTGTTTTGCCGATATAACGGTTACCCAAAAGGGCCACGTTTTGACGATAGCCCTCCTTGAGTCCCATCACGCGTTTTTTTAAAACTTCCAAAACGCTCATGCGTCCGTAAAAATTATGGTCAAAATCAATTAAGTTCATGGCAAATAATACAAAGGATTTGTCGCCTGACTGCCACGGCGAATTTCAAAATGTTCAACTACCCTGTTTCCCATTTGTCCGACTTGCGCAATGGTGTCGCCTTTGTAAACATGCTCCCCGAGTTTAACTAAAAGCCTGGCATTGTGCGCGTACACTGAAATAAATCCGTCCCTATGGTCTATCATCACCGTCTGCCCGTAGCCGCTCATATAATCAGCCAAAACAACATCACCTTCCCTGACGGCTTGGACAGTATCTCCGGCCTGGGCCTGGATATCTATACCGTGGCTGACGGTACCGGCACCTATCGGATCATCAAAAAAAACCACCACCCTGCCTTTAAGAGGCCAAATGAATTCATTTTTATTATTATCCACGGTGTGCTTTGAAATATCCCTAACCTCTGGGACTCCGGGAATAAAAAGCAACTGACCGATTTCAAGAGCACTGCCATTAGGAATATTATTGCTGTCAATAATATCCTTGATACTTACTCCATAACCTTGTGCAATTTGCCAAAGTGTCTGCCCACGAACGACCTTGTGATAAACCCCTCCTTTTTGGGCAGCAGGGGCCGTTGTTATCTGGGCTGGCGGTATCGGCATAGGCTTGTATTCTTCCGTAGTCGCACAACCGGTCACAAAAACCAAAAACGACACAAAGAGCAAAATTTTTAAACTGTCACATCTTGGCACTGGCTACCTCAGATATTATAATAAAATGGAGCGGAGGACGGGAATTGAACCCGCGCAGTCAGCTTGGGAAGCTGAAATTCTACCACTAAATTACCTCCGCGCTTGCGTTTCCTGCCGCAAACAATCTTTAAATTCCCTGACCGATTGGCTGGGATTCTGGGCCAATAAAATGTCCCTGCAAACGGCTACCCTTGTCACTCCCAATGGGATTAATTGCCCGATATTCCTCCGACTGATCCCGCCAATGGGAAATATGGGAATTCCCACCTTTTTTATCACTTTTTGTAAAATATCTAAATCCATCGGCTGACGATCAGGTTTAGTTTGGGTCTGAAATACCGAACCAAACCCAATGTAATCAGCACCCAAAGCTTCTGCAGCGATGGCCTGCTTCAAATTTTGACAAGAAACACCAATGATTTTATTTTTACCAAGCAGTCGAAGGGCCATAGAATATTCAAGATCTTCCTGCCCCAGATGTAAACCATCAGCGCCTGAAAAAAGGGCCAAGTCAGCGCGGTCATTGACAATGAACGGTATTTGATGCCTGGTTATCTTTAAAACTTTACGACAAAAATCTAAAATCTCTTTTGTGCTGCCAATTTTATCCCGCAATTGTACTATATCAACGCCGCCTCGTACAGAATCTTTTAAAACTTGTAAAAGAGCGCCATAATCCAGCACCTGAGTATCCAAAATTAAATACAATTTAGCCGCAGCCAATAACTTTTTGCTCGAGCGCATACACCTTATACCGCAATGTTTTAAGCTTAGCGGATATCCGGGAATCAATCAATTTAGTCACTTCTTCCAATACCCGCAGGGACTCTTTAACCCGTTGGCTATTGGCCCAAAACACCGAGTTCAAATCCGTTCTTTTGGATTCACTGACAGACGTGGCACGCCCTACATCGCCTTGAATATGCCGAGCTTCAAGGGCTTTTTGGATATCTAATCCCGCCATGATGCCGGTCAGTCCATGACGAACATCTTTAAAAGCACGGGTCAAAGTCCTTTGATCCCAATTATATCGGCATAAATCTTCACAAACTCTTAATCCTTCTTTAGCACGATTAAAATTGGCATCCAAAATCCGGTAAAGAGGTTTAAGTGTCATGGCAAGGTAGCATCACTCGCAAGAGCTCGCATTCTTTTTTATCTTTTCTATTATATTAGTCGTGGAAAATCCTTGAATATACTTAACAAACTCCACTTTCTTAACCAAATCTTCACCAACGACAGACTTTCCCTTCCAGTCAGCGCCCTTGATCAAAATATCCGGCTTTATGGCGGCGATAATTTTATAAGGAGTAGGTTCGTTAAAAATAACGACAAAATCAACGCTTTCTAAAGCCGCCAGTACCGCGGCACGGGATTTTTGTCCAATGATGGGGCGGCTGAGGCCTTTAATATGGTGAATGGAAGCGTCACTATTAAGACCCACGATCAACACCCGATTGCCTTTGCCTGCCTCTTCTAAATACTTCACATGGCCGATATGCATCAGGTCAAAACAGCCGTTGGTAAAAGCAACAGTCTTCCCCTGCCGACGCAAAGCCGGTAATTTTTTTAATAAAGCAGGTAAGCTAAGGATTTTATTGTTGATCGCCATAAGGAAGCATGGATTTTAACACAGGAACAAAAGAAATGGAAGGACTATAGCTCTTAGGTTATCATCCCCTAAGCAATCCCGTGGATGGCTTACGCCAGGGAATTTTCGACTAATTCGCAGATGCTATGAAAAATAACCAGATGGGATTCCTGAATGCGGGCGGTTTTAGTAGACGCGGCGATGATGGCGATATCACACAGGCCGGCTAATTGACCGCCTTTGCCGCCGGTAACAGCAACACTTGTGATACCAAGCACCTTCGCCTGTTTGACAGCTTCCAGCACATTCTTGGAATTGCCGCTGGTGGAAATGGCAATCAAAACATCACCCTTTTTCCCCAAGGCCTGCAACTGGCGGGAAAAAACAATATCAAAACTATAATCATTGCCCAAGGACGTCAAGGCTGAGCTGTCAGTAGTCAAGGCAATGGCCGGCCAAGCCTTGCGTTCTTTTTGGAAACGCCCGACAAACTCCGCGGCGATATGCTGACTATCCGCGGCTGAGCCGCCATTGCCGCAAAAAAACAACTTGTGCCCACTCTTAAAAGCGCTGATGATCGCCTGGGAGGCACTGATGATGCCGGGCAGGTTCTTTTTTAAAGTTTCCTGTTTAACTTCTATTGATTCCGCGAAAATCTGTTCGACTATTTTTTTCATGTTAATGTTTAGTAGAAAATATCTCGGCAATTTCAACCAAATCCATATTCACAAGTTTGCGCTGCGACACAGCTTCTTCCATATCGACAAAACGGATCTTGTTTTCCCTAAGGCTCGCCATTTTACCAAACTTATGCTCTTTGACGAGCTCCACGGCCTTAACTCCCAAACGTGTTCCAAGGACACGGTCAAAGGCCGTCGGAGACCCTCCGCGTAAAATATAGCCAAGAACGCTGATCCTTGTTTCATAATTGGTATTGTCCCCAATGGCCTTGGCTAAAAACGTACCCACACTGCCAAAACGACGCCTCTCCATAACAGACGCAGGGTCATTGGAGTGCACCGAGTATCCCTCAATTTTAGTGCCTTCAGAAATAACAATGATACTAAAAGGCTTGCCGCGCTTATGCCTCTCATGTAAAAGCTCATAAACTTCTTGGAGATCTACCGGAATTTCAGGGATCAAAATAATATCAGCCCCGCCGGCAATCCCGGCTTGAACGGCCAGCCATCCGGTATATAAACCAATGACTTCAACCACCATAATGCGATGGTGCGACTCGGCGGTTGTGTGCAAACGGTCAATGCATTCGGTGGCTATGTTCACCGCCGTATCGAAACCAAAAGCGTAATCTGTCCCTGACAACGCGTTATCAATGGACTTAGGCACCGCAACAGCCTGAATAATGCCTCTTTTATGCAGATTCAAAGCTATTTTAATGGTCTCTTCACCGCCGACAACAATCAGCGCATCCATGCCGCTTCTGGCATAATTATCCTTAATTTTCCTGACCTGCTCTTCGTCATTCAAAGGGTTAACGCGGCTGGTACCCAAAATAGTGCCGCCTTTATCCAAAATTCCGGCGGTGGACTTAATATCAAGAACGCGCATATCATTCTCAATCAGGCCCATCCAGCCATTCTTGATACCGGTGACCACATAGCCTTCCTGGATGCCTTTACGCACAACCGCGCGAATGACCGAGTTAAGCCCCGGACAATCCGCCCCACCTGTCATAATGCCGATTTTCTTCATCTAAATTACTTTTCCAAAATGGTTCTAGAGATGTGTCGTTTCCTTAAATAACATAATTAGAATAACGACGTTCATAAATAATTACGACCTATATCCATGAAATGGAGCTTGGGCCGCCGGGACCTGAAATTCATCCTTTTTTTTGGATTTAATGTCTTCTAACGAAATCTTAGTCACATGCACTCGTATGTTAATCTTGCCTTCCATACCGACAGCTTCTTCTATTTT
>Ga0187851_10003850_pt1 | contig 12465 bp, 7 predicted proteins | sample June2016WEW_6_10_FD_132997 | JGI IMG/M metagenome (GOLD analysis project Ga0187851, IMG submission 132997) | Peatland microbial communities from SPRUCE experiment site at the Marcell Experimental Forest, Minnesota, USA - June2016WEW_6_10 | ecosystem: Environmental > Terrestrial > Soil > Wetlands... | reverse complement strand
TGGGCGGACTGCTGACAGCGCTTCTAGTGTTCTTCTACCTGATGTACCTCAGCGCGCAAGTCACGCTTACGGTTTTTGCGGTTCTCGGCGTTTTTGTCTTCATCCTGCAATACGGATTCAAGACGATTCGTCCCATCTTTCGCGAGCGCGGCAAGATCAACGCCGAAGTCACTGGCCGGCTGACCGAATCGTTGGGTGGGGTGCGCGTCATCAAGGGCTACCACGCCGAAGATCGCGAGGCTACAGTCTTTTCCGGCGGAGTCGAGCGGCTTCTGCAGAACGTGATGAAGTCGTTGACGATGACCAGCGTCTTGGCTTCGGCTTCAACAACCGTCGTTGCTCTCGTCTATGGAATCATCATGTGGCGCGGCGGCCAGCTGGTGCTGGTGTCCACATGGACGACGGGCACCTATTTCCAATACACCTTGTTTCTCGGGTTCATGATCGCCCCGGTTTTCCAGATGGTGAACGTCGGCACGCAATTGACCGAGGCGTTCGCGGGCCTTGATCGCACGCACGAGATCATGTCCGAGCTCGAAGAGAATCAGACCCCGGGACGCGCCGTGAAAATGCCGCCCATCGAGGGCCGTGTGGAGTTCGACAACGTCGAATTCGCTTACACGCCGGAGAAGCCTGTGCTGCACGGCATCAGCTTCAAGGCCGCACCGGGCACGGTGACCGCGCTGGTAGGCTCTTCGGGATCGGGCAAGTCCACCATCATCAGTTTGCTTTGCGCCTTTCACACGCCGACCAAGGGCGCCGTGCTGGTAGACGAAATCGATCTCGCCACCGTGGACCTGAACACCTATCGCTCGCAACTGGGTGTGGTGCTGCAGGAGTCGTTTCTCTTCGACGGCACCATCCGCGAAAACATCATGTTCTCGCGCCCCAATGCGACCGAAGAACAGTTTCTCTTCGCCTGTCACACCGCAAATGTGGACGAGTTTGCCGAACGTTTTCCTGAGGGCTACGACACCATTGTGGGCGAGCGCGGCGTCAAGCTCTCGGGAGGGCAGCGCCAGCGCCTCTCCATTGCGCGCGCTTTACTGGCAGCGCCGCGCATCCTCATTCTCGACGAGGCCACCAGCTCCCTCGACTCCGAATCCGAAGCCATGATCCAAAGCGGGCTTGCGGAGCTCATGCACGGACGGACCACATTCGTTATTGCCCACCGGTTGTCGACAATCCGGCGCGCCGATCAAATCTTGGTAGTCGAGCGCGGCCTCATTGTCGAGCGCGGCAACCACGCCGAGCTGTTTGCGTTAGGCGGCCGCTACTACGACCTCTACACCCGCCAGCACGGCCTGGAAGCCAACCTGTTTCTCGCCCCCGGCGAAGGCGACAAGATCGAAGACGACGTAGAAGCAGAAGGCAGGGAAGCGTAGCTGCGCGGGCGGCATGTGGCGCCGGTCTCCAGACCGGCTGTATTGGCGGCGTCCCCGCCACCAGAAGCAATGTGCAGGAAAGATGCCCGAACCCCCAAGCCCGCACAATGTGCTTCTCCAACGTCGCGTATTGCCCGCCCGCGACGTCGCAGCTCCAGGTTTCACCAGTTGACGCGCGTCCCATCATCTGAGAAGCTAGAAGTGGAGTCAAAAGACGGAACCAAGGATCAACATGCGAGACGCTGCCCCGCAAGGCACCTACAAAGTTCAAGCCCTCGACCGGGCTTTTGCCGTACTGGATCTGCTCGGTGAGAGCGAAACGCCGCTGGGCCTCGCGCAAGTGGCTGCTTCGTTGCAACTGCACAAGAGCACGGCGCACCGCTTCCTGATGGTTCTGGAGCGGCACCGCATGGTGGAGCGGACCACGAACGGCAAGTTCCGACTCGGCCTGCGCCTGTTCGATTTCGGCAATCGCGCCATCGAGCAGTACGACCTTCGCGACCGCGCGCAGCCGCACCTCAGGCGCCTGGTTGCCGAGACCGAAGAAACCGCGCACCTGGCCTTGCTGGAAGCGGCGCGCGTCATCTACATCGACAAAATCGAACCCTCCCGTTCGGTGCGGATGATTACTCGCATCGGGGCCAGCAACCCGGTGCATTGCACCTCAGTGGGCAAGGCCATCCTTGCGTTTCTGCCCCCTGAGCGCGCGTCGGAGATTCTGAAGCGCGTGCGCTTTGAGCGTATGACGGGCCGCACCATCGCTACGCCCGAAGCCCTGCGCGCGGAGCTTGAAAAGACGCGGCGTCGCGGCTACGCGGTGGACGATGAGGAACTGGAAGAAGGCTTGCGCTGCATCGCGGTGCCGGTGCTGGATGCGCAGCGGCTGCCTGTCGCGGCAGTGAGCGTATCGGGACCGTCGTTCCGCGTCACCGCGCAAAAGCTGCCCACAATTGCCAACCATCTGCTGCAGTGCGTGCGCGGCATCTCGATGGACATGGGCTACATGTCCGCAGGACGCGGTGCGCGCGTGGCCATCTCGGCATAAACACGCGACTCGTTCGACCCAGCACAAAGAATCGATGCCCAGCATCTCGTCCGCCGCGGCGGAAGATGAGGGAAAGCACGAATCTCAACTTGCGTCGCTCAGCGAATCGCAGACGTTTGCACGCAAAAAAATGCGAGGCCGCGGAGGAAGCACCTCGCATAAGTTGGTAACTACACCGGTTTAGCAGTTGCTAAAGCTTCGCGGCCTTAACAACCTTCGCGTTTCGATAAGTCATCCGCCAAGGGTGAAAACTACGTTGATGGTTGTTTCAACTTCTACAGGCTGGTCATTGAGCTTGTACGGCTTGTAGCGCCAGTTCCGTACCGCATCAAGGGCGGCCTGCCGCAACATGACCGGCCCGCTCACTGCATGCAAATCCTTAATCGTTCCATTCGTCGAAATAGTGGCATGCAGTTCCACAGTGCCGGCCACGTGGGCTGTTTTAGCGAGGGGCGGATAATCGGGCGGCGTCCTCTGAATCAGCATTCCAGTCGCGACGCCAGATGAAATGGCAAGTGGTCTTGTAACTTTAACGGTTGGCTGTGAATGTCCATTGAACATGCTGACATTTGCACTGCCGCCGCCCAGACCATCCGCACTGGCCGTGTCAGAGTTCGCGGGGGGAGGCGCATTTTCCGCCTCTTGCTTCGGAATCCGTGTTGGCGCAGTCAGTTGATCGTTCATCGTTGTCGTCTGCGTCTGTCCCGAGGTCGTTTCCTGCCCTGCGCTGGTTGGCTGATTGTCCGTTGTCTGCGGCTTTTCGGTCGTTGGCAGTGGCTTGCCCTGGGCTGGCGGTTTACTCGCCGACGGGTCGGGCGTGTTTGTCGGCACTTCTGTAGTGGTTGCTCCCGGAAGTGGCTGAACAGAGGGTTTCGCCACGGTTTTCGTTCCATGATGGAGCAGCGGAATCATGAGAAGGAGCGGAAGCAGAATCGCACCAGCGCTAATGCCAGCAATGGTGATCCACTTCTTTTTCGAGGTCTTCTCCTCAACCTTGACTTCGATTTCCTTCGGTGAAAATAACTGAAAGACGGCCTCGTCAGCCTTGCGTCTCGTTGTCGCCGCGGGCTCGGGTGACTTACGCACTCCATCCGCACTAGCGGCGTTAGGCGAACTGGGCGCCACGGGAACCTCGTTCGTCGTTTGGCGAGCCTCTGGCTTGCGCGAGGCACTGCTCTGCGATCCATCCACCAACGCGTTAGTCGACTCTTGCTGCTTGACAACAATGACTGGCGCGGATGCGGTTGAACCTGAGTCACGGGGCTTGTCCACTACGGGCGACAGGAACGCTTCGCGGTCAGCGGATTGCCCGGGAGACTTTGGAGACTTGCCGAAGGAATGAGCAGCTTCCCATTCGTCCCATTCGGTGCGGTCAACAGGCCAGGGCGCTGGAGTGGCTTCGCTATCCCAATCAATGAGATCCTCTTGCTGCTTGAGAAAGGCTGGCGCGGACGAGGCTGGACCCGAAACACGCGACCCGTCCACCAGGGATGCGATGAGTGCATCGCGGTCACCGGATTGCCAAAGCGGCTTTTGCGCCTCGCCGAAGGAATCAGCAGCTTCCCATGCGTCTCGTTCACCAGACTTAACAGGTGAAGGCGAAGCAGCAGATTTGCCATCCCATTCGCTGAAATCCTCGGGAAGAGTGTCAGGTAGTAACGGAGCTAATTCTTTTGGAGGTGCCATTGTCCGTCCTCTCCTTTCTCATAGATCGCGCCCTTGTAGGAACGCGTTTCGCGCGGGCTTGCTGTGGCGGCGGTGTCTTCGCCCGTTACTTCCGCCGGTGCCGAATCTTCAGGGGCAGAGTTGTTTGTCATGAAGTTCCACTCGGGCTTAGTCTCAGTGGTTGCGGTTGGCGATGAATTATTGTCAGGCAATCCTTGCACCTCAAGTACGACTGCGCCTTGCGCCGCCGCGTAGTTTTCAGTGTCCGATGGAGTGAACGATGCGGAGAGGGTATACCGCCCCGGCGCGAGTACGTGACCTGCGGAAGGAGTGTAGACAAATGTTCCCGGAACCGATGCCGTGGCATTCAACTGAATGGTGCTCAGCGCCGCGCCGTAGGAAATGGCGGAGGGAGTTGGCCAAGTGATGAAGGTCGGCGCCTTCTCGGTAATCGTCACCGGCACAACCGCCCGTACTGATGTGTAATTCAAAGTGTCGGCCGGAGTGAAGGTGACTGAGACCTCGTGCTCTCCCGGCGCGAGTACTTCGCCTGCGGCGGGTCTATAGACAAACGATCCCGGCACTGTTGCTGTGGCATTGAGCTGAGCGGCGCTAAGAGCTGTGCCCTGGGCAATCGGCCCCGGAGTCGACCACGTGACGGCGGGAGTTGCCTTGGCCACAGTCAGTGAAACGGAACTCGGCGATGAAGAGTAGTTCACAGTGTCTGCAGGGGTGAAAACCACCGACAGCCTATGCTGTCCTGCCGCAAGCACCGCTCCTGAGCCAGGGTTGTACTCGAATTTTCCGGAAACCGGCGCCACGGCACAGAGCTGAGTGTCGCTGAGCTGAGTGCCATAGGTAATTGGATCGGGAGTCGCCCATCGCACGGCACACGCTGCCTTGGCCACAGTGACCGCCACGGTCGCCTTTGCTGTCGTGTAGTTAGTGCTGTCGGCGGGCGTGAATGTTACGGAGAGCGTATGCCTTCCAGGAGGCAGCACCTCGCCCGGCGTGGGAGAGTAGTCGAAGGTTCCAGGCGTGGGTGCCGAGGCATTCAGTTGAGCATCGTCCAATGCGGTGCCGAAGTTGATCGTTGCAGGTTTTGGCCAGGAGATGATCGGCTCTGCTTTGCCCACAACGATTGAAGTTGCGGCCTGCAGCGGAGCGTAGCGGCCGGAATCTGCCGGAGTGAATGTGACCCAAAGCGTGTGCGTTCCAACCGGCAGCACATACCCGGGGCCCGGGGTGTAGAGAAGAGTTCCCTCAGCTGATGCCGTGGCATTTAGCTGAGCGAGGGTGAGCCTATCCCCGTAGGCAATGGAATCGGGTGCCGGCCATGTAATGACCGGAGTCGTGGTTGCCTCGACGGAAGCCAATCTCGCATGGCCAGCCTGTTCATCATGGGCCGAATCCACCCGCGCGAAACTATTTCCAGAACTTCTATGTTCAAAATCGCCCGTCTTTTCCGGTGCAATGGGTCGGCCGGTAATCGAACTGGCCATCTCAAGGCTGATGCGCGAAATGCGTGTTTCTGTAAGGCCGGTTTCGCCCGACTGCAGCGCCCGCGCGGCGTCCTGGTCATTGGGAAGCTTCCACCGCACCGGCTTGCCGAGAGCTTTGGCGATGACATCTTCGTTCACCGTTTCGTGAAAATTTGAATCGAACCGGTTGATTACGATTTCCAGGTTTCGATTTCCATCCGTGAAGAACTGCGAGATCAGCCGATTGGAATTGCGTAGTTCCGAAATGCCGGTCTGGATGACCAGGTAGTTGGTGGAGGCATGTTCGAAGAGAGTTTTGGCCGCCACGTCAATCCTGGATCCCACGTCGACGACCACATGATTGAATTCGTGCCGTGCGAGAGTGATCAGCTTGTCGATGGACTCTTTGGAAACCTCAACCTCGGGAACGTTGGTGGGAGCCGCAAGCACCCAGACTCCAGATCGATGCTGGACGAGGAGATTTTGCAGTGAAGCCGCATCCAGCCGATCGATGCTCCTGAGCGCATCCTCCGTCGAGGAACTCGCGGCAATCCCCAGACAAAGCGCCGCGTCTCCAATGGGCAGCGCCAGATCGATGAGCAGGATCCTTTGGTCAGCTCTCTGGGCCAGAGCGATGGCAACATTGCAGGCGACCGTTGTAACACCGGATCCGCCCTTGGAGCCCGTGAAAACCAGCAACTTCCCCGGAGCCCCCTCCGGAGTATGAGACTTTTCATGCAGCGTGTTTGCGGTCCGAACCAGAGCCTCGGCTGCTGCGCTCTGCTCGAGTGGCAGAAGGAGGTACTCACGTGCGCCGGCGCGCATGAAACGGACGGCAAGTCTAGGGTCGGCATTCAACGAATAAACCATGATCGCCGCGTTTCTGGAACTCGCCGTTTTCACCATTTCGAGAGCGGCATCCGGGTCGCAGTCCAGGTCAAGAACAAGAACGTCGAACGACCCCAGCAACCTTTGCAGGTGCTCAAGCTCAGGGGGGTAGGAATCGAACTCACGCACAACAGCCCGGCGAGTTCCACCAAGAGCCGCTGCCACGGCCGTGCGCCTCTCCTCGTTCGGGCCAATCAATGCGACCGTCAGAGGTTTAGCCCCATTGCCTCCGGCATGTTTCAAGGCGTAATTTGGTGAAACGTCTGCTGCGCTCACTGTCTTCATTGCTCCTTGAGGTTGCGGCCATCTTCTCGCTCAAACCTCAATATCGATAGCTGTCCGGTACTGCTCTCGCAGGTTTCTTCCGCGGGATGCTTGCAAAGGTGGTTCAATTCCTGCGAGAAACTCACAGTGTAAGCATCGGCTTAACACTGCCTGCCCAACAACTTGTTGTCTGATGATGGTAATCAATTCTTAATGCAATATGGAACTAGGGTAACCACAAAGTTGCATTACCTTAGTTTGGCTGTATCGATCCCGGACAAGAGGATCCTCCCGTCAGGAGCGACAATGGCCCGCTTGCTGAGCGATGTCCTTGACTAGGTCCGTGTAAGCGAAATCGCTGTCAGCGACAGCGGTTTGATGAAGTGAGAACCGCCCGAAATCACCTGCATCGCAGAGCTAAACCGCATTCCTGGATTTTCCAATACAACGAACCGGCAGGACACGAAAGGTGTAAGGGTGCAGGCGGTGATAATCGCACTTTTTGTCGTTCGACCGCCTTCTCGAGCGCCCAGCGGCCCAATTATTGCTGCCGCAATAACGAGACGGCATCGTAAGCGCCGGACCCGCGAATGGATGACCGAACCGCGGATTGAATGGTCAGGGCAGCGAATTCTGGGCCGCACGATCGGGCGCGAGCTGGTCGACAACTGCAGCCCGAGAACTCGAACGTTGAACGGCACAATTCCGCCGCTGGAATGCACTTCAGCCACACTGTCCGCTCCTGATTTGTTTGGTACAATTTGAATCACGGAACATGGACAGATGTTCTGGTGTTGCGGGTCGCCCGCCAGCAGCGTTGACGGCAAGGTTTCACGCTTTCCATGCTGCCCATCTATAGCGGAAGTCGGTTAGATTCCGTCGAAAACATGGAAGCGGCAGAAAAGATACACGGCAGCGATTCGCGGCAAATTCTTAGACTTAACGTAAGTCGAAGAAAGAAGGGGACGTAGCTCAGTTGGTTAGAGCGCTGCCCTGTCACGGCAGAGGTCGCGGGTTCGAGCCCCGTCGTCCCCGCCATACATTCCAAATGACTTAGGGGTGGATGGCGATCAAAGTGACTACCCACAATTTTACCCACACCTACTGAATCACTGCGGTGCACATTCCAATTTCGCCGAGGAATGCTCAACAGCATCACGTTGCCGGACATTAAGTGCGGACCGACGAACCGCGACAACTGGTGGTAGGGATACCCCTTCGCAAACTATGTCAATGCCGGGAATGTCGAGAGCTGGAACTCCCGGCGCCTCCTCATCTGCAACCAGTACAGAGTCGGAAGCTATGCAAGAGATCTATGAGCGCGACTTAGCACTGTCTTGTATGTCGATAACTACAATCGTGATGTCGTCCTCTTGTGCTCCTGTGGATCCTCTCCGCGACCAGGCTATGACGTGTATTAACAACAGATCGACAAATTGCTCGGCATTCAAGTTCTGCTTCTCTCGGATGAATGAGGGAAGGCCTGCATCTCCAAAGGATTCACCCGCGGCATTTTCCGCGTCCACGAGGCCATCTGAGTAGAGCAGAAGTCGGTCCCCAACCTCGAAGGAAACTTCGCGCGCGGTGTAGCTCTCATTCGGCCTCACGCCAAGAAGAAGTCCTGACCCATCCAGCTTCTCCAATGTCTGCCTGCCGCGTCTCCACAAGAGACCCGGCGGTTGTGCCGCGGACGCATATCGGCCGACTCTGTTGGCAGCATCAACGTACATGTATACGGCCGTGACATACTGCTGGCGAGCCGCATTGCAAAGCATAGTGTTTAATTCGGCAATGATGTCCGCTGGTTCGCGATTATGTTCTAGCCCGGTCAAAACAGCGACTTTGACCATGGATGCCACCATCGCTGCCCCAACTCCGTGCCCCATTACATCAGCCAATAAAACCCCAGCTCCATGTGGGCCGGCTACGGGAAAGTCGTAGAAATCGCCGGCAACGCTTGTCATGGGCGAGTAACGCGCTGCGAGCCGGATATTTTCGACAGAAGGAACTGACCGGGGAAGAATCGCCTCCTGAATTTTTCTGGCAGCACGCATTTCATCCGTCAGGGACACCAGGAGCTTTTCGTCCGCAATCACTCTTCGGGAAATCACATACCAAAGACAGATCACAAGAGCCAGAAATCCGTATGGCTCGAACCCAGTGTGCCAGTTATTCAATCCTGTACGAAGCACTCGGTCAGCAGAAAATGCAACGAAGAACACAACGAGGCCGGCGAATAGAACACGGCTATTCGGCACGCTCGGCGGCCTATATCCTGCGAGACGGCCGATCGCGAGTATTACCGGTACCATAATTACGAGCGCAGCGCCGGGTGGCAGGACGATCCCGAAAGGGTGCGGAAATCCGATGCCACTTATTGCGACCGCGGCCAATGCGCAATAGACTGCAAGCAACCAACGAATGGAGGACCTCCATCCGCGACCATAGAACTCCTCAAAAAGCAAAAGCCCCGGAACAATCGTGGCCAGGCTTACGAGGCGCTCGATTGAAATCCAGACTCCTTGCGGCTGGCCGAACGCGAGACGAAAAGCAGAATTTCTGACAACGAGAATGGCTCCGTAGAGAATAGAGAATAGACCAAACCATAGTAGGAATCGTTCATGCGCCCTTCCCCGAAATACATATACGACGACGGCAGCGGCGCCAAGTGTAGCAATCACGGCGTCCACCATAAGAAGGGCTATCGCACTTTGCACGAAATGACGCCTTGAGCAGTTTCATTTGGGATGAATGGCCTGACACATCTCGGCGTCGCAGCTCTGCGCGTAATGGATGTTCTAAATGGCAACAGTAATTCGCGATGAGCGGCAACTATTCGATTACTTGCTTGATCTTTTGGATTTGGATGAGGGACAACCCTTGTTCGCCGTCCCTCTTTCCCATATCGCGCATCAGCCGTTATCGCTTTTCAGTGGAGTGGGGGAAAGTGCTTGAACATACCGCCTAGATCCTTAGCGAGTCTCTCCGCATTTTTCTGAGGGTTGCCACTGAGGGCGTCGCTTTGTTTTCCACGCCAAATGAGTTTCTGTGTTTGAGCGTCGAAGATGTCCACTACCAGGGTCCCAACTCTTGTGATTTCTGTAGTGGTAGTTGCCGTGCTGTCACCAAAGCCTCGCCATCTCCAACCGCCTCCGAAGCCGTCATAGAACGTTTCCATGGTCTGCTGGTCCTGAGTAGATTGAAAGGCGGCAACTGTAGCACTCCCGTTGGCGTCCACTTTTGTCCATCCTTTCGCAGCAAGCTGGGCGTCGGTATCTCGCTGGATGCGATCTTCCCAAAGCGAATCGCCGGCCTGCACCTTCAGCCACGAGTATGTCTTGTACTGAGAAAAGTTGGTTGAGCGATCGTAGTCGATAGTGAACTGTGCGCCGAATGCACGGAGAGTGCCTAGCAGTAGCAATCCGGTTACAGAGAGCCAGTAAAGTTTCTTCATCGCTTAATCCACCTCCGCCCACTTGTATAGCAAGTGTCGGGCCATAAGCTAATCCCTTCTAAGTCACGTACAGTCGTCTATTTCTCAGAGTTATGACCTCAGGGAATGTCGATTCTTCGACACTTAGCGTCCTTGTGACGGCTGTTCTGGCACAATGTGGGTCCGCCGAGACAATTGAATACAGAATCGGATTTTCGGGAAGAATGCTAAGACCGCGGCTCAGAACAAAATGCGGGCATCGGACATGAGGGATCAGCGCTCGGATCACTTCGCCAGGCCTGTCAGATCGTGGACTCCTAACGACAATCTAGAGATTCTCCGCGCCAGTGTCCGCAATTTGAAGGGATTTATGGGCACAGAATGATGGCGCAATGGTCAGGGTCGGCGTGCGGTTCCGTTATGCTCGACTATTCGGGAGGCGGACTATCATTTTTCCGGGCGGATTTCGATTGTCGCGGGTTAACTCGGCGAAGAGTACCGATCGGCGCGTTGGTCAGCACGCGTTCAGGGCACCAGCACAATCTTGCCGCGAATATGCCCCTGCGCGAGCCGCGAGAAGGCTGCTCGAACCTGATCCAGAGGGAATGTCGCGGCGATCGGCACCTCCAGAGCGCCTGAGGCGATCAGCGTGGCCAATTCGGCGAGCACCGAAGCGTTTAACGCAGCGCTGGCGCCTTCTGTCTTCACTCCATATTCGGGCGCCGCGGCAAAGTCGGCGATGGTGTCGATCCGGTCCCGCGGGACGCCGAGTTCAACCGCCAGCTTCACGTAGCCTGCTCCGTGCAAATCGATGAACGCATCGATTTTCGCCTCGCGCAAACGGTTGGCGAGGTCCGCGCCGTACGACTCTGTCTTGACCCCGTGCTCGGAGAGCCACTGGTCGTTCGCGGGGCTGGCGATGCCGATCACCGTCGCGCCCGCGCGCTTGGCGAGCTGCACGGCGATCGCCCCGACCCCACCCGCGGCAGCCGACACCGCCACGGTGTCACCCCTCTTCAGGGACACAGCACGCACTGCCGCATAAGCCGTGCTGCCGGCAATCGCCAAGGCCCCGGCGATTTCCCAGGGCACCTTCGCCGGCTTGATCGTCAGATTCTTTGCCTCCGCGATGACGAACTCGGCGTGGCTCGCGCGCCGGTCGGTGAAGCCTATCACTTCGTCGCCGGCCGTAAAGTTTTCTACCCGCGGGCCGACCTTCGTGACGATGCCTGCGAAGTCGCTGCCCTCGCCCGAAGGAAACGTGGCCGGCCAGATCGCATCCAACAAGCCCTCGCGGATCTTCGCTTCGCCGGGATTGATGGACGCGGCTTTGACCTTCACCAGCACTTCGCCGTGAGACGGTTCAGGCACGGGCACATCCAGGACCTGTAGAACCTCGATCCCACCGTAGTTGTCGAATCGCACTGCTTTCATGACTTACTCCTCGTAGCCGTACCTGGTGCTCCTGGGACATCGGCAGCCGTTCATCCGTCGAGCCTTGCCTCGTCCTTCGATGGCATCGAATCGAGTTAAAGGCTTGGTTCGTTCTCTTAGCTGGCGCGCGCCATACGGCCCAGTTCCTGCATTTCCTTTGCGTCAATCTTCAAGCCGGCTGCCACCACGTTTTCTTCGAGATGCTCAACCCGCGAAGTTCCCGGAATTGGCAGCATGACCGGAGATCGCTCGAGCAGCCACGCCAGCGCAACCTGCGAGGGTGTCGCCTCCAGTTGCGCAGCTACGTGACGGATGGGACTGTCTTCTCTGGAGACTCGACCGGCTGCCTACGGAAACCATGGAATGAAACCCATTTTCTCTTGCTCGCAATACTCCAGAACGTCTTCCGATCCACGATCAGACACGCTGTAGCGATTCTGAATGCTTACAATCGGAACAATGGTTCGCGCATGCCGAATCTGACTTACGCTCACTTCCGATAAACCAATGTGCTTGATTTTCCCCTGCGCCTGCAGGCCCTTCAGCGTACCGATCTGATCTTCAGCCGGGACCTTCGGATCGATTCGATGCAACTGATAAAGATCGATCCGGTCGAGTCGTAACCGACTCAGGCTGCCTTCGCAGGCGGACCTCAGGTGTTCTGGCTTGCCGTTCTCAATCCATTGGTTGGGACCTGTGCGCACAAAGCCGCCCTTAGTGGCGATAACCAAGTCTGGCGGATACGGGTAGAGAGCCTCGGCGATGATCTTTTCACTCACTTCCGGACCGTAGGAGTCCGCAGTGTCTATGAAATTGATTCCCAACTCGACAGCGCGACGCAGAACGCGGACTGCCTCGGCCCTATTCGCA
>Ga0187851_10003849_pt1 | contig 12465 bp, 19 predicted proteins | sample June2016WEW_6_10_FD_132997 | JGI IMG/M metagenome (GOLD analysis project Ga0187851, IMG submission 132997) | Peatland microbial communities from SPRUCE experiment site at the Marcell Experimental Forest, Minnesota, USA - June2016WEW_6_10 | ecosystem: Environmental > Terrestrial > Soil >... | reverse complement strand
ATATACATAAGGGTTATAAACCTGAAAAACCCATTCCCATTCTTCTGAAATGCCCGAATAGCTCAGTGGTAGAGCGAGTGGCTGTTAACCACTAGGTCGCAGGTTCGATCCCTGCTTCGGGCGATGAAGCTTACAGAGAGGGGACTTCCAATCCCCTAACGATATCTTTAAATACCTAAGCACAGAAATAACAGTATGAATGCCTTACAAGCCCAAGATGCCTTAGAAAAACTCGAGAATAGGATACTATCTAACGATAGTTATCTGAAAGTGAATAAGGACTATGTAGAGGACTACGTGGAGCATCTTAAGGCGAAGGGCACTAATCTTAAAACGATACACAAACACCTTTATTCTGTAGAAGTTTTATTTGACGCTGTAGGCACTAAAATAGACTTGAAACAAGTAACCAAAAAAGACATAGAGCGTGTAGTTGCAAAAGTAGAGGCCACAAAAAGGGAGAATGGGTCAGATTACACAGAAGAGCATAGGGTAAGAACAAGAACCATAATCAAGGCTTTCTATAAGCATCTGCTTGGAGATGACGAATTTTATCCAAAACAGGTAGCGTGGATTAAGACCACAGGCAAAAGAAGCGAAAGAGTATTACCTCAAGATATCTTAACCGAAGATGAAGTTCTTAGATTGGTAGATACTGCCATTAATCAAAGAGATAAGGCTATGATATCCCTCTTATTTGATGCTGGCATAAGGATGGGTGAACTTCTAAATATGAAGAAAAAGGATGTTGATTTGGATAGCAACCCTGCCCATATAACCGTAAAAGGCAAAACAGGAGCCAGACAAGTTACAATACTATTTAGTGTTCCATATTTGGCCAGTTATATGAATATAATAAAAAACAAAAAAGCAGAGGATTTGCTATGGAAAGAGATGGGAGTTTGGATTAATGAAAATAATGAACTTCAATATGATGCAGTAAGAAAGATGCTTAAAACTATAGCAATAAAGGCAGGTATAACTAAAAGAATATATCCTCATTTGTTCAGACATTCGAGAGCAACTTACTATGCGAACCGCTTAACAGAACAGCAACTAAAGCACTATTTTGGATGGACTGGAGATAGTAAAATGGCTTCTACATATGTCCATTTATCTGGTAGAGATATTGATAATGCAATTCTTGAAGCAAATGGATTAAAACCACAAGAAGAAGTTAAAAAACCAAAACTTAAGATACAAACGTGTCCTAAATGCAGACTTGCGAATGGCGTAGATATGTTATATTGCGGAAGATGTGGCTCTGCTTTAGATATTAAAGCTGCAATAGAACAAGAAAACGTGAAAACCGATATAAAACAAGCAATGAAAGAAGCTCTAAAAGACCCGAACGTAGTGGAAGATATAGTGCATATTTACCTTATGGAACAACGAAATAGAATGAAAAAGTAGTTACGGCTTTTTCTTATAAGTAAAAATGCCTTGCTCTAACCCTATTATCAATGTAAGTTCTATTCTACCTATCCTTACAAGCTTCTGGTATAGACTTTTAGGGAAACAAAAACAATACAAATTTTCAGCATATAGAAGCAATCTCTTTCCGCTACTTTCTGTATAGTAATCTTCACCTTTTTTAATTACTCCCTTAACAAATTCGTTATAGGTTTTGAGTTTATCATTTACCCATTTATTCGCAAATGTATCAAAATCGGCATTCAAATCAAAATCTTTTAAATCAGGCATTCTCTTTGCTATGTCTTGTCTCCTATAAAGAAAAGAGAACCCTATACTTGCAATATCGTCTAATATATCTGTTATCGAATTCATAGAATTGTGAACTATAAACCTATCTTCATCCATATAACCATAATTAATTAGTTTATCTTTTTTGAAGAATGAGCGGAACCATTTAGAGTCTAATATTCTATAAAGAGCCTTTTCTTCATCTTCAGTTAGTCTATAATCTTCAGCTGTTTTTGATTTAGATAGCTTAGAATGTTCCATTAGTCTATACTGGATGTATTCAACGATAGGTAAAGGAGTGGATAAAAGTGTAGGATTATTTATCCTATATATCGAATCTATGGTCTTTACATATTTTGATTTTATTAATCTCCTTCTCGCATCAATTATAGGTTTTTGGTTTACCTTTTTCAAATCTTTAGTATTGTAAATAAACCTCGTAGCATCTGATTGTGATTTTCCTTCAAGTAGAGTAAGATAGAGTGCTCCATCTAATTTTACTTTTGTTAATTTATCAAGTTCATCTCCTAATTGCATATTATTACCTAAATTTTTAAACCCTGAATGCTATTGTTGTTTTATTTACAATATGTTGTTTTGAGAACAATGATATATATTTGTTACCTATTACTATTGGATACTGTCCTACAATAGCGAAAATGGTTATACGATGACAAAAAAACCAATTATAGTCTACCTGCCTGATGAAGATATGATTTTTCTCCAAGAGAAAACCAAAAACGGCTACAAAGCATCTGCATATCTAAGATACCTTCTTGAAATTGAGATTGAAAAAGAAAAGGCGAATAAAAGTGAAAAGTAATGTCAGCGAAGAGGTTTTGAATCAATGGGCTAAATCAATAGCTACTGCTATTCAGAACTCAAAGATGATAGAAGGAGACGAAATGATGGTCATCTTTGTAAATATAATCAAGGCAAAGACAGAAGCTAAAAATTCAATTATAGAGGTGTAGATTATGGCAAGACGATGGTCTCGGGATTTCACTGTTGCTTTTGCTAATTCTATAGCTACAACCTTAGAGCGTGACGGGGTCGTTCAAGATGACGTATTGATACGCTTATTTCTTGGGGTGTTACTGACCCGATTAGGCAGGGCGAGAGTATGAAATACGAATTCAACCTTAAGTCATTCACCTTAATCCTACCTATTACAGCGGTGATAAGATAAGGATGTATAAACCCGATAGACTTGCAGAGCAAATTATTGCATTAGCAGGTCAAGGGTTTACTCAAAAACAAATTGCAGATAAACTTGGAAAAAGTCAAACTATCGTCTGTCAGAGAACCAAAACGTTAGTAAAATACGACTATTTAGTAAAGGAAAAATATGGATTTATAACACAGCTAACTCTTAAATCTAAGGCTATTGCAACAATAGCCAAATATGTTCGCATACCTGATGCCCCCTTAAGTGCTGAAAAAGCAAGTGAATCAGACCCTATAATTAGAATTCACAACATTCAATCGAATTTTGAATTAGCGAACGAACTTGGGAAAATGGAACCACCAGAAATATTTAGCAGAACAAAATTTAGATATACGCCAGTTAAATTGAAAAATCATCTTCAAGCAAATTTTAGATGCCAAGATAAAATAACAGCAACACTAACTCCTAATTGTTTGCTATTACATAAGAAGGAAGAGTACTGTCGTCTTAGTGAGTTAGATAACTTCCTTATTGACCAATATGAAAATTTTAAAGATATGGCATTAGAATTAGAAGTTAAGTTGGGAATCAAAGTGCTAAGGCTTGATAAATACACTATAAGATTTAGAATAACAAAATTGGAAATTGCACTTATTGATAATACACTTGCAAAGATTATAAATCAAAAGGTTAATTAATGAAAGTAATAACCACAAAGAATGGTAAAAGAAGAATTATATCTGATAAGTCTCTTGGTCGCAACGAACTTGAAGCAGTCTATCCACCAACAGCAACCAGTGATATTAGAAGACTTGCAGAAATAACAAAAGCATATGAAGATGGTGATATTTCTGACAGTGAAGCAATAAATCTTTTACAAAAGTTGTAAATTATTGCTCGCCACCAGCACGACCAGCCAGACGCCTTCGGCGTCGGGGTCAGGTGGGCGGCTCGCATAAAACACCAACAACCCAAGACCAGCACCGACTTAAGCTCCTTGAGCTTGCGCACAAGGCGAGCTTGATAAGCAGAGGGGCGAGCCAAATCATTCCTTATATTTAAGTAATTCGCTAAAAAATATCTCTGCATTAGAGCCTTTATCTAAATGGCAAATGCGGTTCTTGTTTCCCTTTTTATAACTCAATGCGATATATCCAGTGGTATTTCTAAAGACTCCCAAACCACCTAAATAGACCGTATTCCCCTTACTCTTATATACATTTAATTGTGGCATATGTATCCCTCAATTATGCTTTATGGGATTAGCCTTATATTCCTTAACCTTCATAATAAACCCTACAAAATGCGAATGGCTATACGCTATATAAGATTAGCTACTGTTTCAGAGGGATTTATTGCAAGAAGTTATGGATTAGCGTAGCAGGGGGAAGTCTTAAATCTATCAGATATATAAGATTTATGTGAAGTGGTATGGAATTCAGCTTTGATGACACTGCGCTTGAGAAGGTTGTTGCCGAGATAGCTAAGGCTAAGAAATTCATTAAGATAGCAGTATTTCAAATACACAATGACGAAATAATTGAAGCATTAAAAATAGCACTTTCAAAATCTATAAGCGTTGAAATCCTTACACTACCATACGACAGTATAAATAATGATATAAGAGAAGAAATTGTAGCCAAATTAAAAGAATTAGCAGAAGCTGGGGCAAAGTTCTATTTTTGTAAGTGGAATGTTGGAGACCCTGCCCGAACTACTACTGCTGTAGGTAGATGGTACTCATTTCACGGGAAATTTATAGTGACAGATAACAGTGCAATAGCTATATCTGCTAACTTGACTAATCAAAGAGAATTAGATGCTGTACTTATATATAACGAAAAAGATAAAATAAATGGATTTCTATCTAAATTTGATGAACTACTTAAACTATTTATAGGTATAGAATCAAAGAACCCAGAAATAAAAGAACTCATAGAGAATAGCGGATATGAGGATTGGCAGAATTTATTCGTAGCACCCAGTGGAATAATAGAAGAAGAAGTAAGAAATCATTGGATAAAGGATTACCCATTATCAATTCTAAAAGATAATACCGAGATAACTGATGGAATTTATTTGGCACCATTTGAATTTAAAGCGAGAGAGCTATATGAGAGAGTCATATTAGATGCACGTGAATTCGTTTACATATCTACTGAAAGTTTTACCGACGAAGATATGGCAAGAGTATTGATTAAGGCACAATTAAACAAAGTGGATGTAAAGGTTATAACTGGGGGAAGGAGCCAAGATTTTCAGGCAAGAATTAAAGAGCTTTATCCTGAGGTAGTTTCAGGGAATGTTCAAATAAGCATACCAACTGGTGACCTTCACGCAAAACTTATAGTTACTGATAAATTACTATTAGTCGGTTCAGTAAACTTGAACAAAATGAATCTTGGTATAAGAAGTAGCAAAACACTATGGAGAGCTAATACTGAAACAATCGTAATCTGTACAGAAAATTCTACAATAAATAATGCAAAGGAAAGTTATATCAGAATATTTAATGGTTCTACTAATGTCTTAGCATTTTTAGCAGAAAAGGAAGAAGATAATACTAAAAGCATATTCGAAGTCTTTGATAAAAACATAAAAGTAAAGAAGGATGTAAGAAGAATGTTTGCTAAATTAATAATCAACGAAAAGGTTAGGGGTAAAAAGGGGTTATATGCGATTGCAAAGTATGCGTATCTTATAGCACATAATATTGCTAATAGAAATATAATCGAGATTAATGACTTTATATCTGCAGTAGTATTGAATTACTTGACAGAATCTATGAAGACTAAAAGTGATATTTCAAAAAAGATTAGCGAATTAAGCAATGACATAAACACGGATGAGTTAATTGCTTTCCTTTCAGATAATAATCTTGTTACTAAAGACGGTGACTTTTATAAGATAAATATAGATAGACTGATAGGGTGAGAAAATGGATTATGATATTATAAATGATGATTGCAAAAATTTATTAAAGAGTTATAATGCTAAGTTTGATTTGACATTTTTAGACCCTCCATTCAATCAAGGAAAGGGTTATGATAAGCATAATGACAATATGCCAACAGACGAGTATTGGAATTGGATGAAGGAGATATGCAAGTTAGTATACAAAAACACCGCTACTGGCGGTTCGATATATTTTATGCAACGTGAGAAAAATACCAAAGAGGTATTAGATGCATTAAAGAAGGCGGGATGGGAATTACAAAATCTGATAATATGGAAAAAGAAATCTTCTGCAGTTCCACAAGGAGAACGGTTCGGAAAACATTACCAAATAATAGCATTTGCGATAAAAGGTAGTAAAACTAAATCTTTTCACAAACTGAAAATAAACCCCCCACTTCTTCAAAATGAAAAGATAGAGAGAACTAATGGAGTTTACATAACTGATGTTTGGGATGATATTAGAGAGTTAACTTCAGGCTATTTTGCTGGTGATGAACCATTACGTTTAAACAGTGGTGAGAGGGCGCACTTACAGCAAGCACCAATAGCATTATTACTCAGAATTATACTTTCTTCTACGAAGGTAGGGGACGTAGTTTTCGACCCCTTTGCAGGTACAGGAACCACATTGGTTGTTGCAAAACAACTAAAACGTAAAGGCATAGGTGCGGAAATAGACCCTAAAAATATTGAACTTATAAAGAAAAGGCTATCAGACCTTAGAAAGACCGATGACATAATTAAATATCGTGCAGATTATAGATACACAGACAATCTTGATGAAATATGGCCTGTTAGCAATGGGCTTAAAGCGTTTTATAAATCTAATCAAAATGTCTTAGAGTCTAAATTATAAAATAGATAATGAAAAGATGAATAAAATGGCAGAAACGGAAGAATCAAGAAGACACGGAATGCTAAAGTTATATGCAAAAATTATTTTAGTGGTAATAATAGTAGAGCTTATATCTGGAGACCTTGCAGTGCACGAAATATTAACAACTTTTTCTAATCTTGGAACACCACAATCGACCTCTTATCAAATAGCATTCAATTATGGTTTTGGATTAGCTATGACTCTGATGGTATTAGTTTTCTTAATATACATAGGTAATGAAGTTTTTAGTGCACTAATCAATATGCACGACAAGCAATTAGGGCTTTCTAATAGCACAGAGACGCTAAGTAAAATATTAGCTTCAACAAGTGTAGAGAAAATAAAAGGAAATATTAAAGTGAGTAATAAGGTTAAAAAGAAGTGATACTATGCCATTAACACCAGAGCAGATAAGAAGAAGGCAGGAGCTTACTTATAAAATGAATAATGGAATAATAACACAACAGGAAGCAGTAGAACTAAGAGGTCTTTTAGAACTCGAACAAAGAGAGGCTACAGCGAGCAACGATATCATAGCGTTACTTGCAATAGGTGCTTTGCTTGTCATAGTATTAGCTTTTCTTGGCGATGGAGGTAGAAGAAGAGGTAGAAGATGACTTTACGTGCTGATAAAATACACCTCTTTTCTAAATGCTCTTATAACAGCATTATAGAACACTAATTGAATTATAACGACATTATAACTCAATATATGCTTTATAATTAAAAACTGCAAGCGGGGCGCTTTGCGCCCCGCTTATGAACTTAATGTTCTTTAATTTTGAATTTAATACCTCTTTTTATGAGAAGTTGTCTTCCTCTCTGTGCTTTTCTAAAAAGTAGCAAAATATAATGACCATAAGTCTTGTCGAATTTTGCTTGATTATTAGGCATGTCCTTAACCTTTTTTAATTTTATTTGATTCAGATATCCCGATACTTTTTCGAATTTCAGACTACCAACTTGATTATGTGCATATATGTTTCGGATTTTAAAAAGCGTCAGCAAATCAGATAATGTGTCTTCATCTATTGCATTTGAAAAGCGTAAAATCCTAATCTTAAATGTAATAGGAATTTCGTCATCTTCAATAATCCATTTATTGAGTTTCAAACTCTTTTTAATAGCTGTCTGAATTTGTACAAGTTCAGTTATATTATTTTCAAGCCATACGCCCATTTGTAAAATTTCAGGAAAGTTTTTATGATGATAATTCATTTCACGAATCTTTTTAAATGGGTCATCCATATAAACACGTTTTAAAGTTTTGTTATAAAGTTACATATTTAAGTTTATACTATCAAGCACTATTGGATGATATGATTCGCTATCGAATACTATTAAATAATATTGTTCAGGTAGCAGAATTTAACTCTACGGCCTGCTTCGGGCGAAAATGGCTTATTTTGCTTAGTTTGTCATCGAGAGAGAATGCTTGGTTTGTACGCCCCAAACCGGCGTATATATGGCGGGTTCGCCGCCCTAACAGGAATACAAGACTATTTATTCTTTAATGCCACAGTTAAATTGATAACATGGGTGCTGTTCTAAAATCCGAGCACAAGGTAAAGAAAGCATATCCTGTAAATCATGTAATTGGTTGGTATTTGGGTAACTACCTTCATAGCCCAAATAATGCGATACGTGATGAATTCTTTAATGTAGAAAAAACAGAAAACTGGAAACCTATGTGGTTTGACGATATTGAAAAGATAAGAAATGAACTTAAGGGAAGTACGATAACGCATTCTGATTTCATTAGGCTAATGAAGGAAAATGGAATTCACGATAAATATTATCATTATAAAAAGTATGAAAATAATTGTGAGATTTGTAAAGCACTAGGTTCTGGATGATTTTATGAAAAAGGAACATTTTGCTTGGCTAGAGAACGTCGATGAACATGAATGGAAATTTGATTTTTCAATGGATAAGTGGCAATCAGACGAAGATCTTGACATAGCAATAGAAAAGATGTATTCAAAACCAGAAATGGCAAAAGAAATATTTGTCTCTTTAGTCGCTGCATACCCGTATCATTTCGACGCTTATCATCATCTTGCCCTTATCTTGGGTTATGAGGGGAAATATAAGGAAGCCTTAAACCTAAGGAAAATTGGAGTAGAAAATGGATTTTCGCTATTTCCGAAAAACTTTGATATGAATAAAGATAAATTAGAATGGGGCTGGTTGGAAAATCGACCATTTTTAAGACTTTTACACGGTTTGGCTATTGACTACAGTTCTACTCTTAATGATTCTAAAAAAGAACTGGAAATTTATGAGCAATTAATGAAATTTGACCCTGATGATCATCAAGGATGTAGGTGCAATGCCGTTGATTGCTATCTTGAATTAAATCTAACTGACAAAATATTGGAGCTTGGGAAAAGATACAAAGGAACTATAGATCCAGAGATATTATATGGCAAAGTGCTTGCGTATCTAATCATGAATAGTACCACAAATGCAAAAGAATCTTTAATGAAAGCAATAAAGGAACTTCCAAAGGTGGCTGAACAGATAACGGATAAAGACCACAAGAAACCAAAGATCAGTAAAGAAATGGAAGGGTATGTCAGTGTAGGTGGAAAAGATCAAGCATATTATTATTGGAAAGAATATGGAAAATATTGGGAGGGAACAGATGGAGCAATAGAATTAGTAAACGAATGCTTAAAAAGACAAAAAAGGTAGCTATGTTAACTGTTATCTGTGTATTTTATGAGAACTGATAAAAGAATAGAAAAAATAATAGAAGAAGCAACAGTTGATACTTATAATGAATGGGAAGAACTGGCTGGCTGGGATACAATTCTTACAGACAATATAAGTACACCTCAAAAGTGTAAGATAAATGATGAAGCCGCAATACTTATTGGTATCTCATCAAACGACAAGGCAGTATATGCAAAGGTAAGGTTTGAAAAGCTCAAAAAGAATATATCTGTACCTATAGAGCACGTAGATTTAAAGGACAAATCTCAAGCTGTTTATATTAAGGCATACAAGAAAGGCTTTTCTGACCAATTTTAATAAGAAGGTTATTAGCTTTTCTTAACGTAACAATATAATAGAGGGTGATAAGTTGAAATACACTGTATTAATAGAAAAAGATCAAGATGGCTACTACGTAGCCGATGTCCCAGAACTTCCTGGTTGTCATACACAAGCAAAAAATCTAAATGATCTTAACAAAAGGATAAAAGAGGCCATTTCTGTTTACTTAGAAGCGAGAAAAACAAATAAGTCGTACAAGAAGCATCTTGTAGAATTTCTTGGAGTTCAAATAGTGGATGCATGATCTTATGGCCAATCAACTTAGGCCAATGTCACATAAAAATGTAATAAAAGCCCTAGCAAAACTTGGATTCAATCCAGTAAGACAAAAAGGCAGTCATCTTGTACTGCAACATTCAGATGGAAGAATGACAGTAGTACCTATACATGGTAATGAAGAAATTGGAAGAGGTTTGCTTCTAAAGATAATCAGGGATGGAAAAGTATCTAAGGAGGAGTTTTTAGCTATTCTGGATGAAATTTGATATTAAAATTGTGAAATCTATGCCAGAACAACAAGAAGGGCATGGGACTTCTCATCCTGTTGCCTGCTTCGGGCGTAAATTAATTTTGTCGTCGAAGCGTTTTTAGAATAATGAAATCTGTCGTCCGAAGTTCGGGTTAGTTCTAACACCTGTTTGTTTACTTAAGGGTTTTTGTAAAGAATTCAGTTGTTGCCCTTAGTACTTGATTCACATGGGTTCTGTTCTTATCAATAAAAAAATGCTGGCCCCCATTTATAGTAACTAATTTTGCCTTTAATTCTTTTGAATATTTTACTGATTCCTTATAAGGTACATAACTATCCTTATCTCCATGGACAAACATTATTGGTATATTTAATTTTCTCAATTCTATAATTGGATTAACCTTAAGTGTTTCTTCAAATAATTTCTTTCCTCCCCTAAAGTTATTACTCATTTGAATAAATCCCTGGCTCTTAAGTAATTTTTCTTCCTTTTTACCAATATAACTCTTATAATAAGATGAAAAATCTAATCGTGTGCATAGTAATGTGAGCGCTCTTATTTTTTTATGTTTTGGTGAAAAATAAGAAACTACAACACCAGCAAAACTTGTTGCAAGTAATCCGAATTTATTATATCCTTTTTTAATTAAGAGCCCATATGCCGCTTCCAAGTCCTTTTTCTCTCCAGATATTGTCATTTCGTAGTCTTTTCCTTCGCTTTCCCCATGGCCCCTAAAATCAAATCTGAACGTTGAAAACCCCGCCTTTACTAATCCATCTGCTAATAAAACGAGACCTTGCTCATTTTTCCTTCCGCTCCTACCATGGCACAATATTATACAAGTTTTTGTTTTATTTTTTGGTCTATCCAATATGCCTACCAACTTTAAACCTTCTTTATTTTTGAAAGTTATTTTTGCCATTGATATCCTCAAATAGTATTCACCACCATTTACTATTAAACAATATCGTTAAGGCGTCATAATTAAATTCTACGGACTGCTTCGGGCGATGACATTTGGACCTACATTTATAGGACAGGCTATCTTGATTTGCTCTTCATTACCTTTTCGCTGGTTTTTACCAGTCTCTTTATAAGCTTCGTAGGAGTCTTCCTGTCTAAGGGCAGGTGCACTGCCGATTTCGTAGTTTTGTAGCCTTCAAGCTCCTTCTTGTGGTTTGATATTGTAGGTGGGCGCAGATAGAGCCCGATGTGGTTGCTCTGTAGGCCGAACCATGCAAACATCCCTTTGTAATCATATCCCGGATGGGAATAACCTGGCATTTGATAGCTAATCAGTTCGGTTGCATCTGGCACAGCCTCGCGTATTGTCTCCCTGACCTCCCTGAGCTTGCCCTGTACCCTCTTGGGGCACTTTGCGATGTATGCATCTACTTCGATAGATTTCATATTCTGACGCCTACTTTTAAGATGCGGAACCCTGCAGCGGCAATTAGCCGCTGAGAGGCCCTGGCAGGTTCGTTATCGATGCCGAGCTGCTGTCGCTCATCGATACCTCGTTGTCAGAGTAGTTGAGCGTTGAATCGTACGTATTGCCGCCGCTCGTGCTCTTCACCGTGGCCTTTATCGTCTGCGTAAGCAACACGTCGTTCTGCTGGGAGAAGCACATGCTCAGCGTTCCGTCTGTAGTTGTCGGCATTCCCTTAACGGTGTTGACGACATGCACCGTCGCGCTTATCTGCTTGCAGGACTGGCCGTTGTAGCTGCCGCTCGTTATCTGCACGTTGCTTATGTAGCCGCTGGTTGATGTGTTCAGGCTGCTGAAATAGCCAAGGTTGGAGACGTTGGACTGCGATACGTTGTACGCAGAGACATAGCAGCTGTAGGACGACCCTGCCGAGTTGGAGCATAGGTAGTATGTCTTCGATGTAGCATTGTATATGTAGACCGTCGTTGTGTGCGAGCCGCCTGTGCCGTTTGTGGTTGTTGTTATCCTGAGGTTCTTGAGGTAGGTTTCCCCATTTATCTGACCGGTCGAGTTGAATGAGAAGGAGTACGACCCAGTCGAAACTATGGAGGTCTTGTAATCATAGGTTATGTTGAGCTGGCTTGGTGAACTTTCGTACATTACCGACTTGACATCACTGGCAAACTGCCCCACTGTGAGATTCTCCCCTACAAGTGTGTCAAGGGACATATTTGAGCTGTTGCTGCTTGATGCCTTCACCGTTGTTGTAGGCGCGGTTGTTGGCACTGATGATGCGCTT
>Ga0187851_10003848_pt1 | contig 12467 bp, 10 predicted proteins | sample June2016WEW_6_10_FD_132997 | JGI IMG/M metagenome (GOLD analysis project Ga0187851, IMG submission 132997) | Peatland microbial communities from SPRUCE experiment site at the Marcell Experimental Forest, Minnesota, USA - June2016WEW_6_10 | ecosystem: Environmental > Terrestrial > Soil >... | reverse complement strand
AGGATACATTCAAACGTGTTGTGGCGGCGGAATCCGTCGCGGCGATCATCGTGGAGCCGGTGCTGGGTGAAGGCGGATTCATCGCACCGCCGCTGGATTGGTTGCGTGTGGTCCAAGAGATTTGCCACAAGCACAGGATTCTGCTGATTGCTGATGAGGTGCAGACCGGATTCGGCCGTACGGGGAAAATATTCGCGTGTGAGCACTATGGCGTCGAGCCGGATTTAATTATCACTGCAAAGAGTCTGGGCGGTGGATTGCCGCTGGGTGGAGTGACGGGCACAGCGGAGATTATGGACAATACCGGTCCAGGATCCCTGGGTGGGACTTTCGGCGGCAATCCGCTGGCTTGCGAAGCAGCGCTGGCGGTGCTGGATGCTTTGGAGCATGGAGATCTGTGCAACCGCGCCATGCAGGTTGGGGAACGTTTTCGCACGCGCGCGCTTCGCTGGAAAGAACGCTTCGCAGTGGTTGGTGATGTGCGCGGTCTGGGGGCCATGCAGGCCATCGAGCTGGTGAGCGCGGGTCAGGCTCCGAATGCGGATGCTACCAAAGCTCTCGCGCAGTATTGCCTGGAGCACGGCGTGATTCTGGTGACTGCTGGTTCGTATGGGAACGTCGTGCGCGTGCTGATGCCGCTGGTGATCACCGACGCGCAGATGGATGAGTCTCTGGATGTCATGGAGACTGGTCTCGCTCTGTTGTCCGGAGCTGAAACGCCCTCGATTCCGGAGCACGCGGTGGTTTCATGAAGTTTCGCGGCTCGATAGCGGCGCTTGCGTTGCTCCTGTCGATTAGCTGCCGGAAATCCTCGCCCACGCTGGGGCTGCTGGTTTGGGAAGGCTACGCGGATCCTTCCTTTGTCGCCGATTTCGAGAAGAAGTGCCAGTGCAAGGTGAGCGCTTCGTACATGGGGTCGAGCGACGAGCTGGTGGCCAAGCTGCGTGGCGGCAGCGCCGCTAACTACGACATTATTTCCCCTTCCAGCGACGTCGCGACCATGCTGGCAACCACCGGATTGGCTGCGCCGCTGGATTTGTCGAAGATACCCAGCTACAAAGATCTGATGCCGAAGCTGACCTCGCTGCCATTGGTAAAATCCGGCGGCAATGTGTATGGTGTGCCATTTCAGTGGGGACCAAATCCGCTGCTTTACGACACTACGGCGTTCCCACAACCTCCGGAGAGTTGGAGCATCCTGTGGGACCCGAAACTAAAGGGCAAGGTGTCGCTTTGGGACGATCTGTCTAGTGTCTACATGGCGGCGCAGGTTTTAGGATATGACCAACCCGATCCACATGCGCTTTACCATCTCAGCGACGAGCAGCTCGAAAAAGTGAAAGCGAAGTTGATCGAGTTGAAGCCGAACGTTCGCAAACTGTGGTCCACCGGCGGCGAGCTCACGAATTTGTTCGAAAATCATGAAGTGCAGATCGCGATGGGCTGGCCGTTGATGACGAATCAACTGCGCAAACGGAATTTTCCGATCGGCGAGACTATTCCAAAGGAAAATACCACGGGTTGGATCGATCATCTGATGATCACCTCCGCGAGCGAGCACAAGGAGCTGGCGCATCAATTCCTTGAGTACTTGGTGGAGGCGAAGACGCAGCAGCAGGTCAGCGCAGTGACTGGATATTTGCCGGTGAATCCAGACGTGGCGCAATATTTGTCGGCCGAGGAAAAGAAGAACCTGCATCTCGATGACCTGGACAACTACCAGCGACGTATTTATTTCTGGGAGAACGTACCGCGGCGCGACCGGTATAACCAAATCTGGAACGAAGTGAAAGCGGCCCAATAGGCTGCTGGAAAGGGCATGAGCGTCCGTGAGTCTGCCTGCGGCGGTTTCAGAATCGGAGACCCTGCTTTCCATTCGCAACGTCGCGAAGCAGTTTGGCAGCACGGCCGTATTGCGGGATATCTCGCTCGACATTGCTCCGGCCGAGTTCCTAACCATCCTTGGCGAGAGCGGTTCGGGCAAGACCACTTTATTGCGGCTACTGGCCGGTTTTGCCCATCCCGATCGCGGCGAGATTTGGATGGCGGGTCAGCGCCTGGACACGCTACTGCCCAACCAGCGCGCGGTGAACACGGTTTTCCAGAATTACGCGCTGTTCCCACACCTTTCTGTTTTTGAAAACGTGGCGTATGGGCTGCGCGCGAAGAAGGTTCGAAGCGCAGAGGTTCTTCCTCGTGTGGAGCAGGCCTTGGCTCAAGTACGGATGAGCAGCTTTGAGCAACGCCGGCCGTCGCAACTGAGCGGAGGCCAGCAGCAGCGCGTGGCGCTGGCCCGGGCTCTAATCAACCGACCACGGCTCTTGTTGTTGGATGAGCCGCTTTCGGCGCTGGATGCCAACTTGCGGCGCGAGATGCAGATTGAGTTGAAATCGTTGCAGCGCGAAGTCGGGATCTCGTTTGTGTTTGTGACTCACGATCAGGATGAAGCCATGGCGCTTTCGGATCGCATTGCGTTGTTGCGAGCCGGTGAGCTTGAGCAAGTGGATACGCCGCGCGATATCTACAACCAGCCACGCACGGCCTATGTCGCGAAGTTCATCGGGCAGACCAATTTGCTGCGCGGGCGCCTTGAAAGTGGCATCGCACGCTGCGGACCCATCGAGTGGCCTGCCGAGGGGCCTGCGGGCGAGGCTGTGTTTTCGATCCGGCCGGAGGCGATACGCCTCGCGGAAGCCGACTCCAGTGCCGTAAGATTTAGGGCGCGAGTGTGCCAACAGACTTTCGGAGGCGCCACCGACTTACTTCAAGTGGAGTGTGGGGGATTGTCGCTCACGGTGCGGGTTCCAAGTCAGGGCGAGCTCGGCCAGGAGCAGGTGTTCGGCTTTCTGGCGTGCAACGCGGTGCGGGTGATGGAGGCCGGCGAGTGAGCGAGACAATTTACTCGCGCGCGTACAAGCTGCTGGTCACGGCGCCGCCGCTTGCATGGGTGACTGTGTTTCTGATCGCACCGTACGCATTCTTATTTTGCTTCAGCTTGTGGACGGTAGAATCCCAGACCATCGTCCATCGCTGGAATCTGAATAACTACCGCCAGTTGATTCAGAACCCGGTATATCTGCAAGTGCTGCTGCGATCCATGCGAATTGCGGGCATGGTCACTTTGATTTCTCTCTCGCTCAGTTTTCCGCTTGCATATTTTCTGTCGTTCTACGCTTCAGCTCGAAAGGAATTGTTGTATCAGTTGGTGATCATCCCTCTGTGGGTCAGCTACCTGGTGAGGGCCTACGCGTGGAAGACGATTTTAGGAACTGACGGCGTGCTGAATACGCTGCTGATGTACACGGGCGTGGTGAATCATCCCGTGAGCTTCCTGCTGTACAGCCCGTTCGCCGTGGTGCTGACGCTCACGCACATCTACACGCCCTTCGCGTTCCTTCCGATTTATGCGTCGCTCGAACACATTCCGCGGAATTTGATGGAGGCCTCGCAGGACCTGGGCGCGTCCAGGATGCGTGCGTTTTGGACCGTGATCTTCCCGCTAGCTTTACCGGGCGCCTTGGCCGGTGCTACTTTCGCTTTCGTTCTAAGCCTGGGCGATTTCTTATCTCCACTTCTCATCGGAGGGCCCAGCGGGATCATGATTTCGAATGTGGTGGTCAGCCTATTCGGTGCGGCGTACAATTGGCCGCTGGGCGCGGCGATCTCGCTGTGCATGCTTCTGCTGGTGGTGCTATTGCTCGCCGCAAGTGAGCGCATCGAGAAGAAACTGAGTTTCCGATGAACGAAGCAAACCCCAGAGTTCCGCGATGGCTGCAGATTCACGCTCTGTTGGTGTTCGCGTTTCTCTACCTGCCCATCGTCGCGCTGGGCGTGTATTCGTTCAATGGCGAGAGCGTGGGCGGTTTTCCTCCGCGAGGCTGGACTCTGCGCTGGTACCGCATGTTGGCTGCAGATGACACGTTGTGGGCCACGGTGGGCAACAGCCTGTTGGTAGCCGCAGCAGCAGTGGCGCTGGCGTTGTTGCTGGGTTTTCCGGCCGCGCTGGCGCTCGATAGGACGTCATTTCCTGGGAAGGCGGTCTTCCGCAGACTGGTACTTCTGCCGCTGATATTGCCAGGGATTATAACCGGGCTCTCGCTGCTAATTCTGTTTGTCACGGCTGGTTTGAAACTTAGCCTGCTAACCATCGCACTGGGCCATGGTACGGCGCTGATGTCGGTGGCTACGACGGAACTCTTCGCCGGGCTGCAGAAACTGGATCGCGCGCAGGAAGAAGCCTCGCTCGATTTGGGCGCTTCGGAGTGGCGTACGTTCTGGCGCGTTACAGTGCCGAATCTCAAGCTCTCCATCATCGGAGCCGCGCTCCTGATTTTTACTCTTTCTATGGATGAGATTGCCGTGAGTTTTTTTCTGATCGGGCGCGACAACACGCTTCCACTGGAGATTTGGTCGCGATTGCGGCGTGGTATTACGCCGGAGATCAACGCCGTATCGACGGTGATCTTCGTTTTTTCGTTGCTCATGATCGTGCTGTGGTACCGGCTTAGAACCAGGGATCAGCGCCAGCAGCCAGGCTTGGCCGCTATCGCAAGTGCCGGAGAATAACTGGACGGGAGAACTATGGAATCGGATCGCAGATCGTTTATAAAATATGTGGTCACCGGCTCGATTGTGGCAGGGTGCCCTGTGGATCTTGCATTGCTCGCGGCGCCTGCGAAAGCCGTGCCGGCTGTGGACGGCGAACACAACGAGATTTGCCACCAGGTTCGCGATGGACATCATTTCCCGAGCCCGCAAGCTTCCACGCGGCATGATGTGGTGATTGTGGGCGGAGGCGTCAGCGGGCTTTCTGCGGCCTGGTTCCTGCGCGATATGGATTTCCTTCTGATCGAGAAAGAGGATCACTTCGGAGGCAACGCATTTCTGGAGGAGTACCAAGGCCAAGCGTACGCAACGGGGGCGGCCTATGAAACCACGGACAGTTCGGCTTGGGGATTGTGTAAGGAGCTGAATATCCAGCCGCTCCCGATCTCGAATCCCGATGGGCTGATCATAAACGGAGAATTCGTGCCGCAGGCGTGGCGAAGCGGTCTGGATCATCTGCCTTACAAGGACAGCGTTCGCGAAAGCTTCAAGAAATTCAAGCAGGATATGATGCGATTGGATCTGAAGGCGCTGGCCGGCCAGATGGACGCCATGCCATTCATTCAACTCTTGCGGGCTTACGCGCCTGAGTTGACAACTTGGTGGGATACTTACGGCCCGTCGAATTGGGGCGCCACGGCTGAGAACACTTCCGCCTTCACGGCGTTGGATGACTTTCAGGATTTCGCTAACGAAGATAATAAGGATAACCGCGTTACGTTTCCAGGCGGCCTGGGCGCTATCACCAAGAAACTTGCGGAGCAACTGAAAGCTACTCACGCTGATCGTTTGCTCCCCGGAGCTACCACGGTGGCAGTGGAGCAAAGCCAGGATGCTGTTACAGTAACGTACGTGCAACATGGAGATGTGAAGGCCGTGAGCGCGAAGGCTGTCATCATGGCCACGCCGAAATTCATCACTCGCCGTCTGGTAGCGGGACTGCCGGACGCCCAAAAGGCGGCCATGGCAAAAATGCGCTACGCTCCTTATGCGGTAGTTAACCTTATTTTCAATGAACCTGTTTTTAACGGTGGATACGACACCTGGTGCCCGGGCAATACGTTCTCGGATGTCATTGTCGCGGACTGGGTGGTCCGAAACGAGCCAGGCTACGAACAGAAGAACAATATCCTGACCTTCTACACGCCGCTCCGTGAGCGGGATCGCGCAAAGCTTCTGTCCGAAAGTGACTGCCGCAGTATTGCCTCCAACGTGCTTCGAGATTGGCAAAAGTTGTTACCTACCACGAATACCGAGCCTTTGGAAGTTCACATTTATCGCCGTGGGCATCCTATGTTCATGTCCACTCCGCTGACTCATACGCAATTTATTCCGGCGGCGCGCCGTCCGGTGGGACGCATATTCTTTGCGAATACCGATTCGGTGGGACCGGTTTCTACAACAGCCGGTGGCATCGATTCGGCACGCCGGAGCGTGGAGGAAATGAACAGTATGCTTAACGGACATAAAGCCTAGCGGCCGTAACTTTTGGGTACGATCCCACGTCAATATGCCGAAAGGTATGGATCCATGGGCACGCGATTTCCGATATTCGTCTGTGTTTCGTTGATTGCAGCCACGTCACCGGTTCAGGCGCAGACCACCAATGCTCAATCCAAGTCCCAATCGTTGGGAACAGTGGAGAACGGAGTTTATCATCACAGTCTAACGGGCATCGAGTTCGCGTTACCGGCGGAATGGGCTATCGTTAGCCAGGCGCGTGCATCTGAGCCGGGCGCCCAGGTTATCAAGCTGAAGAACTCCATTTCGAATGAAATCGCTACGATTTGGCTTAAACGGCGAAATGCGGATTCAGCCGACATTCAGGCCCTGATGAGCGGGCGTCTGGATGACAAGGTTATCCAACGAAATAATTTTCAGGGCTATAAATACCGGCCCGAAAGCGTCCAGCACACTACGGTCGGCGGACGACCCGCCCTCAGTGCCGTCGCCGACTATCTAACCGCGGGACAGAAAATGGTAGAGTATCTGACTTGGATTGATGGCGAAAGCAGCCGCGCCTTATTCGCTGGCCGCATGCCGGCCGCTGAGTTAGCGGACTTCCAAACGCGCTTTGACCCTATCATTCGATCGGCGGTAGTGCCTTGAAATAGCCATGCGCCTCAGTCTTCGTCAGGGCTTCGTGAGGCGCACGGTCTTGGTAGCTTTCGACGGATTCAGCGTAACTGCGTACATCAGGTTTGAGGCGCAGGTCGCTTCCGGATAAGGATTGGTAGCCGCGATGCCACCAATCACGTAGCCGATCACTCCCGCGTGCGTTTCATACAGCTTCAAGACGCCGTTATCGAAACTCGGCACGGAGCTTGCCTCCACGAATCGCGACTCGGCTCCCAGGTAGGGAGCTGCGGTGGTCCCGCATTTGGGCTGAGCGGTTGCCGGCGGAAATGCCGCGCCTACGTGCAGGTAGTCGAACGTTACTGGTTTGGAAGGGTTCGGGGAGAAATCCGTTTGCAGCGTCGAAATGCTATTGATGAAGGGCAATCCGTCGATGGGTGGAGTGATATTCAGGTTGAGCGTATCGTGCTTTAATTTCCCGCCGGACCAATAGTATTGGCTGATGCCTCCAAAAAATGTCGTATATACGGATTTGCTTTTCGTGCTGTAAAACGGAATGGCGGCGCAACGATACTGGCTTAGTAATTGACTGGCGTTAGTGTCCACGGTTAGTTTGATTCCGGGTGATGCTGTATCCGGATCGATATAAACGGGATTCAGAAAACCGTCAAACGATCCGGCTTGAAAGACGCCGCCGTAAGCCACGATGCGTTCCTTGCCGGACCCGTCGACAGCGCCTGTCACGGTGAGATCGCGCCGGTGATATGGATTTGACGGATCCAATGGACCGGGTGGCACCGCGCCCTGGAACGTCACCGCGAGTTGCGGATGGTTGAGGCTATCTTGCGATAGCTGCATGTCGAAGAGCCGCACGCTGCTGGTGTATTCCTGCTGCATCGCGCCGCCGCCGTTCGTGTAGAGGCCATCCAGCCGATGTCCGAAGACTACAAGAAATGATGAGCCCAGCAATTGCATGTCCCCGCCTGTGATCGCGAGATTCGGATCGTCGGCGCTGGTAGCGATGTTGGCTGTGGCAAATGTTGCGTCGAGCGGTGTTCCGGCGATCACTGCGTTGGTCAGCGCCTGAAGGTTGACCGCGGTTACATATGGAAGAGTCTGGATGGCTTTCGGATTTACCGGGTCCACCCCGTAGCCGCCCAAAATGTACAGCCAGCCTTGGCGCACGCAGTATTGCGTATTCGTGGCGCGCAGTTGCGCCGCTGCCCGCTGGGGCAATTGGTTCACCTTAGCCTGCCCCAAGAGCTTGGCGTGAGGCAGGTCCAGCACGTAGATGGTGTCATTCTGCGCCGACGTTGGGAAGGAAGGACTGCTGGCCGTCGTCCGGTTGGTGGGAAACCCGTGCAGGCCGTTGGTACGGCCGCCGATCAGCACCAACTGGCCGGCCGTCCCCGCGAATGCGAAAGAGTGCAAGCCAGGAAATCCATCGATCGAGAACTCTTTCAGCGAGATGCTATATGGCACGCCGCTCTTTCGTGGCGCACCGGCGCCGGAATAAGGCAAGCCGATGAACAACACCACGGCGAAACCGATGGAACGCAGGATTCGCGAATTCATTGGGTTCCTCCTAAAACTAAATCGACTGCTGGTCCAACCAATCCCGCATGAATTTCACCACCATCTGAACTTTGGATGGAGCCAGATCGCGCGTGACGGGCATGTAGCCGGGATCAGAGATCGGGAGCGCCATGCGTACCAGGATGGATTTCGCATTGCCCTGCACAATCGCTTGATTCCCGATGTCCACTTTGTCCTTCATGCCGGGGTAGAGGCGCGCGTATGCGCCGAGAATAGGTTCAATCGCGTCTGCCCAAGTCGGGTCCGCCGGCGGCGTGAAGGGGCGCCACACCAGCGCTGAAACTGGCGTGTAATCGTCGCAAACGCTCACATTGCTCGGCGCGTTCAGCGAGATGTAGTAAATCCGGCTGTCCAATGGCGCGCGGACTGCCGACAAGTTGATATCAGCCACAGCGGTTGAAATGCTCAGCGTGGTGGCGCCGTTCGAGTCCGTTTGGGGTGGGTTGAAAACCGCGGTCAGATCGGTGCTGTTGTTCTGAGTCATCTGCCACTGGCCTCCAGACATGGCCCACTCAATCGCCTGGACCACAAGTGCGGGAGGAGTTTGGCTAGACGCCGGAGTTCCGCGTTGCGTAATGACGACGGGGACGTTGGCTGAGGCGCCGGGCAGAGGCATGCGCTCACACATCTCTCCGATCTGCACCCAAAGTCCCGTCGACACTTCAGCCACTACGGGATTTCCGCCCACGGCCACAGCCAGTTGACGCGATGCCAGCAGCGCAGCTTCTCCGGCGGCCAGTGGAATGGTGAACACGCCGCTGTTGGTCCACAGGTAGCAGTTCTTCTCCATGGATTGGAGCAGTTTGTAAAACGATGTTAAGGAAACGGTGCCGTTCGCGAGAGCGGTAAAAGTTCCGCTCGAATCGAGCGTGCCCACTGTGATTCCCGAATCGACAAATGGCAAGCCGTTCACGCCCGGCGGATTCGCGGTCGCGTCTTGCACTGCGAGTGGAATCGCCATACCGAGGTCCACATGCAGCAACGTTGGGGTTCCGGCCGGCGGCGTGGATGCCGCATAACTGGTGTTCCACTGCGGCATTTGGCCAGCCGGAGCTGCCGCAGCGGCCGCTGACAACTTGGCCACCGCCTCCCGTCGCAAGGGTGCGGCGATGGGTGGAGCTGAAACTCCAACCATTCTGCGTCCGTAAAGAATCTGCGCCGACTCGCCCTTGCGGAGCGGGCCCATGGTGCCATGCACGCGGCCATAACAGAATGTCATGCCATTCTGCGAAATCGTCGGATCGTTCCAGTGCAGATCCACTGTAAGTTCCACGGCGATGCCGTTTGTGCAGGCGCTTTGAAACGCGTTCAAGATCGGCGACGAGCTGGGAGCGGCCGGCCATTCGGGTTTAGGGATGGCCGCAAGCCACTGACCGACCGCAGTGAAACTTCCACCCTGCAACGGCATACGCGGCCCCATCTCCCGCAATTCCGGCACCGTCGCCGCACCGCCAAATGCCGCGCCGTCCGCGAGTGTTGCCCGAAAGCGCAGCCCAAAGAACGCCGAGCGACCTTGCTGATCCGGATCCAGATCCACCAGCTTGCCGATATCGTAGACGCCGCCCTTCCCGTTGTCCACCGGTGTGTAGGGCGAAGGCGTCTCCATGGGAGCGCCAATAATGGCATCTCCGGAGCCCACCCACGTGCCGGACGCATTCACCGCGCCGAGAATCGTGCAGCGATAAAGAAAGAGCTGCGCGACGCCGGTGGGATACCACAATGCGTTCGGTGTGAATTCGCCGTCAGGCTTCTCGATCTGAACCTGAGGCATGTAGTTGGTTGTAAAATTGTTGATCGTGCTGGGCCCCGCGTAGAAAAGACCCGCAAAATGGACGCGGGGAATGTCCAAATAACCCATCGCATTTCTCCTAAGTGAGGTACCGCCAATTATACGGACACTTTAGAAGTTATTGCAACGGTTATTTTGCTGGATTGTCTCGAAAACGAAGGATCGGCTTTGGCGCCGCCGCACCTTCTGGCGCGGGACATGAAATTGTAGCCTTTCAATAAACGTAGCCGAGCCGCGACCTGTAGGGAGCGTTGCGAGATCGGTACGGCTAGCTCCGCGTTCGTGGTGGCGCTTCTTTCCGGTCGCGGTTCAGTTTTTCTACGGAGCGCGAATCGACCACAGATCCCACCACTCGAGTCGAAGAATCGGGTAACCTCAAGAAAGCTCATCGAATTGTTCGCTGCCGAGAATCGATGAATCGCAAGGAAAGCACTCCCGGCGCGCGCCGGCTAACATTCGCGATCTTTCGCTATGCACTGGCGCCGGCCCTGGTAGCAGGCGCCTTGGCTCTGACCTTTTTTCTGCAGAGCGTTGTTTCGACGGCAGGATTTCTATTCTTCTACATTGCCGTCGTGGCGAGTGCTTGGTTCGGCGGTAAGTGGCCGGGGTGGATCGCTGTCATCCTCGGCACATTGGCGGTTGAATACTTCTTTATGCCTCCGATTCATTCCTTAAGAGTGAATCGAGAGTCGCTGCCCATCTTCATTGAGTTTGCGGCGTCCGCCATGGTCATAAGTTGGTTCAGTTCGTGGCGAAGACAAGCCGAGGCCGAGCTCAGGTATGCCCGCGACGAACTTCAACTGAGAGTAGAGGAGCGGACCGCCGACCTGAAACAAACCAACCAGCAGTTATTGGAGGAAATGGCCGAGCGCCGGCGAGCGGAAGACGCGTACTACGCAGCGCAGGCCGAGCTCGCCCGCGTAACCAGGATGAGCGCGATGGGCGCGCTGGCGGCTTCCATCTCTCACGAAGTAAATCAGCCGCTGGCAGCCGTTGTGACCAACGCGGATGCCTGCATGATGTGGCTCGCAAGCGAACCTCCCAATCTGGAAGAGGCGCGCGCAGCAATGGAGTGCGTCGCTCAACAAGGAACGCGCGCCAGCGACATAATCCGGCACATTCGGGCCATGTTTACCAAAACGACGGCGGAGAGAACAAAGGTCCAGATTAACGATCTCATTAGCGAGGTGGGAGTGCTCACAGAAGGGGCGGCTTCGAGAAACCAGGTTACACTCCACACCGAGCTCGCCACCGATCTCCCAACTATCCTGGGCGACCGGGTTCAATTACAACAAGTGATCGTGAATCTGATCCTGAACGGCATCGAAGCAATGAGCAGCGTCGTGGACCGGCCACGGCGACTGGTGATCCGTTCCCAAATGCAGAACTCCGATGAGGTGCTGGTTGCCGTGCGTGACTCCGGAGTCGGGATTAGTCCGAACGACGAAAAACGCATTTTCGACGCGTTCTACACCACCAAGTCCCAAGGGATGGGAATGGGATTGTCCATCAGCCAATCCATCATCGAGGCTCATGGCGGCCGTTTGTGGGCCTCTAGCAACGGCGACCACGGCGCTACGGTTCAATTCACGCTGCCGGCTGAAACACGTATATGAACAGCCCGGATCCGATCGTATTTGTAGTTGACGACGACGCGGCTGTCCGCGATTCCGTTCAGAGGCTGATCGCGTCGGTGGGCATGCGGGTGCAGACCTTCGGTTCGACCCGCGAGTTTCTGACGAACAAGCGCCCGGACGCCCCGGCCTGCCTGGTGCTGGATGTGCGGCTGCCGGATGCGAGCGGGCTGGAATTACAGCGCGACCTGGCTGAGGCCAATGTGCGGATCCCCATCATCTTCATTACCGGACACGCGGATGTCCCCATGACGGTGCGCGCCATGAAGGCTGGGGCCGTGGAGTTTCTAACCAAGCCTTTCCGCGGCCAGGAACTGTTGGAAGCGATCCAGCAAGCGATCGCAAGGGACCGTGTGGCATGGAACGAGCGGGCGCAGATGGCGGAGCTCCGCTCCCGATACGATTCGCTGACGGCCCGTGAGAAGGAAGTGCTGAAACTGGTCGCATCCGGTTTACTCAACAAGCAAATCGGCGCCGAGTTGGGGACCAGCGAGTTAACCGTAAAGACCCATCGGGGACGAGTGATGGAAAAGATGCAGGCGGAATCCCTGGCTGACCTGGTGAGAATGGCCGAAAAACTGAATCCTACCAGCACAAACTATAAGTAGCCATCTCCTACTAACGGAGGATGTAATCTGGCCCGGCGACCACTTATGATGAAGCCAGATGAAGATTCTGGAAGAGAATGCCACGCGTGCGGTCTCCGCCAACACACCGCGCCGCCGCATCTCGATTGTGGATGACGATGCGTCCGTCCGTGAAGCATT
>Ga0187851_10003845_pt1 | contig 12476 bp, 16 predicted proteins | sample June2016WEW_6_10_FD_132997 | JGI IMG/M metagenome (GOLD analysis project Ga0187851, IMG submission 132997) | Peatland microbial communities from SPRUCE experiment site at the Marcell Experimental Forest, Minnesota, USA - June2016WEW_6_10 | ecosystem: Environmental > Terrestrial > Soil >... | reverse complement strand
TCCATCCTGGCCAGGAGCACATCACTCCAACAAAGGCCGTATACATTTGCGCAGACCAACCCGCCACCTTCACTTTTCGCTTGCAACGAGGCGGCGGACCATACATTCCGTAAACGCCGTTTACCGTTGCCGCTCCGCAGCTGAACCTCATACGATGAAGTCGTGTTCCATCCCCACGCCGTGGCACGGTTCGATGAGCGCGGCGAGTCGCTGCGCGATCAGGTTCGAGTCATCTCGATGACCCAGAAAGGTCCGGGAACCCGATACGATCCCTATCCTGCCACCAGCATCGATCCGGCTGCTGTGATCGGGAAGATTGTCACGACCGATTACATCGTAGACGATCTCAGGAGGAACATCGGTCTGTTGTGGACGCTGCATGGCCAGAGCGTCGGCTTGGTCGGTGAGGCGTATCAGGAATTGAAGTCACTTGCCGATTCAATGGCCAAAACGCCCGCGCTTCGCGGGCGAGTCGATGCTGAGTTCCTGGTAGGCGAGATATCCGGCTGGATTCAGTCCTCTTTCGAAGGCGGGGTCAATGGTCTGGCTGAGTATGTTGCCAAACGCTGCCGGGACGTCATCAAAGAACACGAAATCTGGGTGCCGCTGTTTCAGGTCCATGCGTCGGAGCCGTTTGCAGTAGGGGAGGTGCAATTCCAGAAGATGACTCCGGAGGTCATGGACCGCTTTTTCACGAAGCCGGATCCGCCCCCTATTCCCGACGCGGCGCGAATCCGCCTGGCGCGGTTGCGATCCGAGCTTCAAAACCATCTGGCGGCCTGCGTCAAGGTGACCGCGGAGCGGGAGACCGCGAAACGCATTGCACGCGCGAAAGCGGAAACTGCGACTGCACTACTTCGCTTTCTGTCGCCGGCGAACCGCATTCTGGACATCCAAAGCTATTGTTTACCGTTGGGGAGAGAGCGGATCGAGAATCCAACCGAGCTATTCATCCAGAACGGTGAGATCCGCGAGATATCGCGAGGGACAATTGAACGCGGCCCGGTTTTCTGGGACATCGACCCAGAGAGGGCGCGTCTTCCGGGACTCCTCGATCTGCTGGACGCCCTTGCCAGCGAACACTCCGGTGACTTCCGGCACCATCTCTATGACGCCCTGCTCATTTATTCCCGCAATTCCACCGCATCCGAGACGACGGACAAACTTGTGTTTGTGCTGGTAAGCCTGGAGTCGATGCTGCTCAAGGACGCCAACGAACCGATTTCCCAGAATATCGGCGAGCGAATGGCCTTCCTGGTGGGCGACACCGTCGAAGAGCGCAAAGCCGTGATTCAGAACGTGGGCACGAACTATCGAATCCGGTCGAGTTTCATCCACCACGGCCAGTCGGCCGAGGAGTCCACGGTCATCGAGCGTTTCTGCGACTACGCATGGCAGTGTTTCAATGCTCTGCTGCACCAGATTGACGCATTCCCAACGAAGGCCGCACTCATTGAGGCGTTGGAGCATCGCAAGCTGTCAGGAGCGTAGCTACTTCGTGGTGTTGGTGAGGGCCCGGATCTCAGCAGTCCCTCGTTGGCCGTTTTTCAGATGTCCCGCGATGGGGTACGCGTGACTACCATCGAGAGAGCTGACGGGATTACGAACGAGTCGGCTTGCGGCCTCCGATCCCGGCGTTGCGCCAGTCACAGGGACGCCTAACGCGCCAACCGCGCATGTGGTCCTGACGAGCACGTCTGAACATAGGCCCGAAAAGTGGTGTTTCCGGACAAATGGCTGATCGCCCGTCCGGAGCATCGAACCGCAGCCGCGCCCGACTGACGAATCGACCCACAACCGCAGCCAGGTAGAACAGACCGTCCTCCCGTGTCTGCGCGAAGCGTTTTCAAAAAGCGCACAAAAAGCGAAGTTCTGAAGTAGGATTATAGGCAGAGGCTCGGTTCGACAGGCCAGCGCAAAGCGCACCCTCCGGAAGGATCCCCAAACGAGAGACGGGACTCTCGCAAAACTCCCTCCCTTCTTTCCGTAGCCGGAGTGTGCCCCGATGAAAGCTGAACGGCTGATCCCGTATTACGCGCCTGATGGCACGTCGCTCGGCTTCCGCACTCTCGAGGCAGCCAAGCGTTTGATCGAAGGCCGCTATGTGAAGCCGTCGTGGGGCAGGAAGGGGCATCTTCGAGCCATCTGGCTGCTGAGTCCCGATGGCGGTAACCCCATCCAGACGCGGGCTCCGCAGGGTACGAAGTACAGCGTCATCGAGAAGCTGCAGCACGGACGCTGTTGGAAGCTGCGCAAGCTGGATGGATGTGACGAGGACGGCGTGCCCTTCTCCGCGCGCAACGTGTTTCTGCAGGTGGTTGCCGAATGCATGGTCGGGTGAGAGGCAAGGGTCAGGTGGGAGGCCTGCACGTGGCTTGGAAGCGCGGGGCCTGCGGTCGCCCACGTTTGGCGGTGTCCGGTGCCGGCAAGCCCGACGCCAAGGCCGACACAACGGACGCTACACGGGCCAACAGGGGCGCAACGGGGGCCAACGGTCGGGTAGTGTCCTAAACGTGCGTTGTGCACCCGACGCTCGTGATAGAATTGCGGGCCGTGAGCGTAGCAGTGGCCTTGAATCTGTCGGATGGGGTAATCCTCGGCGTTGACAGTGCCGTCACGGTTCCAGGACCGGGTGGGGTTGTCAAGGTTTACGAGAACGCGCAAAAACTCTACCAGGTTGGCGATAAGCCCATGGGGGTTGCGTTCTTTGGGTTGGGAAGCCTGGGAACCCGGAGCCTCGGTAGCGTCTTGCGAGAATTTGAAGTCAAGAATCCCTTGGGTGTTTTGTCGGCACCAACCACGGTCCCCGCTGTTGTTGAGGGATTGAGGGCCTTCTTTACGGCAAGCTACCAGCAACTAATCATCCCGGCCGTAGAAGCCGCACAAGGCAAGCCATTTGAGCAGTTTTCACCTCAGGAAAGGCAGGCCATTACTCTTGGCGTGGTCGTCGGCGGCTTCTCTGATGGTGCCTACCTTTCGGAGGTATGGCAAATTCACATTCCCGGCGACACTGGCAGGGATGGCGTTGCGAGCAACGTCAGGCCGCAAGGCAACTTTGGATCAAACTGGTTTGCGATGTTCGATCCGATCCGGCGCTACATTAAGGGGGTGTCGCCGGATCTGCTAAATGAAGTTTTCGCTTGGCTTCTCAATCGGCGATCCCTGCCGCCCCTTGATCCGACCGAGCGGGCCGAGTTGGATGCGCTTTTGGCCAAGTACGAGTACCAGATCCCGTTTCCCGCGATGCCCATGCAGGAGGGTGTTCATCATGTACGGTTTCTGGTAGATTTGGTAATAGGGCACCACCGATTCGCAGTAGGGGCACCCGTCGTCGGGGGTAAGGCCAGGGTTGGAAAGGTGACATATCTTGGTGGAAAATTTGAGATTCTGGACGATCAATAGCAGCAGTGAGAGGAATGGCTCCATGAGCGCACTGAATGTCGTGATGGAATCCGACGGCAACAGTACGACCCCGTTCAATTACGGCGAGGCCCTACTCGCGCCTGAAATTGTTGACGCCCAAGCTGTTTCCCGTGGGCCAATCAAATTCGATTCGCGATTAGATCGGCAAGACTCCACACCTGATCCGCGATTCCAGCTTCCATCGCAGGAGTAACCCGCAGCGGGAGATGGATCGGGCAGAAGTTGTAATAGGCAAAGTGCAGGCAGAGCGCAGCCAAAAGGTTTCGCCACTTTTTAAGAAGGCGTTCGTCAGCCGCGTCCGGCGGCGAATCTCCATGCGCATCGTAAGGTTCTGGCATTCCATGATTTACGTGCAAAAGCGCACAGATTGAGGTTCCTGAGGACTGGGACCACTTCCGAATCAGCGACATCGAAGGGACACTCGCGGGCTTCGCCCTCACGCGGAGCAGCGTAAACCTTGATTAGCTGAGCGTATTCAACCCGATCGGCAAGCGTGCCATCAACCGTTCAGATACGCGCGTAAGCGCGAACCGCTCTGCAGAAGGCAGGAGCGCAGGCGAAAGCCGAAGCGGAGCGTCTGATGACATCGCGGCTGGCCGACAGCTCTGCGCCCCGTCCTCCCGAGTGCTGAGATCCCTACGGCGCTTCGGTTGTCGGAGGTGGCGCCCCCCATCGAGCAACTCGCGGGCTGCAGGATCCGCGAACTACCAGACGGTTCCAAGCGGCGCGCTGCCGCTTCTCGCTCATCACGATGTCTTCACTAGTGATTAAGTCATGCCGATCCTGCCGAAGTGCGGATGCATAGAACCTGGCTGCTCTGCCGATGCCGCAGCGGGCAGCTCGCGATGCGAGACACACTCGAGCTCAGTTCGAAAAGATTCGCAGCGATCGTGCGACGATCGTCGCGGCAGCAGGATCGAGCGTGGGTACGATGCACACCACGAGCGGTTGCGGGTGCTGTGCTTTCAGCGCGACGAATGGCGCTGCAGAGGGTGTGGGTGGGAGCCTGACGTGGTGCAACAGTGTCGGCTTGCGAACATCGAAGCGCCGCCGGCCGAGGTAGTGCTCGACGAGCTGCGCCGCGCCAAGCTGGCCGGCGAGCGCCACCTGCACTGCGACCACATCGTGCCGATCGAGGGACGGAACGATCCGCGGCGCCTGGACCTCGACAACGTGCAGACGCTCTGTGACACGTGCCACAGGCGCAAGACGATGAAAGAGAATGGCATACGGCCAGTGGCGCGGATGGCTGCGCCGGCGGTCGACCGGTAGGCCGGTCAATTACCTGGGGCTCGGCCGCGGTGACCAACGTTGGCCATGCGCACGACAATCCGCGCATAAGAATTTTCGCTTTTTGCGTGAAGACCTCAAAATGCCAGCAAAACAGCGGTTTTCGATGCCCGAAAACGTCAGAGATCTTCGCCACTTGGCTGCAATCTAAAGAAAGGAAAAAGGAAAGTCTACTCCATGCCTCGGGGGCAGCGTCCTAAGCCGATCGCATTGCAAATCGCTGAGGGCGATCCTCGCCGGCACGGCCGGAACAAGCTCCTGGAGAAGCAGGCGCGCGAGCCGAAGGCGACGGACGGACTCCCGAAGTGCCCGGCGTACCTCCGGCGCAACGCCCGGGCCCGGGCCGCCTGGAACTTCTGGCGCGCGGAGCTGCAGAGGATGGATCTGGATCGCCGGCCGGACCGGCCGATGCTCGAGGGCGCCTGCATCGCTTACGCGGAGGCTATTGCCTGCTTCCAGCTCGTCGAGAAGCAGGGTCGCGTGATTCCGCGGCGGGCGCGCGACGGCGCCGGCAACTGGGTGGTCGTCGGCATGGTGGCGCATCCGGCGGTGCGGCAGCGGAACCAGGCGTTGCTGATCATGCGGGCATTTTGCAGCGAGTTCGGGCTGTCGCCGATCAGTCGCACGCGCCTATCGGTGGAGCCCGCCGACGACGAAGAGGACGATCTGTTCAAGCTTTTGTCGCAGCCGCGCGAGCACCGGCGCGTGTTCCCGGAGGCAGGTTAAATGAGTCCTGACACGTACCGCATCTCGTTGGATCTTGACATGGACCAGGCCGTCCAGCTCGTCGGCGAGGCGAAGGCCCTATTCGGCCAGCTTTCCAACATCCCTAAGGAAGTCGTCGATGATCTTGTCGGCCTTCTTCGCCCCGGTGTTGAACTCCCCGGGCGCCGCCCGCACCTCCGCGAACGCCAATCCGAACGAGAGCGAGGATGTCGTCCGTGGCGGCGGCGATGCGCAGGTGGGACGAACTGGGTTAACGGTTTCTCGGGAGCCTGAAGAGAGCGCCAGACGTAGAATCAATGACTTACGCGGATGTTTTCTGCAGGTGACCCCTTGTAGATAGTTCGTTCGACGTATGCATCAGTAGATGAACGGGCGGTCATCGCTCGTCGGCAGTGGGATCGGCCGTCCGAATAGGCATAGATGCTCGGAAGCCCAGAGCTTGATTGTGGGCAGCCCGAGGCGGCTGGCGTTCACGAACTCCCGGAGCCACGGCTAGGTGCCGTAGTAGAGGCCCATTAGATATCGGCAATGGGCCTGATCCCAGGCGAGTTCCTTCCACGGGTATTGCGCGCAACGGATCGCCTGGTCCGGAAGGAGCTCGAAGACATCATCGAGCACGTCGCCAAGTCCCTCTGACGGACCGCCCGCCATGCCCGCCCGGCTCCCGCCGCGGCGGGCTTTTGGCAGAATAAATCATGAACAAACTACCGCCAATGGACCCGCTCATCGCCTCCCTCGCGATGAGCGTTTGTGACCTATTGGTTACAGAGCGCGCGAAGTTCAACGCCACACTTCAATTGCTTCAGCAAAAGGGCCTTCTGACATCTGCCGAAATCGGCGAGACAATTCGATCCATTGAATCGCTTGCTCCCGAGTTAGTGGCGGAAGATTTCGACAGGCTTCAGCGTCGAGTACAGCAGAGAATGGAAGTTCGTCTTCAAGAGCTGCTTCTTCATTCCCTTCCTTCTGGGCCGACCCAATAAGGGCATTCTTGAGCTTCAAGAAGATGTTTTTCATTAGGATGAATTGAAATGCCTTCCCATTTGGGTTCAGACGCTGCGATACCGATTGAGTGCCCGAAGTGTGGCCATGAGTTCGAGAAAACCATCGGAGGGCTGAAGACCGAACCGCAGTTCTCCTGCCCGAAGTGTGGGCAAGTGTTCGACGCGAAAGAGTGGGGCCACTCGAGTTCTACACTACATGGCAGACCAAAACGAATCTCGATGCGTCGAATCTCGCCGTCTTCGATGCCGCTGATCAGTTCCAGCAGTTCGATCACCCCGTGCTTGAGGCGGAAATCGCTGTAACCGAGTTCTCCGCGCGGACCGTTTTCGCCGCCGCCAAGTTTCAGAGTTTGAAAGACCCGAGGCGGGGGGTCGAATGCGGGCTGGCCTCGGCTCACTCGCAAGGCTTCCACACGGCCAAAATTCACGGCTTGCAACAATTCTACTAACTGGGTCTGCGCGGCATTAAGCGAGGATTTGGTACTGAGTTGGTTCATCAGGCACTCCTTAGTTTTCGGAGTTGCCTGGGCTGAAAGCTGGACAGCCTCGGGATCGTGGTTCCGTGCGCCTCTCTTCCGGCACCAAGGCAACCTCACTCCCGAGGCGCTACAACTCGCGTAGCATCGCTACATTTCGCGTAGCGGAACGAGAAAATGAACGCCACGCACGAGAGCGTGCTATTTGGTCGATGCAAGCAAGATAATCGCGGAAGAAACGGGTAACCCATGTCAGTTCAGAATGATGCGATTCGCCAAAACCAGCCGGCCGTCCCGCTACACGGTTTGTAGCATCGCTACACCTCTTGTAGCGCCTCCTCTTCATGAGCGGTCGCACCACAATCTGCCGAGGCGCCGCCCCGCGCGGAGGCACTTGAATGATGCTTGGAAGCGAAGGTACCCTCCTGGCACTGACAGGAGGTTCGCGTTTGACACGAAGGGTCCAGCATCCTAAGGTTCACGAGCGAAGGGATCGTGGTACCCATTACTGGTTCTTCCGGTACCGGGCCGACAATGTCCAGCCCGATGGCACCGTCAAGACCAGCCGGAAGTTTCACACGATAGGGCCAAGTCGGGGCGACGGTGCATTGACCAGGAAGCAGGCGGGGAGCGAGCGCGATAAGTTTCTCGCCGACCTCAATGCCGCACCGAGTCGGTGCGAAGCCGCGGTGGCGGCAAAGTTACTCATCGATCCCAACATGATTTTGTTCGGGAAGCTGGCCGGCCTGTGGCGCACGGACTACGTCGAGCGTGCGGTCGGCGGCAAGCCACTCGTGGCCCGCCCCACAAGAGATAAATACGTCTCCCACCTCAAAAACCACATCCTGCCGCGGTGGAAGGACACGCGGCTTGGCGAGTTTCGGACCAAAGAGGTCGTCGACTGGCTCCAATCGACATGCCAGTCCTGGTACGCAATGGACGACCTGAGAAACATCATGAGCGGGATTTTCACCAAGGCTGTTGAGTGGCAGGTCCTCCCGGAAAACTACTCGAATCCCATGCATCGGGTGAAGCTGCCGCCAAAGTGGTCCGTGCGCGAGAAACGCATATTGAGTGAGGAGGAGACCGTGGTCGTGCTGGCGCGTCTGGAGGATCCCTATCTTTTGATCAGCGAGACCTGCATTTCGGCCGGCCCGCGCATCTCTGAGGTATTGGGCTTGCAGATCCGGCATCTGGATCTCGACAACGGCACGCTGACGGTTGAGCAGCGCAACTGGCACCAGGACATCAGCAAGCCGAAGACGGAGAAGAGCAAGCGCACGCTGGCCATCGGCGGTCTACTCGGACACTATCGTGAGTGGGTCGCGAGGTTGCCTCGCCAAACGCCGGATGCGTGGCTGTTCCCGCAGTCCGATGACCCTTCAAAGCCGATGTGGGATTCCGCGGTACGAAAGGAACTTCACCAGGCCGCCGAGGCTGAAGGCTGCGATTTCCCCGGCCTGGGGCCGCACTCCTTCCGGCGCGCAAACATCACTTGGCGACAGGAGGTCGGCGGGTCGAGCATCGAGGCCAGCAAGATCGCCGGCCACGCCACCGTCCGGATGACGGAGGAGTACACGGTTGTCCACTTGAAGCGTCAGGAAGAACTGACGCGCCGTATCCAGGACAAACTCGCGAAGGCCAAGAAGCGCGTCGAGCGCAAGAACGTAGTCGAGATCAAGAAAGAGATCACGGCGGCGTGAGCCCGAGGATCGCGTGGGCGCATCTGCCGAGCACCTGCCATGCGGATTCAGCCATCGGCATGGCCGTATGCGAGTAGCTCGGCTTTTGCATATTTTGCATATTTAGATCCGTGTTCCGGCGAACACTGCAACTTCAATGGGATAATGCGTTTACGAGCTTTTGCATATTTTGCATATGGATTCCTGGAGTTGGGGATCTTGAGTGAGTTTAGTTCTGCCCGGTTCTCCCCCACACATAGCCCAGAGCGGCCGGTGGGCAAGTTTCCAAAGGACGCCGTTTGCTGTTCGGACCACCTGTCCGAGATGCCGAGTTGACGTTCAAGTGGAACGTGATGGCAGTCCCGAGCGCGTTTATCAGTACTGATCCGCGGCGCTTCCCAGAAGCGGACTGCTGGCTCGCATTGATTGGCGCAAAATCCACGAGGCGGGCGTTACCCGGAAGGGTGGCTATTTCAGAGCGGGCCCCCACCCTTGGAAGGCCGGGCTCGACTGGGCAATTATCCAACTTTCGCGCACCTGAAGCACGGGAAAGTGAGGATCATTTTGCCTGTGAGCGGTCGAACGCAGACGACATCGTGCGAGAATTTCACTATCTTTGGCTGTTTCAGCGTTTGCTGAAAGCCATCCAACCAATGAAATCAGCTTGACAAATTTCACTGAAAATGATATTTTCAGCATATGCTGAAAGGGCTGGAATTTGTGAAAGAGCTGGAGGGCCGTGCTGCGGGTGCCCTTGGTGCGCTCATCGAGCAAGTGCCGGCGATCAAGCTTGAGAACATCAAAGTCGAGTCGGGGGGCGATTATGGCGTAGATATCCTCGCGCACGTCAACGTGTCCGACCGCCCTCATGTGCTTGTCTGCGAGGTGAAAGCCAGCGGTCAGCCACGCCATGTGCGGATGGCCCTGCTGCAGTTGCGAAATTATGTCGCGCATTACGGGAGCGAAGTGACGCCGATCTTCATCGCGCCGTATCTCTCTCCAGAGGCGCAGACGCTGTGCCGTGAGCACGAGGTTGGATTTCTCGACCTTGAAGGCAACGCCAGACTCGTTTTCGACGGCGTATTCATCGAACGGCTCGTGTCTAGCAAACCACCCGTCGAGCGGCGCGAACTCAAGTCACTCTTCAAGCCGAAATCCGCGCAAGTGCTGCGCGTAATGCTCCGCGATCCGGGCCGCCCCTGGCGAGTCACCGAGCTTGCCGAGATTGCCGGTGTCAGCCTAGGTCACGTCAGCAACGTCCGTTCTGGCTTGCTGGACCGGGAATGGGGCCAGGTGTCCGACAAGGGCCTGTTCATTTCTGAACCTGATGCGTTGCTCAATGCGTGGCGGGATGCATACGAGCCGCCCGTCGGCAAACGCATGGGTTTGTATACGACCCTGCACGGCAGCGCGTTTGAAGATGCCGCGCGTCAAGCTCTTCATGCCGGATCCGAGAACAGACAGGCCGTCTTTGCCTCGTTTTCGGCGGCGCATTGGTTGGCGCCTTATGGTCGCACCGGCATGCAGTATTTCTACGCCGCCGATGCCGGTTTGGAACGGCTAAAGGTCAGCTTAAAGCTGTCCTTGGCTTCCAAAGGCGAGAATGTCGTGGTCACTCTCCCCAAGGACCAAGGGTTGTTCCGCGATATTACCGAACCGGCGCCCGGGGCCGTCTGCACCAGTCCAGTCCAGACTTATCTTGACCTAACCGCGGCTGGCGAGCGCGGACGAGAAGCCGCCGAACATCTGCGGCGGGAGAAGCTGTCATGGCCGAAGTGACTCCTCCCGAGCCGCAGTCGGCAGCCGACTATGACGATCGCACGACCGCCGCAGTAAAGAGCGTGCTAATCGAGATCGGGCAAATTCTGGGGAGCTTCAAAGGAAAGTTCGCCGTTATCGGTGGCGCCGTCCCCTGGCTGCTGCTGAATAATGAAGAGATGCCGCATGTCGGCTCGCTCGACGTGGATCTCGGTCTCGATGCGGAAGCGCTGGGCGATGGCCAATATGCCACATTGGTCGAAGCCTTGAGAGAGCAGGGCTATGAACAGCGAGAGGAGCTTCGACGCTTTCAACTAGTCCGTCAGGTTCCCACAAAGGACGGCGGCGCTCCGATCGACATCATCGTCGATTTCCTGATGCCTCGCGACGCCGAGATAATCAAGAACAACCCCCCGCTCGTAGACAACTTTGCTGTCCAGAGGGCGGATGGTGCTGATCTGGCGATGCGTTTCTATCAGATGGTCGTGATTGATGGGCCGATGCCTGCGGGGGGCACGAACCGCGTCGAGCTCGCGGTCTGCTCTATTCCCGCCCTGCTCGCGATGAAAGGTCATGCCTTGGAGGGACGCTACAAGCAGAAGGACGCTTACGACATCTACTACTGCATACGGAACTATCCAGACGGGATCGGTGCGCTAGCCGAAGCGTGCCGTCCGTTACTAGACCATGCCAGCGGCGAACGAGGCTACCGCCACATCGCTGGGAAGTTCGACACGGTGGACGGCTACGGGCCGACCTGTGTTCGGCGCTTCGTCGCGGGTACCCATATGTTGGGCGATCGCACTCCAGAGCAGTGGCAACAAGATGCGTTCGGTCAGGTTGATGAGTGGCTGCGCGCTCTTGGGCTGAGACGCTAAGTGCCGAAGATCGGCGTGGGCGGGGGCAAACCGGAGTCCACAGTGGAGTCCGACCGGAGTCCATACTGTGACACGGTAGAGGTCGTGGCGTCCAAATGGCGTCCAATCGGGCAGGCTGTAAGTGTATGAAAATACGAGAGAGTGGTCTGTAAGTGACTGATATATTTACTTTGACACGGTAGAGGTCGCAGATTCGAGTTCTGCCGGGCCCACCACTTAACCCGCCACATTTCAAATACTTACGCAAATTGAGCTCCTTTGATTCATTCAAGGTAGAGGTCTGGAATTTGGACCTCATTTGGACCTCAAGAGTGCTACCTCGATTTTCTACGGTCACACAATTGCTCTTACGCGCGCGATTGCAGGCGTCTTCCAAAATCCTGAGTAGCTTGCTTGCTAGACAGAATTTCTGAAATCCCCTATAACGGCTACCAGAACTCCTACCAGTGGGTCATTTTCCGATAACGCCGTTTTCCGACCACTGGCACAACTCCTGAGGTGGAGTGAGAAGGCCGGCCTTTGACAAGGTGCGGTAGGCTCCCAACGAGATGCACTCAAAGTGCAAAACGAGAGGTAGCGCAGTTTGCAGATGGCGGGCGGTGGCACAATTCGGGTGGCGCCCGTTGTGGGCAATGGACGGTATTGACCTTAAGGAGATGGCCGCCGTTTGAACTCGAGTCCGTGAAGGTAGGCGGAAAGGTCCGCCATCTCGGGGCCTTCGAAGCGCGGCCAGGGGACGTCATAGCGCTGCATCAGGCCCAGCATTCTTGGCCCGTGTTTCCACAGGGCAGCAACCACTCCATAGGAGGTCATGCGGCCCGCCATCATGGCTCGGGCGGGCGCGCCAGTCTCGGGATAGTCATGGCAGACGCCGCAGCGTTTCTTTTCAAAGACGCGCTGGCCTTGGTCAGGATTGCCGCGTTCCTCGAAGAACTGTGTCGCGATGAGGTAGCCGATGAGGCGGCGCATCTCCTCCAGGCTGAGCGGCGGCTGGTGTTGCCCGGTACGGAAGGGGTGGTTCCACAGGGCGGCGGCGAAGTCGGTGAGGCCATAGCGGGTGGCGTGCGATTCTAGCGTCAGCGCGCCGCGGTGACATCCGGCGCACCCCTTGGCAACCAGCAGCGTCTGACCGGTCTCCGGCGATGCCGGCGCGAATCCGGCGGGCCGCTCTTCGTGACGCGAGCTTCGCAGCCAGACGAGGAGATCGGCCAGATCCTGTGCGGAAAGCAGTGGGTAAGG
>Ga0187851_10003844_pt1 | contig 12476 bp, 10 predicted proteins | sample June2016WEW_6_10_FD_132997 | JGI IMG/M metagenome (GOLD analysis project Ga0187851, IMG submission 132997) | Peatland microbial communities from SPRUCE experiment site at the Marcell Experimental Forest, Minnesota, USA - June2016WEW_6_10 | ecosystem: Environmental > Terrestrial > Soil >... | reverse complement strand
GCCTACGGTCAAACGTTTGCCTTTTCGGTGGCGGGAATTCTCGCGCTGACCGGGCTGGCGGTGGCCGTTTATCTTCTGGCAGTTGTATAAAACCCGAGGTCAGGCCCCGGTGGCGGGAGCAGGCGCGGGCTGGTTTTTCGCGCCACTATGGCGGATGTCCTGGGCCTCGTAGAGATACACGATGTCCTCGGCCATGTTCTTGGCATGGTCGGCAATGCGTTCGAGGCTTTTGGAAACAACCATCAGGTGCAGGCAACGGCCGATGGTGTCGGGGTTGGCCACCATGTACTTGGCCAGCGTCTGGTGGATTTCCTTGTTGAGCGCGTCCACCTCCTTGTCCCGCGGGACCAGGGCGCGGGCGGCGGCGGAGTCGTGGTTGACAAAGGCGTCCAGCGCGGCTTTGAGCATGTCGAGCGCCATCCGCGCCAGGCGCGGCAGGTCGAGGGTGATTTTCACGGGCGGTTCCTGGCTCAAATCGCGGGCGCGTTTGGCGATTTTGGTCGCCTCATCGCCGATGCGTTCGAGGTTCTGGGAAATTTTCATCGCAACGGTGACGAGGCGCAGATTGGCGGCCAGCGGCGCCTTGGTGAGCAATTGAATGACCTGTTCGTCAATCTCCACCTCGAACTGGTCAATGATGCGGTCGTTCTCCCGGACGCGCACGGCGAGATCATGGTCGCGCTGGAGGAGCGCCTGCAACGCCTCATTCACCGCGGTCTCGGCATGGCTGGCCATCGTCAGCAATTTCTGCCGAAGATCGTTCAAGCCCGCCTCAAAATAATTTTCCATAAACTAATTAAGATGATAACTCATCCAAACCGGCCTGTCACATAATCTTCCGTGCGCTTTTGCGACGGGCTGGTGAAAATTTTGGTGGTCGGACCGAACTCGACCAGTTCCCCGAGATAAAAGAAGGCGGTGAAGTCCGACGCGCGCGCGGCCTGCTGCATGTTGTGCGTCACAATCACAATCGTGTACTCCTTTTTCAACTGCACAATCAAGTCCTCGATTTTGGACGTGGCCAGCGGGTCGAGGGCGGAGGCCGGTTCGTCCATGAGCAGCACTTCCGGTTCCACCGCCAGCGCGCGGGCGATGCACAGCCGCTGCTGCTGGCCGCCGGAAAGGCTGATGGCGGGCGCGTGCAGGCGATCCTTGACCTCATCCCACAACGCCGCCATACGCAGCGATTGTTCGGTGCGTTCGGCGAGCAGTTTGCGGTTGCCCACGCCGTTCAACCGCAGGCCGACCGTCACGTTATCGACAATGGACATGGTCGGGAACGGATTGGATTTTTGAAACACCATGCCGACGCGGCGGCGCACCACCACCGGCTCGACGTTGCGCGAATAGATGTCGTCGCCGAAGAGTTTGATTTCGCCTTCCATGCGCGCTTCCGGGTTCAACTCGTGCATCCGATTGAGTGCGCGCAGGAAGGTGGACTTGCCGCAGCCACTGGGGCCGATGATGGCGGTGACGGCGCGGGCGGCGACGTCCAGGGAGACGTTTTTTACCGCCGCCTGCCTGCCGAAGAAGACGGACAGGTTGCGGACCGCCAGGGCCGGCGCGCCGGCGGCTTTGGCTTCCGGCGGAGACTGGGGCTTGGGGAGGGCGGTTTCAGGCATGGCGATTCAAGATGTCAAACGTTGCGATGGAACCGGTCACGGGTGAAAAAGCGTACGCCGACGTTGATGGCCAGCACCAGCAGGAGCAGAATGAAGGCGCCCGCCCAGGCCTGCCGGTGCCAGTCGTCGTAAGGCGAGATGGCATACACGTAAATCTGCAAGGGGATGGCGGCAATGGGTTCGGTCAGTTTGTGCGCCCAGCCGAGGTTGCCGGTGGTGAACAGCAGCGGCGCGGTTTCGCCGGCGACGCGCGCGAGCGCGAGCAACACGCCGGTGACGATGCCTTTGAGTGCCGTGCGAATGACGATTTGCACGATGGTTTTCCATTTGGCAATGCCCAGGGCCATCGCGGCTTCGCGGTAACCGCCGGGCACCAGTTGCAGCACCTCTTCGGTCGTCCGCATCACGAGCGGGATCATCATCAGTCCCAGCACGACGCCGCCCGCGAGCGCGGACGCGCCATGCATGGGCACGACCATCAGGCCATAGACCACCACGCCCCAGGTGATGGACGGCACCCCGTTGAGCACGTCGGCGGCGAACCGGACCCACCAGTTCAATTTGGAGGAGCCGTATTCGGAAAGGAACACACCGCCGAGCACGCCGACCGGGACGCCGACGACGGCAGCCTCCGCGAGCAACACAAACGTACCGACGATGGCGTTGGCCATGCCGCCGCCTTTTTCGCCGAGGGGTTTGGGCAATTCCGTGAAGAACGCGGGATTGAGCGAACCGAAGCCCAGTTTCACCAGGTGATAAAAAATCAGAATGAGCGGGGTCACGACCAGAATGGCGCAAGCGAACGTGACCACCTGCATCAGGAGGTCCTTGAATTTGCGCCAGTGATGGTTCGGAGCAATCATGCGATTGTCGATTGACGATTGACGATTGACGATCTCAACCAGATGGGGAAGCCGCCACGCAACGTCGGCCCAATCGTAAATCGTAAATCGCAAATCATAAATGTTTTAGTGTTGTGGTTTGACGCTGGGTCCGGCGAAGGTTTTCAGGAGCAATTGCGCGATAATGTTCACCACCACGGTCACCCCGAGCAGGACCAATCCGAGTTCAAACAGCGAGCTATAAAACAAATCGCCGATGGCCTCGGTAAATTGATTGGCAATCCAACTGGCCAGGGTGCTGCCCGGCTGGAAGAGTGATTTGACGAATTGCGGCGAATTGCCGATGACCATCGTCACGGCCATCGTCTCGCCCAGCGCGCGGCCCAGTCCCAGGATGACCGCGCCGAAAATCCCCTTTTTGGCGTAGCTCAACACGGCAATGCGAGTGACCTCCCAGCGGGTCGCGCCGAGAGCGTAGGCGGCTTCGCGCTGCAAACCGGGAACCGACCGCAGGATTTCCCGCGAGACGGACGTGATGATGGGCACAATCATGATGGCGAGGATGATGCCGGCGGCCAGCATGCACGGGCCGTAGTCCGGGCCTTGAAAGAGCGGCAGAAAACCGAGCGTCGTCCGCAGCACCGGAAAAAGGTGAACGTGCAGCCACGGGACCATGACAAAGAGTCCCCAGAAGCCGAGGATGACACTGGGGATGGCGGCGAGCAATTCGATGAACATGATGAGCGGCTGGCGCAACCAGAGGGGCGCGAGTTCCGTGAGATAAACCGCGGTGGCGACGCTGATGGGCACGGCGATGACGAGGGCGATGAACGAGGAGACCAGGGTGCCGAAGATGAACGGCAACGCGCCGTAGCTGTCGTTCATCGGATCCCAATCGCTGCTGACGAGAAAGTGCCAGCCGAATTTGTGCAGGGCCGGCTGTGAACCGCGGGCCAGTTCATAACCGATGAGCCCCACGAGCACAAAGACGGCGAGCGCCATGAGCAGCGTCAGCCATTTGAAGGCGCGATCGCCAAAATGCGAGGCGGAAGCTTTCGCAATCGCAGTTTGAATTGGCGCTGATTCGGTCACGTTTTATTTATTCCGCTTACCGGCGACCCCCGGCGCCGGCCGGTTTTACCTGCGCGGACGGCCATCAATTAAAACCAAACGGACGAAGAGCGGGAGGAACGGCGCTCTTCGTCCGGCTCACGCCCATAAAATATCTGGCGGCGGAGCGAAGTCAGTATTTTATCGTCTCGAGCAAACCCAGCTCACGCTGCTGAACGCTGTCCGGCAGCGGCGCGTAGTCCATCGTGGACGAAATTTTCTGCCCGTCGGTGATGGCCCATTTCAGGAAATCCACCAGCTTTTTGCCGTGGTCGGCGCTCTTTTGCTGCTGGTAAACCAGCACCCAACTGGCGCCGGCAATGGGATAGGCGTCCGGGCCGGACGAATTCACCATCGAGAAACGAAAATCGTCGGGAATATGAGCGGTGGCGAGGGCGGCGCTGACGGAATCCGGCGCGGGTGAAATGAAATTGCCCGATGAATTTTTCATGTTGGCGTAGGGAATTTTGCTCTGGTCGGCATAAGCCAGTTCGCCGTAGCCAATGGCGCCGGAAATTTGTTTGACCTGGCCGGCCACGCCTTCGCTGCCTTTGGCGCCCAGGCCGATGCCGGCGGGCCATTTCACCGAGGTGCTCTTGCCCACCGTGTCAGCCCAAACCGGGTTCACGGCGCTCAGGTAATCGGTGAAAATGAACGTGGTGCCGCTGCCCTCGGTGCGATAAACGGGAACAATGGCCAGGTCCGGCAAATCCACCCCCGGGTTGAGCGCGACGATTTTGGGATCATTCCATTTCTGGATGTTGCCCAGGTAAATGTTGGCCAGCGTGTCGCCGTCCAGCTTGAGCTTGGGATTGCCGGGCAGGTTATACATGATGGCCACGCCGCCGGCGACGACGGGAAAGTGCAGGATTTTGCCCGGCGCCTTGGCCAGCATCTCATCCTTCATCGGCGCGTCGGAAGCGCCGAAGTCCACGGTCTGGTTGAGCAATTGCTTCTGCCCGCCGCCGGAGCCGATGGATTGATAATTGAAGCGGACGTCCGGGTGGGTTTCGCCATAGGCTTCAAACCATTTGGTGAAAGCGGGGTAGTCAAAGGTTGAACCGGCGCCGTTGATGAGGGTCTGGGCGTTGGTCTGGACCGCAACCAGGGCGACGGCACCCGCCACCGCCAGATGACGCCTGGCGTTGGCGATGGCTAGAACGACGGCGACCAGGCCGCCGACACCAAGGAGAGAGTACAGGATATTTTTCATTTTCAGGTTGGGAGTGTAGTCGGTTTCGTGTGGCTTGTTCACGTTACAATCAGGTTAAAATTTCCACATCAGGTCGGCCATGGCGTGAACGGCACCGGTTTTGGCGCTGGGCACGGGATTGTTGATGAGGTCGTTGATATAACAGGTAAATGAGAAGGTCAGCGAGTCAAAGATCGAGTAATTGAATTTGACGAGGTGGCCTTTGATATTGGTGCCGCCCGCAGCGGCGCCGGTCTCGGGCGTGACGGCAGGCGTCGTGGGCGTGACGGCGATATTGTCGTCATCCACGATTTGGTCCCACCACGCATCCGCTTCCAATCGCTGATACCGGTAGGAAATGTCCCAAGCGCCTTTCTTGCCGGACTTGCCGAGGGTCACGCCGCCCCACCAGCCTTTGTTGTTGCTGCCGGCGCCGGGATTGTCCAGGTATTCCCCGGCCAGCTTGATGGGAAAGGCTCCGGGATAAAGCGGGAAGTGGTCCAACGTGTAGGTCAGGCTGCCACTCACCACAATGGGATTAAAGTCGTAAGTGTAGCTCCCGGCCGTCAGCGAGTTCCCCAGGTTGGAATCATAGGTGGTTTTCAGGTTCGCCTTGTCCGCAATGTCATAGGCGGCGACGCCCACGGCGGAAGCGAGCTTCGGCGTCAATTTGGCGTTCCAAATGGCCTGACCGCCATACATAAACGGGCCGCGGGTATTGAACTGGTCAAGCACAAACGCCGCGCTGTTGAAAACGATCGAATTTTGATCATTGAGGTTGCAAGTCGCCTGCAACGCCGCGCCTTCAGGGGTGTAATCGGGGTCGAACACCATATAGGATTCCTGAAATGGCTGATCCATCTTGCCGAGGGTGGTGGCCACCACCCAGGTGTCGCCGTTGATCGGCGTCCACTTGCCGTAGGCCGTGTCCACATAAAAATATTTTTTGGAGGCGTTGCCCTGGAGGGTCGTGTTGTTGGACAGGGGATTGCCGCCCGTGGTGTTGCTGGCCGCCGGTGCATCGCCGGTGCCCAGCCGGAAGCCCACCTGCAAATTGTCCTTCATGTTAACCAGCAAACCGACGCGCAGGCGGTAACGCAGACGGATATTGTTGTCGTGTCCGGCGGTAAACGGCGTGTCCGTGCTCACCTCGTCATACCGTCCACGGAAGTCGCCGGACAACTTGTAGCTCGTCACCCAATCCGGGATCGGGAACCGGGAGTTCATGGCCTGGTTGAAATCGGCGACGGAATTGGTCGCGTTCTCGGCTTTCAGGTCGTCCGCCTCATTCGGCGTCAGAATGCCTTTCTGCTCCAGTTTGTTGAGCAGGTTGTCCACGGACGTTTGCGCGTGCAGGTTTGGGGTCAGCGCCATCAGCGCGGTCGCGCCGGCAACAATGGCAACCTTGGGAGTGGTCCTCTGATTTATAGTTTTTTTCATGGTTGTGGTTTGTTGTGCGGCGGCAGATTGAAACAACCTTGTTACAAACACGCGGAGGAAATGTTACAATTGCGTGACAAGACAAACTCCTGGTCACGATTGCCGGGAGAAACGGTTACAATCGGATGGCGGACTGGAACCGGATGAAAAGTCCGGAAATTACATTGCGCGGAAGGCGGTCAATCCCAGCAACATAACCAAAATGGCGAAGGCCAGCCGGATGGCGCTGCCCAGGCGCACGCGCGTTTCGGTGGCCGTACCCCAATTCAACAAATCACGCAGCTTCCACGGCGTGACCGTGAACCAGATGCCCGCGACGACCAGCAGATAGGCCCACACTTGAATCACCAGCACCCAGTGCGTCTGGCCCAGATGCGGCCGCCCCGTGTCCACCATCAATTTTGCCAGCAACAACGCGACGACGGCCAGCCCGCGCACGGCCAGAAAGTCCTGCACATAAAAACAACTCAAGATGCCCACCGCCACAAATCCCACCATCATCGCCGGCTTGAACGCGGCGAAATCGGAGACTGACTCAATATGGACGTTCCAGACAAACCACGCCGTGCCCAGCAGCATGAGCGCGACGCCGAGCGGCAGGTTGCGCGGCAGTTTGCGGACGGCGGCCGCGAACTTTTGCGGCTGCGCGATGCCATACACCTGCGGCACGGCCACACCCAGACCGAGCAAAATGGACAACAAGGACAGTTTCATTGGGAGTATTCAACCACGAACCCGGATGAATCGCGAGTAAATTGACACCCCAGGACATGAAATATTCAAAACTCCTCAGGCGCCGGATCCCCAGGCCGGCCCCCGATCCATCACGAACTTCCGCTCAATGGTTCCACCGGCCACCACCGGCGCCACCCTGGAGCTGTCCGCCCCGGCCGATCAGGGTTGATTCAATTGGCCCAATCCGGTGATCCAGTCGCCGCCGTATTCCTTGTAGGTGGAGAAGACGCTGGCTCCAAGGATTTGGCCGAGGGTTTGTTCGGTTTGCTGTTGGATGGCGTTCAGCGCGGCCTGCTGGTCTTGGGGCGAAAGGTTTGAATTGGCCCGAACCTGGTCTGCCGCGGCCTGCGCGGTTTGTTGCGCGTTCAGGCCCTGGGCAGCCACACTGTCGGGCAGGCCGTAGCGCTGGGTCACGTTGTGCAGCGCCTGGTACTGGTCGTTGTTGGCCAGTTGATACTGGGCAAAGCGATTCGGATCCAATGCCGTCTGCACGGAGTTGACAAAATTCGACTGCAACCCGTTTTGTTGCGCTGTCCGTTGCGCGTCGCTCAGATCCGGATTGGCGAGCGCGTTCTGGGAGGTTTCCCATTGGGACCGCAATTGGGTCAAGGAGCGCCATTCGTCCTCGGTCGGGTTGAAGCCCGGCAGGCTGGCAGCCCAGTTCGCCACATCGGACTCGCGGAGCTGTAATTCGGCCAGTTCCGGCGGCGTCAATAGTTGTTGCTCCGCGTCCTCAAACTTCTGTTGCAATTTCTGACGGGCGTCTTCGTCCTCGGCCGTGGGCGTCCCGTCCGGGCGCGAGCCAAGGGTGGCGGCCCATTGCGCCAGTTGTTGCTGGTATTTTTCCTCGAGCGCCACCAGCTGGGCGCGCTGCTCCGGCGGCAGCCATGATAATTTTTGCTCCCAGTCCGCCGGCGGCGCCTGCCGCCCGGCCCCGGTGGTCAGGGCGTCCGGACCCAGCACGTCCGAAATCTGTTGTTGCCGTTCCGCAGCCAGCGAGGTCAGCGCCAGGCCCCATTCGGTCCGGGGCAGCCATTGGCGCCGGACCTGTTCCCCATGCAAAACCCGGTCCCAATATTTGTCTTGAAACGAGTCCAGGATGTCCCGGCGCCGCGACCCGAAATTTTCGTTGATCACGGCCCGGATGATCTCGCGCACCGTGAGTTCCGGGCAGCCGATGGCACGCAAATTATCGCGATAGATTTTCAGGTTGTCGGAAGAAATCCGGTTCCATTGAAACGGCAGACCCGCCGAAGGGGAGCTTTCCGCCGGCGGCGCGGATGGAATCGGGCTAAAGGCGGGCACTGCGACGACGGGTGTTGCCGGCGCCGGCGGCGCGGTTGTCTTGATCGACAAAGCAATGGCAGCCGCGAGGATTGCATTCAGCAGGAGCGAGAATCCGATGACCGGCCACGTTTTCATGGCGTTTGACTTTCGTTTTGGGTGCCCGGCGGCTGGGCCAGTGCGCCGAGCCACTGTCCCGGTCCTTGCAGATAATCCTGATAACTGCCGCCCAGTGCGGTGGAGACGGCATTGGCGGTGGCGGCTTTCAGGACCATCAGGGCGGACGTGCGCTCCCCGGCAGAAAGGCTCCCGTCTTTTTGAATCTCATCCGCCTGTTCACTCGCATTTCGACGGGAATCATAAACCGCGATGGCCGCATTCTGGGGCAGGTTGTATTGCTGGCTGAAGGCGAGAATTTCACGGAAGCCCGGATCCTGGGCGCGTTGGTAATCCGCAAATCGTTGCGGACCCAGGAGGCTCTTGACCTGGGCCTCAAAAGCCGCCTGGCGGCTGGCTTGCTCCGTCTCCGACAAGGGATGGTCGGGAACAAAATCGCTTCGGCCAACGTCATGGCAGGCCTTCGACATTCGCACCAATTCCCGCAACTCCGCGTCACTGATGGTGACGCCGTCAAAATGAATGTCATTGGCCGTCAGAAAGCCCTCCTGCGCCCGCAACTGCAGCTCATCAAGGCCCGACGCGTCGAGCAGTTGAGACAGATCGGATTCAAACCCGTCATACAGGGACTGCAATCGCGCGCGGTCATCGTCGATCAGAATAAAATTTGCATCTTCCCGGATGTTTTGCGCGGCTTCGGTGTATTGGTCCTTGAGCGACAACACCTGGGCGGCCTTGTCATCCGGCAGAAAACCCAACGTCAGGCTCGTCGGCAAATCCTGATTCCAGACCTCTTCACCATAGTTTTCCCACTCATATCCGAGCAGTGATTTCACCAACGCCCGTTTCTCCTGCCGCAGCGAGTTCAGTTTTGCCGACCGGCTGCGAGTAGCGGTGCGGCGCGAATCCTCCCCCTGCCAGGGCTCAAAGTAAACCGGATCGGTTCGGGATTTCTGGTCATAAAAATCGTCAATGTCGGCCACAATGATGTCCCGGACCAGCCACTCCGGGCAGCCCACCGCGCGAAGATTGGCGATGTATTGGCGGTAGTCCGCGGACGCGATCTGGCGCCAGGGCACCACCGGCATCGGCGTCCCGTTGGTGGTCGGCCACCCGGACGCAGTTTGCGGAGTCACCGCCGGGGACATTGCTGCCGCCGGTGCCACCGGGCCGGGTGTTGACCGTTGCCGCACCACCAGGAAGGCGGCGACCAGCACCAGATTGCAGATCAGGGAAATGGCAAGGAAACCCGGTCGCTTCATGTCACCTCAAATGTCATGTGGCTTTAAATCATCATCCCGGACGCTTCCGGAATCACTCCGCCTGCGTTCCATTTTCTTTGCGGAGGGAGTCGGCCCAGTCGCGCATATCTTTTGCATCCTGCGTTTTTTTCATGTCCGTAAGCAACCCGGCATACTGGTCCAGCACGTCGGCCACCTGCGATGCCGCGGGTCCGAAGCTTTTCTCCGCAATCTCCAGGGCCCGTTTGTACTGGCTTTCAGCCTCCGCGAACTTTTTCTGCGCGCGCAAGGCCGTGGCCAGCCCCATCAGCCGGGGTGACAGGTCGGAACTGTCGGCCCCCGCAATTTTCTCGTCGATGGTCAGGGAACGGCGGTAAAACAATTCGGCCTGGACGGGCTTGTTCCAGGTCAAATAGTTTTGCCCCAGGTAATCGCAACAAACCGCCACGTCGAGTTCGGCATCCGGGTTGGCATCCGCTCCCGGGGCCTGCTCCCGGACGGCCAGCGCGCGCTTCAGCACCCGTTCGGCCTTATCGCACTGTCCGGCGGTCCGGTAAAAATCGCCCAAGGATTGCAGGTACTGGACCGTTTCTCCTGCCGGGGCATTGGTGGCCGATTCGGCTGAGGCCAGCGCCTTTTGGTAAAAAGCCTCCGCCTGGGTGCTTTGTTTTCCCAGCTGGTAAACGTCGGCCAGGTTTCGTTCCCATTCGGCTGCTTCCATCGGGTCCGAGGCGGGCGCGGCCTGGACGATGGCCAGTATCCGCTGATAAAGGGAAGCCACCTGATCATATCGGACATCGGTGTACTCGTAGAAGTTCGCCAGGCTTTGCAGCGGCAGGATCAGGTCCCGGCTTTTGGAGCCCACGGCTTTCTCGCAACTGGCAATGGCCTCCTGGTAAGTCTGCTCAGCCAGATCCTTTTTTCCCTGCCCACGATAGACCTCGGCCATCTGCACCTGGCTTTTGGACAGGCGGGTGTCCGTGGAACCAAAGCCACCGGCCAGCTTCACCGCTTCGCGGGCAAGCTTTTCAGCTTCGGGCAGATTGTTCAACCTCAGCGCGTGCGATGAATCATACATCAACACACGCCATTGATAGGCCGACCGCAAGCGGCTCGCCTCGCCGGCCCGGTTCATCCGATCGAGCAAAGCGGTGTAATCGTGAAGGACATCCTCCGCCACGGGATCCCCGGGTTCCAGATTGCTTTCCGTCACGGCGAAAGCCCGTTGGTAAAAGGCAACCGCCTGATTGGTTTTACCCTGATCCGCCAGGGCGGCGGCCAGACCGGCCAGCGGCCGCGCGAGTTCGGAACTATCCGACCCGCTGGCTTTCTCCACGATGGATTCGGACCGTCGGTAAAATTGTTCCGCCTGCTCCAGTTTGCCCCAGCCGCGGTAATTCTCCGCCAGGCCGTAAAGTGATATCGCCAGATTCATCTGCGCATCAGCACTGGGATTGGACGCCGCGGTTTTTTCCCGCAGGGCCAGCACCTGCTGGCACAACGATTCAGCTTTGTCATATTTACCCCAATCGTGATAAAAGCCGGCCGTGGTCAACAAACAATCGGGCAATTCATCCTGGTTGGTCGCGGCCAGAGTCAGGGTCTGCTGGTAAAACGGTTCCGCCCTGGCATACTGGCCTTGAATGCGATAGACGGCGGCCACGGCGCGAGCCCGCTTGATGAGCTCGGCGGCATCCGGCGGCGAGGCCTGCTGGACAATTTTAAGAATTCTCAGGCACACCGGCGTCGCCAGATCATAGCGGTGTTCGGCAAAATAGTAGAAGTTGGCCAGCTTTTCCAAGGGCATCACCAGTTCGGAGGCATCCGGCCCGACCGCCTGCTCGCGACTGGCAACTGCGGACTTTAATTCCTGTTCCGCCAGCTCCGGCTTGTTTTCCATTTGATAAATTCCCGCCAGAAAAATCAGGTTGGTCACCACGTGCGCATCGGTTGGACCCAATTTACCGGCGGTTTTCAGAGCTTCCCGGCAGCTCTGTTCGGCCAGGCTGTAATCCTTTTGATTCACCGCCGACCAGGCATTGTGCATTTGCTCCTGCCAGAGAGCCCCGTAATCGCTTTCACTGGACGCCGCGTCCGGCGGGGAGGCTTCCTGGGCCTCAACATGCCAGCAACCCAGGCCGATCAGACCCATGGACAGAACCACTGCCGAGTTCCGCCCGAGCAACCGGTAAAATCTCTGACATTTAAGAAAATTCATGGCGTCAGAATTAAACATCAAAACCACAAAACAGCGCAAGATAGAGTGTCGCAGCAGCTTCGGCATTTGCCCCGGTTTAATTGCAACTCTTGACGGCAACGACAAGTGAATGAGGGACGGGCCTGAAACACGGCCCGTCCCTTGGTTACCAATTACGATCGGATATGACTAGGTTCCGATGGAGCAGCTGTTCATGTACCACGTATGCGAGCTGCCCGATCCGAAGATTTCGAATCCACAGCCGACCCCGCCGACATTGCCGCCGCTGCTGAAGTAGCCCTTGCTGGCGCCCCAACGGAAGAACGTGCCCAAGTGCGACGAGCCCGACCCGGAGTTGCTGGTGCGCAGAAACGACAAGGGACCACCACCCTGCCAGTAAACATTCCACGTTGAGCCATCAATGGATTGGTTGGAATAGACCTTGGATCCACTCGGACCCACGCCCCCGCTGTTACCTTCCCAGACCATGACTTCGGTCGGTACCCAGCAGTCGAACGAGGCGTCCCAATACGTACCGCCGGGCGCGCTCCAGTTGTAGCTGCTTGAGGAGGTGTAGGCGCTGACGGTTTTGCCGATGTTGTTTCGCGCGGTGTTGGGATAGGCCTTGACGCCGCCGCCGGTGGGCACCGAGCTGACCACGTTCCAGGACGTCACGCTGTTCAGATTGCAGCACTC
>Ga0187851_10003843_pt1 | contig 12478 bp, 7 predicted proteins | sample June2016WEW_6_10_FD_132997 | JGI IMG/M metagenome (GOLD analysis project Ga0187851, IMG submission 132997) | Peatland microbial communities from SPRUCE experiment site at the Marcell Experimental Forest, Minnesota, USA - June2016WEW_6_10 | ecosystem: Environmental > Terrestrial > Soil > Wetlands... | reverse complement strand
CGTCGCGCCAGTTCGACCGGGACCCGGTCACATCCTCCAGGTAAAGCAGCCGATTGGGGAATTGCTCATTGAAAACCCGCGGCTGAATCTCGTAGGGCGCCTGGCTGGCCGTCAGCCCCGTTTCCATGCGGTTCATCTTGCGCAGGGCTTGGGGGGCGAGGAACAGGCCCATCCAGAGGGTCACGGCCCAGCCGGTTACGGCCAGGAGCATGACGGGCCGAATAAAAGCGCCCATCCCGATCCCGGTGGCGCGCGCAGCAATGACCTCGCCGTCCGCGGCCATGCGGCTCAGCCCAATGAGCGTCCCCACCATCACGGCCAGGGGGATGGTCATCATCAGGATGCTGGGCACGGGCAGCAGGAACAGCGTCGCCATATCGCGCAAGGGGACGTTGTGCCGCACCACCAGTTCCAGAAGAGTGCCCAACTGGCGGATGAAAATAACGAAAGTAAAGACCAGCAGCCCCAACAGGGCGTGAGAGGAAACTTCGTTCAGGATGTAGCGGGTCAGAATCCGCATAAGTTCGAACCCAGGGCGCGGCTGGCCAGACCTGGTACCGCTCCGGCCGCCGCATTTGATGCTAACACATAGATTTCGACCTCGTAAAGGAATTGGCCTCTAGCCTCATGCCTCCAACCTACCTCATGCTCCTTTGGCATATGCACCAACCTTTCTACAAGGACCTGGCGGAGGACGTTTACACCATGCCCTGGGTGCGTTTGCATACCTTGAAGGATTACTATGGGATGGTTGCGGTCATGAAGGATTTTCCCTCCGTCCACGCCACGTTCAATATGGTACCTTCCCTGGTGTTGCAGATTGAAGATTATGCCCGCGACCAGGCGCGAGAGCCCGAGTACAAATTGGCCTTCATGCCCGCAAGCAGCATGACTGTGGTAGAACGCGAGGCGCTGCTTGCCTCCGCCTTTCAGCTCAATCACGACAATCTGCTCAACCGATATCCGCGCTTCCGTGAGTTGTGGGAGAAGTCACAGAGATCCGGCTTCGCTACAGCGGCCAAGGTGTTCACGCCACAGGATATCGTGGATCTTCAGGTGCTCTCGCAGGTGGCGTGGTTCGACGAGATTTACCTGGCGGGCGATCCCGAAGTGGTACGCTTAGTGAAGAAGGAAAGGGGCTATACTGAAAGCGACAAAGCTATTGTTCGCAAGAAGGAGGTGGAATTATTTAATGTAACGCTGGAGGAATATCGCCGGGCCGCCACCCGCGGCCAGATCGAGATTTCCACTTCTCCTTTCTACCATCCCATTCTGCCTCTTCTTTGTGACACGGCCATTGCCCAGGATTCGCACCCCGGTGTAAAGCTGCCCCACCACCGCTTCCGCCATCCGGAGGATGCGCGCGGCCAATTGCGGGGGGCGGTGGCGTTCCACGAGCGGGTTTTTGGGCAGCGGCCTCAGGGGCTGTGGCCGAGCGAAGGAAGCGTCTCCGATGAGGTGATGCGCTTGGCGGCCGACGAGGGTTTCATATGGGCCGCAACGGACGAAGGAGTGTTGGGGCGCACCAAGCAAATGGGGTTTTACCGCCGTGGCGATGGCACGCTGCAGGGCGGAGAAGAACTCTACCGTCCCCAAGCCCTGGCGACGGGTGGGAAGCCCATCGCGCTTTTCTTTCGTGACCACCAGCTTTCCGATTTGATTGGATTTGTCTACTCCCGCATGGACCCCCAGGCGGCAGCCGCCGATCTGCACCAGCGCATCAAAGCCGCCGGTCGAAGCACCGGGCAGCGGCCGGCGGTGGTTTCCGTGATTCTGGACGGCGAAAATGCCTGGGAGTATTACCCCGGCAACGGACGGGAGTTCCTGAAGGCATTCTACGGGCGTATCGCGGCCGACCCGGAACTTCACGCGGTGACGGCCAGTGAGGCGCTGAAGGTCACCGAACAGGGAGCGCTGTCGCATATCGTTCCTGGCTCGTGGATTAACGCCAACTACGACGTGTGGATTGGGGCCGATGAGGACAATGTCGCCTGGGACCGGCTCAATGAGGCTCGCGATTTCTATACCCAGCACGCGGAAAGCCCCCAGGTGACGCCGGAAAACCTTCGCCTGGCGCAGCAGGAACTGTGGATTGCGGAGGGGAGCGACTGGTGTTGGTGGTACGGGCCGGAGCACTCCACCGCTAACGACGAGGATTTCGACCTGCTCTACCGCAAGCACCTGAGCAATATCTACCGGCTGCTCGGGGGCTCGCCCACGGATGAGCTGGCCGTGCCCATCAAGCGTCCGCGCGTAAGAGCTCTGACGGTTGCGCCCTCGGCGCAGATTCATCCCACGATTGATGGCCGGGTCACCACCTATTTCGAATGGATGGGGGCGGGGCTCTGCCAGCCGGATTACCGCTCCGGCTCCATGCACGGCGTAGCCCAGATCGTGGAAGCTCTGTATTACGGCTACTGCGAAGAGGCGGTCTATTTGCGGATGGACCTGAGCGAGACCTTCCTGCGCGATCATCCCGATTTCGAAATCCGCATCAATGTTAAAGGCGAGAGCCGTGTCCGTTTGCACGCGGCGATCAGCGCGGGGGGGGTTAAGACCGTGGAACTTTGGAAGGGAGGGGTGTCGCTGCCGGTGCCCCTGGGGACCGATGAACAGGTGGAAGTAGCTTTTCGCCAGGTTTTTGAACTCCGGCTCGATTACGGTGTCCTGGGTGTTGCTCCGCACGAGCGGATCAGCCTTCAGGGTTCCATCTGGTTCAACGGATTGCCGCTCCAGGTACTCCCGCAGGAAGGGTGGCTGCCCCTTGAGTTGACGGAGGACTTGACAAGCTGGTAAGCGAAGGCAAGCTTGAAGGCTCAATCACCCATAAGGTCAGTGTTCCGGATTGATAAAGTCCGGGATCACCACGTCCACCGGGGAGGCGCCCACCGGCACTGTGGTGATGAGAACGGAGCGGTCGTTGCTCAAGCTGCTGGGGTCCGCGTGCAGGATGGCAAGGCTGGATGCGGCGCGATCGGCGACCACCAAAAGCCGCTGATCTGGGTCTGGAGTTAAGGCCAGGGCGCGAGGTTCCATACCCACGTGGGTTGACGCCATCACCGTCCGGTTTTGGACATCCAGGGCTAAGACCGAGCCGTCCCCCGCGTTCGCGATGTAAAGCACGCTCATATCCTGCCGAAAAACACCCGCCACCGCGTCGCGGCCCAGCGGGAAGGTTTGCTCCACATTGTCATGGAATGCGTCAATGATGACCAGCGTGGAAGTCGCCGCGGCGAGAACAAAAATTTCGCCGCCATCGGCCTTCAGCAAAAGGGCGGTGGGCCGTGTGCCAATCTCGATGTGGGAAAGCAGCTTTCGCGAGGCCACGTCAGCGACCGAAACCTTCTCCTCACCCGTGTCTGCCACGAATACTTTCGAATTGTCCGGCAGGACCGCCATGGGACCGGGCAACTCCCCAACCTCAACGGTTCCGAGTGGCTGGCGAGTCTCGGTGCTGATGAAGGTGATCAGGTTAGGGCTTTGCGAAGATGCTACCAAAGTCTTCCCGTCGGGGGAGAGGACAAGGTCTGCCAGCGTGCCCCTCAGACGGAGGCGGAAGGTAATTTTCGGGATCGCTCCTTGAGGGGGATTGCCGGCCGCGCCCTCGCAATCAAGGAAAACCACTTGGTGGTCCATCGGGTTCAGGACGTAAGCGGCGTGGCCGTCGGGTGAGAAATTCAGGTCCTTGGCGCTCCTGCCCACATCCAGTGTCGTGACGAGGTGGAGGTGGGGATAGGCCGCGACGCCGATCTTGCCGAGGGCTGAGACCACGTAAAGTTGCCGGGCGCCGGGACGCGCCACCACTCGTTCCGGCTGCGGTGAAACCGGAAGGGAAGCGATGACCTGAAAGTCAGCCAGATTCACTGCCGCCAGCGTGGCACTCTGATGGTCCACTACATAGGCCGTGTAGGGCTTTAGTGGGGGCGGACGCCGGCAGGCAAGGGAAGAACAGGTCAAAAGACAAAGCGCCGATAGCCAAGCGCAAAAGTAAGCGCGCCTTAGGCGCTCCCCCGAGAGATGGCGTGACCGGATCGTTACGATCCCTCCTGTGGCGTTATCTTTTGACTTGTTGTTCGCGCCTGCGGCATCATGGCAATCCGCCTGGAAAATTCCTTCGTTTGCCCGCTAACCCTTGCGGCTCCATGGTAGTCTAATTCAGTGGGGTGTTTCTGACAACGATTTGAAGGGGATTCCAGCGCCTCCTCGATAAATTTTGCTGCCGAAGGCCAATCCCTGCTGGAAATCACCGCCGCTCCTTGATAGCATGACGCAGTTTGCCGGCGGTTTTGGCGGGTTTTGCCAGCCAATCTGATTTTTGCGAGGTGTTTGATCTATGCGCTCCTGGAGAGTGTGGCTTGCTTTGGTATTGCTTTCAGTGGTGTCTCTGGTCATGGTGGCGGGGCCGCTAGCCCCTGAGCACGGCGTTAATACCGCGAATTTGGACCGAACTTGCGCCCCCTGCAAGGACTTCAACCAATTCGCCAACGGCGGCTGGGAGGCGAAGAACCCGATTCCCGCAGCCTACCCGAGTTGGGGCGTCGATAATGAGGTGAGCGAGCGCAACCGTAATATTCTCCACGAGATTCTTGAGGACGCGGCCAAGAATACCTCGGCCCCGCACGGAAGCAGCGAACAAAAAATTGGCGATTACTACGGAAGCTGCATGGACACGGCGAAGATCGAGAGTGAAGGCCTAAAGCCTTTGCAACCCGAGTTTGACCGCATCCAGCAGATTGCGGATGTATCCAGCTTGGAGGGCGAGATCGTACACCTCCAGCAGATTGGGGTTGACGCATTCTTTGACGTGGACTCCACTCAGGATTTCAAGGACAGCACGCAAGTGACGGGGGAAGTGGACCAGGGTGGTCTGGGTTTGCCGGACCGCGATTATTACACGCGCGACGATCCCAAATCCAAGGAGCAGCGCGCCGAGTACCAGAAGCACGTCACAAAAATGTTTGCATTGATGGGCGACCCCACCGCAACCGCGGAGACCGAAGCCCAGACCGTGATGGACCTGGAGACGCAGCTCGCCAAGGCCTCCCAGACAAAGGTGGCGCGGCGCGAACCTAAGAACGTATATCATCGCATGCCGCAATCCGGCCTGAAGACCCTGGCCCCGAACTTCCCCTGGGAGGATTACTTCACCGCCGTGGGGATGGCGGGCAAAGGCGATGTCAACGTGACCGCCCCGGACTTCTTCAAGGAAATGGGGCAGTTGATTTCCGCCCAGCCGATCTCCCAATGGAAGACCTACCTTCGTTGGCACCTGATCAACTCCACCGCGCGCACCTTGTCCACCCCATTTGTGGATGAGGACTTCCACTTCAAGGGTACGATCCTGACGGGAACGAAAGAGATTCTACCGCGTTGGAAGCGGTGCGTAAGCTCCACCGACCGCGCCCTGGGCGAGGCGTTGGGGCAAGTGTATGTCAAGAAGGCCTTTCCCCCCGAGGCCAAAACTCGCGCCCTGGCCATGGTGAAAAATCTGGAGGCGGCGCTGGGCGATGACATTCGCCAGCTACCCTGGATGAGCGAGGCGACGCGCCAGCAGGCGCTGATTAAACTCGGTGCCATTACCAATAAAATCGGCTACCCCGAGAAGTGGCGCGATTATTCCGCCTTGGATGTCACGCGCGGGCCCTATGTGGAAAACACCTTCCGCGCCGCGCGGTTCGAGTTCCATCGCGACCTGAATAAAGTCGGCAAACCCGTGGACCGCACCGAATGGGATATGACCCCGCCCACGGTGAATGCCTACTACAACCCGCAGTTGAACGAGATCGTCTTTCCCGCCGGGATCCTGCAACCCCCCTTCTTTGATTTTCAGGCGGATGACGCCCTCAACTACGGCGCAATGGGAGCTATTATCGGCCACGAGATGACGCACGGCTTTGACGACGAAGGAAGCCAGTTTGATGGGCAAGGCAACATGAAAAATTGGTGGACGCCGGAGGACCAGAAGAATTTCGACGCGCGCGGCGAATGCGTCGCCAAGCAATTTGACGGCTTCGTTGTGGAAGATAAACTCCACGAGAACGGCAAGCTGGTCGAAGGTGAAAGCATCGCGGACCTCGGAGGCCTCGCCATCGCCTATGCTGCCTACCAAAAGTCTTTGCAGGGTAAACCGCGGCCGAAGGATATAGACGGCTTCACGCCGGAGCAGCGCTTTTTCCTCGGGTACGCGCAGAGTTGGGCGGAGAACTTGCGTCCGGAATACGAACGGATGCTGACCAATGTGGACCCTCACCCCCTGCCGAAATTCCGGGTCATCGGGCCGCTCTCAAATCTGCCGGCATTCGCCAGAGCTTTCGGTTGCAAGGAGGGCGATGCCATGGTCCGGCCACCCAGCGATCGTTGCACGATTTGGTAGGCGAGGGCTCGGATGCGGAGTAGGGGCGGTTCTCGAACCGCCCCTACTTTCCATCCCGGAATTAGTTAATGAGTGACTGATACGTTTTCCGCTTTCTGCCTACTGCTTTCTGCCTTCTGCCACTGCATACTGCTTACTGCCGCACCCCCACCACCAAACTCGAAGGTCCCGGCAGACGGATTTCCCGGACCTCGTGGAATCCCGCCTCGCGCATCCAGGCTGTGTATTCTTCGCCGCTGTAGGTGCTGCCCGCCGGGGTCCCCACCAGCATATTGAGGGCGAACAGGGCGGCCTGTTTGGGCGCGGTTTTTTCCTGCTCCAGAATAAAGTCCTGCATCACCAGGCGGCCTTGGGGTTCGAGCGCTTCAAAACAGCGCCGGAACAAATCCTGATTCTCCTCAGGACTCAGCATGTGGCAAATGGCGGAGACCAGGACCAGGGTGAAGCCCTTGCCCAGAGGGTCCCGCCGCAGGTCGCCGGCGCGCGTCTCCACGCGCCCCGCCAGGCCCGCCGCGTTGATGTGTCCCTGCGCGATAGGGAGCACGGTAGGCAAGTCGAGCACCGTCGCGTGCAGATTATCATTGGCCTTGGCGAAGGCGATGGAGTATGCCGCCGACCCTCCGCCCACATCCAGCAGGCGCCCACCTGGCGTGGCGCCGACGGCCTCGACCACCAGCGGCGCGCGCTCGGAAGCATTGCGATGCATGGCGGCGATGAACGGCTGCGTCCAGTCCTCACCCCGCTCCGCCATTTCCAGGTGGCCCACCGCCGTGCCCGCGCGGACGCAGTCCGTCAGCGTGGACCAACGATGCCAAAGATTTACGAGGTGGATCAGTCCGGGGCGGGCGTTGTCCTTGGAGCCTTCCGCGAAAAAGCGTGCCGTAACGGGCGGGTCGCGAAAAACCTGCTGGTGCTTTAACAGCATGCCCATGGCCACGAGCGCGTTCAGCAGCATTTCCGTGGCGCGCGGATGGGTGGAGATTTTCTGCGCAACCTCCACCGCCGTTGCGCCGCTGCCCACGGCCGTAAAAACGTCGAGTTCGAGGGCCGTCAGCAGCGCGCGGCTCTCCATATACCCGCGCAAGGTTTGGTTCAGATCATCGGGCAGCACGCCGGCCGCTTCCTTGGCTCGTTGCCCCGCCATAAATTTCGCTCGATTGGATTGGATTTCCGCCCGCAAAGTGGCCGCCTCGCGATTCACCAGGCGCTCCACCACGCGGCCCTGCACAAAATGCGACTCGACGAGTTCGGGAACGTCTTCTGCCCGCACTCCTGAGTACCAGACACCCTCGGGGTAGACCACCAGGTTGGGACCGCGCTCGCAAACCCCCAGCGAACCGCACGTCGTTATCTGAACGTCGTCCACGAGGCCGCGCGCGGCCACTTCCTTGCGCAATGCGTCAATGGTCTCCGCCGAGCCCCGCGCCGGACAGCAAGGAACTCCCTCCGGCTTCTTCTGGTCACAAATAAAAACGTGATAGCGATAAGGTTCCATAATGACCTCACAGGTTTTTCATTTGGGCTGGGCATCTAGCCCCCGCCCCCGTGTGCGCTCATGCAGACATTCCCACCTTCAATCGGGCGTGAAGTATACCGCCAATTGATTAAGGAAGGAGGGGTGATATAATGGCGTCGTGCCTGTCGATACTCGCCTGACCTACGAAGACTTTTGCTTGCTGCCCGACGACGGCAAGCGGCGTGAAATCATTGAGGGAGAACTATTTGTGACGCCGTCCCCGCAAACGCCACACCAGAGGGCTGTTATGCGCCTGAGTGTCCACCTCTGGCAATTCGTGGACAGCCATAAACTGGGGGAAATTTTTGGTGCTCCCTTCGACGTGGTGTTTTCCGAGTTCGATGTTGTTGAGCCGGACCTTCTCTACATTTCGAACACCCGCGCTAACGTCTTGACGAAGAAAAACGTGCAAGGGGCTCCCGATCTCGTTGTCGAGATCTTGTCGAAGAGCACAGCGCGCGTGGACCGCTCCATCAAACGGAAGCTCTACGGGAAATTTGGTGTGCAGGAGTATTGGATCATCGATCCCCAAGGTCCCGCCGCGGAGATTTTCCGACGCAGTGCAGAAGGCTTGGACTTGGTTGAAAAGCTTACGGCAGCGGATGCCCTGACTTCGCCAATGTTACCAGGATTCAGTATGCCTCTAAGTAACCTCACCGAGTAATCCCCCAACCAAACGTTCAGGAAGGCCGTTGGGCGTGGCCACGCCATTTGGGCAGCAGGGCAGAGGCCGGTCCCCCGCGGTGTATCCATCCTGTAGACCCATTGAGGCGAGGTCAACGCTGCGCCGGGGGCAGCACGGATACGAAGATTCAAGATGAGAAACCTGCCCCGGCAAGGGGGAACGAACCAATCCGTGCGGCGATTTTATATCACCACCCCTATGCGCCAGCCCAAGAAAACTGCTGTTGCGCTTTTACCCTTGGGCTTTTTGCGGTACGTAGACCAAGCCGCCCGGGTCCCCATCCAAGTCCCCGGCGAGGCTACGGGACTTGAGCAGAGGCTTGAGATCGAATTTGGTATTCGCAGATAGGCTGCTGTTCGCCCCTCGAAAAACCAACACTCGATGGTATGTTCGGCGATTTTTCCCAAACTGTTACAAAAAAGAAGGCTAAACGGCCGGTAGTAAGCCTCAAGTGCAGTGTGACCGGGCCGTTGGATACTTGCAACAGTATGGACAAAAAGTGGTGGACGAAAAAGTGGTTGGCAAAATCGCACCAATTCGCTATACTTTCAATGCGGGGTGGAGCAGTCTGGTAGCTCGTTGGGCTCATAACCCAAAGGTCGCTGGTTCAAATCCAGCCCCCGCAACCAACGCCATCATAGAGTTACGGGTCATAAGCAAGAACCTCTGAGTACAACTTGGTACAACCGGGGCCAGCAATGGCCCCGTTATTTTTTTAGAAGCACCCTTGCAACCTTGCTTGCCGCTTCTCGCTTTTGCTCTGACACCGCCTGAGTGTAAATGTTCATAGTCGTCGCAATATCAGCGTGTCGCAAGAGTTCCTGCTGTACCTTCACATCGGCCCCAAGAGACCTGAGAAGGGTTGAATAAGTGTGTCTGAGGGTGTGCCAGCCCACCTTGCCTTGAATCCCTGCGGCTCTCGCCGCCGGCTTGATATGATCCGCCAGGATCGTCTCTTGCCAGCGGGGTTTTCCCGAGTCGCCTGCGAATACATAGTCTGTCGGCTGGACGTAAGTTGTACCGTTCTTGTACCTGAGAATCTCGGCTGCGAGGTCCGGGTCAAGCGGGATAGGCTTCTCTGAGGCTTCCGTTTTGGCGTCGCCTTCCCTTCCGTGGACTACCCCGCGCCGGATTCTCACGGTAAGCGAATCCCAATCGATGTCTTGCCACTGAAGCCCGACAACTTCGCTTGCGCGAAGTCCGAGGCATCCCGCGACAAGCACCATTGTGCGGTATGGTTCCTTGAGATGCGCAAGCAGGGCGGAAAACTCTTCCGGTGTAAGCACGCGAGGAATTTCCAGGCGTCTTGCGCCCTGCCGGACAAGATCAATCGGGTTTGTATCTGTAAACTCCCATCGACGTGCGCATTGAAATAGCAAGTGCATGAGGCTTCGGATGTGCGCCTTCGTCTTCGGAGCGAGGGGCAGCGATTTGAACCACGCTTCAACATCGATGGGGCGGACACCGCCGAGGACCAGGGTTCCCCACCGTGGAACAATGTGCCGTTTGAGATACGAGAGGTAGGAAACGCGAGTCGCGTACCGCGTCGGCATTTCTTCGGACTTGTACCGTTCGACCAGCGCCTCGACGGTTACAGCATGGAACCGCTGTTGCGGATTCTGCGCATTGATCTTTATCCGCTGGTGCTCAACGGCCCTTTCCGCGTCGGCTTGCGTCGGGAGTTTTTCAACCGTTCCGATCAACACTGACTTTGGCCTTCCGTTTTCTATCCAGCGGAATTGCCAGACGTTCGGCCCTTTCTTCCGCTTCCTTACCGTCAAATTTCCGTGCTGATATCGTGCCTGCATAGTTCCTCCATTCAGAATGAAGTCGCTGTGCGGCACGGTTGGCTGCCTGATTGTAGCCTTGAGTTGATCCAGGCGTCCAGCGTTGTGGCACGATACCGCCAGAACTTGCCAACCTTGAGCGCAGGCACTTCCCCACGCTTCGCCATCCGTTCAAGCACTTTCGGGTGAATCTTCAGAACCCGTGATGCTTCCTTGCTGGTAAGAAGGGTCTCTATTCCATCTGACATACAGTTCATAACCTCCCAGGGCAGCTACAATTCAATGTCAGTGCCCCATAAGACCATTGGGGTAGCGTTGGCGAGCCGCGACCCGCCAAAGCGCTTGCCCGCCGAAGCCCAGGCAAGGACCAATTGCCCGATTATAGGAATAAGGCGAACTTTTTTTTCTGTCAAATGACGGTGACGGGACTCCCCGTCCGACCAGGAAGGGTAGGTGTATTGTAGGCGTTTGGAGATTCTAATGACCACGATATCTACAACTTAGGGTGTTCCAAGCCAAAACTATCAAGGATTTATCGGTGTGTGGTGTGCTCAGGCGAAAAAGGGACGTCTGTGGATGGCGTTCCATGGAACCCGCAAACGAGGCAGTACGGCAATCGTAATCGCTGCAACGGATTGCTTTGTGAATTCCCGGCGGCACTCCGAATTCGCAAATACTTACCATATAAAATTCATACCTTGTTGAGAAACCATTGGACCAGCGAAAAATATCTGGTACTGATCGTGCTGAGGCAGCCATTCCGCCCACTATGAGTTCCGGGCGGCACTTCAGACTTGCAAATGGGCGCAAGAAGAAGTTCACACGTGATTAGAAACCATTCGACCAGCGAAAAATAATTGGAATCGTTCGTGCTTGCGGGGCAGCCATCCAACAATCAAAGATCTGAGCTTTGCGCCAACCCTCTGTCACGGATGGCTAAACTAATGATTCTATGGAAGAAGCCACGCATTTCCGCACGGCATCGCGAAAAGAGCCTCGCAGAGCATACCTTGTCGAATCTGTCAAATTTTCAACCAATTCCCGTTGAATTCCGCCCGAAATTCCGACTGGAAAGAAGCGAAGACCGACCCGACCCCTAAATTTCACCGAAACAGGACAGGAGTTTACCGCGAGGCCGAATTGTGGATTGTTCGTTATTTGACAGAAAATTTTTTCGGTGTTTACGTCGGTGATAGGGGTGGCCTCCGTATGCGATATCACAAGGGTTCGTTGGGCCTGAATCAAATGAAGGACAAAGCGATTCTGCATTTTGTGGCGGATTCCCGGTACGTGACACGCTCGCAGCTAAGCTCTTTTGTTTTGTTTGAGTACTGCGAACCCAACCGAAGAGTTTTCAACTGGCGGATTCAGCGGCTTGTCGAGGCGGGATTGATGCGAAAACAGGTCGTTCCGTATTTGAATGGCGAGGCGCTGTACTCCATTACTCGCGCCGGCGTCCAGGCGCTGGAACGGCTTGGCATCTATTACCTCGGCGCGAACCTTGAGCGGGAGAAGGATGCCCTTGAGTTCCAGATTCCGCATTCTCTTGAAGTAAACAACATACGGATCGCGTTGAAGGCGACAACCAACCTTATGCTGTGGATTCCGGAGACGGCTATTCGGGTCCTGAACTTGTCGCCGGCTACCGCCTACGCCAAGGTCTATGACGGAATCGCGGAACTTTACGTCGATGGCGACTATGTTAAGCTTGCAATTGAATACGAGCGCACCTTCAAGAGCAAATCAAAATACGACAAGATTTGGGAGGCTATCGAGTCGGAAAAACGGCTGAACGTTTTCCTCTACCTCGTGCCGACCATTGACCTGCAATGGGCACTCATTCGCGAATTCGAAGGCACGAAGCGGTTGGTGTTCTTCGGGCTGGTCGATGAGTTTAAGCAGAAAGTGTTCGAAGCTCAGGTCTGGACAGCCAGGTATGACAGGTTGGTCTTCAACGACGTGCTATTGGGGGCTGCAAAGCTGGCGAAACGGTAGGGTTCCTGGTCATTGAGTCTAAAAATGACCGGATGTCTTTGCAGCCACTTTGGTGCTCGCCGGCCTTCGTGAACGATCTATTTAATCCTCTGGTTAAGCCCTATCGCATCCGTAGCCGACGT
>Ga0187851_10003841_pt1 | contig 12478 bp, 10 predicted proteins | sample June2016WEW_6_10_FD_132997 | JGI IMG/M metagenome (GOLD analysis project Ga0187851, IMG submission 132997) | Peatland microbial communities from SPRUCE experiment site at the Marcell Experimental Forest, Minnesota, USA - June2016WEW_6_10 | ecosystem: Environmental > Terrestrial > Soil >... | reverse complement strand
CCCGAGTTGACGGGCGTGGAATTTCTGGCCGAAGGCGCAAAGGGCCAGGCCCCACGCAGCATGGCACAATGGGGCGCGAATTCCCTGCTGTATCGTGCCGCCGGGATGGATTACCGCGTGGATCATGGCGCGTTTTTCCAGGTGAATCGCTGGCTTGTCGACGCCCTGGTCAAGCGGGTCACGGCGGATGCCCGCGGCGCGCTGGCCTGGGATCTCTTTGCCGGCGTGGGTTTGTTTGCGCGCCAACTTGCCCGCAGCTTCACGCGCGTAATTGCGGTCGAGTCCGCCTCGGCATCGATTGCCGCCTTGGCGCATAATTTGCACGGCACCAGTGCATCCGCGGTGAAAGCGTCGACCCTCGATTTCCTGCGCAGAGAGCCCTCGGGCAACCGGCCCAATTTGATTGTTCCCGACTTGATCGTTGTCGATCCGCCCCGCACCGGCCTCGGCCCCGAAACCACTGCGCTGCTCGCGGAAATTGCCGCGCCCGAAATCGTTTATGTGTCGTGCGATCCTGCAACGCTGGCTCGCGATCTACGCGTGCTCGTCGATTCTCGCAACGGACCGGGCTACGTAATCGATCAAATCACCCTCGCCGACCTCTTCCCGCAAACCTTCCATCTTGAAACCGTGGTCCGCCTGCGCCGATAGCGGTCCTCGCGCCGGATTCAGTGCACAGCTTTTCGCTTCCTGTTAGGCTTGAGGCCAAATTCACTTCGTCTTCGGGCCCGATGCCAATTGCCTCCCCCACCCCCGCGCAGCCCGCGGCCGGCCTGACGGCCGTTCCGCTTTTTCATGCGGCGTGGTTGTTTGCGGCGGGCATCGCTCTTGCAGGCCGCCTCTGGTTGCAACCCAGCGTAGTGCTCATCGCGTTGGCGCTCACCGCTGCCGTGTGCGTGGTGGCGGCGTTGCGCGGCCAACGCATGATCTGGCTGCCACTGGCCGCGTTGTGGCTGCTCCTCGGCGCATGGTGCGAAGAAATGGAACCTCGCCCGGCGCCCGCACCCACTCTGGCTGCACTTTCTGACGGCCTGCTGCGCACCGTCGAAGGAACTGTGGTCGGCATGGGGCCGCTGCGCACAGAACCCCAGGAGACGGATCTCGATCAGAACGTCGACGAGCCTTCCGCCGCGTCTCCCTCCGAGCGCGTGGACCTTCGCGTGGAAAGCGTCGAAGTGGTCAGCGATGAGAACGATCGACAGGCGCTGATGGGCGGCGGCGTGCGGCTGACCGTCCGCTGGCCGGTCGGCACAGCCGCGCAGGCATTTCAGTGTGGAGACCGCGTGCGCGCCGTGGTTCGTCTGCTGCCGCCTGAGACCTATCACGATCCCGGGGTCTGGAGCCGCGCGGATTTCCTGCTGGACGAGGGCATCACATCGTCCGCAACAGTAGTTGCCGACCGTATCGACCGAATAGGACGTTCGCCGGGAGCTTTCCTGTCGTGCCGCGTGAGCGGATTGCAACACGCGTCCACCGAGCGGCTGCTGGCATTGCCTGCCGCCATGCGAAGCTTGCCCGCACCCCTGCGCCTCTCTGAAGACGATGCCGTGATGCTGTCTGCCATGGTGGCCGGCGACCGCACCTATCTGACCCACGCGCTGCGCGTAGGCTTTGAGCGCACCGGCTCCTTCCACATGCTGGTGGTCTCAGGCCTGCATCTCGCCATCGTGGCCGCCTGTCTTTTCTGGATCTTCAAGCGGCTCGGGTTACCGCGCGTTCCCGCCACGCTCCTCACCATCGCCGCCTCGTTTGCCTACGCGCTCTTCACCGGCTTTGCCACGCCGGTGCAGCGCTCGCTCTGGATGGTCACGCTCTATCTGCTCGGGCGGCTGCTTTACCGCGAACGCAGCCCGCTGAACACCATCGGATTTGCCGCGCTGTGCCTGCTTGTCGTGAGCCCGCGCAGTCTTTTCGATTCCAGCCTGCAGATGACGCTGCTGGCGGTGATCGCAATTGCCGGCGTGGCTGCGCCGCTGCTGCAGGGCACAATCCATCCCTACGCGGCGGCCACGCACGACCTGAAATTGGTTGCTGTTGACATCAAGCTCGCGCCGCCGCTTGCGCAATTTCGCGTCGTCATGCGCATGGTCGCCGAGCGTCTGCAGCGGGCAGCCAGCAGCACCATCGCATGGCGCGTCTTTCCCTGGGCCGTGCGCTTCGGGATTCGCGTGATCGAGCTGCTCGTGATTTCCTGCGCAGTGGAACTGGCCATGACGCTGCCCATGGCTGTCTACTTTCATCGCATCACCATCTTTGCGTTGCCCGTAAATCTCCTAATCGTGCCGCTGCTGATCTTGCTCATGCCGGCAGCGCTAGTGACGCTGATTGTGTTAGCGGTGTGGCCAACGGCGGCAGTTGTTCCGGCGATGGCGGCTGCTCTGGTAATGCACGGGGGCGTCGCGCTGGTGCATTGGTTCGGCTCCATGACGATGGGGGACTTCCGAATCCCTGGGCCGCTGGCGTGGCAAGTGGCGGCGTTTTGCGCGCTTTGGTCGGCGGCGATTGCAATGGCGCAACTGGGCCTGCGATGGCCGAGCTTCGGCCGGCTCAATTCGATTGAGGCAATTGCAATGCACCCTAGGGGGATTAAGGCATTTCTTTGCCGGCACATTTTGAGAGTTCGTTTTGGCACGCCATTTGAACCTTCCGATAGCGAAAAAGGATTGGGCCGATCGCTGCGACGTGGCGCATGGATCGCGCTTGCCATTGCGGCGCTCGTGGCCATCTTGCCGCGGCCAATTGATCGGCCCCACGGCGCCATGCTGATGGAGGCCATCGACGTGGGCCAGGGCGACTCACTGCTTTTGATCACGCCCGATGGAAAAACGCTGCTCATCGACGGCGGAGGATTTGGCGGCGGCCCACGCCAGGCTCCGCAGGATTTCGATATCGGCGATGAGGTCGTCTCGCCGGCTCTGTGGGCCCGCGGCATCCGTCATCTCGACGCTGTCGCGCTCACCCACGCGCACTCCGATCACATGGGCGGACTGCCCGCCATCCTCAGGAATTTCCATCCCGATGAGTTGTGGGTAGGCAACAATCCACGCATTGCGGGCTACGTCGCACTTCTTGACGAGGCCGCCGCGCTGCATGTTCGTGTGCGCAGTTTTCGCGCCGGCGACGCTTTCGCCTTCGGCAATACACAGATCAACATTCTGGCGCCGTTTCGCGACTATCAACCGGGCGTAGAGCCCGCCAACAACGATTCGCTGGTGATGCATGTGGCCTACGGCGCAACCTCCGTCATGCTGGAGGGCGACGCCGAGGCGCCCATCGAGCAAGCCATGCTTTCCGAGCCCGGCCTCCAGAGCACGTTGCTCAAAGTCGGCCACCACGGCAGCATCACCTCCACGCGGCCGGAGTTTCTGGCCCGTGTAGCTCCGCAGTGGGCGGTGATTTCGTGTGGACTGCACAACCGCTACGGTCATCCGCGCGAGGAGGTGCTTGAGGCGCTCGAGCAAGCACACGTCCGCACCTACCAGACCGACACCAACGGAATCACCTGCTTCCGCCTCGATGGAAAAACTGTTGCATCTGACGTGGGATGCGGTGAGCGATAGCTGCGGCGAAGATATAGTGTGTCTATGCAATTCATCAGGAAGCCCGGAGTCTTCAACCCCCATGAGACGGCACGCGCTGAATCGCTGGCGGGCATGCCGCTGGCTGCCTTCGGTCGGCGTTTGTCTGCTTACCTTATCGACATAGTGCTGGTCTTTGGCACATACAAGCCGGCGATGGAAGGGTTGCATTTTCTGCTCTTCAATGTGTTGGGAATGCGCGAAGAGCTTTATCGCTCGGCTCACGTGCACGCAGAGTTTCGTTTCGACTTGTTGACGGAAGTGGCGTGGGTGCTCTGGTTGGTGCTCTATTTTGGCCTCTGTGTTTGGCGGTCGAACGGGCAAACGCTGGGCAAGTGGCTGCTGCGCATCCGCGTCGTCTCGCTCACGCATGAGCGCATCACGTTCTGGCAATCGGCGGAACGGGCGCTGGGCTACGGCGCCAGCGCGCTCGAAGCGGGCTTCGGATTTCTACAGTACTTCCTCTATCCAAATCACCGTTGCCTGCACGACCGGATTGCGGAGACGATCGTGATTGCGGAGCCGGCCAAGAGCTAGCCCGCATTTCTCACGCGCGGCGAAAACCTGTAGCGCCGGTCTCCGGACCGGCTGTAGCGGGGGTCTCCAGACCACCGCTGGTCAGCTTGGCTGCTGAAAAAGGGCCGCCTTACCTGCCGTCGAATTGACTGTGAGAATTTCGGCTAGCTGTTAGCACCCGCACTTACACTCCAGCCGCCGCGTGGATCGCCAGCAGCGTTTCCAGCAGCGGCTTCAGCAGCTTCAGATCGAGCGCGTTGGCTCCGTCCGACTTCGCATTCGCCGGATCGTCGTGGACCTCGAGAAACAACCCATCGACACCGGCAGCGACCGCCGCGCGCGCGAGCTGTGGAATGAATTCCGGCTCGCCGCCGCTCACGCCGTTGGCCGCCGAAGGCTGCTGCACCGAATGCGTGCCGTCAAAAACCACCGGCGCGAGATTGCGCATGATGGCCAGCGAGCGGAAATCCACCACAAGATTGTTGTAGCCAAAGCTCGAACCGCGCTCCGTTAGAAAGACGCGCTCGTTTCCCGTGGAGCGGACCTTTTCCAGGCCGTGGCTCATGTCCCACGGGGCCACGAACTGGCCTTTCTTGATGTTGACCGCGCGTCCTGTGCGGCCCGCCGCCACCAGCAGGTCCGTCTGCCGGCAAAGAAACGCGGGAATCTGCAGCACGTCCACAGCTTCGGCGGCAACTTCGCACTGCGCCGGCTCATGCACGTCGGTCAGCACCGGCAAACCCGTGTCCTTTGCAATGCGGCCCAGGATCCGCGTACCCTCCACAAGGCCGGGACCGCGAAAGCTCTTCACGCTGGTGCGATTGGCCTTGTCGTAGCTGGCTTTGAAGATATAGGGAACGCCGAGATCGGCCGTGATGCGCTGGACAGCTTCAGCGATGCTGCGCGCATGGTGCTCAGACTCGATGACGCAGGGACCGGCAATCAGAAAGAGTTGGCCCGCGCCGACTGCAACCGGGCCGATTTCGAACGAAGCACTCACGCAGGTGATTCTATCGTGAACCGCTAGCCGCTATGCGTCGGCCGTGCATCGTGAATCGTGATTAGATCCAGCGAATGCCGGCCCGCGTGCTCCCCTCTACTGCGATTTCGAGAGGGAGAGCACGCGGCAGCCAGGTTCATACAGGCCGGCCCGGCAATCAGCCCGTGTGGCTGCGCGTCCACTCAAACAGGGCGCGATCAATGGTGCGCAACGGCGTCGGAGCGGGCAAATCGCTCTGCGGGCTCACGATATTGCTCTCCGCCAGTCGCTTGCAAAAGGCCAGATACTCCTCGTAAAAGTGCACGTCGTGGCGCGCATGCCCCAACGCTTCCAGGGCACGATAATCCAGCACCGTGTAGCGCTCCGGGTAGATTGCCGCCAGAATCGCCGACGCCACGGGAAGATCCACGCCATGTAACTCGATCAGGGCCATCACGGCCGCTTCCGTCGTGGCTTCGGGCGTGGCGGCTGTGGCCAGCACGCGCCGAATCTTTTCGTTGCTGTTCCCGATCAGGTATTGCACCGCGCGCTCCGACTTCCAGCGCACGATCGCTTCCAGGTTCGTCAACGTGTAATCGCCATTGCGGATCGCTTCGCCGGCTTCAAAGGCTGCTTTTTCGAGTTCATGCTCCTTTTCGCCGGTCGTCTGCCAATACTGCTCTGCCAACTGCTGCAACTCCGCTTCAGCAGGCTGAAGCTGAAAGTAGGCAACCATTTTTCCAAGTCCTTTCCTTCTTTTGTTACCCCAAAACCTAGTCACGATAGGCCCGCGACTAAATCATTGTCAATGACCCAGACTGGGAATCTGGCCGCGATGTACCGGACTGGTCCAAAAGATAGATGCAGCGAGGCATCTGAGCGTTTCCTCGCGGGCAAATAAGACTCTTGGCTCGAGTTCCGGCAATGGGGAATCTCTCCAATTCAAGTAGACGGGATTGCGGCAGACTCCGCTTGAAAGGGAGAGTGCGAGAAGAAGAATCTTCAGTGAAAATCCCCATACGCGGGACGAGATCATCGAACTCCGGAGGCTTAGCTGAAAACAAACAAGCTAGCATCAACATACATAAATACATAAATATGCTAATATGGAAATATGCGTACGACTGTCGAACTCCCCGATCCCGTCTACCGCGAGATGAAGATCCGCGCCGCCAACGAGGGCACGACCATCCGGGAACTCATCCTCGAAGGTGTCGCGATGAGGCTCCGCGGCGAAAGCACGACGGTAACACGAGGCGATAGGCCGCGATTTCCGGTCATCCGCTCCAGGAATCCCGGTTCGCTGAAGCTTGGCGAGGAGGGTGTTTACGAGTACATTCCTTTTCCCTGATGTGAACGTCTGGGTGGCGTTGGTCCACGAGATTCACCCCCACCACCAGTCCGCCACGGAGTGGAGCAAGTCGCTCGAGAGCGACGCGGTCGCCTATTTTTGCCGGTTCACACAGCTTGGGTTACTGCGCCTGCTCACCAATGAAAGCGCGATGCGCGAGGACGTCCTCACGCAAACGCAGGCATGGGACACGTTCGATGTCCTCGCCGCCGACCCGCGCAATCGGATGATCGGCGAGCCCGCAGGGATCGATCCGGCCTTTCGGCAACAGGCGGGCAGTCAGCAGGCTGCGACCAAGCAATGGGCGGATGGCTATCTCGCAGCATTCGCCGATACCGCAGGAATTCAGCTCGTCACATTCGACCGCGCCCTGGCGGCAAAGGTGAAAGATGGAGTGCTATTGGGGTGAAACGCCCAATCGCTCGTCTTTCTTCGGCGGCTTTGCCAGCCAACTCTGTTCCACCCACCATATGGCGACAATTCCAAGACCGCTGAAGACAAGGAAGTAATTGAGTTCGTGGTCAATCCCGTCGAACATCCAATCGGGCAGCCATGGCCTCAAGAATCTGCACGCCCAGATCCAGAGAATCATGACGAGAAGAAAGACCGCGTGGCCTTGCATCAGATCGCGCGCCTTTCGTTGATGAACCTCAATGTACTTGCGCCACTTGCCATCGCTCCACAGCAGCCCGAAGACAAGAATCGTGTAGCTGACGCATAGCGCCACATAGAGCGACCATGATTGATCTTCGAATGGAAGGTAGAAGACGATAAATGGGAAAACGACGGCGAGACTCATGATCTGCCGCTTAGACCGAACCGAGAGCGCGCGCATACTTCCTTCGGTTTTTCTTTCCCCGGTTTTTAAGTCATCGAACATCGCTTCGCCCGCCGTCCGCGAAACCTACTCAGCCGCTGCAACAGGAATCATCTTCTGCACGCCCCGGCCCACCCGGTTCTTATAACTCGCCTCAATAAACGCGTGGAACAGCGGGTGCGGCTCGAGCGGTTTCGACTTGAACTCGGGATGGAACTGGCAGCCGAGAAAATACGGGTGGCCTGGAAGCTCCACGATCTCAACATACGTCTGATCAGGCGTGGATCCCGAAATGTGCAGGCCCGCACCCGTGAGCAGCGCCTCGTACTCGCGATTGAATTCGTAACGGTGCCGGTGGCGCTCGCTGATCTCTCTTTGGCCGCCGTAGGCGCGGCTGGCCAGTGAATCTTCCTGCAACACGCAGGTCCACGCGCCCAATCGCATCGTACCGCCCATCTCTTCCACGCCCAGCAATTCGCGCAGCTTGTAAATGACGCGATGCTCGGTAGCAGGATCGAACTCGCTCGAGTTCGCATCCTTCAAGCCGCACACGTTGCGCGCATACTCGATGCACGCCGTTTGCATGCCCAGGCAAATTCCAAAATAGGGTACGCTCTTTTCTCGCGCGTAGCGGATCGCGTTCAGCATGCCCTCGATGCCGCGCTTCCCGAACCCGCCCGGAACCAGGATGCCGTCGAACCCCTCCAGCTGCGCCTCGAAACTGCGATCGTCGGGGCCTGTCGACTCCAGGCCTCCAGCTTCAAGCCAGGTAACTTTGAGCTTGAGATTCTGTGCCACCGCCCCGTGCGTCAGCGCCTCTTTGAGCGACTTGTAGCTGTCCTCGTACTCCACATACTTGCCCACGATGGCAATCGAAACTTCATCTTTAGGGTGGTAGCAGCGCTCCACCAGGTCGCGCCACCGGGCCAGATCGGCTTCGGGCGCCTCCTTATGCAGGTACTTCAGGATCAGCTCGTCCACTCCCTCCTGCGCAAAATTCAGCGGCACCTCGTAGATGTAAGGCACGGTTTTCGCACCGATCACGGCCTTCTCTTCCACGTTGCAGAAAGCAGCAATCTTCTGCTTGATCTCGCGGCTCAGCGGCCGCTCCGAGCGGCACAGCAGCACATCAGCCTGGATGCCGATCGAAAGCAGTTCTTTCACCGAGTGCTGCGTGGGCTTGGTTTTCAGTTCCTGCGCCGCGGCGATCCACGGCACCAGCGTCACGTGCACGAACACCGTGCTTTCGCGTCCCAGCTCCTGGCGCATCTGGCGGATGGCCTCTAGGAACGGCAGCGACTCGATGTCGCCCACCGTGCCGCCAATCTCAACGATCGTTACATCGGCGCCGTTCGCGGCCACCTTCCGCATGGCGTTCTTGATCTCATTGGTCACGTGGGGAATCACCTGGACAGTCTTGCCCAGGTAATCGCCGCGGCGTTCCTTCAAGATGATCTGCTCGTAGATGCGGCCAGTGGTGTAGTTGTTATCGCGCGAAAGCGGCGCGTGCGTGAAGCGCTCGTAGTGGCCCAGGTCGAGGTCGGTTTCCGCCCCGTCGTCGGTCACAAACACCTCGCCATGCTGAAAGGGCGACATGGTGCCGGGATCGACGTTGAGGTAGGGGTCAAACTTCATCAGGTTTACGCGCAGGCCGCGGCTTTCAAGCAGACAGCCGATAGAAGCGGCCGCGAGACCCTTACCGAGACTGGACACAACTCCGCCCGTCACAAAGACGTACTTTGCCGACATTAATGCAACCTCATTTTTAGTTGTTGGGTTTGGACGTACCTGGTGGGCACGTTCAAGTATGGCAGAGATGCGGGTGCAGCGAAAGAGGAAATTTCCAAGGGGTGCATCAAGCGGGGCGTCGCTTCGCATAACGGTACTGAAATGAGCGCGTTGCGCCCGGCAATGACGGCGCGGCGGCTCTGGCGCTACGATGGCTGTACCCATCGCCCCGTGCCCCATCCTTTTCGCGCTCTTCGCGAAAAGGGTGGGAAAGCAAAAAGCTGGGTACACCTTTCTTGGAGCCGGCTTACGATGGCTGCGGGAATGAGGCTGCCATGACAAGCAGGATTGAGGTTCTGAAGGTGGACATCACCACCCTGGCCGTCGATGCCATCGTGAACGCGGCCAACATGTCCCTGCTGGGCGGCGGCGGCGTGGATGGCGCAATCCATCGTGCAGCCGGGCCGGAGCTGTTCGACGAGTGCTACCAGATCGGCGGCTGCCCCACAGGCGAGGCAAGATTAACGAAGGCCTATCGCCTTCCCGCAAAATTCGTGATTCATACCGTCGGCCCGGTGTGGACCGGCGGCGGGAGCGGCGAACCCGATCTTCTGGCAAACTGCTATCGCTCCGTCTTCGGGATTGCCCGCGAAAAGGAAGTCCGTTCGCTGGCCTTCCCCGCCATCAGTTGCGGAGTCTACCGCTTTCCCGTTGATCGCGCAGTGAAGATCGCCGTAGCCGAGACCGTAGCGGAGCTGGTTTCGAGCGACGCAGTCCAGAAAGTGATCTTCGCGTGCTTCGGGGATGAGATTTATCAAGCGTATTTGAAGGCGGTGGACGGCATGTCGTAGTTGGATCGGAGGCGTTCCCACGCCTTCAGGGGATCGCGATCAGCAGCCCGCCGGTCACTCCCAACGACTGGTCGTGCGCGTAAACAAAGCCGTGATCGTAGGCGGGCTCGAGATACCAGCCGAACTTGTGTCTTCGCGCCGGCCAGAACATAAAGTCCAACGCGGCTTCCCCAGCCAGCGCATTCACACCCGTTCCGGAATTCCTTGTGTGCACCCACTCCGGACCGATTCCGGCCATGAACTCCACCTTGCGTGAGAGAGTCCAGGGCTTTTTGAAAATCAAATCGGTGTCCCACTCCGTCCCCTGCGTGCTGAAGAGCGGAGTGACGCCGGCTTCGAGCTCGAGCCATTCTTTGATCGGAGTGACCTCAACAGCAAGCGAGGGCCCTCCTGCCGGTCCGCCATCGTTCAGGCTGCGGCTCGCCGCCGCGCCCAGTTCCAAAATCGCGGCTGGCTCCTTCTCAGCCGGTTGCGCAAAGGCCTGCGCCAGGGAAAGAAGCAAAGCGGAGAAGAGAAGAGCACTTCTGGAACTGGCGGTCATTGGGGCTGGCACGCCTCCACTTTGAGATTTTACAGAATCCCGAAAACAGAAAAACGAGGACGCAACATGCATCCTCGTTCATGACCGCGCTCATTCCTGCTAGAAATTCAACGTAATCTTCGCCGTCAACGCCCGCGGCGTCACGTAGTGCGTGCCGCTAAACGTCGAAAGGAAGTTGTACAGCGCGTACTTGTCGGTGATGTTAATCGCGGTCAAGTCGAGATCCGTCTTGTAATGCTCCCGGTGGAAGATATTGGTCTTGCCGAGTGAGGCATCGAAGAGGCTCCGCGGCGCAATGCGTTGCGGATTCTTGTCATTGTCGCCGGTGTTCGCGGCGGGAATGTTGATGAGACTCGAAGAGAACTGCGAGGCCAGGCACGCGGTGGGCAGGGCAATGAACGGAGTCGCCTTCTGGCCATTGCAGATGAATCCAGCCTCGAACTCCTCGTCGGCGGTGAGGGGCGCGCCAAAGGCATTCACCATGCTGATGGCCGGCTGGCCGCCGAGAGTGGTTGAAGAGATCAGGCACGGGCTATTGGGATCGGTGACGCCATAGCATGGCGCATTTCCGGCGACGAGGCCGGAGTCGAAGCGCCAGTTGAAGCCGCCCCACAATCCGTTCCACCAGCCGTCGCGCGAAACCGTGTATTGCACATGGCTGGTCTGGTTGAATTTTTCGTCGTGATCGATGCGGAAGGGCAGGCCGGCTTGGCCCACGGTTGCACCCGCGCCCGCCACCTGCGGCGGGAAGAAGCGCGCCGCCACTGAGGACGCGACAAAGTAGGCGCTGAACCCGCGCACCTCAGGAACGTCCGCGCGGAGCGCGAAGCCCGGAATCTTGGAGTTGTGCCAGTCGATGGGGAAGGTGATAGGCGTATTGCCCAGCACGCTGAAGTCGAAGGCGTTGTGCGTGTACTTCCAGATGTATTCACCGCTCAGCACCGCGTGTTTTCCCACGGCCTGCTGCAGGCTGGCGTGGAACTCGTTGCGGAAGCCGGGTTGCAGTCGGCCTTCAACGCCAGCAGTGCACGCGAGCAGTGGCGCCAGGACCGGGTTGTCGCATCCGATGCTGGAGAGCACAAGGTTCTCGTTGAATGGCGTTTCCAGCGTGCGCGCGTAAGAGATGCTGGGAACCGTGCTGGTGCGCTTGAGGTTGTAGGCAATGCCCACGCGCGGTTCCACCTGACTGGCCGCCGTCAGGCCGTTGTACTTATCGCCGCGCAAGCCCACGTTGAAGTTCCAATTCCCCGCCTTGATCTGGTCTTCGATATAAAGCGCGAGTTCCTTAACATCCGCGTGGCCAAACGAAACGTATTCACTGCCGCCCCGCGTCAGATCGTACGGCGCAAGAACCGTTAGGTAATTCGGGTTCTTGAAACTGGTCACGCCATTGCATTGCGACTGGCTCGCAAGTCCGGGCAAGGGATTGCCGCTTGCGCTCGTGCAAGGCGCGTTGTAGGTGCTCGCCACAACGCCGAGAGAGTCGTGCTCGCGGAGAAAGGTCTGGCCGTACTGGAAGCCGGCTTTCAGGTTGTGCCTCCCCTTGGCGTAGGAGTAATCGCCATGCACGGCGGCATTGGTCAGAGTTCGGTATTGCGAAATAGAGGAAGTCTGGATCGGCCCCAGATCGGCGAGCGGGTTGGCGCTGGGGAAATAATCATAGAAATCCTTGCGAACGAATGCGCCCACGTTAAGCACGGAGTCGTTGCTGATGATGCGAGTGTACGTGGGCGAAATATTGAAGGTGTTGATCTTCGAGCCTTGGTCGGTGTTGCCCACGTTGCCGAAGGTCGGGCTGGCGCTGGCGCCGCCGGCAGTCACATTCTGCACGTTCAGGTCATCGAAAGAATTCGGCGTCTGGAACCACGACCTGCTGTAGTTCAGATCCAGATGAATGGAGTCGGCCTGAGTGAAGTTATAGTCCACGCGGTCGAAGGTGTTTTCCTCGTTGCCCTTGTCGTGGAAGACGGTGAACTCCGGCGGATCGAGAAAGCGTCCGGTGTCGAGTCCGTCTACTTCGATAAAGTTGCCCCAGCTCTTGCCACCATAGGAAAGATCGACACCGCCGCTCGCCGATCCGAAGTTGCCGTATGAGCTGTAGATGCTTCCCGTCGGCT
>Ga0187851_10003837_pt1 | contig 12491 bp, 18 predicted proteins | sample June2016WEW_6_10_FD_132997 | JGI IMG/M metagenome (GOLD analysis project Ga0187851, IMG submission 132997) | Peatland microbial communities from SPRUCE experiment site at the Marcell Experimental Forest, Minnesota, USA - June2016WEW_6_10 | ecosystem: Environmental > Terrestrial > Soil >... | reverse complement strand
TCGCAATCGTCGCTTTCGCCGCCGGCCTCGCCGCTGGACGCTGGAGCGTCGGGTTCGGCGGCCTCGCCGAGCGCGACGATTGGCGTCAGGCGGTCGTCGAATACGTGGCGCTCTACACCCCCGAGAGTTTCGGCGAAGCGGCTTCGCCGCGGCTTGGCGACGAACTTTCGACACTGTCGCAGCGCCTCGACGCGCCCCTCGACGTCGACCGCCTGAAGGTCGACGACCTGTCGCCGCGCCGCGCCGAACTGCTGCAATACGACGGCGCGCCGCTTGGCCAGATCGGCTACCTCGACGGCGCGACGCCGGTCGCCTTCTGCATCCTGCGCGACGGCGAAGCGGACGCGCCGCTGGCGAGTTCGTCGCGCGACGGCTTCGCCGTCGCCTCATGGGCGCAAGGGGGGCGCGGCTACATGCTGATCGGCAAGATTCCGGTCGAGCGGTTGACGGCGCTCGCCCGCTCGCTGAAGGAGAAGACGGGATGACGGCGACTCTTACACTCACAGCGCCTCCGCGCCGCGCCAACGCGGTCGCCTGGCTCGTCGCGGTTGTCGCCGGCGCCGCCGCATTCGCCGATCGCGGCGCCGGCGCCGAACGCGACGCCTGGCGCATCGATCCGACGCACACGCACATCGGCTTCGTCGTCGACGCAATCGGCTTTCCACGCACGCAGGGCGAGTTTCGCGTCTTCGACGGGCGGCTGTCGATCGACTTCGACCGGCCCGCTGCGAGCCGCGTCGCTTTCACCGTCCGCGCCGATTCGATCGAGGTCGGCTCGTCGTCGTTCGACGACACCCTGCGCGGGTCGAATTTCCTCGACGCGCAGCGTTTCCCCGACATCCATTTCGAATCGACGCGGGTCGAGAAGCGCGACGGGTCGACCATCGACCTGACCGGCGACCTGACGTTGCTCGGCGTCACCCGGCCGCTGACGGTCGAGGTCGAGGTCAAGCGTCTGGGCGGCGCGCGGCTCGGCTTCGTTGCCCACGCCCGCATCGACCGGCTCGCTTACGGCATGAATTCCGGCTTCCCGATCATTTCGCGCGACGTCGATTTGACCGTGTCGAGCGAGGCGCTGGCGGGATGACGGCGCCGCGGGCGCGCTGGAACGAAGGCGTGATCGCGCTCCACTGGCTGTCGGCGGCGGGACTGGCGCTGGTGTTCACGCTCGGCCTGGCGGCGACCGCGGGCAATTTCGACGCCGCGCGCAAGTTCGACCTCTACCAGACGCATAAGGCCCTCGGCTGGCTGACGCTCGCGCTTCTGGCGGCGCGCCTCGCCGCCCGCGCCGTTCGCGTCGCGCCGCCGCCGGCGCCGAGCTGGTCGCGGGCGACCCGCGCCGCCTCGCGTCTCGTCCACGCCGCGCTTTACGCGCTGCTGGCCGCGGTTCCTCTGATTGGCTGGCTGCGCGTCTCTTCGGCGATCGTGCCGATCCCGGTGAGCCTGTTCGGCCTGGCGACGATCCCCGACATCGCGCCGGTCGACGCCGATTTCTCTGAACGCATGGCGCTCGCCCACAAGCTCAGCGCCTGGGCGCTTGCGGCGCTCGTCGCGCTCCACGTCGCTGCGGCGCTCAAGCACCAGTTCGTCGACCGCGACGCGATTCTCTATCGCATGTGGCCGCGCGCCGGCGACCGGACGTCCTAGACGGCGCCGCCGTCGGGGCCGACCCGGGTGATGCGCAGATTGTTGGTGGCGCCGGAATTGCCGAACGGCACGCCGCAGACGACAATCACCCGTTCGCCGACGCCGACGAAGCCGTCGATATAGGCGTGGCGGCAGGCGCGGTCGGCCATGTCGCGTTCGTCGCGCGCGTCCTCGGTGACGACGGCGTGCACGCCCCAGGCGAGCGCCAGCCGACGCGCGACGGCGACGACCGGAGTCATCGCGATGATGGAGGATAACGGCCGCTCGCGAGCGATGCGAAGGCCGGTCGAACCGGAAGCGGTCCAGGCGCAGATGACTTTCGACTGCAGCGCCTCGGCGACGTCGCGCGTCGCCTCGGCGATCGCGTCGCCGCCGCTGCGGTCGTGCGTCGGTCGCTGGGCGGTGATGATCGCCGGATAGATGCCCTCCGATTCGACGGTCGTGGCGACGCGATCCATCGTCGTCACCGCCTCGATCGGATATTGGCCGGAGGCGCTTTCGGCCGACAGCATCACCGCGTCGGCGCCCTCGAACACCGCGGTCGCGACGTCGGAGACCTCGGCCCGGGTCGGCACCGGCGTGGTGATCATCGATTCGAGCATCTGGGTGGCGATGACGACCGGCTTGCCGAGGCGGCGGGCGCGGCGGGTGATCGTCTTCTGCAGACCCGGCACGCACTCGAGCGGCATTTCGACGCCGAGGTCGCCGCGCGCCACCATCACCGCGTCGGAAACAGCGAGGATGTCGTCGAGACGCTGAATCGCCTGCGGTTTTTCGATCTTGGCCATCACCAGCGCGCGTTCGCCGGCGATTTTCTTCACTTCGATGACGTCCTCGGGGCGCTGGACAAACGACAGCGCGATCCAGTCGATGCCCTCCTCAAGCGCCGCGGCGAGATCAGCGCGGTCCTTTTCGGTCATCGCCGAGGTCGGGATCGTCGTGTCGGGCAGACTGACGCCTTTCTTGTTGGAGACGCGGCCGGCGACCTCGACGATCGTTTCGGCGCTGCCGGGAGCGACGGCGGAGACGCGCAGCAGCACCTTGCCGTCGTCGATCAAAACCCGGTGTCCAGGCTCGACCGAGCCGAGGATTTCCGGGTGAGGCAGATAGACGCGGGCCGAGTCGCCGAGCTTCGGATTGGCGTCGAGGGTGAAGACGTCGCCCTTGCGCAACTGGACGCCGCCGGCTTCGAACTCGCCGACCCTGAGCTTTGGTCCCTGCAGGTCGACAAGAATGCCGATCGGCCGATCGAATTCCTCTTCGAGCGAGCGGATCATCGCGACCCGCTCGCGCATCGCCTCGTGCGAGGCGTGGCTCATGTTGATGCGGAAGACGTCGGCTCCCGCCTTGAACAGATTGGCGACCACGGCTCGATCGGCCGAGGCCGGACCAAGGGTGGCGATGATTTTGACGCGGCGGCTGCGACGGATCACGAACGTTCTCTCTTTTCAGTTTCGTCTGATTTTTCGGTTTCGTCGTTGTTGCGCGAGCCGGCGTTCGGCTTCATTGCGCGTCGTCAATTTAGCGCCCGGCGGGCGCTCACGGATTGGCCGGATCGGTGAGCTGAACGGTCCAGTTCTTGGCGTCCTTGCCGGTGTCGACCTCGAAGAAGCCGGTGCGATCGAAGCCGCGCACGAAGCAGTCCTGCCGACCGTCGATCTTGAACTCGCGGTCGCTGGTGCACATGAAGGCCTTGCCCTTCCACTCGCCGCCGCGTTCGTCCATCGCGTACACGTAATAATACTGCGCCGCCAGCGAGCCGCGCAGCAGCGTGTCGCAATCGGTCGGCTTGAGGTTCCACCAGCCCTCGCTGACCCAGGCTTGGCCGTCGGTATAGGCGAGCGCGACGCTGACGCGACGGTCGGTGAGATTGCACATGCGGAAGTCGGCGCGCGCCGCCGGCGCGGCGAGCGGCGCGGCGGCGATCAGCGTCAGCAGAAAGGCGTGGATACGCCGCATGGCCATTCGCGCTTGGTCTCCGGCGCCATAATCGTCGGCGCGACCGCCCTGTCAACCGCGGCCCGCCGCGCCGCCGCCAGCTGTCGCGCCCGTCGGGCGGGCGACGTAGATGCCGGCGAGAATCAGCAGCCCGCCGAGCCCCTGAACCAGCGAAACCGGCTCGCCGAGCAGCAGAAAGGCGAATCCGGCGGCGGCGATCGCCTCGAGGAAGATCACCAACGACGAGAACGCCGCCGGCAACCGGCCGAGCGCTATCGACAGCAGGCCCTGGCCGCCGGCATGGCTGATCCACGCCATGCCGACGAGCGCGCCGATCCCGCGCAGACTGTGCGGCAGGATCGCGTGATCGAGCGCAAGCGCCACGATCAACAGCAGCGCGGCGCAGATTACGGTGGCGACAAAGGTGACCCGCGCCGCCGAATGGACGCGCCGCGCCGCCTTCACCGCGAGAAAATAGAGGCCGAAGAAAATTCCGGTGGCGACGCCGTAAAGATCGCCGATCGCGGCGGCGGGGCGGAGATGGAAGCTCTGCGCCAGCAGCGCCGCGCCGCCGGCGACGCACAACGCGATGCCGATCAGCATCCTTCGCGCCGCGCGCTCGCCGAATATGAGCCAGCCGAACGCCACCACCCAGATCGGCGCGCAGGTGGCGAAGAAGGTCGCGTTGGCGACGCTGGTGGTGACGATCGACAGGTGCCAGAAGAACAGGTCGCCGGCGAAGGCGAGGCCGGCGAAGATGTCGGCGCGACCGATCCGCCCGTCGGACGGCTCGCGCGCTTCGGCGATTCTGAGCCAGGCCCACAGCAGCGGCAGCGCCAGCGTGACCCGCCAGAAGGCGCTGGCGAACGGCCCGACGTCGGCGAGGCGGACGAAAATCGGCGATATGCCCATCGCCAGCGCCCCGACGACCAGGGCGGCGAACGACGCGCCGAAGCCGCCCTGCGGCCTCGCCGCGGGGGAGGCTTGCGTCATCCGATTGCGATTCCTGCGCCCGGAGCGGGCGATGGCGTTGGCGTTGCGCCGCGCCGTCCTTATTCTTGCCGCAGGCGACCGGCAAGGGGACGGCATGGATGCGAGGGCGTGGCGCGAAGCCGACGAGGCCGACGACGATTTCGCGCCGTTTGAGCAAATTCCCGGCGCGCTCGACGGCGGCGTCCTCGTCGTCTGCGACCATGCCGCCAACGCACTGCCGCCGCGTTACGGCGACCTCGGCCTGCCGCGCGAGGCGCTCGAGCGCCACATCGCCTACGACATCGGCGCCGCCTGGCTGGCGCGCCGGCTGGCCGAAAGGCTCGGCGCGCCGGCGGTGCTCTCGACCTTCTCGCGGCTGCTGATCGACGCCAACCGCGGCGACGACGACCCGACGCTGGTGATGCGGGTGTCGGACGGCGACCTCGTGCCCGGCAACGCACGAATCGACGCGGCGGAAATCGAACGCCGCCGCAAGCTTTATTGGGCGCCCTACCGGTCGGCGATCACGGCGACGGTCGAGGCGATGCTGGCGAGCGGCGAGCCGCCGGCGATCCTGTCGGTTCACTCGTTCACGCCGCATTGGCGGGGACAGGCGCGGCCGTGGAAGGTCGGCGTGCTATGGGATTCCGATCCGCGCTTGCCCGCGCCGCTGATTCGCGCGCTCGGCGCGGAGCCCGACATCGGCCCCGATGCGGTCGGCGACAACGAGCCTTACGACGGCGGACTGCCCGGCGACACGATCAACGCCATCGCCACCGCGCGCGGCCTCGCCAACGCGCTGATCGAATTGCGCCAGGATCTGATCGGCGAGCGCGCCGCGGCAGAAGCCTGGGCCGACCGGTTGGCGCGAATCGTCGCGCCGCTCGCCGCGCCCGCTGCGATCCGGGCGCCACAGGACTGGGGCAGCCATGCCGAGGGCCGCCCGCGCCCCCCACCGCCGGCTTGACGCGCCGCGTGCGGGCGGCCATGGCTGGGCCGCAAAAAGTCTCCCAGATCGCAAGCAACGGAACGTGGAATGGCCAAGGAAGCCAAAGTCGCCGACTCTTCTGATCCGGTAAATGGCGGGCAGCTGCGCGCTTTCGTCGAGCGCATCGAGCGCCTCGAGGAAGAGAAGAAGGCGCTCGCCGACGACATCAAGGACGTCTATGCCGAAGCCAAGGGCAACGGCTTCGACGCCAAGGTGATCCGCAAGGTGGTCTCGATCCGCAAACAAGACCGCGACAAGCTGCGCGAGGAAGAGGAGATCCTCGATCTCTACCTCGCCGCGCTGGGCATGGCCTGACCCGCAGCGCCGCTAGAATCGATCAAGCAAGAGGTGAACGCCATGTCGATTCATGACGCCAACGCCGCCGACGACCGTCTCGGTGGCGAAGCCGATCGCGTCGCCGACGCCTTCGCCGCCGCCGCCGCCCGCCGTTCGAGTTTCGACGCGCCCTATCGCCACTATCTGTTGGAAGACGTCTTTCCCGCCGACGTCGCCGACGCGCTCGCCGACCTGCCGTTCGCCGCGCCCGACCTCGCCGGCGTCTCCGGGCGGCGCGAGCTGCACAACGACTCGCGCAGCTATTTCGACGCGGCGGCGATGGCGCGTTTTCCCGCCATGCGGGCGGTCGCGGAGGCGCTGCAGTCGCCGCGAATCGTCCGCCTGATCGCCGAATCCTTCGCCGCGCCGATCGACGACACGTTCCTTCGGCTCGAATATGCGCAGGACGTCGACGGCTTCTGGCTCGAACCGCACACCGACCTCGGAGTGAAGAAGTTCACCTGCCTGATCTATCTTTCCAACGGCTCCGGCCACGGAAAGCTCGGCACCGACATCTACTGGAGCAAGGAGCGCCACTACGGCGTCTCGCCGTTCAAGCGCGGCGCGGCGATGGTGTTCGTGCCCGCCGACAACACCTGGCACGGCTTCGAAAAGCGCCGGATCGAGGGCGTGCGCCGCTCGGTGATCCTCAACTACGTCACCCACGACTGGCGGGCGAGGGAGCAACTGTCGTTCCCGGAGAGCCCGGTCCGGGTGTAGGCGAGGCAGGATCGCCAGACTCGCGCGCGCAATGTGTTGACAACAGCAACACATTATGGCATCGTCGAGCGATGAACGAGCAATCGACAATCGCCGAAGTGAATATCCACCTGCGCGCGCGGGCGCGGGATCGGGCGATCATCGACCAGGCGGCGGAACTCGTCGGCGCCAACCGCTCGCAGTTCATGATCGCCTCGGCTCTCAAAGAAGCCAAGAACGTTCTGCTCGATCAGACGACCATCCACGCCGACGCGAAGGCCTTCCAAAAGATCATGGATTGGATGGACTCTGGCGCGACCCCCGCCGAAACGATCGGGATGAAGCGCATCCTTCAATCCAAGTCCCCTTGGCGAAGTGAGTAACGCGCCGCCGTCCTTCGACGCTCCTGTCCTGCTGACGGAAGCTCACGACGGCTCGGCATTCGATTCCGGCGAACCCGTTCTCGACGAGTGGTTGCGCCGCCGCGCGTGGAACAATTTGCTGACGGCGGCCAGCCGAACCTATGTCGTCTGCCCGACCGGTTCGTCTCGCGTTATTGGCTACTTCGCCCTCAGCATGGGGCAAATCCTGGCCGACGAGGCCACAGGCTCCATGCGGCGAAACATGCCGAAGTTCATTCCGGCGGTTGTGCTCGGGCGGCTGGCGATCGATCGCCCGTGGCAGGGCAAGGGGTTGGGACGCGCTCTGCTCGCCGACGCTATCCAGCGTTCCCTGCGCGCATCGGCCGAGGTCTCGGCCCGGCTGGTGATCGTTCACGCGATCTCGCCGGCCGCCGAAGCCTTCTATGTCCACCACGGCTTCACTCGCCTTCCCGTGGAGACGCCGACGTTCGCGCTCGATTTGGTCAAGCTGCGAAAGGTCGCGGGGGAAGGGTAAAGGGGCGAGTTGGGTTGCGGCGATGCGGGTTGGTCAATGTCTATGTCTTCGCCCCGCGGCGCGCCGAATTACGCAATGCGAATCATGTCGCCGTAATTCGTAATTAATTGAAAACACCGACTTCGAAACACCGAAACCAAAGTGCCGAATTGAAATTGTTTGATTGGTTTCTCTTTATTGATTCGCATCAGTAATAAAAATCGTAGTATTACTTGCTTCGTCTCGCGGACTGCTCTAACATTCGCTCATTCTCGAACAAACGAGGGTTCCATGAGTGTTCACATTGTCAGGTACAGCTATCAGCAAGCGTTTTTCGACACGCCAACGGTCGGCCATTTTGCCGTCGCGGCGAAGGACCCAGCCGCAGCGGTTTCAGCCATCGAGCGTCAGTGTCGCGGCTACGCGGTGCGCGTCGAATATATTGCGACGGTCGCGCACTGACGCAGCGCCCCAATGGGCGATCCTGCCGCACCAAAATGGCAGATGCCAGGGACGCCTGTTCCTGAGCCCCCGCTTCCCGTGTTCGGGTCATGGGTGGATTATCTTCAGCGAACCACGCGAAGTGAACGCATGGTCCGCTGCTACGCTGCGGCCAAGAAGGCAAATCGAAAACGGCTTTTGTCCGCTGCGCCATGCAACCGGTTGAGCGGCGCCGATGTCTGGAACGTCATTGTAGCGGCACGCGGACGCTGCGCTCATTGCGGATCGCTCGCCGTTGAATCGCGACCGTCGGGTCCGAGCGGCGCCCCAATCGCTTGGGCGCAGGTCGGCAGGCGGATCGGCAGTCTTGAACACGTCCATTGGCGCTTTGGCGGCGGCGATAATGATCTGTCCAATCTCGCGTGGGCCTGCTTGTGGTGCAACACATGGCCTTCTGAGCGCCGGCCGCGCGCCTTGGATCACGGCGGTTTTTACCCAAGCGAATGAGGCTTTCCCCCAGCAGATCGGCGGCGAAGTCTGTCGCAAAACGCAAGCGCGCCGTCGTGCAGCTAATATGACAAGGCGAAGCGAATTCAGACAGCCGCCGGATCGAACGGATTAACGAGCGCAACTCCCGTTGGCGCGAAATGCGGACCGTTGCGCGTCGCGACCGTCAGGCCGCGCGCCAGCGCTGTGGCGGCGATCTGCAAATCGGCGCCGCCATGGCCGGTTCGCGCGCTCAGCTCGCCCCAACGGCGCGCTGCGGCGAGATCGAACGGCAGCAAGCGTTCGGCGTAACCTGCCAATAGCCTGTCGAGCCACGTCGCGAGCCTTTCGGCGAATGCCGGATCGCGGTCGCGTTGCATTGCAATCCCACGCTCGATCTCGCCGACGCTGATAACGCTCAGGAAGAGATCGTCGTCACGTCGCCGGGCGAGCCAACGTTCGACGTGAGGGTCGCGGCGCCGCTTGGCGAGCGCCGACAACACGTCGGTATCGAGGAGATACATCAGAGATCGAGATCGCGCGGCTTGGCGCTCGCGCGCGGAAACTCGACCTCGCCCCGCGGCATGGCGAGCAGGACTTCGGCGAACGTCGGCGCCTCGAGACGCTCCAGCCGCCGCAGCCGCTCGTATTCGTCGACCGCGACCACCACCGCCACCGGCTTTCCATGTTTGGTCACCGTCTGCGGCGCGCGCCGCGCGCCTTCGAGCAGCTCGCTGAAGCGGTTCTTGCCGTCCTGGACGGACCATTCGCGTCGAGACATCGTCGCCAATTTTCTAGCTAGAATTTCTGGCTAGAATATGACGGCGCCTGTTCTCGTCGTCAAGTGGCGACGACGGATTGATCTGACAAAAGAAAAATGCGCCCCCCCGTATCGCGGCTAGAATTCGAGGTCGCGCAGGCTTCGGGTGGTCAATTGGCGCGGAGCTTGCTATCACGCCGCCCAAAAGCACGCCATCCGAAGGCTAGATCATGCGCAAGGGCGCCGTTTCGCGCAAAACCAGCGAGACCAAGATCGACGTCGCCGTCGATCTCGACGGCTCGGGCAAGTCCGACGTCAGGACCGGCGTCGGCTTCTTCGACCACATGCTCGAACAGCTCGCGCGCCATTCGCTGATCGATCTCACCGTGCGCGCCGAGGGCGACCGGCACATCGACGATCATCACACGGTCGAGGACGTCGGCATCGCGCTCGGCCAGGCCCTGCGCCAGGCGCTCGGCGACAAACGCGGATTGACCCGCTACGCCGACTGCCTGCTGCCGATGGACGAAGCGCTGACTCGCGTCGCGATCGACGTTTCCGGGCGACCGTTCCTGGTCTTCCGCGTCGAATTTCCGACCCAGAAAATCGCGACCTTCGACGTCGAGCTGGTGCGCGAATTTTTCCAGGCCTTCGCGGTCAACGGCGGCCTGACGCTTCATATTGAAAACGTGTACGGGGCGAACAGCCATCACATCGCCGAGACTTGTTTCAAGGGCGTCGCGCGGGCGCTTGGCGCCGCGCTTGCAATTGACCCGCGACAAGCCGCCAGGATTCCCTCGACCAAGGGCGCGTTGTAAACGAACCGGAAAGGATGCCGCTGCGGCGGCTGCGTTGAATGACGATCTTTGCGGCGCATTGCGCCCCTGAATTCCCACGATCCAGCGAAGCTTTGGAGCAGGCCCGGGTGTACCGGGTCGGTTTCGTCTGGCCTGCGCTCGTCTTCGCTCCGCTGTGGCTGATCGCGCGGCGCCTGTGGCGGCCGCTTGGGTTGTGGATCGTCGCCGCTGCGCTCGCCGGGGGGGCGACGGCGTACGGGCTGCTCAATCCTGGCGCCGCGTTCTGGCTCTACGTCCTTGCCGCGCTCTATCTCGGCTTCGAAGGCCGCGCGCTCGAGGCGGCGGCCTTGACCCGGCGCGGCCGGCCGCTCGCCGACATCGTTTGCGCCGCCGATTCCTCGGGCGCCGAGCGCGCGTTTTTCGCCCGCGCCGCCGACCTGGCGGACGCCCCGCGCCCGCCGGCGCCGCCGCGCAGCGGACCGGCCGCGGGCGCCCCGCACGCGGTCATCGGCCTGTTCCCGGAGGCGGGGGGCTGAAATGAGCGTCGCAATCGTCGACTACGGCTCGGGCAATCTCCATTCCGCCCACAAGGCCTTTGAACGCGCCGCGCGCGAAGCGGGGCTCGACCGCGTCGTCAAAGTGACGAGCGACCCGGACGACGTCGCGCGCGCCGAGCATATCGTGCTGCCCGGCGTCGGCGCCTTCGCCGATTGCCGCCGCGGGCTCGACGCCGTGCCCGGCATGGTGGAAGCGCTCACGGACGCGGTGCGCCGCCGCGGCCGGCCGTTCCTCGGTATCTGCGTCGGCATGCAGTTGATGGCGACGCGCGGACTCGAGTACGAGGTCGTCGCCGGCCTCGACTGGATCAGCGGCGACGTCGCTCCGATTCACGAAGCGCCCGGACTCAAGATTCCGCATATGGGTTGGAACACGCTGCAAGTTCGTCGCGAACACCCGTTGCTTGATGGAATCGCGACCGGCGACGGCGGCCTGCACGCCTATTTCGTCCACTCGTTCCAGCTCTACCCGGCCAATCCCGGCGACGTCGTCGCCGTCGCCGACTACGGCGGTCCGGTGACCGCGATGGTCGGTCGCGACAACGTCGTCGGAACGCAGTTCCATCCTGAAAAGAGCCAAAAACTCGGCCTCGCGTTGATCGCCAATTTCCTGAGGTGGCGTCCTTGATCCTGTTTCCCGCCATCGACCTCAAGAGCGGCGAATGCGTGCGCCTCGTGCGCGGCGACATGACGCAAGCGACCGTGTTCAACGCCGATCCGGCCGCGCAGGCGCGCATCTTCCAGGAGCGCGGCTTCGAGTGGCTGCACCTGGTCGATCTCGACGGCGCCTTCGCCGGCAAGCCGATGAACGCCGGGGCGGTCGATCGCATCCTCGCCTCGGTGTCGATGAAGGTTCAGCTCGGCGGCGGCGTCCGCGACATGAAGACGGTCGCCGGCTGGCTGGAGAAGGGCGTCGCGCGCGTCATCATCGGCACCGCCGCGGTCGAGGACCCCGGGTTCGTGCGCGAGGCTTCGCGGCTGTTTCCCGGCCGCGTCGCCGTCGGCATCGACGCGCGTGAGGGGCGCGTCGCGGTCGACGGCTGGGCGCGCACCTCCGACGTCGCGGCGGTCGACCTCGGCCGCCGCTTCGAGGACGCCGGCGTGGCGGCGCTGATCTACACCGACATCAGTCGCGATGGCGTGATGCAGGGTCTCAACGTCGCCGCGACCGTCGCGCTCGCCGAGGCGGTCGCGACGCCGGTCATCGCCTCGGGCGGGCTCGCCTCGATCGAGGATATCCGGCGCCTGCTCGAGCCCGATTGCCGGCCGCTCGCCGGCGCGATCACCGGCCGCGCGCTCTACGACGGCCGGCTCGACGCGCGCGAGGCGCTGGCGCTGATCCGCTCGGCGGAGAGCTTACGAGCATCATGAGAATCGAAGACGTTATAGGAAGCGCAATTTCGCGAGCCGGCGTCGTGCGGGTTCGAAGTGCTCTGAATCCTTTCCTTTGGTGCTTTGTTTGGACGGTGGCTTTTCTTATTGCGACCTATTTTCTTAGAGACGATCCGACAACGAGATACGCTTGTCTCGGTCTTGCCGCGCTCCCGCTGTTGGTCGCCTTGGCTGTCGGCGTCTACTTCGCCCTGAAGCATCCAGATCGGCTACAATCTGAGGAATTCGTAATCCGACAACGCGAGCTGCAGGTGCTTTACAAACAGGGCGCCAGCCCCGAAATTGTCGACGTGGCGCGAGAGATCGCGCGGACCGAAAGCCTGCCCGGCAGTCCTGGCGACGGAGACGAGCCATGAAGAAACATCTGCTTGTGTTCGACGACGGTAGCGGCAGCGAACTCGAACTGCGAGATTTTGTCGATTCGCTCGACACCGGCGCGGAGATGTACACGCTCGACGGTCACGTGTGCTTCCTCAAGAGCAGTCTTTCGGCGTCCGAGATTTCAGATCGGTTCCTCAGGTTTGCCGGCTCGCGTCTGTTCTTCGTCGCCGACGTGAGGTCGTCTGATTCTGCGGGCCGTATGTTTGGGGTCTTCTGGGAGT
>Ga0187851_10003835_pt1 | contig 12493 bp, 12 predicted proteins | sample June2016WEW_6_10_FD_132997 | JGI IMG/M metagenome (GOLD analysis project Ga0187851, IMG submission 132997) | Peatland microbial communities from SPRUCE experiment site at the Marcell Experimental Forest, Minnesota, USA - June2016WEW_6_10 | ecosystem: Environmental > Terrestrial > Soil >... | reverse complement strand
GTGGCGTCGCTGGTAATGGTCGGCCAGCATCGTCAGGATGCCGGGCAGGTCGTTGCTTTGCGCGCCCACTTCGAGCATTTGCCGGTACAGCTCGGGCAGTCGGCGGGCGCGCGCCGCCTCGCGCAAGGGCGTGCCTTTGGCGAGGTCGGCCTCCAGTTTTTCCAATTCCGCGCGCAAGGGCCCCTGCCGCATGTCGGCGCACAATCGCCGTAACGCGCTTTCGAGCGGAATGCCGTCGCGCACCATGGCCGCGAGTTGCTGGTTCAAGAATGCAAATTCGTCGTATTTCATAAGCCCAAGACCCGCCGGAGTTCCGATTCGTTGGTGATGCCATTTTGCACAAGGACGCGCGCGGATTCCTCCAGCGCGCACCGCGGCACGACGGACTGCAACTCATGCCGGCGGATTTCCCCGCGCAAGTTGTCGTCGGCCCGCAACCATTCGACCAGCGGCACGCGCCCTTGGTAGCCAGTTTGCAAACAAGCCCCGCAGCCTGTCCCGCGGCATTCCCGGCAAAGCCTGCGCAGCAAACGCTGGTTCAAAATCAGTTCCACGGCGGCGGCGATGGCCGAGTGGTCCGCGCACAAAACGAGCAGCCTCTCAAGCACACCTTTGCAGGAACCGGCGTGCAGAGTCGAGATGACCAAATGCCCGGTCAACGCGGCGCGCACCGCGATGTTGGCGGTTTCCTCGTCGCGGATTTCGCCGATGACGAATGCCTGCGGGTCCTGCCGCAACAAATGGCGCGCAGCCTTCGCAAAATCCAGCCCCCGAGCTTCGTTCACTTCTGTCTGCATGACGCCGGGGACGATTTGTTCCACGGGGTCTTCAATGGTGATGATGTGGCGTCCGCCCGATTCAGCGAGGCAGCGCACGCAGGCGTAAATCGTTGTGGTCTTCCCGCTCCCGGCCGGGCCGGTGAGCAGAAGCATCCCCGACGGCTGGCGCAGAAAATTCTGCAATTCCACCGCCGCTTCGTCAGGGAATTCCAGTTCGGCGATGCCTTTGGCGGCGAGGGGATTAAAGAGGCGCAGGACAATCTTCTCTCCAGTGACCGTCGGATACGTCGCAACGCGGATGTCGCTGCGGCCATTGACAGCGCGTTGGTCAATGCGCCCGTCCTGCGGCATTGAGTCCTGATAGGTTTTCAACCGCGCCAGGAATTTGATGCGGCCAAACACGCGCTCGGCAATGTCACTGGAAAATTTTGTCGCCGGAGTCATCATGCCATCGAGGCGGAACGAGACCACCGCGCCGTCCGGTTCCATCTGCAAATGGATGTCGCTAGCTGCCGCGCGCTCAGCCTGATGGACAAGGTCTTCGACGATTTTTGGCGCGGAGGATTCCGCCTCGTTCCCCGCCGCGGGGTTTGCCTGAACAACGGCTGGCTGGAAAACTTTCATGGCTGGTCCTCGACCAACTTGTCCAAGCCGTGTTCGTCCTGCATGAGCCGGCCCAGATTATCGTGGATTCGCTCCACTGACTGGCGCAACTCCTGTTCATCTTTGCGCAAGGCATGGGAAAGCGTCGCGGGCATCCGGCTTTGCCAGAGGCAAAAACCCAACATCGCGCAGGCCAGCGCCAGCCGGGCGCACCACATCAGCCCCGGCATGAACACCCGCCGCGCGGGCCGCTCCGGGGCGCGGCGCAACTCTTTCATGACGCGGTCCGGAAAGGTCTGCCAATAATCCTCCTCGCGTTCCGGCACGCGCAAAGCTTTGACCTTCGACTCCAGATCAAAATCTTTCATTCCCGTTCTCCTCCCGCTGTCAGCCATCGCTTTAATTTTCTCCGCGCGGCGAACACGCGCCACGAAATTGTTGTCTCTGAGCAACTTAAGACCTCAGCGGCTTCGGCATGATTCAGGCCGTCGTAAAGTGTCAGCATGACGGCGGCGCGCTGTTTGGCGGGCAGCTTCAGCAACGCCTCCTGCATGCGTTCGCTCCATCCATGGCTGCTCTCCTGGCTCCCCCCGGCGGCTTGGGGCGGGTGGTTGGTCTCGGCCCATTTTGCCGCCATTTGCCTCCGGAGCGTTTCCCGCCGGCGCCACGTCAGACACGCATTAATCGCAATACGATAGAGCCAGGTCGAGAATTTCGCCGCGCCCCGGTAAGACCCGAGCTGGCGGTAGGCGTTGATGAACGTCTCCTGCGCCAGGTCCTCGGCGTCAGCCAGCGAACCGGTCATCCGATATGTCAGCGAATGGATCATCCGTTGATGCTTTTGTATCAACTCCGCGAAGGCCGCAGGGTCGCCACTTTGACTTTGAAGCACCAAAGCTTCGTCCGGGTCGCACATGCGGCATTCCTTTTCCCGGTATGACGAGGGAGAGGGGAAAATCCTTTGAATTCTTTTCGCGCCGGTTCCATCGGGGCTTAATTTGATGTCCCCATCACTCCAGGCTGGCGATGCCGGCAGGCTCATAAATGATGGCCTTGAGTTAGCATTATTTATGCCGCCCCAGAAGCGTCAATCAAAAAGACAGATTCGCCCGCCTAATTCGTTTCGCCGAAGGCATAGAGGGGCAGCGGCTCGCCGCATTCCAGGCAACGGGTCGCGTTGAAAATGGTGCCGCAGTTGGGGCAGACGCCGCGCGTGGCAAACATGTCGAAATTGGTCCGACACCTGCCGCACCCCCAAAAACTTCCCACAGGCGGCGGGGTCTTGCACTTGGGACAGGCCACGCCGGCGCGGCGCGGCGCGACTGTGATCCGGGCCAACATCCGGGCCTGTTGCAAGCCGCTCCAACAGTTCAACAGGGCAAAAGCCGCCATGACCGTGAGCCACATGTCGCGAATGGCGAAAATCATCAACAAGACCACCGCAACGAGGCCGATGCCGCTGGCCACCATCAGGCTGCGGGCCCGCCCCAGGAAAAACCAGAGCAGGGAGCGTAGAATCTGCCCGCCGTCGAGGGGGTAAATCGGCAGCAGATTGAAGGCGAGCAAGGCCGCGTTGATAAAACAAATCATTGTAATAAAATTGTTGAGGTTTGGATTGGTCTCCGGCCAGTTCAATGCTCTGGCGGCAAACCAGATCGTTCCGAGAATGGGGATGAGCAGCACATTGACCAGCGGCCCCGCCGCGAGGCTCCACAAAGTTGCGCCGGGACGGGGGGGCGGATCGACGAAAGCCACCCCGCCAAGGGGCCACAGCACAATTTGATCGGCGCGCCCTCCCACGCTACGGCAGGCCAGGGAATGCCCAAATTCATGCAGCAGCACGATGAGAAAGAGCGCAAGATACTCATAAACGCACCAGGAGATCGAGGTGTAGCCGTGCGGGAACTGCGAGCGGTAGCTGACTTGGAAGAAAGCCACAACAAACCAGGACCAATGCAGATAAACATCAATCCCGCCAAAACGAAACAAGTGAATCGACCCTTTGCCAGTTGGCATATCAGGAGAAAATGAACCCTCGCCGCACAAGATTCAAGGAGTGAAAGACGGAATTTCCACAGTTGCCGAATTCTTTTATTTCGGCGAATGTTTCTGAGTAACAGGCATGGACATTTACGATCATCCCACGTTTCGCATGGCGTGCCAGCAATTCGATCTGGTGGCGGATCGATTGCAAATTCCTGAAATAGAACGCGCGCGCATCAAATTTCCCAAGCGTTCCATGATTGTCGCGCTGCCCGTCCACATGGATGATGGGAGAACGGAGGTTTTTACGGGTTTCCGGGTGCAGCATCATTTGACGCTTGGCCCGACCAAAGGCGGCTTGCGCTACCATCCGGATGTGCGCCTCGGTGAGGTGGCGGCACTGGCCATGTGGATGAGTTGGAAATGCGCGCTGACCGGTTTGCCCTACGGCGGCGCCAAAGGGGGCATCACCTGCGATCCGCGGACCCTCTCCCAAATGGAGTTGGAGCGGCTGACGCGGCGCTACACGCAAGAAATGATCCCGTTCATCGGCGAAAAAATCGATGTCATGGCTCCAGACATGGGGACTAATGAACAAACCATGGCCTGGATCATGGACACATATTCGGTTCATACCGGTTACGCAGTCCCAAGCATCGTCACGGGCAAGCCCGTCAGCATCGGCGGCTCGCTCGGACGGCGCGAAGCCACCGGACGCGGTGTGGGCTACTTGATCAACCGGGTGATGGATACGATTGGTCTGGACCCCGCCAACGCGCGGGCGGTGGTGCAGGGATTCGGAAACGTCGGCGCGGTGGCGGCTTTTTCGCTGGCCAAGTACGGGGTCAAGATTGTCGGAATCAGCGACGTTGGCGGCGCGCTGCACAATTCCAACGGGATTGACCTTTGGAAACTGGACGAACATGTCCGGCGCGAGCGGACCGTGGCGGGTTTCACCGGCGCGGAGGCCATCCCGAATGAATCCCTGCTCACCCTGCCGTGCGACGTCCTGGTGCCCGCCGCGCAAGAACGGCAAATTACCGGGGCTAACGCCGCAAAAATCCAATGCCGCATTTTGGCGGAAGGGGCCAATGGACCGACCACGCCGGAAGCTGATGTCATATTGGACCAGCGCCCGGAGATTTTTGTCATCCCGGACATTTTGTGCAACGCCGGCGGGGTGGTGGTTTCGTATTTTGAGTGGGTGCAGGATTTGCAAAGTTTCTTTTGGACGGAAACGGAAGTGACGGACAAGCTGTTCCGCATTCTGGAAGGCGCGTTCACGCAGACGCTGGCCATGAGCCGGAAGCAAAAAGTGTCGATGCGCATGGCGGCGCTGAGCCTGGGCATCAAGCGCGTGCAGGAGGCAAAATCGGTCCGCGGCCTATTCCCCTGACGAAGTTGTATGGGTCATTCGCGCCTCGACATTAGTCATTTTTCAACCGGGTATTCCCAGACCCAATCGCCTTCGGTTTCGTCAAACATAGTTTTTCCGGGAACGCCGCCGTCGTCCTTCTCGTTCCAACCGACTGAGTAAAGAATGAACCGGCCATCATCGGTGCGGCGGTATTTGAAGGATTCGCCGGTAATCACGTCATTGGGCAGACGAGCGATGAAGCGTGGGACAAGCGCTTGTAAGTTCTCGGGGAATTGACCGTTGGCCAAGCGGTACCGTTCGAGGGCGCACGCAATGGCTGCTTGATCGGCGGCGGTTTGGGCCGTCGCGGCTTTGATTGGCAATCTGCCCAATGCAGGCGACATCATCGTTGCAAAGACCTCGTGGTGAATGACCGCATGCCATGGCCCCTGTGCCGCCGTTCCCAGCGCAAAAAGCCCGTTGTCTTTTGCGAAGGCTCCTGTCTTCGCAGCATTTGCCGCAACTTGGCCCGGGAACACTTTTTTTGAAGCCTCATCCATGCTCCCCTGGAATTCGTCGTCACAACGCTGACAATAATTCAACTTCTCCTGGTCATACCAGCCAGCCGGGATTATCCGACCCAGCATGTCCAGTATCAGCCTGTTCGGGGACTGGGATGAAGAGTGATTAAACATATTTGCCAAATCTATGAGCAACCCCAGCCCATTTTTCTTCAGCAAGTCCACAGTCCAAACTCCGCATGCACGCTCGGCGTGCGACGGCCCTGACAGGTCTGCCAGGAAATTGCGCGACTCAAGGCGGGCCTGCAACTGCTGAAGTTGGGCATCGGTCCAGCGATGTTCGGCCAATCCTTCCCAAACCGGCTGAATGTCGATTTGCACACAAGCAATACGGACCAGGTATGAGATCAAAAGAGGTTCGTTTTTTACCGAGTCAGCAAGGTAAAACATTAACTTCACATCATCCAAAGCGTCCTCGTTCTTGCCTGCCGCAAGTTCAGCACAGGCTTTGAGTTCCAGGCGCACGGAAGTGTTCTTGATTCTGGCGAGATAAGGCACACGGATCGCCCACGGATTCTCCATGTTATAGACAACCGGATAACGGGCATCAGGCCGGGCACTGGCCTGGCGTAATTCTTCGAGAGCAGCTTCATCGTCCCTCAATCCTTGCAGCACGGCAGGGGCCGCTTGCGCGCGCGAGGCAAAGTCAAGTTTGTCGGAGCAAGAATATTGGGTCGGTTTTTTGTCACTAGAGCCGACCGCTGCAAAAGCTTCCTGCCAAGCCACAAGATCTTGAAAATGCCGGGTGGACGTTGGTTTTGCCGGACCGCCAATCATAACGGCAACTTTGCTCCAGGCATCGTGGTCAAACAGGGAGTTGGTATCGTACTCAGTGCCGTATCTCATCCAGGACTGCACGAAAGGAGTGGCGGCAAAGTTCTCGGAATCTGGAATTAGTTTCGGGATGTAAGCTTGCGGCTCGAGCGGCGCGACATTGGCCTCGTACTTTTGGCGATATTCATTCCAGGCATGGCGGCCCCGCCAATCCGCGATGCCATAATAAAGCGCTATGAGCGACACGACCCACGCCAGTGTTATCAAAACGCGCCGCATGAGGCGCTTCCACTTTGAAGGCTGGTGTATTTCATTCATAAAATCAGACGATCTCGATTGCGGATTGATTTTCGCTTCGACGCGGGGGCACGCCGGCAGGTTCGCCAGCCGCCGGCGACGCAGTCAATTCCATCAGCTCACACCGATTTTTCAACAGCGCCTCCAACAACACCCTCGCCGTCGGAATTTTGTCCCGGGCGATAACCACGGTGGAACCGGGAGCGGAATCAATGTTCAACAACAGAACGGCGAGCCAGACCGCGCTCATTCCGGCCAGATGCCACCGCATTGCGAAAACGAACTGCCTCCATGATTGCGCGATGCCGGGCCGTTCCAGCGCGGCCAGGGCGTTTCGACGCACGGCATCGAGTTTCGGTTCCAACGCTTGATGGCGTTGAAACAGCATTTCTCTGGGAGTTTTCATTTGGATTTTCCGGTGAGCAATTGTCTGAGCGCGTTTTTGGCATAGTGCAGGCGGGATTTCACCGTGCCGGGGCGCGCGCCGGTGATCGCGGCAATTTCCCCGATGGAAAATTCCTCCACAAAATGCAGCAGCACCACGGCGCGATGCGGCGGGGAAAGTTGATCGAGGATTTTCATAAACCCGGCCTCCTGCTCCTTGCTGATGAGGATTTCGGCCGGATCGCCGGCGGCATCGGGAAACTCATCCTGTTCGTCGAGGGGCATGTTGTCCGGCCGCTGCCTGCGCCAGTGTTGCGCGCATTTTTGGTGGGCAATGCCGAAGAGCCAGGAACCAAACTTGTCGTCCTGGCGCAGAGTGCGGATATGCCGGGCGGCGTTGATGAAGCTTTCCTGGACGATGTCCAGGCTGGCTTGCTCATGATGGATAAGTTCAAAAACATAAGTGTAAAGGGGCAGTTGATAGCGTTTGAACAAGGCGTTCCAGGCCGCCGGATCCCCGGCCCTGGCTTCGCGCACAGGCAGTTGTTCAAATTCAGTCACCACCAGCATCTATACGCTCAGTGGAATGCGGGAGGCCAGAAAAGGTTCAATGGCCACCGCAAGGGTGGGCCTAATATCGGCATGATTGACAGGAAACCCGAGGCGGTCACCCACGAAAAACTTCGATATGGCAAGGCACGACAGGCGTCATCGTGAACGACATACTGTGAACCCCTCTCCCTGCCGTCCACCACTTCGTGTGGCGAGGGTTAACGATGTTGTTCGAGTCGCGCCAGGCGGCAAGGCTGCCTTCTCCCCGCCGGGTAGGTCCAGGAATGACGCAGGGCTGCGAAAGGCTTGGGGGCGAACAATGTTGCAGCGGCTGGACAGAAAAATCCTCATTCTGGACAGTGGGTGCGCGTTTTGGAAGCGCCCGTGGCCCAGCTCAGAGGGAAAAGCCGCATGGGCACAACGGCATAGCAGTTGCTAATATTACTGCAAAGTATGAAGAAACACATTTTATCGGTCGATGACGCTCCCGCCATCCGTAACCTTTTGCAGGAACTGCTGGCCTACAAAGGTTATCGCGTCTCCACCGTTGGCGAGCTGGAACAGGCCAGCAAGATCGTCAAAGAGGATCCGCCGCAATTAATCATCATGGATTTCCAGGCGGAAGAGAGCGACGGATTCGTTTCGATCGATGAGTTGAAGAAGCTCGCGCCAGCCACACCGATCATGCTCTTGACAGGGGCCGTGTTTGATTGCGAGGTGACGCGCAACACGATTAAAAAGAAGGTCGCCGGTTACGTGGCCAAACCGGCGTCACTGGCCAAGATTGTCGGCGAGATTCGGCGGTTGTTGAACGAGTCGCAAGACGTGGTGGTGACGTGCGCTTGAAGGGCGGCGGGGTGGTCTGCGCGGGCATCAGAAGGCGTTGTGCCACAGTGGATCCGGTTGGCGCAACCAATGCGCTGAGCCGGAATTGAGAACCTGTCGTTGAAAATTTCTCATTTGTCATCCCGGAAAGTTTTGCGACTAATTCTCGAATCTCGGCAATAGCACATAAGAGCGTTCTCAATGCGCCCGTGCGGCATTGGTTTAACTTGGATTTTCAACGGGGTGCCCGCATGATGGGCGCGATGAGTAAACGTTTCTACGTGACCACGGCCATTGATTATGTCAACGGCCAGCCGCATTTGGGCCACGCCTACGAGAAGGTCATCGCGGATGTCATCGCGCGCGCGCGCCGCAGCCTTGGCCAGGAAGTGTATTTTCTGACCGGGCTGGACGAGCACGGCCAGAAGGTCCAGCAGGCCGCCCAAGCGGAGGGAAAAAGTCCGCAGACTTACTGCGATGCCCTCGCCTCCACCTGGCAAAAATTCGTCCTTAAACTCGGCTTGTCCAATGACGATTTTATCCGCACCACCCAGGTGCGCCACAAGGCCGTCGTGCAGGCCATCCTGTCCCGGCTCCATGCCGAGGGCCAGTTCTACAAGAAGAAGCACAAGGGCTTTTATTCGACCACGGCGGAAACGTTTTTGACGGAGAAAGACCGGCTGCCGGACGGGACGTTTGATCCGGGCTACGGAAAAGTCGTCGAACTGGAGGAGGAGAATTACTATTTCAATCTGCGTCAGCACCAGTCATGGCTGATCGAACATATCACCACCAACCCCGGTTTCATCGCGCCCGAATCGCGGCGCAACGAAGTGCTGGGCTTTTTGAACAACAACGAGTTGGAAGACCTTTGCATCAGCCGTCCGGCGGCCCGCCTCAATTGGGGCATTCCCATCCCTTTCGACGCCGATTATGTCACCTACGTTTGGTTCGACGCGCTGGTCAATTACGTCAGTGTTCCCTGCGCCCACGGCGATCCGGCCGTGGCCGGCGTCCTGGCCTCGTCCATCGCGCCTTTCGGGCCTGCGCTGGAACTTTGGCCCGCCGACATACATCTCATCGGCAAGGACATCCTGAAATTTCACACCGTCTATTGGCCGATCATGCTCAAGGCAATGAAACTGCCCCTGCCCAAACAAGTCCTGGCGCATGGCTGGTGGCAGAAGGACGGCGAAAAATTGAGCAAAAGCACCGGCAACGTGGTGGACCCGGTCGCCGTGATCGACGAATGGGGCCTGGACGCCTTTCGTTATTACGTCGTGCGGAAATTGGACATCGGCCCGGATGGCAATTGGACCGATGCCGGTTTTCGTTCGCGTTATCAGGCGGAACTGGCCAACGGCCTTGGCAACCTGGTCAACCGTTCGCTTTCCATGATCAAGCGTTATCGCAACGGCCTGGTGCCGGGCGGGGCCAATCAATTGGAAAAGGAAATCTCCGAAACCCGCTCCCGGGTCATCGCCGCCTACGGTGCCAATGCGCTCCAGGAAGCCTTGGTGCAATGCGGGTCGCTCGTCACGCGCGCCAACCAGTACATCGACCAAACGAGCCCATTTAGACTAGCCAAAGACCCGCAACGCGCCGGCGAATTGAACGACATTCTGCATACACTGGCCGAAGTCTGCCGCTCGCTCGGCACGCTGCTGTGGCCTGTCATTCCGGGCGTGTCGGAAAAGATACAAGGCCAGTTGGGCTTCCCCAAAAACGGGATCAGCCTTGCGGAGGTGACACCCCCGATCGCCGAAGGCCATCCCATTGGCGAGGTCTTCCCGCTGTTCCCGCGCAAGGACGTCTGACCTGATTCTCAGCTCCTAATCTTAATCTTAATCTCCTGTTGAAGAGCAGGATTAGGATTGAGATTATGATTAGGACTTACACTGAGAAGTTGCATAAATGGGAAACAGGACGAACTTAGGGAGGAGGTAATTATGCAAACACGTTTGAGCAAAGCATTGGCAGTTTTGATCACCTCGGTTGCGGTTGGCGCGCAGGGTGCGCCTCCCGCCTCGACCATTCCTCCGGTTGGCGGCCAAATGGCTCCCGGAGTCCCTGGGGGACAGATGTCGCCAGGAGCGGTTGGCGGAACTCTCAGTCCGGGCGGCTTTCTCGGGGCGACGGCAACGAATCCGATGTTTCCTTATGGCCCTCCTGGCGGATCGATTTATTTCGGTTCGAACCATCTTTTCCTTAATCCCGCCGTGATCGCGCCGATTGCCCCGGTCGGTCTGCCCGGTGGAACATTAAGCAGCGGCGCGGTGGGCGGCACCAGGAGCAGCGTCATTGTGGCCGGCGGGGGCGCGACTGCGGCCCCCGGAGGAACATTGAGCAGCGGCGCGGTGGGCGGCACAAGGAGCGGTGTGATCGTGGCCGGCGGCGGCACGACTGCCGCGCCGGGTGGATCGTTAAGGCCGGGAACAGGCGGGACACTGTCGAATGGAGCGGCCAACTCATCGTCCTCTTCCGTTATTGTCACGGGCGGGGCGTCGCAATAAGGCGGTGGATTTATTGACTTCCACCGCCTAACCAGCTGTCGCGGAATTACAAATAAAAGCGGAGATTATACTGGCGGGTTTGGCCGGAAGGGCGTTCTCTTGGGGGAACGAAAGCGATAACTATGCATCTCCAAAAATCCATTTCGCGCGCCCTTCCACTGGCAGTTCTGGCTTTGTTCTGCGGCTGTCAAAAACACGAGGAAAAAACCGTGGCGCCGACTCTGGCAGGCCCCCGGCCCGCCATTGTTTCCGCCGAAAAAACGAGCTTCGATGAAGTGACCGCCAAGCTCGACAAGGGCGGGAATCTTTATCTTTACCTCAGCACCGAGCAGGCCCTCACCGGGTTGTCAGAAAAAATAGCCGGGTTCAGTAATATGATGGACAATTTGCCGGGCATGACCGGCGATCAAAACCAGACCATCGGCAAGGTCATCAATTGCGCCACCGCCTGTCTCAAGGACAGCGGCATCGAGCAAATCAGTGGCGTGGGCATGAGTTCCATCGCCCGCGAGCCGGGTTTTTATTACGGCAAACTGATTGTCCATCATTATCCCGGGCAGAATGCCGGCGCGATCTGGTCCATGCTCGGCAAGGCACCGCATCCGTTGCTGGAACTGGATTTGCTGCCGGAAAGCACGGTCTTCGCCACCTTCACGGACCTTGATGTGCCGCTGGTATGGAACGATGTCCACAAGCATCTCGAACTGCTCGAAATCCCCGCCGTGACCGATGCGATGCAAAATTGGCCGGCGCAGTTTCACAAAATGACCGGACTGGACTTTGACGAAGTGCTGACTTCGCTGGGCGGCAATTACGGCGTCATCTTCACCCTGGACGAACAGAAAAAAGTCACGCTGCCCATTCCCGCCTCGCCGATGGAAATTCCCAGCCCCGGCCTGGCCATCGTGGCGAAGGTCAATTCCGATGTCATTTTCAACCGCATCGACGCCCTTTGCAGAAGCAACCCCTTGGTTGTGCGCGTCGATACTGCGGACCTGAGAATGCGCACCATGAACATCCCGATTCCGTTGCCGGTGGAGTTGCGCCCGAGCATCGCCCGCAGCGGCGATTACCTTCTGCTGGCCACTTCGGACACGCTGGTGCAGGAGATCCTGGCCGTCAAGGCGGGCAAGGCCAAGGGATTCAAATCCACGGCGGAATTCGCCAAGCTCTCGCAGGGGATTCCGGAGGAGGGCAACAACTTCTCGCTCGTCGCCGACCGATTCGTGAAAGCGATGATGCAAGTCCAGCAACAGACCCTCACCAACAAGGGCACCATGACGGCGGCCCAGATCGACACCATGCAGCACGCCTTCCACACCGGAACCAATTACGGCAGCTACAGTGTCGGCGTCAATGGTCCTCACGGATGGGAAGGCAGTGCCAACGGGCCCCAGAGCGCGCAAACAGTGCTGATTGGGGGGGCCGTTGGGATTGCCGTGATGGCGGCCATAGTTGTTCCCACACTCATCAAGGCCCATCAAGCCACGCAACCCGCCAAAACCGCGAGTTACACTCCAGGGCCTGTCGGCGCTCCGTCCGCCGCCGTGCCAGCGCTCGATTTGCGCGTTCCTACGGCCCGGTCGGTCATTTCCGGCCCCGCAGCCAAAATGCAACCGGCTGCATTGTAAACTGACCGGGCGGTAATGCCCTAATTGTTGTAGCGTGGAGCCTTTGGCTCCAAATCGGCGCACAGCGCCGACACTACAACCACCAAATTATTAATCTGCCTATCAGGCTGGCGAACCGGCTTTCTGCCATTACACGGCTGGCTCATGAAGGGAAACCATCCGCGTCTTCCCCCTCTGCTCCACACACTTGTGGAGGAGGGCCGGGGAGAGGAGG
>Ga0187851_10003834_pt1 | contig 12494 bp, 9 predicted proteins | sample June2016WEW_6_10_FD_132997 | JGI IMG/M metagenome (GOLD analysis project Ga0187851, IMG submission 132997) | Peatland microbial communities from SPRUCE experiment site at the Marcell Experimental Forest, Minnesota, USA - June2016WEW_6_10 | ecosystem: Environmental > Terrestrial > Soil > Wetlands... | reverse complement strand
ATTTTCATGTTGATCTGCCTCCTGAGATTTAACCGCTTGAATTCTCCCTACTAGAGTTCCTCGGCAAGGCGGACAGCTCTACAAGCCTTGTTTTATGCACTAGGTGCGTTACATAAAGTGGCACTGTCAGGCCCTATTTTGGTAGTGGTGCAATTTGAAAACATCCCTCAATGGGGTAAAACCGTGACCTGCAGCATGCATAATTCACAGTCCAGTTGAAGCAGTGTTCCTTTTGAGGCAACCCCAAATGCTTGCTAAAACCGTCGCACAAAGGCCGCCTTTTAGGAAGCGCTTACAATTATGACTTTCACATACAAAACCTGTCAAGGATAAAATTAGCGATCCATTTAATCGCGATTCTTGGGGAAAATAGCTATTTTAGGAGAATATGGAGACTATTTCTATTTCGACATCCAGGCACGCGCTCGAACTGTGACGTTATGAATAGGAAGCGATTACATCTACATGGCCAAGTGGCATACTTTGCAGTCAACCCTGTTTTCCGGGCTGACAGGTTCGCTGTCGTCCGTCTACAATGATGCAGTCCCTCGGATGTTTGCAGAAGACGGGTATTTCCCACTATGAAGAAATCTTCATCTAAGTCCGGGCAGCCTCTCCTGAGCGATGTTGCGGCTGCCGCCGGTGTCACCCTCGCAACGGCCTCGCGCGCTCTTTCCGGCGCATATGGGGTGCATCCGGAGACGCGCAAGCGGGTAGTCGAGCTTGCCGCCCAGCTCAACTACAAACCGAACCGCTTTGCACGCGGCCTGGTTACGGGACGCTCCAATGTGGCAGGCCTGATTGTCAGCGATATCTGCAATCCCTATTTCGCGGAGGTGGCGCGCGGTGTTGAAGACGCGGCCTTTGCTTCCGGCCTCGACATCCTTCTCTGCAACAGCGATCAGGATTCCACGAAGCAGATGCGCTACGTCAATTCATTGATGGAGAAGCGTGTCGAAGGCATCATCATGAGTTCGGTGGCAAACCTTACGCGCGAAGAGCAATCCTATATCGCAGAAAGCGGCCTTCCCGTTGTACTGATTGATTGCTTTGTCAAGAGAAACTCCTTCTTCTCCACGGTAAGCGCCGATAATGAACTCGGCGGAGAACTGGCTGCAGAGTGCCTGCTTGCGCATGGTCATCGCCACATTGTTCACTTTAGCGGACCGGGAAAACATGGCAATCTTTTCATGCGAGCTTCTGGCTTTCTCCGGGCGGTGCGCCAGTTTGGCCGGGGAGCAGAAGCTTCGGTAGTGCATGGCGCACATACTCTCGCAGGCGGTTACGAAATGGCAAAGAAGCTCTTTCACAAGCTCGGCAGAATTACGGCCATCTCCACCGCAAACGACGCTGTTGCCTTCGGCGTCATCAAAGCAGCAATCGAAATGGGTGTGAGAATTCCAAAAGATGTTTCGCTTATTGGTTTCGACGATGTTGAGGTAGCAGCCTTGGTTCATCCGCCGCTAACGACGATCAGACAATCGAAGCATGAGATGGGAGTGGCAGCGATAGAGATCCTCTTGCGCCACTCCGCGAGCAAAGATCACACTCCTGAACATCGCTTGCTGGGAGTTACATTGGTCGAGCGTTTTTCGGTGAGTACGTTATCCCCGCGAAAATGACCCGCTCGGAAAGGTCGCTTACCTGGCAAATTATGGGGGCTGGATTTCCCTGCTGCCTGGTCCAACGCCGGTTACACAGGCCAGCAGGAGGACGATGGCTATCTCCTGTACGTATCGGTTCATGTCAATTGCCTTACGACGAATGTAGCGACCGGACCGAAAATGGCTGACATCGAAAGTGCATCTTTCCATCCTCGTCCCTTTGCAGGAATCTCTTCAGTTTCCGCTATTTACCTGCACCATGATTTTCGCAAAACAGCCCGGATTCGTTGTCCACTCCACAAACGCCGCTGGTGCTTCCTCCAGCGAAACGATTTTGCTGATAGCCTTCTCCACTGGAAACTTTGCAGCCTCCAACATGGCTATGACCTCTTGGAAGTCCGACGGCTGCGCATTGCGCGAACCAAGGATGTCCAATTCCTTCTGCACAAATAAACGCGTCTCATAGCTCACCGGTTCTTTCGCGTATCCGATATAGACAACTCTGCCCGCGAATGCCACCTCTTCAACGGCGGCACGGAAGGTTTGTGGCAGGCCAATAGCTTCGATCACCACATCTGGTCCATGGCCGTCTGTCAGGCGAGCCAAAGCATCGTGGATATCATGAATCGCAGTGTTGATTGTGTCAGTTGCACCACACTCCCGCGCCGTTGCCAGTTTCTCGTCGCTCACGTCCACAGCAATCGTCCGCGCACCGCGGTAGCTGCTTGCCGCAACTGCGCCCAGTCCAACGCCACCGCATCCAACTATGGCCACCGTGTCGTATTTTGTAATCCTGCCTCGCGACACAGCATGAAAACCGATGGAAAGTGGCTCGACGAGGCAAAGCTCCTTCAGGGAGAGCTTCGCTGTGAAGAGTTTCTCCTCTGGCACACGCAGATATTCGCGCAACGCGCCATCGCACTGCACGCCCAGCGTCTGGTTGTTGCGGCACGCATTAAAGCGGCAACTGCGACATGCGGAACATTCGCCGCAACTGCGGTAAGGCAAAAACGTGACCTGCGTGCCCGGAGCAATCTTCTTCGTGCCCGAAATGACCGTCGCTGCTACCTCATGGCCAAGAATGCGAGGAAAGCTGAACAGCGGGTTCTTGCCGCGGAAGGAATTCAGGTCAGAGCCGCACAGGCCCACCAGTTCTACGCGCAACAGTACGCCCTCGTTTGCCTCCTGTTCAGCAACTACGCCGACTTCCATCCGCGCGGGTTCTTTCAGAATGAGCGTCTTCATACGAGTACCACCCGAGGGCTAGTTATTTTCTGCCCGGCCGGAAGCCCACACCATCTCCGCAACCGGCTGCGCGATTGAGGCAATATCTTCACACAACCGCTGACTGAGTGAGATGTGCATCGCTTCCAAGTTCTGCTTTACTTCCTCACGGGTCGCCATTCCCACGAGCGTCGTCGCAATGTTAGGTTGCTCAATGCAGAAACGTAGCGCGATCGTTGCCGGATTACTTCCATTGGCCTGGCAGGCTTCAACGAAGCGGCCCGCAGCCGCCCGCACCGGCTGCGGTGCCGGATGCCACTCCGGAGGCTTTCGTCCATTAAGTAGCCCCATATGCAGCGGCGATGCATTGATTAGTCCGATGCCGCGCGCGCGAACAAAGTCCATCAGGCCGGCCTCGCTGGTTTCCAGTTTGGTACTCAGCGGATTGTAGTGGCAGTACGTCAAAATGACATCCACCGGTGCGCGTTCGGCAACCCGCCGCAGCATCGCTAGAGGATACGCGCTGATACCAATGAACCGTGCTTTTCCTTGCTTCTGCAGCTCGCGCATCGCGGGAATTGTTTCGTCCACAAGCTGTTCAGCGTCACCGAATTCGATATTATGCGCCAACAGCAGATCTACGTAGTCCGTCCGCAGCCGCTGCAGAGACTCGTCCATACTGGCCGTAATGCGAAGAGCGGAATAGTCAAACCGGTCGGTGGCATAATGTCCGCACTTGGTCGAAAGCAGAATTTCCTTGCGCCGCTTTCGCAACGCGTTGCCTAGCCGCTGCTCCGCTAGGGTCTCGCCGTAGAATGGCGCTACGTCAAAGAAATTGATTCCCGAATCAATGGCAAGTGCCACTGCACGTTCCGCCTCCTTGGGGTTGATCGCGCCAAATAAATCGCCGAAGGGCGATGCCCCAAATCCGATGACCGAAGTATGTAGATCAGTGCGGCCTAGCTGACGATAGTCCAACGCTATGCCTCCATATTGAATGATCTTCGAGAAACACCGATTGACATCAATGCCACTTAGACACAACAATCAACCAACACACGAACACGCGCTGTGGAAGCGCTTTACAGCACCCTGGATCGATGCATGAGTCCAAAATCAGCTAAATCTGGTCATTGTCCTATCTCTCGCTATCAGAAGTGATAGAAATTTAGGAAGCGATTCCGATTATTCTAAATAAAATGTAGACTGTCAAGTGTTGAATTTGTCAGGCCCTTTGCCGCAACCGGTCTGATACGAGATTTTTGCCATGTACCGCTATCAAATGCGTCGCAACCCGATGCTTGACCACTTGGCACGCGGTGTAGGGATCGCCTGCACCTTCGCTGTGCTTGGTTTTGGCCTGAATGCACAAAGCCGCCGGGCGCAGCCGACACCGTCCGTTCTTGACCCGACCCGCAATGTCTCCGCGCCGGTGCTTTTCTCTTCTTTCCATACGCCGCTGCCGGAGCAGTACGTCTGGACCCGCGACGAAGTTAGCGCTGAAAATAGCACGCACAGCACGCAAAGCGGCGCCCACCGTTATGACTTTCCCGGCGTGGACGAAAAGATCGAGCCGCACTACTTCCGCGCCAGCTTTGATCTCGCCAGTGTGCCGCCGGAGGCAACGCTCTATATCGCAGGTCCGCGCACAATGAAGCTCTACGTCAACGGCGCGCTTGCAGACCAGGACGAGGCAGATCTGTCCACGCGGATGACTATGCATGTCTTCGCAACCGCCATCGCGAAGTACCTGCACCCGGGTCGCAACACCCTGGCGATTGCAGCGGTGCGCGGCCGCGGCAAATTCGCCCAAACCAGTTCCGCCATTGCCAGGCAGCAGAGTTCCGGTCAGACGCTGGCCGTCAAGCTGGTCGCCGCTCACCCGCATGCTGACGGCCCCGTACTGCTGATCAGCGGACCGGAATGGAAGAGCACGCTCAGCGCCGCCGATGGCTGGGAGAAGCCCGGTTTCGACGATAGCAACTGGCGTGCCGTCGAGGCCCTAGGCCCAATTGAAAGCTCCATCGACCTCTTCCAGTGGAACGTCGACGCCGGACTCTACGACTGGCCCGGCTATGAGGGCGTATCGCCCTTTCTCGCGCACCTATATCTGCCGGCAGAGGCGGTGACCGAAGTTTACGTTGGCCGCAATTCGATCGAGAATTCCGACTCACTCAAGTCGGCATCACCTATGCAGGATTTCGTCGTGCACTTGACCAAGCCGCTGGTGGAGGACTGGCAGGCCCCGACCGTGGTGCTCGACGCCGGACGCGAGATTGCCGGCCGCCTCGAATTCGTCTCCGACTCCGACGGCGATGCTCTGGTCACGGTTCAGTATGGCGAGTCCGAGCAGGAGATGGAGAATGACCCTTTCCTCGGCGTGAATGTGCTCACTGTTCCGGCGCACGGCAATGCGCATGGACCGAAATCCGCCTTCCGCTACGCGCGCGTCCGTTTTGTCGGCAGCGCAACCAATGCTGACGGCGCCGCGGGCGCTGCCGACCTTCGCTTCAAGACGATTCACTTTGAAGACATCTACTACCCGGTGCGGTATCAGGGATCCTTCGAATCCTCCGACGCGAAGCTCAATCGCATCTGGGAGACGGGCGTCTACACCGCGCACCTGTGTATGCAGGACGACCTTTGGGACGCACCCAAGCGCGATCGGGGCCGCTGGATGGGCGACACCGACGTCAGCGGACGCGTGATTGACAGCGTCTTCGCCGACCATTTCCTGATGGAGGACACGCTGACGCGGCTGATTGGACCGGCCCCGGTCTCGCAGCACGTCAACCGCGACCCCGGCTTCTCATCATTCTGGTTCATGGCGGCGGCGGATTACTACCAGCACACGAGGGCTAAGGATTATATCGAGGGCATGCACCAGCGGCTGGTGCAGCTGCTCGACTATATGGACCGCGAATTAGACGCCGATGGCCGGTTCATCAACCGCAGCGGCGTCTGGCCCTTCGTCGACTGGGCGCCGGACCTGTATGCGGATACTCCCGAGACGCGCAACGCAACCCAGCTTGAGTATTACCGCGCCTACGTGCAGGGCGTCGCCCTGCTGCGCGATCTGGGCGACTCCGGCAATGCCGATCGCTTTGCGAAGCGCGCCGAGCAAATCCGCGCCGCAGCGAACCAACGGATACTCCAGCCAGATGGGGCCTACGGTCCGCGCTGGCAGACCAACGCCATGGCCGTGATCTCCGGCGTGGCCGGCACCACGGAATATGACGCCATCTGGAGTAAAGTGCTCTCCCACGTTGGTGAGCAGAGCTATCTCGACAACATCATCACTCCTCATTACGGCGAGTATGTACTGGACGCTATGGCGACGATGGGCCATCGCCGCGAAGCCATGCAATGGATCCGCCAGTACTGGGGCGGCATGATCGATGAGGGCGCCACCAGTTTCTGGGAGGCATACGACCCGAGCTGGCCCAAGGCGAATTTCCATTCCTCGCTGCAAGCCGATGGCGTCACCGGATACTTTTCCAGCCTGGCGCACGGCTGGTCTGCCGGCCCCAGCTACTGGCTGATGGAACAAGTGCTCGGCATTGTGCCCACTGCAGCCGGGTTCAGCCGGGTAAGCATCCGGCCCGACTTGGTCGATCTGGACTGGGCACGCGGGACCGAGCCGACTCCCAACGGTCTGCTAATGATCGACATTCGTAATCAGCATGGCTTGCAGGTGAAGCTGGACCTGCCACCGGGCGTCGAAGCGCACGTATCCATGCCCATCAGCGGAGTCTCTGCTTCGGTATTTGTCAACGGCAAGGCGCAGTCAGGAACGGATGCTGAGAACGGTGTCCGCCGTGTGGTCACGCTCGGCCAACCTGGCCATTACACCCTCACAAGCAATTAAAGGAAATCATCTTCATCAAACAGGAGGTGAAGTGCTCATATGAACGCACTGAAAACGCCTAAATCCTATATGCTTCCACTGCGGTTCCCGCCAGGATACGCGTCTGTTCAGCCGTCGTTAAGTCCGCAATTGCGCTCTTTACAATCTCCAGCCAGCGAACATAGTTTGAGGCAACATTCAGCACCGGCCAGTCGGAACCAAACATCAGCCGTTGCGCGCCGAAGCAGTCGAGTACTGTATCTATATAGGGTTTCAGGTCCGGCTCGCTCCATTGCTTCCAGTTCGCCTCCGTCACCACGCCGGAGAGTTTGCAGTAGACGTTTTCCCGCCGCGCCAACTCGCGCAGGTTTTTCCCCCAAGGTTGTGTGACGCCATCGCGGATGCGCGGCTTGGCAATATGGTCAAGAATGAACATTTGATTGGGATGCTGGTCGACGAATTTGATCGTCTGCGGCAGGTGGCGCTCAAAGATCAGAATGTCATAGCGCAAACCAAACTGCCGCAAGGCATTGATGCCGCGATTGAAGTCCTTGCGCAATATGTAATTGTCATCCGCTTCATCATGCAGCACGTGACGCAGGCCTTTCAGCTTGCTGCGCCGCGAAATTTCCGCAAGGTATTTCTCGACGTCCGCATCAATCAGCGGCGCCCATCCTACAACGCCGCAAATTAATTCGCTCTCCTCCGCCAAGTCGAGCAGCCATTCTGTCTCCTCTATAATCTGCCGCGCCTCGACGGCAACTGCACCTGTCACGCCGGCCGCCGCAGCCACCGCACTCAGGTCCTTCAGCTCATAATTGCGCTGCAGGACATCCATCGCATCAGAAATCCAGGGCAGCTCTTCCGGCTTATACCGCCAGAGATGATGGTGCGCGTCGATGCAATCAGCCATTTTCCTTCTCCTGCCGAACGTTCTTATTGATACAAGTTGGTCAATTGATCCCTCGACGCAAAACGGACAGAACTCGCTGGGCGGTGACCAACATTTGGATGGGGCTCTTAAAGCATTTATCTTCCATTCTTCAAATTGGAAGCAGATTGCCGTTTCCGTCGAACTCCATCTCTTTGGCAGTTCCCACCGGGTTCAGGCCCGCTCGTCCGTTGGCCTCTTCGATGAGCGACTCCGAAACAAGCATCCGGTCCAGATTAAGTGTGTTGGCAATGTGAACCACGCGTAGCGCTGCAGGTGAATCGTATACCAAGGATGCGAACGCATTCTTCAGCACTTCACGGTCTGTATCAAAATAGATTGGGATCTTCGCGACCGGAAGGCCGAGGCCGGTGATTGTGTTGATGTAGGTGTATTGCAGATTGAGTGCTTTGACCGCCCGGCTGGTGGTGAAGTCAGCCAGTCCTATCCCCACGCCGTTGCCATTGCTGGCAACAGAAAGATCACGAAGGAAGATGCGGAAGATCTGCGGTTTGATCCTATTGTCTGGTTTGAGTGAGGCGGAGTAACCAAGAACGCCCCGGCCAATTACGTTCGTGTCCATGCCGGTGCCGCTGAATTGCTTTCCCATCTCGTCAACAATCAAGAGGTCGATTTGATCGAAAGGCAAGCCGGCCATCAGAGAGCGAGCCTTGATGAATAGACCGTCCTCTTCTTTAAGGATATCCTCCGCCCTGACCACCCGAATATCTGCAGTCTGATGATACTGATCTTCTATGATGGCCACGCCACAAAGGACCTTCGTGGCTCCCAGGATTACTCTTGCAGTTTCTCGAATGACAGCCTCATGCCCCAGGATGCTGGCAGCCCGGTGAGCATTGGCTGCTCCTAAATGCTTGCCAAATCCAATGGTAAGCATCTTCTGCAGTCCGCTACCCAGATTGCCATGAAAGTCCGTATGCGGCTTTATGCGATTGATGAAGACGATGCCGTCCGCCTGATACGCCGGCAGACTAAATACAACCTCGCGGCCATCGAACATCTCTCCGATCTGCAGGACTTCCATGCTCGCTTCAATTGAAACGCCCATTGTCTCCTGCGTGATCCCGAACTCCGCCAGGATTCTCCTCTGGCCTTCCGGAGTTGCCCCGCCATGGCTTCCCATCACCGGAACAATGAATGGTTCCGTGCCGGCATCCTTCAGGATGCCGATCACAGCCTTCACAGTTTCCGTCAGACTCGTGATGCCGCGGCTGCCGACTCCCACCGCAATTCTCATGCCGGGGGCCAGCCTAGCCAGAATGCCTCCTGCTTCGAATTGATTCCGCAGCAGGCTGGGAAACTCCAATTTTGGCGACGCCGGAAAATTCTGCCGCAATTCGATCATCCGGGGAAATGGTTCCGTCATCTTCATTGCAAGAAAGCACCTCTTCTGACTTTGCAGTAGTGTCCTGATTTGTGCGGCATCAGTTAAGGGCACGGCTGAAGCCGTGCCCTTAAACAGCTCAATTCCATGCGACTTTAGCTCCTGAGGTCTGTCTCGAATCTAACTTTAGGACACACTGGAATGACAATACGTTGCCGTCAATCTTTCCGAGAACGCCGCCGTGCCTCGTCAAAACAGGCGCGGGCAAGGTCCTTATACAGGAGGGCTTGCGCGTAGCGATCGGATTCTTCGACAAGTTGGCCTGAGGCATCCGGAAAGAGGCGGGCATAATAATACGTGCCGGCGATGAGTTCGGGCGCGAAGATCAGCACGTCGCCCGGCAGCGCCGCACGGAGAAAGCCAAGCATGGCGCGTGTCCAAAGTTCCTTGAAGTGGTCAAGATAATTATGGATGCCGTGGGCCTGCAAGGGTCTCGCCGCGAGATCCGAGTCAATCGGCACCTGCATGCAGGCGGAGCTGGCGATGCGGCCGTGCATGAATCCCGTGCGCGCCAGGATGGGTTCCATGAACGCGAGCTTGCTGGCCCAGTCGCCATTGACCATTTCCTGGCCGCAATAGTAATGGCTGAAGTCGCCATTGAAACGGACCTCAGGGAATCTCTTGGTGATCTGTACCGTCCGCCACAGGTCCTGGGTGATGGTCGCGCGATGGGTCTCGATGAAGATGGGGATGCGATGCTGGTCGGCGGCTGCGAGGATGGCTTCGACTAGACGGTAGACATCGGCATCTTCTTCCAGGCCCCATCCGGCGTGGACCGTGAGGCACAAGTCACCGCGCGCGGCATGCTTGGCGGCGATGTCGGCGGCCTCGGCCGGCGTATTTATGCGGTCGAGCCCGCAGTGGGGCAATGGAGCGCTGGTTGCAACAGCACTATCCGCAGTGAGCTGCACGCCTTCAAAACCATCAGCCATAAGACGCTGGTAGCGCGGAAGGCCGTCGAGTCCGGGCCAAATAGTGTCCGCGCGCAGGTCGGTAAGATTATCGAGATTGAGATAGACGCTGAGCCTGGGCGGGGCCGTGGAGCCGTCGTTGAGCAGGCGCGATGTGGTTATCATTTAGAACTCGTCTCAATGGCATCTAGAATTCGTCGTAGGCAATGCGGCTGTCAGGGACATTGATCCCGGTGAGCATCTTGGTGCAGGCTTTGATCATCATGGGCGGGCCGCAGAGGTAGTATTCGACGGCTTCGGGATTGGCATGGTCGCGCAGGTAGTTCTCCAGGACCACTTCGTGGATGAAACCGAGGTGGCCGGTCCAGTTGTCCTCTGGCAGCGGCGACGAGAGTGCGAGGTGGAAGGCGAAGTTGTGGTGTGTCCGGGCGAGGTCCTGGAAGTAGTCTTCGTAGAAGATCTCCTGCCTGGAGCGGGCGCCGTACCAGAAGCTGACCTTACGTGCGGTATGGTCTGTGTCAAGAAGATGAGAAAGATGAGCACGGAGCGGGGCCATGCCGGCGCCGCCGCCAATGTACACCATTTCGCGCTGGGTTGGTTTGATATGGAAATCGCCGAATGGACCGATGCCGGAAACGATGTCACCGGGCTTGAGGCTGAACACGTAGCTGGAACCGACTCCAGGGGCACAGTCCTGGCCGGGGGGCGGCGTCGCGATGCGGACGTTGAAGCGCAGCGTGCGCTCAGTCTGCCGGTTGCTGGCCAGCGAATAATTGTTGCGGCGACCAGCCTCGGGGTTTCGGGCGACAAGATCGAAGACGTGCTGTGTCTTCCAGACGGCTGCGAAGGGCTGGGGAATGTCGAAATCACAGAAGCGGATCGTTTCGTAAGCAGGGATGTCGAGCTGCAGGTAATCGCCGGGCGTGAAGGCAATTTTCTCGGCGGTGCCCAGAGGTTCCAGCACAAGTTCCTTGATGAATGTGGCGACGCTGCGGTTACTGACGACGCGGAATCGGAAGGTCTTTTGGGCCCGGGCACCGGCGCCGCCGGCGCGAACGACATTGAGGTGAAGTTGGCCATTGCGCTCCTCGACCGGATAGGTGGCGAGGCCGCGGCAGATGGGCACCCGCGCGGGCGAGCCGTCAATCAGGTTGAAGCGCCCATTGTGCTTGGGGCACTCGATGATTTTTCCCTTCACCAGGCCATCGGAAAGGTGTGTGTTGCCGTGGGTGCAGATTCCATCCGTAGCATAGAGCTGGCCCTCCTCATCGCGGTAAAGAGCAAGCGTCTTCTTGCCGTGGTCGAAGCGGATCACATCGGCGCGTCCCAGCTCGGAGGCCGCACAGACCGCAATCCAGCCTTCTGGGTCCGGCTGAGCATGGGAGGCGCGGATGGCTTCATAGGAACGGGTCTTGGGAACAGGGAGCTGGCGTCTGACGTAATATGCAGGGTCCGTAACCTGCCTGAGAACGGCAGGAATGATCTCGCGCCAGGCGGCGAAAAGGTTCGGATACGGCGTAGGGCAGTCGTCCTTCACGGCGGCGTGCAGCTTCGCCAGCGCATGGTAGGGCACAAGCGGGAACATGTGATGCTCTACGTGGTAGTTCATGTTCCAGTAAAGATACCGGTTGATTGGATTCATATAAATCGTCCGGCAGTTAAGGCGGTGATCAAGAACGTTTTCAGCCAGGCCCGCGTGCTGGGGCATGCCGTAAACAATCATGAGCCAGGTGCCGAAAAAATTCGTGAGGCCGACAAGCAGCAGCGGGAGGATGCTGTGGATGTAGAGGGCGAGCGCGATGACGGCCGCATAAATGGCGAGATAGATGCGCGCATTGCGATAGATTTTGGGAAACTCCATCTCAGGAATGTAAGTTTTTTCATCAGCGGACATGCGACTAAAGGAATGGCTCACAATGTGCGTAAAATAGCCGAAGGACACGCGCAGGCAGAAGAATTTCTGAAGAATGTCAGGCACACTAGCTGGACGTGGAACTGCAATCTCAGGGTCTCGGCCAACGATGGTGGTATCGCTGTGGTGGCGGTTGTGGCTCCAGCGCCAAACAGTCGATTCGCGCATGACCATGAACGAAGCAATTTCGTAGAGCGCGTTATTCATCCAGTCCGTCTTGAACGCGGTGCCGTGGCCAGCCTCATGCCAGCGCGAGTCCGAGGTCGTGGCGTAAAGCGCGCTGTAGATCACGTAAGGAAGGACGAACCACCAACTGCCCCAGAGAAGACAGGCAGCATAACCGCTGCCGAGGATGAGCGCAAACCACAGGATCGTATCGCGGATCGCGGGGCCGTCCCGGCGCTCATGCAGATGGCGCATGGTCTCGCGCGGTACAGGGCACTGGTACCAGTCTGCTTCGGCCAGCCCTTTTTCCACGGCCAGGGTGGCGTTCACTCCAGTCAAACTGTAATCAAGCTTGACGGGAGCTACAGGAAGAATTGTGGCTTCAATACTCAAAATCGATTCGATTCCTTGTGGAAAGTTTCGGACACATAAATGTTTTTCATCCGTGCAAACCGCTCATGTACATCAGACGGTCGGTTTCCCGGTAGGCCTCTT
>Ga0187851_10003833_pt1 | contig 12499 bp, 12 predicted proteins | sample June2016WEW_6_10_FD_132997 | JGI IMG/M metagenome (GOLD analysis project Ga0187851, IMG submission 132997) | Peatland microbial communities from SPRUCE experiment site at the Marcell Experimental Forest, Minnesota, USA - June2016WEW_6_10 | ecosystem: Environmental > Terrestrial > Soil >... | reverse complement strand
GCGATATTCGCCGTGGTAAAGAGCGAAGGCAGAATGTACATGCCCTTGCGCATTTTCCCGCGGCGATGGTCCGTTTCGCGACGCTGCGGCGTTATATCTTCCATAGTCTTATCTCTGCTCGACTACCGTGTGGAAGCGGGGCTTTGCCCCGCTTGGACGGGGCGAAGCCCCGTCTCTACACCAGAAACCGGCTGCCGAACCGGCAATAAAGCCAATACCGTCGCCCCACCCTTGACGCGGTCGCCCGGCTTCACTTGAATCGCTGCGTCGTGATCGAACAGAACGTCCACGCGCGAACCAAACTTAATGAGCCCCACCCGCTCGCCGCGAGCGACCCGGTCTCCCACTTTAAAATTGAAAACGATGCGGCGCGCAATCAACCCCGCAATCTGCTTGAAGATCACGACCCGCCCCTCACCTTCCACGGTAACGATATTCTGTTCATTCTCTTCCGCCGAATGCCCCGACATGGCATTGAGAAACTTGCCCCGCTGGTAGCGTACCTCGCGAATCACACCCGCTATCGGCGAGCGGTTCACGTGCACATCGAAGACGCTAAGAAAAATGCTGATCCGGTTCCGCGGCGCTCCGTCCGCAGTCACCAGCGAAACATCCGTCACCTTCCCGTCTCCGGGAGACACCACCGCTCCGGGTGCGGTGGGAATCTGCCGCTCAGGATCACGAAAAAACCACAGAAAGAACGCAGCCAGCAGCACCACCGGAACGGCAAAAGGCCAAGCCGCCAGCCAAACAATCAAGCCCGCAGCCACAAGCGAGCCCAGACCATAAAAGTACCCGTCGCGAACCATGGGAGTTCGAGATGATTATAGAGCGAGGCGGAAAAATTCAACATAACTGCAATAAAAAAGGCGCTTAGAAGCGCCCATTAACAAGACAGGCATTACCTGCTTTGGTTCGCGACCTTCATGTGCAGGCCCAATTTCTCAGGCCATCTGACCCCGGGCAGTCTAGGCCGACTGCCGCTGGAACTGCGTTTCCAGACTTTGCATCTGGTCTTTGAGGCGCAGCTTCAACTTCTTCAGCCGCACTTCCTCTAGTTTTTCGTCTTCGGTGAGATATCGTTTCTGGGTGAGGGATTCCAGCCGTTGGGAGTATTGCGAGTGCTCCTGAACCAGTCGCTGGAACTCGTTATGACTGGTCAGGAGTTGCTCTCTTGGAGTCAGCATCCTTGCTAGACCTCCTGCTGTTTGTTACTACACTGTTAAAAAATAGCACAGGGATCGACAGGGTTCAATGAGATTTCATAGTTAGATTTCCACCACTGGCCAGTGACCGAGAGAATGCGGAGTTGCACAGAAAATAGTGCAGAATCTTGCAGCTTTTCCGGTCGGATTCGAGGCGAAGATCCTCCAGGCTAAGACCAGCGAGGCAAATATCAACCCTTAGCGGTCGAAGCGCAGCGTGTACAGAATCGCGTCTTCTACCGGATCCGCATAATACGACCGCCGTCGCCCAACCTCACGAAAACCGCGCTTTTCGTAAAGACCGCGGGCCGCGAGATTCGATTCCCGCACTTCGAGCAAGATCGCCGTGGCAGCCTGGTTCCGCGCCCGTTTCATCAAGGCCTTGATCAATTCATTGCCGATCCCGCGCCGAAGCCACTGAGCAGCCACTACGACGTTCTCAATCTCCCACTCGCCCGCCACCGCCTGCGCGCTGATAAATCCGCAAAGCCTGTCTGCTTGCTCAGCCACCAGAACGACTCCACTGCCCATCAGTTGCTTGTACTGCTCCGCCGTCCAGTGGGCCGCGCCAGTCGTCTGCCGCTCCAGAGCGAGAATGGCGCCCAGGTCATTGAACTCCGCAATTCTGATGGCCATGGTCATGGAGAGTCTCAACGATCGCGTAAAACTCCGCTAATGCGTACGACTCTTCAGCGCGCTGGCTTCGAGAAGATCTCGGCATCCGAACGCCTAAGGTAGTTGGCTTCCAGTGCTTCGGGACGAACCGTGTCGCCCCTCTGCAGATGCTCCCAACCCAACTGGGCGAGCACGCCGCTGTTCGGGTAAGCAATCAGCTCAACCTGGATTCCCGCAGCGCGCACCTTCTCAGCCAACGCGGCATCGGGCGTAACGATTGCCTTAAGCCGAGCGCCTGGATAGTTGGCTTCCGCAATAAGCTCGTCTAAGCCCAACAGGCGTTCGCTGTGCATCCGAACCCGGGCCCCAGAGTTTGTTGCAACCTGCAAGTCGAACTCGTAGTCGCCGGCATACACGTCGCCCCGCCCCGCATCGAGCAGGGCAAGAACGCGCCCGCGAGACACGCCGCTGCGCGCAACCGCTTCCAGCGCGGAGACGGCAATGATGGGCTTCTGCAAGGCCTCGCCCAACGCTTTCACCGCAGCCAGACCCACCCGCAGCCCCGTAAACGATCCCGGGCCGGACGCGACAATCAATGCGCCCAGATCGCGCTTGTTGCACCCGTGTTTTTCAAGCAGAAGTGCAATCTGCGGCACCAACTGCGCCGAAAACGCTCCGCCCGCGAGCGGCAGAACCTCCAGCACGTCGACTTCACTTCGACCCTCCGCCGCGCGAGCCAAAGCCAGACTGCCGTTCTTCCCGGTAGTGTCGACCGCAAGGACAACCATTTGGTAATTTTGTAATCTGATAATTTGGTGATTTGAAAACACTCGGATCTCAAATTACCAAATTACCCGATTACCAAATCACAAAATCACCTTCAGTGTCCTCGCTCCACCAGCTCCAGCAACACGCCCCCCGTGCTCTGCGGATGCACAAACACATACCGATGCCCACCCGCGCCCGTCTTGATCTCATTCGATACGAGGCGCACGCCATCGCTCTGCAACTTTGCAACGGCTGCCCCCAGATCCGGAACGCGAATACAAACGTGATGCAAGCCCTCGCCGCGCTTGGCGATGAACTTAGCAATGGCGGAATCGTTCGAAGTCGCTTCCAGCAGTTCCAGCCGGCTCTCGCCCACCGGAACCATCACCAGCCGGACTTTTTCCTGCTCCACGGTTTCTTCGGCAGAAACGCTCAGCCCCAGCTTCTCGTAAATAGACTTAGACGCCGCCAGCGACTTCACCGCAATGCCGAGATGATCAATCTGAAACATTCTGCAACTCCTCGCAAAACGTAAGAATCACGTGGGCCCGGACGCATTCGTCCGGGCAGGTGAGCGCAGCTCGCCAAAGTCGCGGAGCTTCGCTCCGCGGGGCGGACGAATGCGTCCGCCCCTACGTGTTTGTTGCTAGCCCGCCGACAATCGCCTCCACCAGCGAATATGGATCGCGCTTGTGCTCGGCAATCTCAGCGGCGTAGCGCTCGAGCCTTCCACTGTCCATCTGATCCCGCGCCTTTTCCAGCATGGCATCGCGCAGCATCTCGATCAGCCGCAATTGCCAATTCTCAACATTCTTCTTGAAGACCAGATTCTCCTTCTTCAAAAACGCCTCGTAGTCGGCAATCGTTTTCGCCAACTCCGCAACTCCCACACCCTCGCTGGCAACGGTCTTCACAATCGGAGGAGTCCAGTTCCAACGAGCGTGCCGTGTGGCCAGCGATTGCATAGCGCGAATCTCGCGTTCCACTCGTTCCGCTCCCTCGCGATCGCTCTTGTTGATAACAAAAATATCCGCGATTTCCATGATCCCCGCTTTGATCGTCTGCACATCGTCGCCCATGCCCGGCACCAGAATCACAACGGTAACGTCCGCCAGCCGCACGATGTCCACTTCATCCTGCCCGACGCCCACCGTTTCAATCATGACCAGGTCGCGCCCCGACGCATCAAGCACGGTCGCAGCATCCGCGGTAGCGCGCGCCAGCCCGCCCAGCGATCCGCGCGTAGCCATGCTGCGAATGTAAATTCCCGGATCGCTATAGTGATCCTGCATGCGGATGCGGTCGCCCAGAATCGCTCCCCCCGTATAAGGACTGGTAGGGTCGACCGCGATGATGCCCACGGTCTGATTCTCTTTGCGATAGTGTTTAGCCAGCTGATCGACCAACGTGCTCTTGCCCGCGCCGGGCGGCCCGGTCATGCCAATAACGCGGGCCTTCCCCGTATGCGGAAATAGAGCCTTGAGCAGATCCGACCACCCGGCAGCGCGGTTCTCAACGGTGGAGATAGCGCGAGCCAGCGCCCGCGGGTCGCCAGAGCGCAGCTTTGCAATCCAATCCTGGGCAATGATATTCAAACTGCCAGTGTAAAGCAGCGATGGGACAAGCGGAAACCAATGTTCGCCTCAGCTCCCGTTCACCATCGAATTCGAGAGGGGCAAAGGAAATCAGGAGTTCTATGAGAGCACCGTCGATCCGGCCCGGACCGACACCGCGCAATTCTTGGTGAACCGCCGGATGCCCCACTCCCGGGCGCTTTTTGCGTAAGGGTGGGATTCCACGGCAGCCTCGATCTAATGCTTTTGCATTTGATTTTTACACCTTGATCGCCGTCGGATGCTTAGGCTGATAGAGCCCGACCTTCCCGCCGCCGGGCAGCGTAATCGTTGTCAGGCTGCCCCAGCGCTCTTCTTTCACCGGACCGCACTTCACTTTCTTATCGGTTAGCGACTTCATCGTAGCCTTCAGGTCGTCGCACATGAAGTACAGCTCGTGCAAGTCGTTCTTCTCCGAAGGATGAAACGCAGCCTCGGCCGGTGGCAGCGCAAAAATCAGCCAGCCGTGACCAGCGTCCACCGCCGGAAACTTGAGAACATCACGAAAGAAAGCGCGATCGCTTTCCGCATCCTTGCTGTAAACGATGACGTGAGCTCCGTTGATCATCTTTCACCTCGCGAAAAAGCAAACCTTATTCTACTACTTGTCATCCCGAGCGGAGCGAGGGATCTGCATTTTGCGGCGGACTGCAGATCCCTCGCTCCGCTCGGGATGACAAAATTTGAGGGGTGAGCGCTGCTAGTCCTTCAGCAACTGCCGAGCAATCACCAACCGCTGAATCTCGCTAGTCCCTTCGCCAATCGTGCACAGCTTCACGTCGCGATAGAACTTCTCCGCCGGATAGTCCTTGATGAACCCATATCCACCATGAATCTGCACCCCTTCGTTGGCGCATTTCACGGCCACTTCGCTGGCATAGAGCTTGGCCATCGACGATTCCAGCGTGGTCTTCATTCCGGCATCTTTCATCGCCGCGGCGCGGAACGTCAGCAGCTTTGCCGCTTCGATTTCCGTAGCCATGTCGGCCAGTTTCCACTGGATTGCCTGAAACTCCGAGATCGCCTTGCCAAACTGTTCTCGCTCTTTCGAGTACTTCAAAGCCGCGCCATAAGCGCCCTCCGCCATACCGAGCGAGAGCGCCGCAATCGAGATGCGTCCGCCATCGAGTACGCGCATGGCGTCGATGAAGCCGTCGCCTTCCTTGCCCAGCAGGTTCTCATCCGGCACGAAACAATCTTCAAAGATCAACTCGGAAGTATCGCTGGCGCGCAGCCCAAGTTTGTTCTCTTTTTTCCCGGCGCGGAATCCCTTGGCATCTTTTTCCACTATGAACGCCGAAAGCCCGTGCGTGTGGGCCGCACGATCCGTCACTGCCAGCACAACCAGTACATCCGCATAGCGACCATTGGTGATGAAAGTCTTGGTGCCGTTGAGCACCCATCCGCCTTTTGCCCGCGCCGCCACCATGCGCGCGCTGCCCGCATCCGATCCCGCCGAAGGCTCGGTCAGCCCCCACGCGCCGATGTACTCCCCGCTAGCCAGCTTCGGCACATACCTCTTCTTCTGGGTTTCATTTCCCGCCAGAAAGATGTGGTTCGAACATAGCGACGTGTGCGCCGCCACAATGATGCCGACCGACCCATCCACGCGAGAGAGTTCTGCAACGGCCGTAACGTACTCCACGTAGCCCATGCCTGCTCCGCCATATTCAGGCGGGAAGATCGTGCCCATCAGGCCAAGCTTGCCCAGTTCCTTGATCGTCGCCAGCGGAAACTCGCCCGCCTCATCCCACTTCATCACGTGCGGTGCAATCTCACGTTCCGCAAATTCGCGCACGCTCTTCTTGAGATGCAATTGCTCGTCGCTTAACTGAAAGTCCAAGAATCCTCCACCGGTCTCCTCTTCGTCTCACCTAAGGATTTTTCATCCCGACTATGACTTGTCATCCCGAGCGGAGCGAGGGATCCGCAGTTCATGGTGATTGGGTCGCCGCGCGGGGATGCGCAAAAGTCTGCCGCCCAAGTTTTCATTTAAGCACGGCAGTCGGCAATCCATGAAATGCGCGAACCGACCGGTTGGCTTGGCATTCCACTCAAGATAGCGCCGCCGGGCTTGGTCCGACACTGCCGCCTGAAACGCTAAACGCCCAACGGACACTATCTCTTAGGAGGTTCTTTTGCTTCCCCAAGACTCGTTTCCGGGGTATACTCTCGTTGCATATCGGAGTTGCTGGGTTCTCGATCTTCCCCTCGACAACCTGAGGCGAACTGCCTTGGTCATTTGTCGTTCGTTCGACCGAGGCGCGCTCCCCCGCCGGCTCTCCGAATCCGGGCAATCTTGATGGATGAGCGCGACCATAAAGGTAAAGGGAATGATGACGATAGCCCGACGCTGCCGGGGACGCGTTTGCCCGACGACGTAGTGGGCGCTGCCGCGTTGACGCCTCCACCGCTTTCCAAACCCCCCTTATCCGACGTTCCCACCCTGCCACATGGAACCGCGATTCCGGGCGTGACCCAGGCGCTTCCCTACGCGCGTCAGACTTCGCCCGGAGCGCCCTCGGCCGTAAGCAACATCGCCGCTTTTCAGGGATTGCAGCCCGGCGTGCTCTTCGGCGGACGCTACGAGATCCTGGGCGTGCTCGGGCAGGGCGGTATGGGCGCGGTCTACAAAGCCCGCGATCGCGAACTCGACCGCCTGATCGCGCTCAAAGTCATTCGTCCCGAACTGGCAACCGATCCAGCTATTCTGGCCCGCTTCAAGCAGGAACTCATTCTTTCCCGCAACATTACGCATAAAAACGTGGTCCGCATTTTCGATCTAGGTGAGGCTGAAGGCATCCGCTTCATCAGCATGGAATACCTTGACGGCGAAGATCTGCGCACCATCTTGCGCCGGGAGGGAAAGTTCCAGCCCAAGGATGCGATCTCTGTTGTAGAGCAGGTTTGTCGCGCCCTCGATGCCGCCCATTCCGAAGGCGTGATCCATCGCGACTTGAAGCCACAGAACATCATGCGCGATAGGAACGGCCGCATCGTAGTGATGGACTTCGGTCTGGCGCGCTCGCTCGGCGATTCCGGCATGACCCAGACCGGCGCCATCGTCGGCACCATGGAATACATGTCGCCCGAGCAGGCTCTGGGCACCACGCTGGACCAGCGCTCCGACATTTTCAGCGTCGGCCTCATCTTCTTCGAGTTGCTCACCGGAAAGGCTCCCTACAAGGCTGACACGGCCATTGCCAGCCTCATGAAGCGCACGCGCGAAGACGCACAATCGGCTTCTGACGTAGATGCCTCCGTTCCCAAATCGCTGAGCGCCATCGTGAGCCGCTGCCTGGAGCGCGAACCGGCCAACCGCTATCACTCCGCGGTTGAATTGCTGCAGCAATTGACCACGTGGGAAGCGAACCCCAACATCAGCTCCGAAACGCTCTCCCAGATGATTCCGCATCCGATCATCCGTCACTCGCGCTTCAGCCTCGATCTGCCGGGCAAGAGTTGGATGTGGATTGCCGGAGCCGTGCTCGTCGTTGTGCTCGCGATCTTTGCCGGACGCACGCTGCTCACGCACGCGCCCTCGTCATCCGGCGAGTTGGCGCAAGGCATCCCCTCCCTCAAACAGGGGCAGTATCTCGCCATCCTTCCCCTGAAACAGGTGGGCGACCAGAAGACCCTGGGCTATGTCGCTGACGGCATTCAGGAAGCTCTCACGGCCAAGCTATTTCAATTGAAGGAAATCCACTTGGCGTCCGGAGACGCGGTGGATAAAGCGGTCAGCCAGAATCTACCGCTTAACAAGCTTGCCCGCGAGCTGGGCGTGAACCTGATCCTGCAGGGCAGTGTGCAGGGCAACAGCGACCAACTCCGCGTCACCCTCAGTCTTGAAGATGCTTCGACTGGCAAACGCGTCTGGACCCAGGAATTCCCCGGTGCGGCCGGCGATGTGCTCGCGCTCGAAGACCAGATCTACGGCAACGTAGCGAGCGCCCTCGCGCTCAAGCCGACCGACGAAGAGCAGGCCCGCGTCGGCGCCCACCCCACCGAGAACGTGAAGGCGTACGATCTCTATCTGCAAGGGCGCAACACCCTGCGCAACGGTCATAGTCAGGATGCCTTCAAGCAGGCCGTTGGATTATTCGAACAGGCCATCGACAAGGATCCAAACTTCGCTCTCGCCTACACCGGCCTCGCGGACTCCAGCCTCTTCATGTACAACATGACCAAGGAGAGCATTTGGGCTCAGAAAGCCACTCTGGCCGCCCAGCAGGGCGAGCGCCTCTCCAACAACCTGCCCGAAGTTCATCTCTCGCTGGGCAGCGTCTACTCCGCGACGGGAAAAAACACCGAAGCCGTCACCGAACTGAAAAAGGCACTGGAATTGGCGCCGAACTCGGACGAGGCTTATCGAAATCTGGGTGATGCTTACAACCGCAGCGGTCAGACTGAGGAAGCTATCGCCGCCTACCAGAAAGCGGTCGCCGCCAACCCCTACAATTGGATGAATCACATTTCCCTCGGAGATGACTATTGGGGACTCGGCGACAACGCGAAAGCTCTCCCTGAGTTTCAGAAGGTGACAGAACTCGCTCCCGATAATCCGATTGGCTTCCTGAATATCGGCTCCGTGTATCTGCGCGAAGGCAAGTGGGCTGAATCCATTCCTCAATTTCAGAAGTCAATCGCGCTTTCCCCCCGCGCGGACACGTACTCCGACCTCGGCACCGCGTACTTTTTCCTGAAGAACTACGACCAGGCGACCAAGATGTACGAAAAGGCGGTCGAAATGACCCCGAACAACGAAGAACTTCTGGGCAATCTCGGCGATGCTTACCGCTGGTCTGGACATTCCGATCAAGCCGCCGCTGCCTACAGTAAAGCCATCTCGCTGGCCTTCCAGGAACTTCAGGTAAACCCAAGCTCCGCCTCTATCATGGGTGACCTTGGGCTGCTTTATGCCAAGAAGGGGGACGCCACGAACGCGCTGCAGTACACTAATCAAGCGCGCGCCAGAAAGCCCGACGATTTGCAGTTGATTTATTCCGAGGCCCAGGTCAAAACGCTGATCGGAAAACCGGACGAAGCGTTGAAGTCGCTGAAACTGGCACTGGAGAAGGGCTATCCCGCGCAGGAGGTGGGCAATGACCCGGAGCTTCAGAAGCTCCAGGCCCTGCCGCAATTCTCACAATTGATCAGCCAGTACTCCAAAAAGAGCCGCTAGGAGTTCCAGCGGTTCTTCCAAATCTTCCGACGTGTGATCAACCCCAAACCGGTGACCACCAGCGCAATCGTGCCCGGCTCCGGAGTCGCACTAAGCCTGCTGCTGCCATGCCCGTTAAATTGCAGCCCACCCGGCCAGCAACTTCCCTTGACACAGGAGAACGTGATCGAGAAGTTCGCCCCGTTCGGAATTCCCTTGTCGTGCCACAGAGCATTCCCAGAGTTACTCAGCAGTATCTCCACCGATCCGTTCTTCAGAGTCTCGGTAGTACAGCTCGAAAATAGCTGCGAGTGGCAGCTTATATCGCCCGCAGGAACTCCCTTTTCGATCAGGGTCATCGAATTCCAGTTGATTCCGCTCTCGTTTGTGAAATACAAAGTTCCCGATCCGCTTGCCGGCACCGTGAAGCTGAAGTTCGCGCCCACACCCATGCACTGCGGACATTTCCCCTTGATAAGTTCGCCGCCACCACCTCCAGCGCCCCCAATAAGAACCTTGGGATCTTGGATACCGTCGCCGAAGGCCATTGCCGTTCCCACCACGAGCAGCAATGCAACTGCACACGCCTGAAAGATTTTCATCGAAACCATCCTGTTCGCCAAAGGATACGATTGGGCACTTTTTCACCCAACCTCGGGAGAGTGTTCGCAAGTTAGCTTGTTTAACATTCGTGGTCAAGCGAAAATCGTTATTTTTCCTAGGAAATCTGCGGTTGGCGTGCAAACTATTGCGCATCACTTGAAGTGTGCAAGCTTATGCACTTGTCGGCACAGTACTCTTCACATGCCGGCCGACAAAAAAAAGCCGGAGCCCGAAGGCCCCGGCTGTCCAGTTGGCTGTGTGCCCGGATAAAAGCAGGTCTTAGGTGTCAGGTGTCAGGTGTCGGCGGATCTTCGAAGCTTTTCCTGAGACCTGACACCTGCCGTTCTATGCACTCCTTCGTGGCCGCACCGTCAAGTCTCGCACTTGCGCCAGAATACTCGACATCTGCATCCCGTTCAGCTGCGAGAGATACGGCAACACTTCGGCCACGAATTGATCTTCCATCAACTCGCGCACTTCCTCCTGCCGGTTCCGTTCTCCACCCGAGAGCAGATCCGGCACGCTTACTTCAAGCGCCTTCGCCAATCGTTCCAGCGAAGATAAGGTCGGCGTTGCTTTCTCGTTTTCGATTTTTGAGACGTAGGTTCGAGGAACGGACATGCGCAGCGCAAGCTGCCGCTGGCTCAAGCCATTGCGTAAGCGCAGCGACCGGATTGAATACGCCAGCTTGAGATGCCCGCGTCCAATCGAATCCACGTTCACCGGCAACACTTCCGGTGCCGGAGTCATAGCAGCAAGCTCGGCCTCGTCCTCATCCAACGAAAGATGACAACGGCGGCAGAGGCTATTTGATGTGCGGAATTGCACCAACAGACAACGGTCACACCGTACAACTTCCCGTGAGTCCACGGGCGCTAATGTGGTAGCCATTCAGGTTTTGCGAGTGCCAGAGCGGGGCTACTCTCAAAGCCAACTAGTGCGTAATCTGCTGGATTAGACCTGTGAATGTCAAGACAAAAGTGCGCCAGATGGAGAGTCTGAGGACAAACTGTGATCCACGGAACACCCTACATGGGACCATGCCCTGCCCTGCTATATTGTATTTTGGGAAGGGCACGACCTCAGTCGCGCCGCCGACAGCCAATAAAGACGCGGGCTTCAGGCCGAGAGACCGACCGCGCGGCCTGCTTCTCATGCAATGATCTCCAGGTGCGGAATCATGAATCAACGCGACGCTGCATGGTGTTTACTAACTGAGTTCACCCAATCCGAAAGCCTTCGTAAACACGCCCTCGCAGTCGAGGCTTGCATGCGCGCCTACGCCCGCAAGACCGGAGCCGACGAAGAATTGTGGGGCTCGGTCGGGCTTCTCCATGACTTCGATTACGAAAAATATCCCACCCGCGACGACCACCCCACGAAAGGTTCCGAGATTTTGAAGGCGCGCGGCTATTCCGAAGAAGTGCGCCGTGCGATCCTGTCGCATGCCCAGTACACCGGCGTCGCCCGCCTCTCGCCGATGGAGAAGACGCTCTTCGCCTGCGATGAACTCGCCGGATTCATCACCGCCTGCGCTCTGGTCAAGCCGGGAAAATCTCTGGCCGAAGTCGAAGCCCCGTCGGTGCGAAAAAAAATGAAAGACAAAGCCTTCGCCCGCAGCGTTCACCGCGAGGATATCGTGGAGGGCGCGGCCGAGCTAGGCGTAAATCTTGAAGAGCATATAGCTTTCTGCATCGCAGCCATGAAGGCGATCGCAGGCGAACTCGGGTTAGATGGGAGAGCCGTCAAGTCCGCCTAGTTAAAAAAAGCGGGTTCCCCACGTCTCGCGGTTTTCGAGACGTGGGTCGCCCCACGGTCCGCACCAAATCGCGACCGCATTACTTCTTCTTCGTGTTGCCCCCGACCAGCCCGAAGATCTGCAACTGTTTGTTGCTGGCCACAAAGACCTGGCCGTTGGCTACCACCGGAACCAGGTTTGAATTTCCGCCCAGATTCGGCCATGCACCCGCTATCGCCTTATACAACCGCTTGAGTTTCTCTTTTTTGCCGCCATCCGGGTTGAACGCATAGAGATAAATCGGCGTCTTCGTATAGTTCTGCGGACGCGACAACGCCCAGATAATCGGACTGGCTGTCCCGTTCGACGAAACCGTGGTGAAGAATCCCGGATCCTGCACGCCCCCAACTGACCCGGATGTGGCAACCTGCGCGAGACCTACATTGGGCGTGGTCTGGACCTCCCACAGCTCGACAGAGCTGTTGCCGCTGCTTACTACCCGCCCCGCTCCATCCGTCGGATCCACATAATACGACTCGCCACACCAGCAGCCGCCGATTCCGTAAACGCCCAGCACTTTGTTCTGGTTGGGCGAGTACCCACCCAGCTTGTCTTCGTTCATGAAATACATGTTTCCGTCTTTGCCCGCCGCCACCGCCAGATGCGGGATCGATCCCGGCTGATCGGGCAGCACCATCACCCCGCCTGACCCAAAATCCACATCCCCCTGATCCAGACCCTCCTGGTTATCCGGAGTAAACAGATCCAGCACCGTCGTCAGCGTATTCGAAACCTT
>Ga0187851_10003831_pt1 | contig 12502 bp, 10 predicted proteins | sample June2016WEW_6_10_FD_132997 | JGI IMG/M metagenome (GOLD analysis project Ga0187851, IMG submission 132997) | Peatland microbial communities from SPRUCE experiment site at the Marcell Experimental Forest, Minnesota, USA - June2016WEW_6_10 | ecosystem: Environmental > Terrestrial > Soil >... | reverse complement strand
GAATCCCATCACCAGTTGGCAACTCCGGATGCCTTCCATATAGATCGGCTTATAGATGGTCCGCTTGTTGCACGTCTCCGCCGATCCAAGCTCCAGCCCCTTCAGGTCGCTGAACTTCACCATTCTGGTCGGATATTCCATGTGCGCCAGATAACTCAGTAAATAGAATGCCGCCGGTGCCGACGCCGACTTACTCGTGAATGTTACCGACTTACTTCCGCGACCTACATATAGTGTGTCCAGCTTGTCTAAGTCGAAGCTGACTCCATCCACCGTGACCGAGCCCGGCCCGCCGGTGTTCAGCACGCCCAGTTCGCGCCGTTCCAGAAAGTACTCCGCGCGCAACTCCGGCTGCGTCTCCAGCTTCAGCGCGCCGTTCGTCGGCGCCGCGAAGCCGATCACCGCGCGGTCCAGGTCCGCATACGCCAGATTGATGTGTCCGGGGATAAACAGGTCTTCCAGCAGAAATGTCTCGCGAAGTTCTTCGCTCGTCATCCGCGCATAGCGCACGGGGTCGGCCATCTGAAGCAGTTTCATGGGTCTCCTTCGATCTCCACGGACAGTCATCCTGCGTGGAGACACCATCCCTATTGTAGCGGAGAGGTTCGGCGAAGGGCGTGACCAAACTCACAGCCGCGGCAGCGCAGTTTGCTCGACCGGCACAACCCGCGTAAAGTAGTCCTTATTATGTCCAATATCCTCGATTCCTTCCGCCTCGACAACAAGATCGCCCTCGTCACCGGCTCGGCCGGCGGAATGGGCGCGGCCATTGCCATCGCCTTCGCCCAGGCTGGCGCCACCGTCGCCACGCACGACATTCGTCCCCCCGCAGACACCGTTGCCACCATCGAAGCCGCTGGCGGCAAAGCCGCGGCCTTCAGCGCCGACCTCTCCGACACCGCCGCTCCGGAGGCCCTCTTCAAGCAGGTGCTTGCCAGGTTCGGCCGCGTTGACATCCTGGTCAATAACGCCGGAATCATCCTGCGCGAAGACGCCGTCAACGTGCCGCTGGCAGACTGGCTGAAGGTCATTCAGATCAACGAGACCGCCGTCTTCCAGCTCTCGCAGCTCGCCGGCCGCGACATGATGGCGCGCAAGGCTCCGGGCAAGATCATCAGCACCGCATCCTTGCTCAGCTTCCAGGGCGGAATCCGCGTGCCCTCCTACGCCGCGGCCAAGGGCGCCGTCGCGCAGATCACCAAGGCGCTGGCAAACGAGTGGGCCGTCAAGAACATTCAGGTCAACGCCATCGCCCCCGGATACATCGCCACCAACAACACAGCGCAGTTGCGCGCCGATCCAGAGCGCAGCAAGGCGATTCTCGACCGCATCCCAGCCGGACGCTGGGGCGAGGCCACCGACGTCGCCGGCACGGCCGTCTTCCTGGCCTCTTCCGCAGCCGACTACATCACCGGCCACGTTCTGGTCGTCGATGGCGGATGGATGGCGCGCTAAGTCCTCCATTCAATCGCGAACAATTAAGCCAAATAAAAGATCCCACCCGGCAAGGGTGGGATCTTTCTTTGCTCCATCAAACGACTCGTGCCGGATCACTGCCCCGCCTTCTCCGGCGGCGGAATCGAAATGTCCAGCTCCGTCACTTTGCCCAGCTCAGCGAGTGGCGGCTTGATCTCCGTCTTGTTCCCCACCACCACAATCGCCAACTTCGACACGTCGATGTCCTTGTTCGCCACACGCGTCACATCCGCCGCCGTCACGCGCGCAATCCCATCCTTGTACTTCTCCAGAAAGTCCGGTGGATAGCCGTAAAACGCCAGCACAACCTGCTCGTTCAGCGTCTTCTCCGGCGTGTCGTAGTGGAATATGAACGAGTTCATCACCTGGTCCTTGGCCTTCTTCAGCTCCTCTGGTGTTGGCGGCTTGGTCTTCAGCCTTCCAATCTCCTCCAGAATCGCCTGCGTCGCCGCCACCGTGCTCACGCTCTTGGTTCCGGCCTCGCTGCGGAAGACGCCCGGATGGTCGTACGCCGCGCCGTAGCTGCCGCTAACGTCATAGGCCAGCCCCAGCTTGGTGCGCACATACTGGAAGACGCGTGATCCGAAGCCCCCGGAGAACACCTCGTTCATCACGCTCAGCGCGTAGTAGTCAGGATTGCTGCGCACAGTCCCGATGCCCACGATCTCCACAGACGACTGGTTCACATCTTCCTTGTCGGCGAAGTAGACGCCCGGCTTCGGCCCCGCAAACTCCGCCTTCGCCGGCTCGATTGCCGCGCCGCGCACCAGCGGATCGAAGGCCTTGCGCAGCTTCGCTTCCATTGCCGTCGAATCGAAGTCCCCCTCCACCGAGACGATCATGCCGTTGGGAACCACGCTGCGGTCGTGCCACGCCGTCAGGTCGTCCACCGTCACCGCAGCCACGGTCTTGTACTCGGCCTGCCGCGCATACGGACTCTCCGCGCCATAAACCAGCTTGGTCGACTCGCGCCCCGCAATTCCGCCCGGATCGTCGTTGCGCCGAGAGATTCCGGTCGCCATCTCGCGCTGCGCCATCGCCAGCTTCTCCGCCTTGAACGCCGGATGCAGCAGCAGATCGACCGCCTCGCCGAAGACGCTGTCGAAGTCCTGTTTGAAGCTTCCCCACTCCACCGACGTGTTGGCCAGCCCGCCTCCCGTTTCAATCGCCGCGGCCTTCACCGCAAGCTCCGCGTCCAGCGCGTCGCCGCTCTTCGCCGCTGTCCCGCTGGTGCGCCACGCCTCGCCGTACATCGACACCAGGCCGGTCTTCGCGGCCGGCTCCTCGCGGCTTCCTCCGCGGATCAGAATCGATCCATCGATGAACGGAAGCTCATGATCTTCCTGCAAGAAAATCACCAGCCCATTGGCCAGCTCGATCCGCTTCGGCTGCTGCGGCTTGAAGTCATGCAGCGCCGGAACCGCGATCTTCTTCCACGGCTCGGCCTGCACGGGAGCCTTCGCCGCGCTCTTCGCAGCCGCGACCGTGGAAGGCTGTGCCGAAGCTGCGCTCTGTGCCGCGGAGAATTGTCCCGGCGAGAGCAGAACACAACCTGCAATCGCAAGCGCGAAGAAACTCATGGTTGATTTGCCCTTCATCTCGCACCTCCCGCATCCTGAGTCTGCCCCTGTGCCGGTGGTGTGAACTCAATCCGCGCGCTCGTCCGGTTGTTCTCCACAAAAATCTTGTTCGCCACCCGCCGCACGTCCGCCTTCGTCACCTTGTCGATCTCGTCCAGCTTGCGGAACAGCTCGCGCCAGTCGCCGTAGCGCGTCTGGTACTCGGCGAGCTGAGTCGCCAGTCCCTCGTTGTCGGCCAGTCCGCGCAGCAGCCCGGCACGCGCGCGTGTCTTGAACATCTGAAGTTCTTCATCGCTCACGTCGCTCGTCTTCAGCCGCTCGATCTCCTTGTGGATCGCCTCCCGCATCTCGTCCGGCGTGTGTCCCGGCACTGGCACCGCGTAGAACGCGAATAGTCCGGGAAACTTCTCGCCGGGAAATCCGCTGAACCCTTCAGCTTCCGCTGCGATCTTCTGGTCGCGCACCAGCGCTTTGTAGAGCCGCGCCGTGCGCCCATTGGAAAAAATGTCCGTGATCGCGTCGTACACCGAATCGTCCGGGTCGCGATAGTCGGGCCGGTGGTAGCCCTCAAGATAAAACGGCTGCGCCGCCTCGCGGATCGTCACCGACTTCTCGGCGAACTGCACTGGCTCGACGGTCGTCATCTCCTCCGGCTTCGGCCCCGCCGGGATCGCGCCAAAATATTTCGTCAGCATCGGAATCGCGTCCACCGCCTTCACGTCGCCCACCACCGCCACCACGATATTCGCCGGCACATAGTACTTCGCGTGGAACGCCGCCGCCTCGGTCGCGTTCACCTGGCTGATCTCGCTCTCCCAGCCCAGCGTGGGCACATGATAGGGATGGGCCGTGTACGCGGTGGCCAGAAACTGCTCCACCATTGCGCCGATGGGGTTGGAGTCGGTCCTCATCCGTCGCTCCTCCTGCACCACGTCGCGCTCCTTGTAGAACTCCCGCGCCACCGGATGCGCAATCCGCCCGCTCTCCATGTACGCCCAAAGCTCCAACCGATTCGACGGCATGCTCCAGAAGTACTGCGTCGAGTCCTCCTCGGTCGATGCATTCAACCCCACCGCGCCGTTCGTCTCGGCCAGCTCCGCAAACTGGTTGGGCACCACGAACTTCTCCGCAGCCGCCTGCGCTTCCTCAAAGTTCTTCTTCAGCGCCGCCAGCTTGGCCGCGTCCTGGCCGACCCGCTTGCGAACCTCCGCGTCGTACGCGGCGTACGCCGTCTCCACCTTGGCCAGCGCCACCTTCTCCGCCGGATAGTTCGTCGTGCCGATCTCGGTTGTTCCCTTGAACGCGATGTGCTCGAACATATGCGCCAGCCCGCTCGCGCCCTGCGGGTCGTCCGCCGATCCCACATCCACCAGCGTGTAGAAGCTGAACACCGGGGCCTCCGGTCGCTCGCAGACGATCAGCGTCAGCCCATTCGCCAGCACCTTCACCGTCGTACGCTTCTCGAATCCAGCCAGGTCCTGCGCCCGCGCCGCAACGCACGCGCCCATCGCCAACGCCAGCACTACGCCAACCACTCGACTCATTCGCACAGAACCCCTCCCGCAACCATCTCACTCCAGCTCATTAACCATACCCGACAAATGCATCGATCGATCTACGTCAGTTTCCATGTTGGCGTGAAACAACACTTTCAAATCGTCATTCTGGCGAAGCCAGAATCTCAGTATTTTGCCATGGGAACTCAACCGTTTCAGCCTTCCGCTACCGGCAGCAGTCCTTGCGCCACCACCCAAACGCCCGCTTCACCCAACGCCAAACTCTTTGCAGCCAGCCTTCCACCGCCTCCGCCTCTGCCTTGATCGTCCCCACCACCGCCGACATCATCTGCTGCCGCGTCCACGCATTCCTCGCCGCGTTGATCCCGCCCCGCGCAGATTCCGCCGCAGCCTCCGCCCACGCTCCTGTCTCCACCGCGCGGATCATCTTCGGATAGCCCTTCAGCAGCCCCTCCGGCCCCAGGTTGTAGGCCATATCCAGAAGCGCCATCTTCACCCCATCGGGCAGCTTGTTGTAGTCCGCGAGACCAGCCCGCAGCGTCGCCTCGAATCCTGCCAGCACCGCGCTCAGCTTCTCATCCATCACCGCTTGCGGCAGCTCCAGCGATCCTGCCGCCCGGTAGAACGAAGGCAGCTTGCCCATCGCCATTGCATCCACGCGCGCAAACTCCGCCGCAATCTGCTCCGCCGTTGCTGCCGCGCCAACTGCCTGAAACGGCAGCGCGCACGCCGCCGCCGCACTGGGAAGCATCAGCCCAACCCCCACCGTCACTCGCCCCACCGTGTCGCGGTACATCCACGGAACGCATCCCTCAAAGCTCTTCAACTGCGCCAGCGATTGATCGAAGTAACCAGACATAATGGCGAAAGACTAGCACGCCACCGCCGGAATCGCCTCGCGGTCGGAAAGCCTACTCGACCTCAAACGCCTGCAAGCCCTCGCGCTTCAAAGCACAAAACAAGTCCAGAAGTGTCGCAACTTGATTCTGGAGACTAAAATGTTTCTAGAGATTGACGTACGTACGTATATAGTAAATAATGGTAGTGGAGGTAGATATGGGATATACGAATCCGCACACAGTTAGGTCGCCGAAGGATCGCGTGAAAGATGTTGAGGTCATCTTCGACAAAGGGCCTCAGGATGGAAGCTGGTCACTGGCAAAACTCAAGTTTGATGGGTCGGACGCTGTAGGCATTCGCTGGAACGGCGAGGTTGCGAAACCTGGAGTGGGAACGCCAAGCTCACGCTCCAATCCTACCTGGTTCATCGTTCCCACAGAGATTGCAGAAACCCTCGTAGAAACCGCGAAGAGCCTGTCGAAGGATGAACATAAGACGTTGCTCGAAGGCTATCGTGCCATGGCAGCGGACACCGAACGCGAAGCGGAAGCAATGGAATGGTCGGAGGCGCTCCTTGGCGATCTATCCGAAGCGAGGTGAAGTATTCTGGGTCTCTTTCGATCCGTCCGTTGGAGGCGAAGTCCAGAAGACGCGACCTGCCATCATTCTCAGCAACGACGCTGCCAACGCCGTGCTAAACAGGTTGATCGTTCTGCCTCTCAGCTCAAAGACAGATCGCCTATATCCGGGTGAGGTTCTCGTTCGAATCAATCAACGAACGAGTAAGGCGATGAGTGATCAACTGACGACCATCAGCAAGCTTCGGCTTCAGAAGAGAATTACGGAGATTTCCGAGGAAGAGATGACAAACGTGGAGAAAGCCGTGCTTCTCCAACTGGGCATTCGACACTGAATCCACAACTTGAGGCGCTTCCACTCTTGCTATCCGGCCTGTATGCCGCATTCCGCGCTTTCCCGCAACCTTTCCTGCCCCGCATGGTCTAATCTTGTAAGCCAGTTGGTGGGAATCGCCGTCTCAGAGATGGGGCACGGCTCCCGCGTTCCCGTTGTGCTTTGCCTTTCTGTCGCCGCTTTGGCCCAAACTATTCGGAACACAGGATTTATTTATGCGCGGAACATCTCTTTCCCGGCTTCTTCTTTCCTCCGCCACTCTTTTTGTCGGGCTGGCCGGGGCCTTTTCTCCCGTCCCTGCCGCGGCCCAGGGCCGCATCCCGAACCGCATCAACACCGCAGTCTCCTCCAGCCGCATGGTTGCGATTCCCGGTTCGGTCCATCCCCGCGCGCTCCAGGCCACCGATCTCGGCCCTCTCGCCGGAGACACTCAACTGCCGGGAATGTCGCTGCACTTCACCCTCAGCGCCGAGCAGCAGTCCACAATCAACCAGTTGCTCGCCGACCTGCAGGACCCCGCCTCGCCGCGCTACCACCAGTGGCTTACGCCGCAGCAGTACGCCGCCCAGTTCGGCCTCAGCAGCTCCGACATAGCCAAGGTCACCGCCTGGCTCACAGGCCAGGGGTTCACCGTCACCGGAGTCGCCAATGGCGGAGACTTCATTACCTTCAGCGGCTCCGTCGTCCAGGTCCAGACCGCCTTTGCCACCAGCATCCACTCTCTCTCGCTCAACGGCGAGACGCACTTCGCCAACGTCACCAGCATCAGCGTCCCCAGCGCGTTTGCCGGCGTGGTTGGCGCCGTCTCCGGGCTGCACGACTTCCGCCTCAAGCCGCGCGTCCACACCAGCTTCGTCAAGCCGAACTTCACCTCCTCGGTCTCGGGCAGTCACTTCATCGCGCCCGGAGACGTCTACACCATCTACGACATGAACCCGCTGCTCAGCTCCTCCTCGCAGCCCGGCGCCAACATGACCATCGCCGTCACCGGCCAGGTGGACATCAGCCTCTACGATGTAAATACCTTCCGCGCGGATTCCGGGCTGAACGTCAATCCTCCAACAGTGCAGGTGGTTCCCTCAGCGGTCTATGGCGGCTGCGACCCCGGAACTCCCTCCTCGTATAACAGTGCGTGCGTCGGCAAATATCCTCCAACCTCAGAGGATCTGGCCGAGTCGTCCATCGATGTCGAGTGGTCGGGAGCGATGGCCCCCTATGCCACCGTACTCTTCATCACCTCGCAGAACGTCTTCCTCTCCATGCAATACGCCATCGACGTCAATGTCGCGCCGATCGTCACCACCAGCTATGGCAACTGCGAGGCCGCCTGGGGCTCGACGGACCTGAACACGGAGAACCAGCTCTTCCAGAGGGCCAACACGCAGGGCCAGACCATCCTGGCCGCAGCGGGAGACTCCGGCGCAACGGACTGCGACTCAAACTCGGAGGCATCGGCCACCGAGGGTCTGGCCGTCGACTTTCCCGCCAGCTCGCCCTACGTCACCGGCCTGGGCGGCACCGGATTCAGCGGCGATGCCGCGGCCACCGGCTCCGGCACCACCTGGGGAGCCACTCAATACTGGAAGGGAACATCTGGTTCCGATGTCATCAGCTCGGCCATCTCATACATCCCTGAAGCCGTATGGAACGATGCCAGTGCCGGCTACTTCGGCGGCGGCGGCGGCGGAGTCAGCTCCTTCTTCACCAAACCAGCATGGCAGGTCGAGACCGCACCCGGTATGGGCATATCCAGCACTAACCCATCAGTTCCGGCCGACGGCGCACGCGATGTCCCAGACCTTTCCCTTAACGCCTCCGACACCCACGACTCCTTCCTCTACTGCGTCAGCGTCGTCTCGGGCGTCTCCTGCGGCAATGGGTTCCGCATTTCGGCCACCAATAACGGACTGACGGTGGCTGGCGGCACCAGCTTCGACTCGCAGATCTTCGGCGGCATGTTGGCCCTCATCGAGCAGAAGATCGGCTCCAAGATCGGCAATGCCAACCCCACTCTCTACGCCCTGGGCAACAAGGCCGCCTACTACAACCCCACCACTACCAGCGTCTTCCACGATGTCACCTCGGGCAACAATGCCATCTTGTGTACCGCGGGGACCGCCGACTGCCCGACCGGAGGCTCCATCGGCTACTCCGCAGGCACAGGCTACGATTTGGCCACCGGCTGGGGCAGCGTCGATCTCAACAACCTCGCCACCGACTGGAACCTGGTCACTCCGCTCGGCTCGGGTTCGCTCGCAGCCAATACCTCCACCACTGCGCTTGTGGCCTCGTCCACCACCTCCTCGCCAACCAATGTCACCGTAACGCCCACCGCGCCAGTCACCGTCACCCTCACCGCCACCGTCTCCGGCTCGGCGGCCACGCCCACCGGCTTCGTGCAGTTCCTGGTCAATAACGTCCCCGCCGCCGGCACCAGCAAGATCGCGCTCACCCCGGGCGCCGGCAGCGCCGCGACCGCAGCCTACCAGTACACCGCCAGTTGCTCCACGATCGGCCAGCAGAGCATGACCGCCGTCTACTCCGGCGACTCAAACTACCAGGGCTCCATCGGCCCGGCGCTCACAGCCAACGGCTCGTCGGCAACATCGAACGGATCGTATTTGACCAATCCGCTGATCGTCACCGTCTCTGGCGGCTCATGCCCCAACTTCTCGCTCTCGACCTCCAATACGGTCGTATCGGTCGCCTCCGGCGGCACCATACCGGCCGTCACATTCACCGCCACCTCCGCCAACGGCCTCACCGGCACCGTGACCTTCTCTGCCACGGCCTCCAGCACCAGCGGCTACATCCCCACCCTCAGCTTCAGTCCCGTGTCGGCCACCATCAGTTCCACCGCCCCGGTCACAACCACCCTCACCCTCTCCGGCATCACGGCCAGCATGCATCTGCCCAGTGTCCCCGGCAGTTCCAGCTCGGGAACCGAGTTGGCGCAACAAAATCCGGGCCGCAACCCCGTCTCCAACCACCCCTGGACCACTGCGGGCTCTGGCCTCACCCTCGCCGGCCTGCTCCTGCTCGTGCTTCCGCGCCGCCGGCGTCTCGGCGGCCTGCTCCTGGTGGCCTTGTCGGTCGCGTTGGCCGCTGGAGTCACCGGATGCGGCAGCAGCCAGTCCAGCCCACCCTCCACCACCACAATCAACACCAACCCATACGCCGGAACCTATACCGTGACAGTCGTCGGAACCTACAGCGGATCGACCACCATCCCGCCGCAGACCGTTACCATGACCTACGAGATCAATTAGGAAACTGCCTCAGCCGGGTGCCCCATCCATCGCGTCTATTTTCAAGCGATGGGTGGGAACTACACGGCGCGGGTGCCCCAGGTCTCGATTTTGAGACCTGGGGTCTTTGCTTTTGCCTGTTTTTACTCACAACTCACGACTCACAACTTCTTTAGCGCCGCCGGCCACTCCACCGCACTGTCGACGACCACGTCCGGCGCTGCCGCCGCCAGGCTCTGCGGAGACAGCCCATAGCTGCATCCGATGGACCGCGCACCGCAGTTCCGCGCCGTCAGAATGTCCACCTCCGAGTCGCCGACCATCACCGTCTCGCCCGGCGCGATCGCCGCCCCCGCGCCATCCAGCGCCGAAGCCTCGGCCATCAGCGTCAGCAGCCCCGCCGGGTCCGGCTTCTTGGTATGGAAGCTGTTGCCGCCGTAGACCTGGAAGAAAAAACGGTCCAGCCCGAAGTGTGCGCAGATATCGCGCGACACCCCCACGGGCTTATTGGTCAGCACAGCCATCGCAATCCCCGGCCACGCCGCCTGGATCGCCGCCAGCGCCTCCGCCACGCCCGCGTAGACATAGGTGAAGTCCAGCTTGTGTATGCGGTAGTGCGCCAGAAAAAACTCCAGCGCCGCATTCACATACTCTTCATCGTGAACGTCGCCCTCGGGATCGCCCAGCGCCCGCCGCACCAGCATCCTCGCCCCGTCGCCGATGTAGCCAAGCAGCACCGCATGGGGCAGCTCCGGCTTCCCAAGATGCACCAGCATTGCGTTAATCGAGTTCGCCAGATCGATCTGCGAGTCGATCAGCGTGCCATCCAGATCAAAAACCACTAGCCGTGGAACCATTGCTCCATTCTACCGGCTCCTCGAACCTCGAACCTTGAACCTCGTACCTCGAACCTACTTCCCCATCCCCAGCGCCTGCAAAATCGCCGGATCGAAGACAATCCCCGCGCTCGTCTTCGTCGCCAGCCCGAAGTTGCCGTCGTAGTCCCACATCGCCCAGCCGACGCGCTTCGACTCCAGCGCCGTGCGCGTGTCGTTGATCCATGCCGCCCTCATCTTCGGGTCGGAGTGGTCCTTGAACGCGCCGAACTCGCCGCAGTAGAGCGGCACATTGCGCTCCGCGGCCCACTTCGCAATCGCGTCAATCTCGGTCTGCACCCGCGCCGGGCCCCACTGGTCCTCACCGTACCGCTGCAACTCCAGCCGCACCCGTTCGTCCGGCTCCTGGTTCAACACGGGCAGGATGTTCTCTGGCGTCGAAGGGTAGGGTACTCCATGCGTGAACGCCCACGATGTCGTCGACCAGGTCGCGCCCTGGTGCGTGAACCACATCGGATCGTAGTCGTGAAAGGTATAGATCACGTTCTCGTCGCGTACCGGCTCCATCGCCAGCAGCCCGTCCTGGTGGCCCCATGCCGCCGCCGTCGCGATAATCGTGTGCCGGGGAGCCACGCGCCGGATCGCTGCCACCGCGCGGTCCTGTATTCCCTCCCAGCGGTACAGGTCGTCCATCGACGGCTCGTTCAGCACCTCGAAGTAGACGCGCTCGGGATCGCTCTTCGCGTAGTGCGCCGCAAAGTTCAGCCAGAACGCGTACAGGTTCGACGCGCCGTCGTCGCCGTGGGTCAGCCCCGCCTTCCAGTCCTCCTCGGCGTGGATGTCCAGCAGCACGTTCAGCCCAGCATCCAGCAGTTGGCCCACCGTCTTGTCCAGTGCCGCCATCGGCTCCGCGCGCAGCGTTCCCGTCTTCGGGCTGGCGATCAGCAGCGCCGGGTTGATGCTCAGCCGCACATGGTCGAAGCCCGCCGCCTTCAGCGCCTTCATGTCCGCCACCGACATATACGCGTCCAGCCGCGCCTGCGAGATGTCCCGCGTCTGCGCGTAAAAACTGCTCAGGTTGACGCCGCGCTTCAGGTGCTCCGCCCGCTCAAACGCAATGCCTTTTCCAGACTGCGCCTGCGCCCCGCAAGCCATCCCAACAAAAACCGCCGCCGCAACCATCCACTTCGCCTGACTCTTCATTCGTCCTCCACTCTTCCAGTTCGTCATTCTGGCCCAACCCCAGGAGTCGTCATTCTGGCGTAGCCCCACGAGTCGTCATTCTGGCGTAGCCAGAATCTCCGTATTTAGTCTTTGCTCTTGCTTTTGCTCGTTCGTCTCCATTCAAGAAACCGATGAACTCAAGAGACCACAACCACCTTACTCCTCAAACCCGCGGTTCCACCTCTCGATCACACGCGTCTCACGCTCCCACCCCAGCACGCTCACGCTCCCCGTCCCCAGCACGAAGAGCCTTCCGCCGCGCGCCTCCAGCCCAATCCAGCGCGCCGCCAGTATCCGCAGAATGTGAGCATGGGCAAACAGCGCGACCCGCACCACATCCTCCGTCTCCGGCCCGGTTGTTGGGTGCCCCAGGTCTCGATTCTGAGACCTGGGTCCGCCAACGGCGGAGGCCAGCGCCCGCGCAATCACGCCATCGGCCCGCGCGCCCACCTGCTCCACCGTCTCGCCCCCAACAATCGCATCCTTCCAAACCGACCAGCCCGGAATCTCCGCCTGGATCTCCTGCGAGGTTCGCCCCTCATACACGCCGTAGTCCCACTCCATCAGCCCTGGATCGACCACAGCCACATCGCCATATCCCGCGATCGCGCATGTCTCCCGCGCGCGCCTCAACGGGCTGCAGCGCACCGCGGCAAACTTCGTCTCAGCCAGAAACTTCCCCAGCTCCACCGCCCGCTCCCGCCCATGCGCGGTCAGCGGAATGTCCGTCCGTCCCGTGTGCCGCCCGCTCAGGCTCCACTCCGTCTCCCCATGCCGAACCAGCCACAGCTCCGTCACGCCGCCCCCTTCAATCTCACTTCCATAACTCTACCTGCTCTTATTGTTTGTCATTCCGTAGCCACTCTGTT
>Ga0187851_10003826_pt1 | contig 12512 bp, 4 predicted proteins | sample June2016WEW_6_10_FD_132997 | JGI IMG/M metagenome (GOLD analysis project Ga0187851, IMG submission 132997) | Peatland microbial communities from SPRUCE experiment site at the Marcell Experimental Forest, Minnesota, USA - June2016WEW_6_10 | ecosystem: Environmental > Terrestrial > Soil > Wetlands... | reverse complement strand
TGGACGAAGCCATGGACTTGCAGGGGAAAGGCGACCTGATGGGCGCGATGACGGAGTGGCAGCAAGCACTGGAGCTTGAGCCCACGGATGCGCGCGCGAACAACGGCATGGGCATCGCGCTGGGCATGGCGGGCAAGTCTGCCGAAGCAGTTCCTTACTTCCAGAAGGCTGTACAGGCGCAGGCGGATTTTTTCGAGGCTTACTACAACCTGGCAGTTCTCTACACCAAGCAAAAGCAGGCTGACAGCGCGATTGGCGCGTGGCAAAACGTGGTGCGGATTCGGCCGAAGTTTGCGCAGGGACACGAGAGCCTGGGGTCGGCGCTTTACGTCAAAGGTGATTTTTCGAATGCGTTGAGGGAACTGCGTTCAGCAATTGAGGAAGAGCCCAATCGCGTGGTGTCGCTGCGTCTGGCTTCAAACCTGTTGGCCACGTGCCCCGATTCTTCATTGCGCAATGGGACCGAAGCCGTCGCGCTGGCCGATCGGGCGCGGCAGCTTACCAATGGCAAAGACCCCGCGGTTCTCGATACGCTGTCGGCGGCTTACGCTGAGAAGGGAAGCTTTGCTCAGGCCATCGACACGGAAGAACAGGCGGTCGACCTCGCGACGCAAGAGGGTGATGTGGCGCTTGCAGGCCGCCTGAAGGTTCATCTGGCGCGCTACGAATCGAACGAGCCATTGCGTGAAGGAGCCGCCCGGGCTTCGTTCTAGGTCAGGGCCGCATGAACGCGCATTTCGGAACTTCGGTTTCGCAGGCCTCAAAATCGAGAGTTGGATCATCCAGATTCATCTGAAACCGTTAGGCATTCAGCGGTTCGTCTACTGTGGGACGATCGCCATGGTCAGGAGCAGTTGTGAGCCGGGACCCAACTCCACGCTGCGGCTCGTGCTGGTGAGCCGCGCACTGCATCCAGGCCCGCCCTCCGGCTCGAGTTTCACCTTTGGGATATTGACCACGATTCCCGGATGAATGGTATGCGGAGGGCCGCCGGGGTTCAGTTCCTCATCCATTCCACCCAACTCCGACACAGCGTCCTGTCCATTGCGGCTTCCCCCCACCTGTTGCACACCGCCCGCAACCTCGACCGGAATCTCGCCGTGCATTTTTCTGGATTGGTCTGGAGGCCCGACCAGGCCAATCAGGTGCAACGCGAGTTGCTTTCTCATGTGCCCCGTGCAGTCGCCGCGATCGAAGGCCACCGAAAGCTCGGATGCATCGGGGCCTTTCGTTGATGTGGCGGAGATGACACGGCCATAGAGAATGGCGTCTGCGTCGAGTGAGCAACCGGGAAACGTATAGCCGTTCACCACCTTCACCCAAATCTCTTTGCCAGGCTTAAGACGGCCGGAATCGAGGCTACCGGTTACCTTGGCTTGAATGATCGAATTCAGCGGACGCGGCGTTGGATCGCTGACCGCACATTCAGCCTCTGGCACCGTCGCGGAGGCGGGTGTGTTGGACGCGATCATGGTCCGCTTCTTTAAATCAAACTCTGCGCTGACGGGTTCAAACTTCACCAGGCCGTCGCGATAGTCGATATGCAGAATGAGCGGTTGCAGGACGTCGAGGCCCAGCATCCCCGCGACCTGGAAGCCGGTATTGTGGTTCATCACGGTGGGATCGAGCTCGAGAATGTGCCCCTGATGAATCTGGGGCAGATCTGCCATCTTGATGTCGAAAATCTCGCGGTACGACTGGATTTTTGCGCCGGTGGTTGTGGTTTCCGTATTGGTGAAGTTGAAGGTCATCTTCGACAGGGAATGCGCGACGTCGGAGGTCATGGCGCTGACGCGCATGCCAGTGGCGAGCGCGAAGAGTTCGCGCGCATTGGTGCCGAAGGTGAGCGGGACAAGGAGATATTGACGGCGATGGTAGACGGGGGTGTAGTCGGCAAGCTCGGGAGGAACCGTGCGGTCGCCGGGCAGGACTTTATGCTCGGGCGGCAGCGGCGCAAGGAACATCTTCGACTGGCGCGGATCGAGTGTGATCAACCAGCGATCGAAGATGTCGGTGCCGAGGAAGCCGTCGGCCTTGCCGGAGAACGGCGTGTCGGTCACGCCGACCAGGCAGTCGTGGAACTCGATGGGGCCAACTTTTACCATGGTTGCGCGGACGGTATTGGGTGGATCGCCGGGGCCGGGCTGGAAGCCGTTCAGGTCGGCAAGCGCCTTGGTAATGTAGAGGCCGGAGGCCGACGTGTCCACGATCATTTTGCCTTTGCCTTGCGGAAAATCGACGTCGGTGCGGTAGCCGTCGATGTGCTTCCCATCGGGCAGCATGGCCTGGAGCGGAATAGTCGCAGCGGCATCGGTGGAAACCACCTTGCAGGTCTGCGATGTCTCGTAGAACAGCGACATCATGGCGGAATCGGCAGCTTCGGCTTTTTTGCGTGTTTCGGCATCGACGTCGGTCGACGCCAGGGCCTGTGCTGTGGCGGCAACGTCGTTGGCGGGCGAGTCCACGGTCAGCCAGGCGTGTTGGATGTCGGGGTCTTTGGGGTCGATGTCGTAGGCCTTCTGAATCTCCACGCGCTCAGAAGCGTACATGGAGTCAATGCGCAGAACCTGGGCGCGAACGAGGTGGGCTTGGGCGTAACAGGGATTCGCGGCGAGGGCGGCATCGAGCGTTTGCATCGCCTGCCATGGTTGACCTTGCCGATATTGGATTTCAGCCTGGACGGTCAGGAGCGGCGCGGCATGCGGATTCGCGGCAAGGCTTGGGTTGAGCTGAGTAATGGCGCCCAAGAGCCGGTTCTCGCGCAAAAGGGTGCGCACCATGGCGGCGTTCAGGTTAATGTCCTGCGGATTCTTTGCCAGCGCTTGCTCATAGAGGTCCTGGGCTGCCGCAAATCGGCCTTCGAGGTAGGCGGTCTCCGCGGGCGTGGGGTCATGTTCGGCGACGGCGGGGCAGGTTGGGGTTTGCGCGCGTGCGGCCAGAGCGAAGGAAAGTGGAACGAGGCCAATCCATGTCGTCCATTTGTGGGCATAACAATGAAGCAGATGAAAAGACATTTGGATTCCTCGGGAAAATCATTCAAAAACAGTGAAAGTATACGCTTGGGGCGCGAGGGCGGCAGCCTGCCCCATGCGTTCACAACGGTTCAACAGAAACCTTCGATTCCTTTGTGCGCGGTCCGGCTGTTTTGAACGGTCAACCAGGCACTCCGCAGAGATGAAAGGCATTTGCTGCCTGATCAGACTGGGGCTTGGCGATCCCGGTTAGGGCTGCCCGCTTTAAAGTGCCTGCATACGTTGCGATACACTGCAATCCGTGGAGAAATGCCGCTTTCTGCGCCGGGCCGTGCTGATTTCAAGCGTCGCTCTCGGCCTTCTGATTTCACCAGGCGCAGAGGCGTCGCAAGAGCCGATGCCGCCGGCTCCTCCGCAACAGGCTGCAGAGGCTAAAGATCAGCCCCAAACGGCTGGCGGCCAACATCCGGGTATGGCAACGGGCACGGCGCGTGGAGCCCAGTTTGACGGCCAGCACCGGCCGATTACCGCGGGCGGGACCGTCAAGAGCGGTCCGATCGTCTTTCAGGATGTGGCGGCCGAGGCCGGTTTGACTTCGTGGCGCAACACCACAGGCACAGCGCAAAAGCATTTGATTATCGAAGCCAAAGGGTCGGGGGTCTGCCTGCTCGACTTTGACCACGACGGGTGGCTCGACATCTACCTGGTGAACGGGTCAACCTTCGACGCGGTTGCCGGAAAGGCGGCGCCGCCCCATGCCGCGCTCTTCCGCAATAACCACAACGGGACATTTACCGACGTTACCGAGAAGGCCGGCGTGGCCAACGATCGCTGGGGCCTGGGGTGTGCTGTCGGCGATTTTGACAACGATGGCTGGCCCGACCTTTATGTAACCAACATCGGGGCCAACAGGCTCTACCGCAACAACGGCAATGGAACGTTTACGGATGTAGCGGCTAAAGCGGGCGTGGCTCTTGACGAAGGCTCGAGCACTACGGCTGTTGACCACACTGGGGCGACGTTTGGGGATTATGACGGCGATGGCAGGCTGGACCTGTTTGTCGGCGGATACATTCGCTACGACTTTGCGAATCCGCCGCTGGCGGGGACCAAGGAGGTGGGCTTTTCGTCGTGCCAGTATCGCGGCGAAAACATTATGTGCGGACCGCGTGGGCTCGAAGGCGCGAGCGATCACCTCTTCCATAACAACGGAGACGGCACGTTCACGGATGTGAGCCAGAAGGCGGGAGTGAGCGACCCCAACGCATATTACGCACTGGGGGCGCTGTTTGTGGATGTGAACAACGATGGGCGGCCTGACCTGGTGGTGGCCAACGACTCGACTCCCAATTACCTCTACATCAATAAAGGAGACGGCACGTTCGACAACCAGAGCTATATGAGCGGCTATGCGCTGAACGGGGAGGGGCGCGAGGTGTCGAACATGGGCATTGCCGCGGGGGATTACGAAAACAACGGGCATATGGACTTTGTGAATACGGTCTTCTCCGACGACTCCAACGTGGTGTTTCGCAACGACGGGACGGGGATGTTCGACGACGTAAGCGCGGCTTCAGGGCTGGATTCGCCTTCGGGACCGTTCGTCGGCTTTGGCGATGGCTTCCTGGATTTCGACAACGACGGGTGGAAGGATTTGCTGGTGGTGAATGGGCATGTCTATCCGGAAGTGGATCAGCATGCGGACTGGGGCATGACCTATGCGCAGCGGCCTCTGCTTTTCAGAAACCTGGGGAATGGAACGTTCCAGGTGGTGCCCGCAGTTGAGGGGACAGGACTGGCGAAGGTTTGCGTGGGACGGGGGGTGGCATTTGGCGACCTGTTCAACGACGGCAAGATCGATGCGGTGATCAATAACCTGGATGGGGTTCCGCTGCTGCTGCGCAATGTGAATCCAGATCATCATCATTGGGTGGAGTTGGCCCTAGTGGGCGGGCCCAGGAGCCCGCGCGATGCCGTGGGTGCGACGGTTTATCTGACGGCGGCCGGCGTGCGGCAGCGCGGAGACGTGCTCAGCGGTGGCAGCTATCTCTCGTCGAACGATTTGCGGGTGCACTTTGGGTTGGGAGACGCGGCGAAGGTAGACGAGGTGGAGATCCACTGGCCGAGCCGGACGGTGGAAAAGCTGAAACTGTCTGCAATCGATCGCATATATACGGTTACTGAGGGCAAGGGGATCACTGGCGCGCTGTGCGGGGGCAAAGCTTGCGCGGCAGGCAGCGGCGCGGTTGCACCAAGATCGAAGAAGGCGTTGGCAACCCATTCGAGCCACTGAATTCCGCTACGGTAGACTCACGATAGGTTCACCTATTGGAGGAGTGCTGTTGTCGCGGTTTCCCCGTCTGATTCGATGCGAGAGCGTTCTCGGTCTGCTTATGGCGGCGGCCGCGCTGCTCTTTCTGACGACGCCGCAAAAGGTGCAGGCGCAGGGCGGGATGGGCAGCAACCCCGGAGGCGCGAAGCCGGTTTACGACGCGATGAAGCGACCCATTACGGCGGGTGGCTTTGTCGACAAAGGGCCGATCATCTTTGAAGATGGTACGAAGGCCGCGGGACTTTCCGGCTGGAATCATGTGATGGGCGCGGCGGACAAGGCGCTGATTATCGATACCAACGGCTCAGGCGTGGGGCTCATTGACTACGACAACGACGGCTGGCTCGACATCTACATGGTCAACGGCTCCACGTTCAATGCGCTCGACGGCAAAGAGCCGCCACCACACGCCGCGCTCTTCCACAACAACCATGATGGAACATTTACCGATGTGGCCGCCAAGGCCGGCGTGACCAACGACCGCTGGGGATTCGGCGTGGCGATCGGGGACTACGACAACGACGGCTGGCCCGACATCTTTGTGACCAACTACGGCAAGAACCGGCTCTACCACAACAATCACGACGGAACGTTTACCGATGTGGCCGAGAAGGCAACCTTGACCCTGGGCAACTGGAGCGCGGGCGCTACGTGGGGCGACTACGACGGCGATGGGCGGCTCGATCTGTTCGTGACGGGTTATGTCCACTTCGACCGCAACAATCTTCCTTACGCGCACACCGCGGCGGCCAGCAACAACACGTGCGAATATCGCGGCGTGCCGGTAATGTGCGGACCGCGCGGATTGCAAAGCGAGCCGGATCACCTGTTCCATAACAATGGCGACGGGACATTCACCGATGTCACGGCAAAAGCGGGGGTGGCCGATCCGCAGAATCACTACTACGGCCTGACGCCGGTGTTTGTTGACGCCAACAACGACGGCAAGGTTGACCTGGCAGTTGCCAACGACTCCACCCTGAGCTATCTCTACCTGAACCACGGCGACGGCACGTTTGAAGACGTGAGCCTGACTTCAGGCTTTGCTTTGAACGCCGACGGGCGCGAAGTGGCCGCCATGGGGATTGCGATCGGCGACTACTTGAACAACGGGTTGCTCGATTTTGCGATCAGCGATTTTTCCGACGAGTCGAAGCTTCTATTTCACGACGAAGGCGCGGCAAATTTCAGCGAGGTTTCGCTGCGCGCCGGACTGGGCAAGCGGTCGATGTCGTTTTTGAGCTGGGGCACCGGGTTTCTGGATTACGACAATGACGGCTGGCTCGATCTGATGTTCATCAACGGGCACATTTATCCGATTGCGGACAAGGAAGACTGGGGTTCCTCGTATGCCCAGCGCGTTTTGCTGTTTCGCAATCTGCGCAACGGGAATTTTGAGGAAGTGCCGCCGGTGACCGGGACCGGTCTTGCGGCTTTAACGTCAGGGCGCGGCGCGGCCTTTGGCGACCTGTTCAATAACGGCAAGATCGACGTGGTCATCAGCCCTATCGATGGGCCGCCGCTGCTGCTGAAAAATGTGAATGCCGATCGTCATCATTGGGTGGAGTTGAAGCTGGTGGGCGGCCCGAAGAGCCCTCGCGACGCAGTGGGGGCAACTGTGTATCTGGCAGCCAACGGCATGCGGCAGCGGCAGGATGTTTTGAGCGGCGGCAGCTATGCATCGAGCAACGACCAGAGGCCGCATTTTGGAATTGGAGACGCGACCGACGCCGGAACGGCGGAGATTCACTGGCCTTCGGGAGCAAAAGAGACGATCAAGCTGCCGGCAGTGGATCGCATTTATACCGTCGAGGAAGGGAAGGGAATTAGGGGCGCGCTGTGCGGCGGGCAAACCTGCCCGGTTGCGGCGGCCCCAACCCCAGCCGCGGTTCCTGCTGGAAAGGTGAAGCTATGAGTGCCATGGGGCGCGTGCATGCGGCATTGTGCGGACTGGGGCTGGCATTGGCTTCGCTTGCCCTGGCGCAAACGCCCGCGGCACCGCCGCCGCATTCCGCGTCTGCCCCCGCCAATGAACTGAAAGGCCAGACTCCCGCAAAGTTCATCGACATCACCGAAAAGGCCGGCGTTCATTTCAAGCATGTATCGCCGCATACCACGCGGAAATACCTGCTGGAGACCATGGGCTCCGGGGTGGCTCTGTTCGATTGCGATAACGACGGGCGGCTCGATTTGTTTTTGGTAAACGGCGCTCCGTATACCGATCCGACACCGGCGGGGTTCATTCCGCGGAAGACCGGGCCGCAGGACTGGAACCGCATGTACCGCCAGAAGGCCGACGGGACGTTTGAAGATGTTACCGAGAAGTCGGGGCTAAAGGGGGTCGGTTTCGACATGGGCGTCGCCGTGGCCGACTACGACAACGACGGCTACGAAGATGTTTTCGTCACCGGCTATGGCAGCAACCATCTCTACCACAACAACGGAAATTGCACCTTTACCGATGTGACCGAGAAGGCCGGTGTCACCGGGGGCGGTTGGTCAAGTTCGGCGGCGTGGGTGGATCTGGATAACGACGGCCTGCTCGACCTGGTTGTGGATCGCTATGTGACCTGGGATTGGAACGATGTGTGGTGCGGCGAACGGCGAGAGGGTTATCGCGGCATCTGTCATCCCGACGTCTTTCCGCCGATCACCATGCTGGTTTACCACAACGACGGCAATGGCCACTTTACCGAAGTCGGCCACAAACTCGGGCTCGACAAGCCGGCCAAGGCGCTGGGCATTGCCATTGCGGATTACGATCGCGACGGGCGCATCGATCTGTTTGTCGCCAACGACTCGATGCCCGAGTTTCTCTTCCACCAGAAATCGGACGGGACCTTTGAGGAGGTTGGCCTGGAGTCGGCCGTGGCTGTGAACTCCGAGGGGCAGACCTACGCGGGCATGGGGGTCGATTTCGAGGACTACGACAATGACGGCTGGCCCGATATCGTGGTGACCGACCTGGCCAACCAGCGCTATGCGCTTTACCAGAACAACCGCGATGGCACCTTCAACTACGCCTCGCTGCTTTCGGGGGTGAGTTCCATTTCGCAACTGCACTCGGGCTGGAGCCTGCGCTTTATGGACTACGACAACGATGGCTGGAAGGACTTGTTGATCGCCCAGGGGCACGACATGGACAACATCCAGACGGTGTCGCCGATGCTGCGGTATCGCGAGCCGATGATGCTGCTGCGCAATACCGGCAAGAAGTTTGTCGACGTCTCTTCGATTTCGGGGGACATTTTTCAGGATGGCTGGGTGGGACGGGGCATGGCCATCGGCGACATTGATAATGATGGCCGGATTGATGCCGTGGTCAGCACGAACAACGGTCCGGCGCACATTTTGCTGAATAAGACCGAGACTCCTAACCATTGGATCACCCTCCATCTGACCGGGCACAAGAGCAACCGGGACGGAATCGGAGCGCTGGTGAAGTTGACCACGGCCAAGGGCAGCCAATGGGTAACGGTGACGACTGCCAGCGGCTACCTGTCGGCGAGCGATCCGCGGGTTCATTTCGGCCTGGGGGAAAGCACCGTGGCTGACAGTATCGAGATTCGCTGGCCGAGCGGAATCGTTCAGACGTTAAACGGCGTGAAGGGGGACCGGCAGGTGCAGGTGGACGAGCCTTCCGCGCCAACCCCGCCGCCGGCACCCGTTAGCCATCCCTGAAATCCTTTTCGCGACTCGCCAGAGTGCAGGAATTCCGAGCAGGAGCGGGATTTCATTTTTGGAATTTCGCGCGTCCGAATCTATTATTTTTCAGCAGCTTGCCGAAGCCTCTTTTCGAGGGAGATCCTCTCAAGACGGGCACATCCGGGGGTGATGCCGCGGGCGAAATTGCAGATTTCCCCGAAAATTTGAGTCTCCATCTTTCGATGGAGAAAATCCTTGACAGCGCATGTTCGGCGGCATAATATCGCTCGCTATGGAATCGTTGTCACTGCGAGATGGTATCGATTCCATGGAATCGCGAGCAGCCGGTCAACAGTCGTACCGTTGCCCTCGTCGGAATTCACGGTTTGAATCAAGAAAGAGAACCATTCAAGGAGAACCAGTGAGACACAAACCAAAAAATCAGGAACGCTCCCCGTTGTCAGTGCCTATCCTGATCCCATCGTTCGTCTTTGCCCTGGCAGTGGCGTTGGTGGGGTTACTGTTGTTGGCTCCGCGGTCGGCTTCCGCACAGGCCAGCGCAGGCATCGCCGGCACGGTCACCGACTCCACGGGCGCCATCGTCAGGGGCGCCAAAGTCAGTGTCGTCAATGAAGCCACCTCGGTCTCTGACAAGACCGTGACGGAAAGCGCAGGAACCTACTCCTTCAAAGGATTGTTGCCGGGACATTACACGGTGACGGTCGAAGCCAGCGGTTTCAAGAAATCGGTGCAGCACTCAATCAACATCGAAGTCAGTTCCACGGCGACAATCGATGTCTCGTTGGTACCCGGCGGAGCGAACGAAACGGTAGCCGTGGCCGCCGACGAAGTCGCTTTGAATACGACCCAGCCTGAATTGGGCAGCACGATCGAGCCTGTCGTCGTTGAAGCATTGCCGACAGAAGTATCGGGCCGCGGCCGGCAGGTCGATCAACTTCAGTTCATGGCTCCCGGCACAACCGGCAGCACATTCTCCCACCGCATCAGCGGCGGCGTCGACTTCGAGCAGGAGATTCTGTATAACGGCATCCCTGCACCGCAGCCGGAAACGGAAGGCTATACCACCAACTTCAACCCTCCCTTCGACCTGGTCGAAGAGTCGAAGGTTGAGCGCACCACGTTTGCGGCTCAGTTCGGATTGGGCCAGGGCGCGCTGACTTACGAAATGAAATCGGGCACCAACCAGTATCACGGCAGCGCCTTTGAAATTAACCGTAACAGTCTCTTTGACTCCGTTCCGTTCTTCAACCACACGTACTGGGGCGGCTCCGGCAAAGTCCCAACCGATCACGAGAACAACTACGGCTTCTCGATCGGCGGTCCAATCCGCATTCCGCATCTGTATGATGGCCGCAACAAGACCTTCGGCAACTACAGCCAGGAATGGTACAAGCAGAACGAAGAAAACACGAGCCTCGCGACTGTGCCGACCGCGCAGGAAAAGACCGGCGACTTCACCGACTTTGTCGACGGCAGCACGGGCAACCTGATTCCGATCTTCGACCCCACCACAGGGCAGCAGTTCCAGTGCAATGGAACGCTGAACGTCATCTGCCCCAGCCGTATCAGCCCCACCTCCGCACTGCTGATTCCGTACATCCCCAATCCGGATCGTACCGGTTCCGGTATCGGCGGCCTGGTGGACAACAAGAACTTTGCGCCGAACTCCATCCCGAACATCCAGCACGTCTGGGGATTCGTGGTTGACCAGAATCTTACGCCCACGCAGAGCATTCACTACGCTATGTGGCGGAACAGCTATACCTCTGAAGGTCCTGACTACACAGCCATGGTCCTTCCTCCCAACCCGCTCAACGGCTATAAGTTCTATCCCTCGCTGGGCAGTATCTTCCTGCTGAACTACTCGAACGCCATCACGCCTCACCTGGTGATGACGGCCGGACTCGGTTGGATCGGTGAAATCAACAACCAGTTCAACGAGAGCAAGGGATGCCCCGGCGTCTCTGGCGGTTGCGCTGCCGTGTTCCCGCAGGTTGGCGGCGCGGATATTCCTCCGAACATCAACTTCGGTGGCCAGAATGCACCCAGCAGCTGGGGTACCAGCGGTGCGTGGTTCCAATCCATCAACCGCAAACTGGGGACCTCGATCGTGAACAACTGGCTCTGGACGAAGGGCCGCCACACCTTCAATATCGGTGGCGAGTACCGTCGTGCCTACCAGGATGACAACGAAGAGCAGACTGAAGGCGGCCAATTCGGTTTCAGCAACTATGAAACCTCGCAAGCGGGTCCGAATATCGGCACCGATGGCAGCTCGTTTGCCAGCTTCCTGCTCGGCCTTCCTGACAACGCGAACCGCAGCGAAAGCCAGGAACTGCGCCTGCGCAACCTTGATATCTCGCCCTACATTCAGGACGACATCAAGCTCAGCCCGCGCCTGACTGTTAACCTCGGCGTGCGCTGGGACATCCAGGTGCCCTTCACAGAAAACAACAACCTGATCGTGTTCTTCGATCCTGATACACCGGGAACCGATCCTTCTGCCGGCGGCATTCCGGGCGGCTTGCTGAAGTTTGGCAATTGCACCGGCTGCGCAGGATACAACCGCGCAGACACCCACTACACCCACTTTGGCCCGCGTCTTGGTTTTGCTTACAAGCTGGATAACAAGACTGTGGTCCAGGGCGGATTCGACATCGCGTTCCTCGACGGCGGCGCGTACGAATACGGCACCAACAAGGTCGCGGTCAACTACGGCAACCTGCTGACGGGCGCCTTCTCACGGCCTAGCACAGGAAGCACGGTGTCTGGATTCGGGAGCTGGGATACCAACTCGCTGCCGGCGCCGGCGGTCACGCCTTTCGGTCCTGGAATCGGCGACGGCTTACAGGTGAATGCCTTCAGCAAGAAAGATGGCTACGCACCTTATAGCCAGCAGTGGAACTTGAACGTGCAGCGCGAGCTTCCCTGGAACATCTTTGTGATGGCTGCCTATGCAGGTAACCGCGTGATTCACCTACCCAGCCAGAACAACCGCATCGACCAGATGAACCCGGCATACGATTCTCAGTACGGCACCGTGCTGAGCACCTGCGCGGCCAACCTGGGCAACAGCGTGTTGAGCGATACATTCTCAAGCGGCTGCGCCCAGTCCGATGGGTTTGCTCTGCCCTACCCGAACTTCGTCGCGGAATTCGGCGGCAGTTCGACGGTGCAGCAATCCCTCGTGCCCTTTCCGCAGTACACCTACATCATGAACAACTTTGAAGGCTTTGGCACCACCTACTACAACAGCCTTCAGGTCGAGTTCGACAAGCGCTTCAGCAACGGATTGTCCTTTCTGGGTGGCTACACGCTTTCGCACCTGATGGACAACACCAGCAGCGGTTTCTCGAGCTTTACATCGGGCGGCATCAACAAGTACAACCAGAAGCCGGAATGGGCCGTTTCGAACTCGGATGAGCCGCAGACCCTCAAGGTCAGCGGAACTTACGAGCTTCCCATCGGTCCTGGCAAGCGCTATGTCAACAACCACTCCCTTGGCAACATCGTGGGCGGCTGGCAGGTCGGCTGGATTCTCG